>Ga0068863_100004581_pt1 | contig 13632 bp, 11 predicted proteins | sample KBSSwiS62_FD_66596 | JGI IMG/M metagenome (GOLD analysis project Ga0068863, IMG submission 66596) | Switchgrass rhizosphere microbial communities from Kellogg Biological Station, Michigan, USA - KBS Switchgrass S6-2 | ecosystem: Host-associated > Plants > Roots > Rhizosphere > Soil ...
TACCGTCCGGATCGAGAACGAAGATCAGCCTCGATATTCCTGTGCTACTGACCGGTCCTATGACGGGAACAGATCGCTTGGTCAGCTCGTCATAGGCGGCGTCGACATCGGCCACCGTCAGCGCTATCTTCGGACGGCCGTAGGGCGCGGGGTAGAGCATGTCCACCGGCTCTTGGGCCTGTCCGGTCGGATGGGGGCTGAACAGCTCGAGCATCATTGAGTCGACCCCGAGGCCGACCCGCCCCCAGTCCTTCTCCCGCGCCTCGAAACGGATCTGGAAGCCGAGCACATCGGTGTAGAAAGCCACTGAACGGTCGAGATTTGTCACTGTCATCCCGACATGCGAGAAACACCGGATCTCCACCTGGATCAGACTCCGTAGGCAAGGCTGGAAAAGTTATTACGTGGCGCGGTTGGCTGTCAACCCTTTCCGTCAGGGCATTCGAGCAGGCGCGTGTTCGGCGTGAGTGGTCGGGGAATCCGCCAAGATCCCCCCTTCAGTGTCCCGCGGTCCCGTTGCCCGACGAGTGTGCCACGAGTGTTGTCGTCCGTGTCGTCCGGTCCGCCGCCGGGGTATTCGCGGCCGGTCATCTCGGTGAGCTGACCCAGTACCTGCCCTTCGAGCTGGCCGATGCCGTGCCGGGCCGACTCCAACGGGAACGTAGATCCGCCAGGCGGCCTCGCACAGCGACGCCGCGAGTGTGCGCTAGGTCCATGCCGGTCGCCTGACAAGCGGTGCCTTTTGTCACGTGACGTTCTGGTACGGCCGCTTCGAGGCTCTGGTCGACAAGGATGAAGCATGACGGATGGCTGGTGTCGCCGGGAGTTCACTCCCGGGTTGCCCACGACTACGAGATGCCGCCGTACGACGAGGGCTACGCCGCGCATTGGTACTTCGTGATCCTGCACGAGATCGGCCACGCGGTGCCGTCCCCGAACGCCGGCATCGCGCCCGACGAGTCCTGCGTGCCGCGGTCGGGGTCGAGGGCCTCGACCCCGACGATGTGCACCGGTCGCGCCGTGGCGGGGGACTGTTGCAGCGCGTCACCTCGCGGCCGGCGGGATGGCCTAGGAAGATCGGAAGAGGTCAGGGTTCTGGCGCTTCTTCAGGGGTCGTCCGGCGGCGCAGATAGTCGATCAGTCGTTCGTCGGTGTTGGCGCCGAGGGTGTCCAGCAGGCGGGTGAGGCTGTCGAACGTCTCGGGGCCGAGAGCCGTGCGGAGATCATCCTCGATGCGGCGGGCCGCGGCGCGGTGGGCGGTCAGGTAGGCCCAGGCGTGCGGAGTGAGCCGGACGGATTTTTCCCGGCCGCTGGTCTCGGAGGGTGAGACCTCCAGGTAGTCCCACGCGACCAGGCGATTCACGATCTTGGCTGCGCCTTGGCGTGTGATGCCGAGATGCCGCCCTATCTGCGCGACCGTCGCGCCTGACGGGCCTGCGCAGAAGCGGAGCACCCGGCCGTCCGGGAAACGGCGTTCGAACCCGGCCGCGGCGAGTTGGTCATCGAGGCGGCGCTGATAGCCGACCCACGCCCGGCGCAGTGCGCCGCCGAGCGCGGGTCGGTCCGCCGGGCCGGCGGCGCCGTCAGGCGTGACCGAGGCGTCGTCGCCCACCGCGACCCCATCCCCAGCTGTCAACCATGGTTGCGACTATAGGTTCGGTGCCTGTCCGCGCCCACGAGGAGTGAATTGACAACCGTGGTTGACGATCCGCGCTGGATCGTCGATGCTCCGACCTATGCGTCGGAAAGGTGCGGCTTCGGTCAGGTTCGGCGGGCGCGCCGCGTGGGTGGTGCTCGTCGCGGCTGGTTTGCTGGCCGCGTGTTCCGTGAGTGGCTCGTCGCCGGCGGGCACCGCGACCTCGTCGGCTCAGGCCGGGCCCTCGTGGGCCGTGACGGCTGCCCGGGAGCCGTTGACGACGGTCGGCGGCTCGCCGGTATCCCATGACACCGAGGTCATGGCGCTGGCCAGCCAGGCGGGTCGCCTGTTCGCGGCGACTGACCAGTGGGAGTATCCGGGCGATTCCGCCGCTGGCCAGATCCTGGTCAAGGACGCGGCGGACGCTCCCTGGCGGGTGTTCGAGCAGACCGCGTCGCTGCGCGTGCAGGCCTTGGACTCGTTTCCCATCCCGGCGGACCAGGGCCTTGGAGCCGGGCACTCGTTGCTCGTCACGCAGGCAGTCATCAACGGGCGTTCGGAGATCCAGTGGCTGCTCGACGGGGCCGGCTCGTTCGCGCCGGGTGACGCGTTCGTCCTGCCGTCGACCGCCGCGGCCGTGCGCTCGTTCGGCGCGCACGAGTCGGACGGGGTGTGGTCCGTGTACGCCGGCGTCGAGCCGACCGGGGTCCTGCGCGGGACGTGGTCGCCCACCCGGCACGCGCTCATGTTCGACCCGGCGCCGGAGCTGACGGCCGCGCCGCCCAGCTCACCCGCGCTGAAGACCCAGAAGGCGACCGGCTTCGCCGATTGCGGCGGCGCGCTCTACGTCACGATCAACACCGCCCTATATCGCCGCAATGACGGGATGCTTCCGCCGGGAACCGGCCGCTGGGCCGCGGTCTACCAGGAGCCACCGGTAGGGGCCTTCAACAGCGGGCTGCGGGGGCTGACCTGCGTGACCCACGACCATGCGCCAGCACTGCTCGTCTCGACCGAGGGCGACGGGGATGTCTACCGGTTCGACCGTCTGCCGGCAGGACAGGTCGACGGCCCCGCGCCCGAAGCCGGGCAGGCCGTGGCCGGCCTGTCGCCCGTGCTGGAGTTCGAGCCGCGTCCCGGATTGGGCCAGCTGCTGACCGAGCAGGGGATGACGGTGCCGGTGACCGGCAAGGGCTCGATCGGCTACGTGATCGCCGCCTACAACAACTTCGAGACGATCGGCGCCGGTGGGGTCTCGCGCCAGTTCTTCGGCATCGAGCACGCCTACGCCGGCGGCTGCCCGCCGACCAGGGCCTGCGGCCCGACGGCGCTGGGCGGCGCCGCCTTCGACGCGCAGGCCGTCTACGCCGTCAGAACCGACATGGGCGGCACGCCGTCCTACGTGCTGCGCGCCCTGGACGGGCCCGACCTCACCCCTGCCGGCCCGGTCAGCAAGCCGATCAGGTCCGGGCAGGCGTTCGTCGCGATCAGGACCATCAAGCCCTCGCCCTTTGACGCCGGCCGCGTCTACTTCGCCGGCTACGACGCCAATTTCTACCCCGCCGACGGGACCGCCTGGGTCGCCGGCGCGCCGCTGGCCGCCGCCTCTCCCGGAGTCACTGAAGGACGATCATGAAGCTGCGGCGACGAGAACACCAGACCCCCGCGCCTCGACGCCGCCCCCGCGCTCGACGGCGGCTGCTGGCGGCCGCCGTCGTCATGGCCGCGCTGACGCTGGCGATCGGCGCCTGTGGTGGTTCGGCCGCGCCGGCCACCCCCCCGAGCGTCGACCGCCCGAACATCGTCTTCGTCCTCACCGACGACCTGTCCTGGAACCTGGTCACCGATCAGATAGCGCCGCACATCACCGCCCTGGAACGGCAGGGCGAGACGTTCGACCACTACTTCGTCGCCGACTCGCTGTGTTGCCCGTCCCGGTCGACGATCTTCACTGGCCTCTTCCCGCACGACACCAAGGTCGAGACCAACCTTTCCCCAGACGGCGGCTACGGGAAGTTCCAACAGGAAGGCCTCGCCAGCAGAACCTTCGCCGTGGCGTTGCAGTCGGCCGGGTACCAGACCTCGATGCTCGGCAAGTACCTCAACGGCTACGGCGACCCCACGATCACCGCGGCCGCCGGACCCGTCCCGCCCGGCTGGTCCGACTGGCACGTCAGCAACACCACCGGCTACGCGGAGTTCAACTTCGACCAGAATGACAACGGCGTCGTGCACCACTACGCCGGCACCGACAACTATGGCGTGGACGTCCTCAACGCCGACGCCCAGGCGTTCATCCGACGCTCGGCCGGCAAGCCGTTCGCCCTGGAGGTGGCGACCTACGCCCCCCACCAGCCGTACACACCAGCGCCGCGCAACGCCAACGACTTCCCCGGCCTGACCGAGCCACGCGACCCGTCCTTCGACACCAACAACACCGACCCGCCGGCCTGGCTCGGCCAACGTAACCCGCTGGGCGCGGGACGAGTGGCGAGAAGTGACAGCATTTACCGCGAGCGCGCCCAGGCCGTCGAGTCCGTCGACAAGCTGGTAGCCGACACGGAGGCGACGCTCGCCGCCGAGCACCAGCTCGACAACACCTACTTCGTCTTCAGCTCCGACAACGGCTACCACCTCGGCCAGCACCGCCTCGTCCAGGGCAAGCAGACCGCCTTCGACACCGACATCCGCGTGCCCCTGATCGTCACCGGGCCCGGCGTCCCGCACGGCCGGGTGATCTCCCAGGTCACCCAGAACGTCGACCTCTACCCGACCTTCACCGAACTCGCCGGCGCCTCCCAGGCCACGCCCGTCGACGGACGGAGCCTCGTCCCACTGCTGCACCCCGGGAAGGAGACGCCGCCCTGGCGTACGGTCGCGCTCGTCGAACATCGCGGCCAGGCGAACAACCCCGCCGACCCCGACTACGAACCTTCCGGCAGCGACCCGACGACCTACGAGGCGATCCGGATCTCAGCGCCACACCTCCCGCACTTCAACGGACCGGTCGAAGCCGTCTACGTCGAGTACAACGATCCCCAACACGAAACCGAGTACTACGACATCTCGAAGGACCCCTACGAGATCCACAACGTCGCCGGCGGACTGACCGCGGCGCAGCGTGCCGAACTCCACACGATCCTCACCGGCCTCGAGAACTGCCACACCCAGGCCGCCTGCGCCACCGCCGGCCCGTAACCCCGGCAGAGATCGCACAGACGCCGCCCGCCAGGCACCCGACGACGGAAACGGGCGAGCAGCCGTAGGGGAATGACGGACGCCAGCCACCGCGGGCCGGGCCGCTTCAACAAGATCGGCATTCCCGCGCCCAGCTTTTTCGCGGCCCGGCGAGGGAAACGAAGAGGGGTAACTGGGTATTCGGGTGGACGTGTTGCACGCCCCCCTGCTCGCCGCCGTCCCGCTCCGCCTTCGCAACCGCGCCTACCGACGCCTCCACGAGGCAGAGGCCGCCGACCGCGACCACGACTGCATCCCCGACCTCTACCAACACCCAAGCCGACCGACTCGTGAATGGGGATCGCCACATGCCGCGGCTCGAGGTCACCGGCGCAGACCTGCGGGAACAGCGACGTGTACTCGAGGTGGTCAACAGGCGAGACCAGGACCAGCTCCGCTTCCTCAGCCGGCAGGAGGGCCTCCAGACGGCGCAGCACGGCCAGGCCGGCGAAGCCGCTGCCAACCCACGACCACCCGGGGGCGTGTCGCGTCCGACGCGGTGGCGGGCGCGAGAGCGGAGCTCTGCCCGAGTCGCCCCGAACTCCAGCGCCGGGCCAGTCTCGTTGCCACCAATCATTTCGTCACGGCTGTTCCTCCTCGCGGTGGGTCGCGGGGCGCTGTTGAGTATCGCGACCGGATCCGAGGTGCCCCTCGCGCTCCAGGCCCGCGACGTCTTCGAGGACGACGGCGTCGGCACCCGGGTCGTGTCGATGCCTGCATCGAATGGTTCGCCGCCCGGACGCCGCAGTACCGCGACCAGGTGCTGCCCCCAGGCGTCGCGGCCCGGGTCAGCGTCGAAGCCGGCGTCGCCACCGGCTGGGAACGCCTCGTCGGCGACGCCGGACGCAGCATCAGCGTCGAACACTTCGGCGCGTCCGCCGACTACCAAACCCGCTACCGCGAACTCGGCCTCACCACCGACGCCATCGTCGCGGCCGCGCGCCAAAGCCTCGACGACGCCGCTCACGGCGCCCGCCCTGGCGGCCATCCGGCGGGCTTCGCGCCGACAGACGGCGGCGCCGCCGACCGCCCCGCCTGACCGCTCCACGCCTCTGACCGCTCCACGCCGTCCACCAGTGAGGGATGCCATGAACGACCGACTGGCTCAACTGTCCGAACCGACGCGGACGTCGCGACGGGGAGGGTCGTGACATAGCCGCGCGGGACGGCCCGTTGGTCGCCGCGGCGCCTATTTGGCCCCCACCGCGACCAGCGTGCGCGCCTGTCCGCCTCTGACGCTGGGAAGCTCCGCCAGCAGGCACGCGCCGGTCACGGCACCACCCGTCCGATGATCCGGTTCGACGGCTGTCAGCGTGCCGCCGTGCGCGTGCGCGATGTCTCGGGCGATGGCCAGGCCGAGTCCGCTGCCACCGCCGTCCCGTGCCCGTGTCTCGTCGAGCCGCGTGAACCGGTCGAACACCGATTCGCGGTGCTCAGCGGGAATGCCCGGGCCGTCGTCGGACACCTGGACGGTCGCGGGCGCCGACACCCGCACGACCACCGTCGACTCGGCGTGCCGCACGGCGTTGTCGACGAGGTTCCCGACCATTCGGCGCAGGTGCGCGGCCGATCCGGCGACGACCACGTCGGGGGCGATGTCCAGCGCCACCTGGACGTCCTCCCGCCGGGGCCGCAGCGCCTCCTCGGCGGCCACCTCGCCCAGGTCGACCTCGTCCGTCCGCAGCGGCTCCCCGGCGTCGAGCCGCGCCAGCAGAAGCAGGTCGGCGGCCAGGTTCTGCAGCCGGTCCACGTCCGTGAGTGACTCCTCCACCAGGCCCCGCGACTCGCATCGACCCAGCTCCAGCCGAGTCCGCAGGATGGCCAACGGGCTGCGCAGCTCGTGTGCCGCGTCCGCGACGAACCGTTTGTGCCGCTCGACCGCCCGCTCCAGCCGGTCGAGCGTCGCGTTCATGGTTCGTGCCAGCCGGGCGATCTCGTCACCCGAGCGGGGCACCGGCACCCGTCGGTGCAGGTCGGTGGCCGTGATGTCGGCGAACGTCGCGCGGATCCCCGAGACCGGGGCGAGCGCCCGCCCGGTCAGCAGCCAGGTCAGCCCGGCGACAAGCAGCAGCAGGACGGGCAGCCCCGCGAGAAGCAGCTCGCGCAGCATCGTCAGGGCCGCGCGGGCCGGGCCGAGCGAGACGCGCGCGGACACGGCCACGGGCCCGGCCGAGGTGGTGACCAGGCGCTGGGCGGTGGCGTAGCCGGATCCCCATGCCTGTCCGGCCGCCCCCGCGCCGGTTCCGAAGCTCAGCGACCTGGCCGGGGCGCCGGCATCGAGAGTGGCCGTGCCGACGACGCGCACGTCGGGGTCGGCCGGGGTGAAGGCAGTGACGGTCAGCGCGGGCTGGCCGGGATCGGCGCCTTCACTGCCCTGGGCGAGGGTGACGGCGGCCTCGTCAGCTCGCCGCGCCGCCTCCTGGCTGGCTCCCGACTCGAGGCTCCCCTTCAGCATCAGCACGAGGACCAGACCCACCGTCCCGAGGGCCAGCGCGACGGTCACCGTCGCCACCACCGTCGCGCGCAGCCGTACGGACCAGTGCATCAGGAGGCTCCGTCCAGCCGGTATCCCGCTCCCCGCACGGTGACCAGGCTCGCCCGGCCGAACGGGGCGTCGATCTTGCGGCGCAACGCGCTGATGTAGACCTCGACGATGCTCGGATCGCCGTCGTAGGCGAAGTCCCAGGCCTGTTCGAGCAGCTCGGCCTTGGAGACGACTTCGCCGACGCGCCGGGCGAGCGCGTGCAGCACGGCGAACTCCTTCGGGGTGAGCGCGATCTCCGTCTCGCCGCGACGGCAGCGCAGGCCGGCCGGGTCCACCGCCAGGTCACCCGCGGTCAGGACCACCGGCCGCTCCCGCCCACCGCGCCGGATCAGCGCACGCAGCCGGGCCAGCAGCACCACGTACGAGAACGGCTTGGAGAGAAAGTCGTCCGCGCCGGTGTCCAGCGCCTCGGCCTCGTCGTATTCACCGTCCTTCGCGGTCAGCATCATGATCGGCGTCCAGTTGCCGGCGTCTCGTAGCCGGCGGCACACGGCATAGCCGTTGAGCAGGGGCAGCATCACGTCCAGCACGATCGCGTCGTATCGCTGCTCGGTCGCCATCCACAGGCCCTCGCGGCCGTCGTGCGCGACGTCGACCGCGAAACCCTCCTCCGCCAGCCCGCCACGCAGCAGTCCGGCCAGCCGCTCCTCGTCCTCCACCAGCAGCACTCGCATGGCTACAGGGTGACGGAAGCGACCTAAGCACGACCTGAAGATCGCTTCAGCCGGCTTCAGGAATGCCTCAGCCGGCGCACGGGAATCTGGCCGCGGCCCCAGCGAGGGGCCATCGAGAAAGAGGAGGTGCACCATGCGAATCCGCCGGATCGTCCTGGTCAGCGCGATCAGCATCGGGCTCGCCGGCTCGAGCGCCGCGGCCGCCAACGCCAGTGGAATCCTGCCCGGCTCCGCTGGCTCGACGGGCCCCGCTGGCTCGACGGGCTCCGCTGGCCAGCCGTCGACCTGCCCAGCCCCGCCGGGTGGCGCGGGCTTCGACAACGTCCAGGTGAAGGACGGCAAGATCTACCTCAATGGAAAGCTGGTCGGCACGGCCAAGCCCGGCGAGCCAGTGGCGGTGATGGACGGCAAGGTCTACGTCGGCGCGGCCACGGAGGCACTGCCGAAGCCGCCCGGTGCCGACGACTTCCAGGCGAGGGACGGCAAGATCTACCACGACGGAAAGGTGGTCGGCACGGTCAGGCCGGGCACCCCGGTCGTGGTGAGAGACGGCCAGGTTCACACCGGCGCGGCCGCCGAGACGCTGCCGAAGCCGGGGGAGGCCGACGGGCCCCACCTGAGCGTGGCCGGTGGCACCGGCACCGGTGATCAGGGCCTCGTCTGCGCGACGGAAGGAGCTCAGCTCGGCCAGGACTAGAGCCGCCTCCGACAGGGTTCGCCCCGCCCCGGGCCGCAGGTGAAGGTGGGAAACTCCTGGGACGCGAACGACTCGGGCGCGTCATCGGGGACAACTGTGATGGCGCCTTCGAACGCCTTCAGGCGGCTGTACACGACCTGCCGGGGACGGATGACGTTGAGGTTCTTGTAGGCAGTGTCCGTGCCGGGCATCGGCTCCCGGCGCAGCAGGCCGCGTCCGCGGTTGAGCACGCCGACGATGTCGTAGGTCGCGTCGGGCTCGACGTCGACCGTCTTCAGGTCCAGCGACATCACGTCGCCGAGCGTGACCTCCGGCCAGTCATTCACCGACGACGCCCAACGAGGTGAGGTCGATACCGGCGGCAGCGAGCCGCTCGAACACGGCAGCCTCGGCGGCAATGCGGTGCTGGCGGGCGTCGGCGTACGCGATCAGGGCAGTGTTCAGGTCGACGGTCTCGCTGGTCGCCTTGGTGATGTAGCGGCCGATGTTGAGGTCGAAGCCGTTGGCCTTGATCTCGTCGAAGTCGGCGACGTGGACGTACGCGCTGAGGTCGGGGCCGTCGGGGGCGTGGCCGGTGCGGTACGCCTCGGTGAGGGCCTTCATGTCGTCGTACGACATGGTGTTCTGGTTCTTGCCCTTGGCGAACCGTTCGGAGCCGTCGATGAAGACGACCTTGTCCTTGCGGTCGGCGGGCTTCTGGTGGCGGAAGACCAGGATGCAGGCTGGGATCGTCGTCGAGTAGAAGAGGTTCGGCGGGAGGCCGACGACGGCCTCAAGGAGGTCGCGCTCGATCAGGGACTGGCGGATCCTGGCCTCGGCGCCGCCGCGGAAGAGGACGCCGTGGGGCATGACGACGCCGACGCGGCCGGTGCTGGGCCTCATCGAGGCGACCATGTGCTGGACGAAGGCGAAGTCGCCGTTCTTCGCCGGCGGTACGCCGCCGACGGCGCGCGGGTCGGAGGCCCACTGGTCCGCGCCCCAGCTCTCTAGGCCGCCGCCGCCAGTCCGGTGGAGGACCTCGCATCGGCCCGGATGGGGCCGTTGTTCCGTGCGATGGCGTGACGGAGGCGGTGTTGGTGACCGGGCAGGTCACCAACACCGCGGAGAGCCCGAGGGTTTCTATGTCTTGCGTCACAATATGATCTTGGCGGGGCAGCTCTATGCCCAGCCGCAACCAGCCCAGAGTTCGGGCTTACTTGTCTGGGCGGCCGCACCGGGAGGGGCAGTGCCCGGTGGGTGGACCTCGAGAAACCCGTGGCGGACCGCCTTGGCGATCAGCCGCGGCGTGCGGCTGGGGCGGCGGTCACAGTGCGGCGGGGTTTCGCCAGAGGTTGGTATAGCGGGCCGCGGAGTTCGGGTTGCGGTAGATGCACCCGGCGCTGTAGGGGCGGTTGAGGTTGGAGCCGAGGTTGCCGGCGTCGCAGTTGTTGAAGTAAGCCTCGTAGAGGAATCCCGGTCCGGCGCGGGCCACCATCCAGTCGCGCATGAACTGGATGTAGTTGGCGTTGTCGCCGCCGCCGTCGTTTCCGTCGCCGGAGGCGACTCCCCATTCGCCGATGCCGAAGGTCTTGCCGTGGGCGCGGGCGAAGTTGTAGAGCCAGGTGATCCCGCCGGTCGCGTTGGCCTGGGCGTTGAAAGCGGCCAGGGTCGGGGACGGCGGGTACGCGTCGTACGCGTCGATGCCGATGTTGTCGACGTAGGCGTCACCGGGGTAGATGTCCAGTGGGTTGTGGCTCGGCGGGAGCTGGGAGTAGTGGGCGTTGATGCTCCAGTCCATGATCGGGTCCGGGTTCGCGGTGGATTTGATGGCGGTCGCGATGTGCCGCCAGCAGTTGACGTAGTCGGTCGCGTTGATCGCGGACCACTGGAACCAGTTGCCGTTCGCCTGCCAGGCCAGCCGGATGATCGAGTTCTGGCGGCCGGTGGTGTTGAGCGTGGTGCCGAAGGTCCGCCAGTAGGAGTCGTACGCCCCGGTCGCGCAGGTCGCCAGTGAGGTATCCGCGTTTTCAGGGAACGGTGGTACCGAGATGACCAGCCGCCCGGGCCAGCCGGCGAAGTTCGTCTCCGCGAAGGACGGCTCCACGATGTCCGACCAGCTGTCGCGGGCGACGTAGACATGGGCGAGGTCGCACAGGCTTCCGCGGGCGGCGCAGAACGCGTCCACGTCGGCGGGCGCGATGAGGGGGTCGCCGTTGACGCCGGACAGCCACGGCTGGCCGGAGCGGTTGGGGCTACCGGGCGGCAGCGGGTCGACCGGCGGCGTGGTGGTGGTCACGACTGCCCGGTCGAACCCGACGGCGGTGAAGTCGGACGCGGCGTTGCGCGTTCCCAGATTGAGGATCTGGACGATGTGTGTGCCGTTGATGAGCGCCGGCGAGACGAACAGCGGGGCGACGCTGGACGTGGCCGCGTAGGTGTCGACGATCGTGGCGTTGCCGAAGTCGATGGAGATCGAGGCGCGACCGCCGTGCCGTTCCCTGATTCCGTAGACCGTGACCTGAGTTCCGGTGAAGCGCACCGTGGCGACGGCGCCGGCGGCCGACGAGTAGCGGAAGTTGTTGTTCGGGGTGGCTGGGACGCATCCTCCGCACGCCAGCCAGGTACCGGTGTAGGAGACCTGGTCCACCCCGGTACCGACCTTGGTGTCCTCGATCGTCTTCGAGAGCTGGTCGATCGGTGGGAGGGTCGGGTCGGTGAGCGCCTCGGCGCGGTCGAAGGAGACGACGGTGGCGGTCGATGGCGCGGTGTTCTCTCCGAGGTTTGTCAGTGTCGCGGTGTGGGTGCCGTTGGTGAGTACCGGCGAGGTGTAAATGAGCCCGGCCGCGGCCGGGAGCAGGTAGGTGTTGATCGTGACGGAGGGAGCGCCGTCGACACTGACGCGAGCCAGACCACCGGCGGGCTCCCGGACCCCATAGATCTTCAGCTGGGTGCCGGAGAAGTGGATCGTGGCACTCGCGCCGGCGGCCGTCGAGTAGCGGAAGCTGTTGTTGGGCGTGGCCGGGCTGCACCCGCCGCACACGGTCCAGCTGCCGGAATAGCTGACCCGGTTCGGCCCGGTGCCGACGCTGGTGTCCTCGATCGTCGCGGTCACGACCGGCGCCGCGTGGGCCACGCCGGGCACGATGACCAGCGCAGGTAGCAGGAACGTGGCCATCAGAGCGACCCGCGCCAGGACGTGTCTGCGCCTGCGAGAGCCCGGACGGGCCAGCGGTGGATGGGTCCGCCGGGTGAGCGCGGCACGCAGGCGACGGCGCGCGCGATGCCGGCCGAAGCTGCCCTGCGCGCTGCGCCTTGTTCCTTCTTGGTGGGCAAGCCTTCGCATCAGGTGGCGCTCCTGTCCACTGTCGCTCGAGCGCCCGCCCGCGCGGACTCTCCGTAACCAGTGCCAGACTGTATGTGCAATGCAGTCAACCCACTGGTGGTGCCACTGGGCCGGAGAGTCGGACGGATTCGGACCAGACTTTCCAGTGTGGCAGTGAATGTTTCCCGACAGGGGGCCATTCCCGTGCCGGCATAAACGCATATTTCCAGACTGGTGGATTGGTGAGGCCAGTCGTGGGTTCAGGGCGGGCGGCTACTTGACCATTTCTCGCCTTTCCCGGTCCGGGCCATGCTGGATGGGTCGAGCAGAGCGAGGGCGGGTTGGACGTCATGGGCGAACTGTTCGCCGGCCGCCGGTGAGGGTGATGGTGCTGTGTTCGGGTCCGTGGCGGAGGAGTTCGGCGCCGACGGCGCGTTCGAGGCGGCGGATCTGGACGATGAGGTTGGACTGTTTCGTGCCGAGGGCTCTGGCCGCTCCATTGAGACTGGTGTGTCTGGGCGTGGCCAGGAGGCGGCGGATGCGTTGTTCGGCTCGGAAGCCGGTGAAGGAAATCCAAATGGTGGGCGGGAAGGCGTCGGGCCCGCCGTGGGCGCCGAGGACGTGGCGGTCGCGGGCGGCGCCGCGTCGGATGTGGATGCCGATGCCGCGCACGCGAACCTCTTCGCGTACCCGGGTCGCCAGCACAGCAGGAAGCTTCACCGTGAACGCGACGGTCGGCAGATCAGTACTAACGCCTGTCTCGCGACGCCACCTCGACACGCCGAGGCCGCTCCAACCGCCGGTAGCTAAGCCTGACCTCAACTCGAAGTTGCCAAGTGCGTCGGGGGCGTAAGTGGCCATCCACTGGCCAACTATCACGGCGAGTGGCCATCTGCCCCCGATCCCTACAGGCATACCCCCCCACCTGTCGGCGATCCTGTCTGTTAGCCATCCCGGTCGCCCAGCTGAGAAGCGACCCCTTCACGGCGAAGAACCGCCGGTCAGCGCCCTGCTGGCACTGCCCAAAGGTAGCCCGACTGAGTACTCCGGCAGGTCTTTGATAGTAATCGCGGCGTGGCCGGCGCGGGGCGTGATGGGCCTGACCTGTTTGGCAATTTGGCTGTGGTTATTGGCGGTAGTTATTATTCGTTATTGGCGCGGGAATGTTTTTTTCCCTTTCTTTTTCCTGCCCGGACGGCAGGGTCTTCCTTGGCTTTCCTGTTACTGTCGCCGCTCTCCGGAAAATTGCCTCCGACCTGCGGAGACGTGACCGGAAAGGATTGTCGAAAAGGCAGAATTCGACGCTCGGAAGTATTGATTTCCGGCGCGCGGGAGGGACTATTAGATATCGGCGTGTTGCGCCCGGCGCGCGGCGCTAAATCCCTCTCGCATGGAGCCTTTCATGTCGCATGCCTTCATTTCCCCTGTCTTTTCGCGGGTCGAGACCACCAGCGTGGCGATCATCCTAGACGAATACCGCCAGGCGTACCGCGAGGTCCATCGCGTGCTCACCGATGGTGATCCATACGACATCGTCTACCT
>Ga0068863_100004587_pt1 | contig 13624 bp, 9 predicted proteins | sample KBSSwiS62_FD_66596 | JGI IMG/M metagenome (GOLD analysis project Ga0068863, IMG submission 66596) | Switchgrass rhizosphere microbial communities from Kellogg Biological Station, Michigan, USA - KBS Switchgrass S6-2 | ecosystem: Host-associated > Plants > Roots > Rhizosphere > Soil ...
CGATCGGCCAGCCCGTTGCCGTCGGTATCCGTCAGCCGGTCGTCGGCTTGCCCGTCGGCGTCCACATCGACCATCTCCCCTCCGAAGTGCTCGATGCCGTCGAGACCGAACCATCGCACCAGCCCGCCCCGGTCGACACTGACCGCCCACGTGCCGGTGCCGTCGTCCGTGAAGAACGCAGGCTCGGACGCCTGATCGCGGACCATCTGATCGGCCACACCGTCGCCGTCGGTGTCGGCCATCGCGTCGTCGACGAGACCGTCGCCGTCGAAATCCAGCCCAACGGCGTCCAGCGCGCCGTCGCCGTCGACATCAATGTTGGGGTCGGCGGTCCACATCGTCGCCGAGCCGTCCGCATCGCCAAGGCAGTAGTCCATGGCGGATTAGACGTTGTGGTCGCCCTTCGCGTTCCACCACTTGGTCAGCTCGTCGACAGCCTCGTCGTGATCCAGGGGCCCGCGGTCGAGCCGCAGCTCCTTGAGATGACGCCACGCCTCCCCCACTTCGGGGCCGGCCGGGATGTTGAGGATCTTCATGATCTCGTTGCCATCGAGGTCGGGTCGCACCCGCGCGAGGTCCTCCTTGGCGGCCAACTCGTCGATGCGGTGTTCGAGGTCGTCGTAGTTGGCCTGCAGCCTGGCCGCGCGCCGCTTGTTGCGGGTGGTGCAGTCCGCGCGCACCAGCTTGTGCAGCCGTCCCAGCAGCGGCCCCGCATCGGTGACATACCGGCGCACCGCCGAGTCCGTCCACTTGCCGTCGCCGTAGCCGTGGAACCGGAGATGCAGGTACACCAGCTGCGAAACGTCGTCGATCATCTGCTTGGAGTAGCGCAGCGCCCGCATTCGCTTGCGGACCATCTTGGCGCCGACGACCTCGTGGTGATGGAAGCTGACGCCGCCGTCGCGCTCGTGCTTGCGGGTGGCCGGCTTGCCGATGTCATGCAGCAGCGCCGCCCAGCGCAGCACCAGATCCGGCCCGTCGTCCTCGAGCCCGATGGCCTGCTTCAGCACCGTCAGCGAATGCCAGTACACGTCCTTGTGCTGGTGGTGTTCGTCGATGGCCATCCGCATCGCACCAACCTCCGGCAGGACGACGTCGCCGAGGCCGGTCTGCACCATCAGATCGATGCCCGCAACCGGGTCATTGCCCAGCAGCAGCTTGTCCAGTTCGGCCGCGACGCGCTCGGGCGTGATGCGACCCAACTGCGGCGCCATCTCCAGCAGCGCCGTGAGCACCCGCGGCGCGACGGTGAACTCGAGCTGCGAAACGAACCGCGCCGCCCGCAGCATGCGCAGCGGGTCGTCTCCGAACGACACCTCCGGTGCCGACGGGGTGTCGAGCACCCGCGCCCGCAGCGCCGCCAAACCGCCTAGGGGATCGAGGAATTCGCCGGGACCGTCCGCGGTGATGCGCACGGCCATGGCGTTGACGGTGAAGTCGCGACGCACCAGATCGTCGTCGAGGCGGTCGCCGAAGCGCACCTCCGGATTGCGCGAGACCTGATCGTAGGTGTCGGCGCGGAAGGTGGTGATCTCCAGGCGGTCCTCGCCCTTACCGACGCCGAGCGTGCCGAATTCGATGCCGGTGTCCCACACCGCGTCGGCCCACGGCCGCAGCATCTTCTGCATCTGTTCGGGCCGGGCGTCGGTGGTGAAATCCAGGTCGGTGCCCAAGCGGCCCAGCAGCGCGTCGCGCACACTGCCGCCGACGAGGTACAGCTCGTGGCCCGCGTCAGCGAATATCTGCCCCAGCTCGGCCAGGACCGGGCCGTGCTGGTTCAGCGCCACTGCGGCGCGGGCCAGCAGTTCGGCATCAGCAGCAGATTCGGGCACGTTCGATAACCCTAATGTGCAACGGGCCGGTCACGACCGGTGAGTGCGGCGGGAGCGAATGAACGTGGCAGCTACCATCGCTTAGGTGTCGGACGGCGAGAAGGCCAAACCACGACGGCGCCGGGGGAGGCGCCGCGGCCGACGCGCTGCCGGTCCGCCCGAATCGGTCGAACACCGCAACAACAATCCGCTCCCCACCCCCAACGACCAGTCGAACGGTCAGGCCAAGCCGCAGAAGGCCCGTCCCCGCCGGCCCGCCGACCGACTGCGCACCGTGCACGAAACGTCCGCGGGCGGGCTGGTCATCGATGGCATCGACGGGCCCAAGGAAACGCAGGTCGCGGCACTGATCGGGCGCATCGACCGGCGCGGGCGGATGCTGTGGTCGCTGCCGAAGGGTCACATCGAGCTCGGCGAGACCGCCGAGCAGACCGCGATCCGCGAAGTCGCCGAAGAGACGGGCATCCAGGGCAGCGTTCTGGCCGCCCTCGGCAGCATCGACTACTGGTTCGTCACCGAGGGCAGGCGCGTGCACAAGACCGTGCACCACTATTTGATGCGGTTCCTCGGCGGCGAGCTCTCCGATGAAGACCTCGAAGTCAGCGAGGTGGCGTGGGTGCCGCTCAAGGAGCTGCCGTCGCGGCTGGCGTATGCCGACGAACGCCGGCTCGCCGAGGTCGCCGGTGAGCTGATCGACAAGCTGCACTCGGACGGCCCCGCAGCGCTGCCGCCACTGCCGCGGAGCTCGCCGCGCAGGCGCGCCCAGACGCACTCGCACACCCGCAACCGCCGTCCCGACGAACAGCCATCTCGCCGGACGAACGGGTGCGGACAAGGGCCGTGAAAGTACCCGCGGCGATGCCGCGAGTGCTGGCGCGGCTGCTTGTCGCCCTCGCGCTGATGACGCTCATCGCCGCCCCCGTCGCGCTCCCCCACGCCGCCGCGGGTGAGCCGGGCGCGGTTCCGTTCCTGCAGGTGCGCATCGACCGCATCACCCCCGACGTGGTCACCACCACCAGCGAGCCGGTGGTCACCGTCAGCGGAACGATCGTCAACGTCGGCGACCGGCCGGTGCGCGATGTGATGGTCCGCCTCGAGCACGCCTCCGCGGTCACTTCGTCGGCCGGGCTACGCACCAACCTCACCGGCAACGTCGACCAATACGAGGCGGTCGCCGATTTCATCACGCTGGCGCCGGAATTGCTTCGCGGACAAGAAGTTCCGTTCAATCTGGCGTACCCGCTGCGGTCGGCGGAACTGCCGTCGCTGCACATCGACCAGCCCGGCGTCTACCCGATCATGGTCAACGTCAACGGCACACCCGACTACGGCGCACCGGCCCGCCTCGACGACGCCCGCTTCCTGCTACCTGTGCTCGGGGTGCCGCCCGAACCCGCGGCCGACTCCGCTGTGGACACGCTGACGTCGGTGGTGCCGCCCGACACCTCCAAACCTGTTCGGCTGACCATGCTGTGGCCGCTTGCCGACCGGCCGCGGCTGGCCGCAGGCGCACCGGGCGGGACGACGCCCGTCCGGTTGATCGACGACGACCTTGCGACCTCACTGGCGCCGGGAGGCCGGCTCGACACCCTGTTGTCGGCGATCGACTTCGCGACCAGCCCGCCGGTAGACCCCGGCGGCGAGGTACGCAACGCGATGTGCCTGGCCGTCGACCCCGACCTGCTGGTCACGGTCAACGCGATGACCGGCGGCTACGTCGTCAACGACGCCCCCGACGCGGGGCCCGGCACGCCAACGCATCCCGGCGCGGGCAAGGACGCCGCGGTCGCCTGGCTGAATCGGCTCAAGGGTCTGGTGCAGCGGATGTGCGTGGCGCCGACGACCTATTCGCAGGCCGACCTCGATGCGCTGCAGCGCGTCGGCGACAAGGGCCTGAGCGCGATCGCCACCAAGAGCGCCGCCGACATCGTCGACCAGATCGTCGGAGTGACGTCGACGCGGGGTGCCACGCTCGTTGGCGACGGTCCGCTGACTGCGCCCACGGTCGAGCTGCTGTCGGTGCAGGGCCCGACGGTAGCGATCGCCGCCGCCAACAGCGCTGCGCAGGACTCGGCCACCGGGGAGCCTGCGACGGCAGATGTGCGGCCGGTCAGGTACACGACGGAGGTGGCGGCGACGCCGTTCGACCCGGCCGTCGGCGCCGCGCTTGCCGGCGCCGGGACCGAGCCCGCTTCGCCGTCGTATCTCGATCCGTCGCTGGACATTCCGGTCAAACACGACTCGCAGGTGGCGCGGCGCCAGGACGCGATCGGCTCGCTGCTGTGGCGCGGCCTGCACCCGGACACCGAGCCGCGCACCCAGATCCTCTCGCCGCCACTGGCCTGGAACCTGGCCCCCGACGACGCGCAGGCGATCCTGACCGCGGTGGCATCAACCATCCACGCCGGCCTGGCCGTGGCGCGGCCGCTTCCGGCGGTGATCGCCGAGGCCAACGCGATTCCCTCCCAGGACCTCACGTCGCCACCCGAGGATGCTCTGGGCAATCCGCGCGGCCGGTTCAACGACGGCGTGGTATCCGGTATCGCGGCGACGACAGCGCGGCTCTGGGGATTGTCGGGCGTGCTGGCCACCGACGAACGCACCGGCCTGACCGGTGCCCAGTACACCGCGCCGCTGCGCGAGGACATGCTTCGCGCGCTGAGCCAAACGGTGCCGCCGGACGCCCGTAACGGTCTGGCCCAGCAGCGGCTGACCACCGTCGGACACACCGTGGACGACCTGTTCGGCGCCGTCACCATCGTCAACCCCGGCGGCTCCTACACGCTGGCCACCGAGCACAGCCCCCTGCCCTTGGCGCTGCGCAATGACCTTCCCGTGCCGATCCGGGTGCGGCTGCAGATCGCCGCGCCGCCGGGCATGACGGTGACCGATATGGGCGAGATCGTGCTGCCCCCGGGTTACCTGCCGCTCAAGGTGCCGATCGAGGTGCACTTCACGCAGCGGGTGGCCGTCGACGTGGCGTTGCACACCGCCGACGGATTGCCGCTCGGCGAACCGGTGCGGCTGTCGGTGCACTCCAACGCCTACGGCAAGGTGCTGTTCTTCATCACACTGACCGGCGGTGTGGTGTTGGCGCTGCTGGTCGGTCGACGGTTGTGGCACCGCTTCCGCGGCGAACCCGACCCGGCCGATCTGGACCGGCCCGACCCGATAGACGTCGCGATCGCCTACGCGAAGGATGTCGACGAGTCGCCGCGCGCGATGAGCCGCAGCAGCGAGGACGGATGACCGCCGCCGGCGGCCCCCCGCCGCAGCCGCCGCCGGTCAACCGTGTGCCGCCGCGCCGCTACCCACCGCGCGCCCCGACCTACCCGCCCGCCAGCAGGATGCCGCCGCCGCGGCTGCCCCGCGGTCCGGCTCCGCGACGGCGGGCGGGCCGCCCCGAGCTCTCCGACGCTGCGGTGGTGTCCCGGTCGTGGGGCATGGCATTTGCGACGCTGATCAGCCGGATCACCGGCTTCACCCGCATCGTGCTGTTGGCCGCGATCCTCGGCGCCGCGCTGTCGTCGGCGTTCTCGGTGGCCAACCAGCTGCCGAACCTGATCGCCGCGCTGGTGCTCGAGGCGACGTTCACCGCGATCTTCGTCCCGGTGTTGGCGCGCGCCGAGCGCGACGACCCCGACGGCGGCACCGCGTTCGTCCGCCGGCTCGTCACGCTGGCCACCGCGCTGCTTGTGGTGGTCACGCTGTTGTCGGTGGCCGCCGCTCCCCTGCTCGTTCGGCTGATGCTGGGCAGCGACCCGCAGGTCAACCGGGCACTGACCACGGCCTTCGCGTATCTGCTGTTGCCGCAGGTGTTGTTCTACGGGCTGTCGTCGGTGTTCATGGCGATCCTCAACACCCGCAACGTGTTTGGGCCGCCGGCGTGGGCGCCCGTGATCAACAACATCGTCGCGATTGTCACGCTGGTCTTGTATCTCATTGTGCCGGGCGAACTTTCGATCGACCCGGTAGAAATGGGCAACGCCAAACTGCTCGTGCTCGGCATCGGCACGACGCTCGGCGTCTTCGCGCAGACGGCCGTGCTGCTGGTCGCGATTCGAAAGGAGCGAATCAGCCTGCGCCCGCTGTGGGGCATCGACGACCGGCTGAAGAAGTTCGGCGCGATGGCGGCGGCCATGGTGCTGTACGTGTTGATCAGCCAGATCGGTTTGATCGTCGGCAACCGGATCGCCAGCGGCGCAGCGGCTTCCGGCCCCGCCATCTACAACTACACCTGGCTGGTGCTGATGCTGCCGTTCGGCATGATCGGCGTGACGGTGCTGACCGTGGTGATGCCGCGGCTCAGCCGCAACGCCGCCGCCGACGATGTCCCCGCGGTCCTCGCCGACCTGTCGCTAGCCACCCGGCTGACGATGGTGACGCTGATCCCGATCGTCGCGATGATGACCGTGGGCGGGCCGGCGATCGGTAGCGCGCTGTTCGCCTATGGGAACTTCGGCGAGACCGACGCCGGCTATCTCGGCATGGCCATCACCTTGTCGGCATTCACATTGATCCCGTATGCCCTTGTGCTGCTTGTACTTCGGGTGTTCTACGCCCGCGAGCAGCCGTGGACACCGATCCTGCTGATCGTCGTGATCACGATCGTCAAGGTCGCCGCGTCGCTGGCCGCGCCATATCTGACCGATGACCCGGAACTGGTCGCCGGTTACCTCGGGCTGGCCAACGGGCTTGGCTTCCTGGCCGGCGCGACCGTCGGCTACTTCCTGCTGCGCACCAACCTGAACCCACCCGACGGGCGGCTGATCAGCCTGCCGGTGGTGCGCACCATCCTCGTCACGATCGCGGCATCGCTGATCGCCGGTCTCGTCGCGAACGTCGTCGATCAGCTTTTCGGGCTGGAGTCGCTGACCCGGAATTGGGGCGGCGCCGGTTCACTGCTGCGGCTGCTGGTGCTCGGCTTGATCATGGTGCCGATCATCGGCGGGGTGATGGTGGCCGCCCGGGTGCCCGACGCGCAGGCCGCTCTGGCCGCCATCCGGCGCCGTCTCGGCAGGGGCGAGCCGGTAGCCGTACCGCCGTCGGCCCCCGCCGACCGGCCACGCCCGGGTGGCCCCCTCACGTACGCTGATCAGAGGAATTCGCTCGCGACACGCCCTCGTCAATTCCCGGCGGCGGCCCGGCGCGGGCCTCCGGCCAGCGTTGCCGGTGACTGGATGCGGAAGGGACCAGCGGTGACCGACGACCAAGCGACCGGCGCCGCCCCTGCCCCCGACGGCACCGCGACGACCAAGCTCCCCCGCCCGATGGCCGATGACTTCGCACCCGACGTTCCCGCCGTCGACCACGATGTGCCCGAGGAGACGGCGGCCTTCCCCGAACCCGCCAACGGCACGTCGCCGATACCGGTCTCTGGCCGCCCGCCTGCCGACTACGGCGGCGACCCCACGCGCGAACCCATGGGGTTGGCGCCGCCGCGTGAGCCCGCGATCGAGTCGGCCACCTCCGACGAGGACGTTCACCTGATTCCCGGGGCCAGCATCGGCGGCGGCCGATACCGGCTGCTGGTGTTCCACGGCGGCCCGCCGAACCTGCAGTTCTGGCAGGCGCTCGACACCGCGCTCGACCGGCAGGTCGCGCTGACGTTCGTCGACCCGGATGCCGCGCTGCCCGACGAACAGGTGCAGGAGATCCTGGCCCGCACGCTCAAGCTGAGCCGCCTCGACATGCCCGGCGTCGCCAGAGTGCTCGACGTCGCCAGCACCGGCTCCGGCGGGCTGGTGGTTTCGGAGTGGATCCGCGGTGGCTCGCTGGCCGAAGTGGCCGAGACGTCTCCGTCGCCGATCGGTGGTGCGCGCGCCATCCAATCGCTGGCTGCGGCGGCAGAGGCCGCCCACCGTTCCGGCGTCGCGTTGTCGATCGACCATCCCAGCCGCGTGCGGGTGAGCATCGAGGGCGACGTCGCATTGGCGTTCCCGGCGACCATGCCCGACGCCACGCCAGAAGACGACATCCGCGGTATCGGCGCCGCCCTGTATGCGCTGCTGATCAACCGCTGGCCGCTGGCCGAGTCGGGGGTGCGCAGCGGTCTGGCCGCCGCCGAACTGGATCCCGCGGGCCAGCCGATCGAACCGCGCGCCGTCGATCGCGACATCCCGTTCCAGATCTCCGCTGCCGCAGCGCGCGCGGTGCAGGAGGGCGGCGGCATCCGCAGCGCCCCGACGCTGCTGAACCTGCTGCAGCAGGCCACCGCCGTCGCCGATCGCACCGAGTTGATCGAGCCGGTCGACCAGCCCCCTGTGCCGCCGCCGTCGCGGTTCCGCGCTGGGCCCGCCGACGATCCGGAGTCCGCGACGCGGCGCCGCAAAGGGCTGATGGTCGGACTCGGCGTCGGCGCGGTGATCATCGTCATCGCGCTGATCGTGCTGGCCTCCGTGTTGAAGGGGATCTTCGGAGACGTCGGCGGTGGTCTCGGCGGCGACCAGTTGGGCCTGAACGCGCCGACGACGTCCGCACAGAGCGGCGACAATTCGGCAGGCAAGGTCGTGAAACCCGTTCGCGTAACGGTGTTTTCACCCGAGGGGGAAGCCGACGCACCCGATGAGGCCGGCAAGGCCATCGACGGCAATCCCGCGACCGTGTGGCCCATCGACACGTACACGGATCCGGTTCCGTTCCCGAATTTCAAGAACGGTGTCGGGCTGATGCTGCAGTTGCCGCAGCCGACGAAGCTCGCCGAGGTCACCATCGACCTGAACAGCACCGGCACCGCGGTGCAGATCCGTGCAGCGCAGACACCGACGCCCGCGTCGCTCGACGACACCACCGTGCTGGTGCCCGCCACCACGCTGAAGGCCGGCTCGAACACGATCAAGGTCGACAACCCGACGCCCACGTCCAACGTGCTGGTGTGGGTGTCGACGCTGGGCCAGGTCGACGGCAAGAGCCGGTCGGACATCGCGGAGGTCACGCTGAAGGCCGCCTCGTAACCAGCGGCTATCCCCAGCGGCGCAAACTTGTGTAAAGAGCTGCCTGGGAATCCGCTTAGTGTTCGCTTGTGGGGAGCTTCGAAGGAGTCGGCCGGTCGGATGCCGAGTTGCTGGCCGCTCACGTCGCCGGTGACCGATACGCCTTCGAGGAGCTGTTCTACCGACACCAACGCCAGCTGTACCGGCTGGCACAGGCGACCAGCCGCAGCCCCGAGGACGCCGCGGATGCCCTGCAGGACGCCATGCTGAAGGCGCATCGCAATGCGCCTGCCTTCCGCCATGACTCAGCGGTCAGCAGTTGGCTCTACCGGATCGTCGTCAACGCCTGCCTGGACCGGTTGCGGCGGCACATGCACAATCCCACCACCGCCCTTGACGACGACGCTATTCACGTCGGCGATCCGATGCCGCATGTCGACACCGCGATCGTCGTCGAGCGCGCCCTGATGCGGCTGCCCGTCGAACAACGCGCCGCGGTGGTCGCGGTCGACATGCAGGGCTACTCGGTGGCCGAGACCGCGCGGATGCTCGGCATCGCCGAGGGCACCGTGAAGAGCCGGTGCTCGCGGGCCAGGGCCAAGCTGGCCGAAGCGCTCGAACACTTCAACGCAGGCGCCGCGACACACAGCGGGAACCGTGATGTCGGGGGCAGCGTCTAACCGTCCGTGGTGGAGACTGGCTTGCGTCAGGGCATGGCACAACCGGCGGGGGCAGCGATGGACGACGGTGCGGGTCGCGAACCCGAGGCGATCACGCTCGAGCTGCTCGCCGACCTGCAGGCCGGCCTGCTCGACGACGTCACCGCCGCGGAGCTACGCCAGCGCCTCCGCACCGATCCCGAAGCCGCGGCCACGCTCGCGGCGCTCGACCGGGTCCGCCGCGACCTCGCCGATCTCGGCGCCGACGAGTCTTCTGCGCCCGACGTCCCCGCCGAAGTGAGCGCCCGCATCGGCGCCGCCCTGCGAGGGCAACGCCGCCCCCCTGCCCATTCGGCTCGGCACACGCCGCGGTGGCAGCTCATTGCGCTCGTCGCGGGCGTCTGCGCATCGGTCGTCGGCGCTGTCGTCGGCGGGCTGATGCTGACACGCGACCCCGCGCCGAGGTGGTCGATGGGACCGACCGCTGAGAGCATCACGGTCACGCGACAGGCCACCGAGCTACCGCTGTCGAATCCGCAGATCGTCGGGCTGCTGTCGCAGCGCCCGGACTACGGCCCGCTCGCCGACCCCGCGCAGCGCGCCTCCTGTCTGTCCGCGCTCGGCTACTCGGGTGCGACCGCGGTGCTCGGTGCTCGACCGGTGGACATGAACGGTCGGCCCGCGGTGCTAATCGTGTTGCCGGCGGACACCCCGCGGACCGTTCTCGCACTCGTCGTCGAGCCGGACTGCAATGCGGGTCACAGTGGGCTGCTCGCCAATACGTTGGTCATTCGTCCGTAATCTGTCCTGCAGGCCACCGGGAACACCGGGGCATACCCTGGTGTTTGTATCCGTGCCGACGTGATACGGCAGAAAGGTTCGCATGAGCTCCTCATCCTCCGTTCATGACGTCATCATCATCGGCTCAGGCCCGGCCGGTTACACCGCCGCGGTGTATGCGGCCCGCGCGCAGCTGAGGCCGCTGGTGTTCGAGGGCACCCAGTTCGGCGGCGCGCTGATGACCACCACCGAGGTCGAGAACTACCCCGGTTTCCGCGAGGGCATCACCGGCCCGGAGTTGATGGACGAGATGCGCGAGCAGGCGCTGCGCTTCGGCGCGGACCTGCGGATGGAGGACGTCGACGCCGTCTCGCTCGAGGGGCCGGTCAAGTCCGTGACCGTCGGCGACGAGACCTACCAGGCGCGTGCCGTCATCCTCGCGATGGGCGCCCAGGCCCGGCACCTCGGTGTGCCCGGCGAGGACGCGCTGATCGGCATGGGCGTTTCCACCTGCGCGACGTGTGACGGCTTCTTCTTCCGCGACCAGGACATCGCCGTCGTCGGCGGCGGCGACTCCGCGATGGAGGAAGCGACCTTCCTCACCCGGTTCGCCCGCAGCGTCACGCTCATCCACCGCCGCGAGGAGTTCCGCGCCTCCAAGATCATGCTCGAGCGCGCCCGGGAAAACGAGAAGATCAGGTTCCTCACCAATACCCAGGTGACGTCGATCGAGGGCGATCCGAAGGTCACCGGTGTGCGGTTGCGCAACGCGGTCACCGGCGAAGAATCCGAACTCGCTGTGACCGGTGTGTTCGTCGCGATCGGCCATGACCCGCGGTCGGAGTTGGTGCGCGGCCAGGTCGATCTCGACTCCGAAGGCTATGTGCTGACCAAGGGCCGGACCACGAGCACGTCGGTGGACGGCGTTTTCGCCGCGGGCGACCTCGTCGACCACACCTACCGCCAGGCCATCACCGCGGCGGGAACCGGCTGTTCGGCGTCCATCGACGCTGAGCGCTGGCTGGCCGAAAACGCTTCCGCCACAACGGATGACAACACCGATCTGATTGGAGCCCAACGATGACCGAGAAGACTTCCGCCACCGTCGCCGTAACCGACGACTCGTTCTCCGACGACGTGCTGTCCAGCAGCACGCCGGTGCTGGTCGACTTCTGGGCCACCTGGTGCGGGCCGTGCAAGATGGTCGCCCCCGTGCTCGAGGAGATCGCCAACGACAAGGCCGGCTCGCTCAAGGTGGCCAAGATCGACGTCGACGCCAACCCCGCCACCGCCCGCGACTTTCAGGTCGTCTCGATCCCGACGATGATCCTGTTCAAGGACGGTGCCCCGGTGAAGCGGATCGTCGGCGCGAAAGGCAAGGCCGCGCTGCTGCGCGAGCTCGCTGACGTGGTCTAACGCCGCGATTAGCGGGCCTGACACCCGCCTGGGGTTTTCTCGAAAATGGGAACCGTCTGCGACAATGCTGCCTAGCCTGTCTTTGCTTCGTCAGCGTTTTTCGGGCTGACATATGCCGGCCCGCTGGGCAGCCGGGGAAGGGTCGAGTATGTCGAGTCTGCGTCACGGTGACCGCGGGGGTGCGGTCACCGAGATCCGGGCGGCACTGGCGGCGTTGGGCATGATCGACAACCCCGACGAGGACCTCACCACCGGTCGACACGTCGCTGTTGACGTGTTCGACGACGAACTCGACCACGCCGTGCGCGCGTTTCAGCAGCACCGCGGGCTGCTCGTCGACGGGATCGTCGGCGAGGCGACTTTCCGTGCGCTGAAAGAAGCGTCATACCGCTTGGGCGCCCGCACGCTCAACCATCAATTCGGTGCGCCGATGTATGGCGACGACGTTGCGACGCTGCAGGCGCGACTGCAGGACCTCGGCTTCTACACCGGGCTCGTCGACGGACACTTCGGCCTGCAGACGCACAACGCGCTGATGTCCTATCAGCGTGAGTACGGCCTCTACCCCGACGGCATCTGTGGCCCAGAAACGTTGCGCTCCTTGTACTTTCTGGGCTCGCGGGTCACCGGCGGCTCACCGCACGCGATCCGCGAAGAGGAGCTGGTTCGCCGCTCAGGGCCGCGGCTGTCGGGCAAGCGCATCATCATCGATCCGGGCCGCGGCGGTAGCGATCACGGCCTGATCATGAACGGTCCGGCCGGACCGATCAGCGAGGCAGACATCCTGTGGGACTTGGCCAGTCGGCTCGAGGGCCGGATGACCGCGATCGGTATGGAGACGTTCTTGTCCCGCCCGGTGAACCGCGCGCCCTCCGATGCTGAGCGCGCCGCGACAGCGAACACCGTCGGCGCCGACCTGATGATCAGCCTGCGGTGCGCGGCGCACGCCAGCCCGTCCGCCAACGGGGTGGCCTCGTTCCACTTCGGCAATTCGCACGGGTCGGTCTCCACCATCGGCCGCATGCTTTCCGACTTCATTCAGCGAGAAGTGGTGGCGCGCACCGGATTACGCGACTGCCGCACCCATGGCAGGACCTGGGATCTGCTGCGGCTGACCCGGATGCCCACTGTGCAGGTCGACGTCGGCTACATCACGAACCCGCACGACCGGAGCATGCTGGTTTCGGCGCAGGCTCGTGATTCGATCGCCGAGGGTGTGCTCGCAGCCGTCAAGCGGCTCTATCTCCTTGGCAAGAACGACCGACCGACGGGCACATTCACTTTCGCCGAGCTGCTGGCCCACGAATTGTCGGTCGAGCAGGCCGGCCGCGTCAGCCCGACCTAGTCCCCTACAGGCAGGGACCTGCGCCCGCGCCGACCGGCTGTTGCAGCTGCGCGCTTTCCAGTAGCCGTTCCAGCGCCGCCTCCACGTCGGCCTTCCACCCCAGCCCCTGCTCGAGTTCCAGTCGCAGGCGGGGGAAGTAGCGGTGCTGCGCGACGACCACGAAGCCGGCGTCCTGCAGCAGGTCGACGTCGAGCATGCACTGGTCCACCGAGCAGTCCCCGAGCACCTCGACGACGGGCCGCAATTCCGGTGCGACCGCCATGGGGTCCTGCAGTTCGGTCACTTCGGCAGTACGCCCAAACGCTTCCAGCGCACGAACGCCGCGGCGGACAAGATCGCCGACCACCGATGCGATCAGATGCCGCGACAGTGCGTCGGCATCATGGCCGGACTCCACGCCGAGCGAGGTCAGCAACACGGCGTCGGCGCTCACCGGCCCCGTGGGGAAATGCCGCGCGCGGGGCACCGCTCCGGGTGGAGCGTAGAACGCGTAGCCAAGGCAGGGGTTGTCGCCGATGTCGAACGGCATCGCCGGGTCTTCCTCGATGTCCGCCTCGGAGTCCCGGCACTGCACCGCCATCTGCCCGCACGACCCCCACTCGAGCATGACCATCGACAGCCACGCTTCCTTCTCGAATTCGGGGTCGCTGAGGTGCTCGT
>Ga0068863_100004588_pt1 | contig 13622 bp, 14 predicted proteins | sample KBSSwiS62_FD_66596 | JGI IMG/M metagenome (GOLD analysis project Ga0068863, IMG submission 66596) | Switchgrass rhizosphere microbial communities from Kellogg Biological Station, Michigan, USA - KBS Switchgrass S6-2 | ecosystem: Host-associated > Plants > Roots > Rhizosphere > Soil ...
CAATTATCAGGTTGCCGATATGAATGGTATCCGGCTTTTTTTCCTGGCTGGCGCTGGTATCTGTCTGCGCCATGCCTGTTAGTCCAAGGCATAATCCTGCCAATAGTAAATACATCTTACCCATAAAATAATGTTGATTTTTTTTGTTAAGTCTTTAGCGTACCGCTATTTCGAAACCACCTATAAGAATGCCCTTGCGCCTGCCATCGTCTTCGCCTGTATCCGTTTTTTTGGCAATCATCCGCGAAGCCTTTCTTATAAATCCCCGCAATGCGTTTTTAGTATTAACTGTAGTATTCAGCACCTCTACATTGTCGTTGTTCAGTGAAGCATACTGCACTTTTGTTTTGTTCTCATCAGGATTCAGAATAACAGCCGGCTGATCAATTATTAGCTCCTTTGCTGCAGCAATTAAAGGCCTTTTTATTTCAGCACTACCGGATTTTTGCTGTAAGGGTTCAATAGTAGTACTTGTAATACTTTTTATCCCACTATCGGCCGTCATTCCATCTGTTTCCTTTCCGCCAGGTTCTGTTTGTATAACGTTTGGCTGATCAGAAATGTTACCGGGTTTATTTCTTATTTTGTTTTGCGCAACTGCTGTACCCGACCGAGCTGACTGCGCATTCTTTACCTGGCCATTTGGCAGTTTACTACCTGTTGCCGCAATTGTTTTAACCGTACTTTGTTCTTTACCAACCGCATTTTCAGTTACAGGATCTGTTATAACGGGCCCGGCCGGTTGTTTAACGGGCTTTTCCGTATTATCAACTACTGCAGTCTGCCTGCTATCATCTTTTTTGCTGTTGTTTATCCAAAGTATACCTGATACGAATAAAAGTACCGCAGCAGCAACTGCTATTCTCCACCAGCGGAAAGGGATTACCTTTTCATCTTTTTCATGACGGTAAAGCGCTTCTTTATTTTTGAATACGATATGATTATCTGCGGTTAGCCTTACCTGTTGCAGCAATTCAAACTCATCCTGCAGCGAAGGATGCCGGTAAACAAAATCCGCTACCTCCGCTTTTTCATTGTCTGAAAGTTCGTTATCCGCATATAACACAAAATAAGATTCATAATTATCCATTGCAATACCTGCCAATCCCTCTTGTTTCAGCAAAGAAGCCTTATTCGCAAATACCACCCTTGTATCAGGACTTAGCTTAAACTGCTGAAACAGTTCCAGCTCCTGTTTCAGATCAGGATTGCCTGCAACAAATTCCTCCACCTGCTTTCTTTGTGCTGCAGGCAGCTCGTTATCTGCATACAGCATAAAAAATTCTTCGTAATTATTCCTGTTAATGCTCATTTTAATTTGTTTTGATACGGCTTACACCACGTTTTCAGGGCTCACCAGGTAATTTTTTAATTGCACCCTGGCCCTGTACAGGTACACTTTCACCTGGCTTTCATTTAACCCGGTAATGGCACCAATTTCTTCATAACTATAACCCTCATAATCCTTTAATAAAACAAGACTGCGCTGTGTTTCACTGAGGATTTCTAGGGCGCGCTCCAGCACCTTTTTCAGGTTGTTGGCGGGCTTGTCAACCACACGGCTGTTCTCATTAAATTCCTCTTTCAGATAAATCCTTTTTGTTTTACGGATATGATCGATCATCTGGTGATAAGCGACCGTAAACAAATAAGACTTCATTTTTGCAGCGTCTACTTCCTGCCTGCTGCGCCATAATTTCTCAAATGCCGTTTGTACAACGTCGCGGGCATCTTCTTCATGCCGCAGGTTTTTTAATATAAACCGGTATACGTTGTCCGCGTACAGGTTTACACATTCATTGTATTCTTTCTCAGTCATAAAACAGTTCTTCTCTTAATGGTACTGTTGGCTTTTGTTCTGCTGCACTCCCCCTACCAGTCTAACCTGCCAGCTCCTGTAATACGATCACCCCTATCCTAAAGTTACAGGCCAATCCTTGTTTTTTTAAAAAAGAAACCCGCCCATGGGGCGGGATTGCACAGTGATATATGTTGAGTTGTTATTGCACAGCACTTAAAAGATGTCTTGACACCGTTTCCCAAATCATACCTCCATCCGCAGACTGTAACCGGGTGTCATCTTCACAGCAGCCCGTCGCCGCACCCTGCGGCGGCTGTTTTGTCTGTGTGTTGCGTTCCGTCAAAGCCAGCAAAACACTGGTCAATATCGTTAACAGCAACATGCAGGTGAAAAATGTTCTGGCTTTCATATCCGTCGATTTAAAGATAAGACGAAGGTATCCGTAAAATGTTACAGCCAATAACTGAAATGTGTGAACCGTGTATTTTAACCGACAAAACGACCAAATCAACCGGCGAACATCGATACCAGCTCACCCTTAACGGGCAACGCCGTGTTTCCGCTATTTTTGTAGTCTAAAAAAACTGTATGAACCAGGCTTTTGCAGAACGCATCGGTAAGGAAGTGGAAGAAATAAAGGCAGCAGGGCTTTTTAAGACCGAACGCATTATAACCAGTGAACAGGGACCGGAAATTGTGGTAAATGGAAAAACGGTATTGAATTTTTGCGCCAATAATTACCTGGGATTGTCATCTCATCCCGCAGTGATAGAAGCGGCTCACAAAGCAATCGATACACATGGCTATGGCATGAGCAGCGTTCGTTTTATCTGTGGCACGCAGGATATTCATAAAGAATTAGAAGAAAAAATAGCCCGGTTCCTGGGTACGGAAGATACCATCCTGTACGCCGCGGCTTTTGATGCCAATGGAGGCGTATTTGAACCACTTTTTGGGGAGCAGGACGCCATCATCAGCGATGCCTTGAACCATGCCTCCATCATAGACGGCGTTCGTTTGTGCAAGGCGCAACGCTTCCGTTATGAGCATAATAATATGCAGGATTTGGAAGCCCGGTTGAGAGAAAGCACCGGCTGCAGAAGCAGGATTATTGTAACGGATGGATCGTTCAGTATGGATGGAACCATTGCGCAACTGGACAAGATTTGCGATCTGGCCGACCGCTACGATGCCATTGTAATGATAGACGAATGCCACTCAAGCGGGTTTTTAGGCAAAACAGGACGGGGAACACATGAATACCGGAACGTAATGGGACGTATTGATATTATAACAGGAACCCTGGGCAAGGCGCTGGGCGGCGCAAGCGGTGGTTTTACCAGTGGAAACAAAAGCATTATTGAACTGCTGCGCCAGCGGTCAAGGCCTTATCTGTTTTCCAATACACTGGCCCCCTCTATTGCCGGCGCTTCCATTGCCGTGCTGGATATGCTGAGCCAAACAACTGAACTCAGAGATCGTCTTGAACACAATACCGGGTATTTTCGCAGTAAAATGACAGATGCCGGTTTTGATATTAAGCCCGGCGATCATCCCATCGTACCCATTATGCTGTATGATGCAGTGATAGCACAAAACTTTGCAGCAGCATTACTGGATGAGGGCATTTATGTAATCGGCTTTTTCTTTCCGGTAGTGGCAAAAGGGCAGGCACGTATAAGAGTTCAGCTAAGTGCAGCACATAAACAGGAACATCTTGATAAAGCTATAGAAGCGTTTACAAAGGTGGGGAGAGAACTGAAAGTTCTTAGTTCATAGTTCAAAGTTCTTTTACGGGACTAAGGACTAAGAACTGAAAACTATTTCCCCGCAATCATACTAATCTCAACATTTACATTTTTAGGAAGGCCTTTTACAGCCACTGTTTCGCGTGCAGGAAAATCACCGGAAAAATATTTGCCGTATACTTCATTCACCGTAGTAAACAGTGACATATCACTCAGGAAAATGGCTGTTTTTAAAATATGGTTGAAATCCATGCCTGCTTCTGAAAGAATTGCTTTCAGGTTGTGCATCACCTGGTGCGTTTCTCCAACAATATCTGTCGCTTCTATATTGCCGGTAGCAGGGTTAATAGCCACCTGGCCTGAAATAAACAGCAGGTTGCCAAACTGTATTGCCTGGTTATAAGGCCCAATAGGAGCGGGCGCGCTGCTTGTATTGATAACTTTTTTTTCCATGGCCAAATGTATATAAGGTTCCGCAGTTTTGATTAAAATGAATTTCCTTTGTTAAAATAACCTCCGTGAAATTTGCTATTGTTTGCGATGAAGAACTGAAGGATGCGTTCCTTTCAAAAAAAATAAAGAGGGATGCCGAACCCTGCTTCATCTCACTACCAGAGCAGATACCGCCCGATGCAGCCATTATTATCGATCTCATGTTTGAACACAGCCCTGAAAGGATTTCGCTCCTGAAACAATTCCTGCCCCGGCCTGTTTTAATCAACTCCGTAGTTGATACAATAGCCAGCATTGGCGAACCTTTTATCCGTATAAACGCGTGGCCCACATTTTTTACAAGAGAAATAGTTGAGCTGGCCGTTTTGCCTCCGCAGGAGGCATTGGTTAAAGATTTACTGGAAGAACTGGAATGGCCCTATATTATTGTGCCGGATATAGTTGGTTTGATAAGCGCAAGAATCGTTGCAACAATCATAAACGAGGCCTATTATGCGCTTGAAGAAAAAGTAAGCAGCCGGGAAGAAATTGATACCGCCATGAAAGCGGGAACGCATTATCCATATGGCCCCTTTGAATGGAGTCAACGAATCGGGCTCAGAAAAATATATGACATGCTTTTTTCAATGCACAGCGAAAACAGTAGTGTTGAAATTTCAGTTTTACTGGAACAGGAAGCTTTGTCTGATGAGATTAAAAAAATGCAAGTTTAATCCGTCAATGAAATATAGTTAGCCAAAAATTATTATAATTACCTAAAAATAGAACCGCGGTATTGCTGTGCGAAAAAATAAATTCATTGCTACAACATTAAAAAGCAATTAAACCTGCGCGTTTATCGAATATTAACGGGAACTACAGGGGAGGTATCAAAAGATGGCACTTATTTTACATATTGATACAGCAACAGAGCAGGCAAGTGTTTCTATTGCGAAAGATGGAATTTTGCTGCATCAACGCGTGAACAACCGCGCTATAGATCATGCCGCATGGATACATACTGCTATACGGGAAATGATTAATTCGAGCGACGGTTTATGCCAACTGAAAGATATGGAAGCTGTGGCCGTGGTGGCAGGCCCCGGTTCATATACTGGTTTACGTGTGGGGATGGCCACTGCAAAGGGTCTGTGCTACGCGTTGAAGATCCCTTTAATCAGCTTAAATACTTTAAAGCTGATGGCCCGGGCAATTAAAAAAGAGGCTATACCGTCTCAACTGTTGTGCCCGATGCTGGATGCAAGAAGGCAGGAAGTATTTACGGCGTTGTACAATTTCGATCTTGAAGAGTTGGTAGTGCCCTGTGCAATGATATTGGACAATCATTCTTTTTCCGACTGGTTAAGTACCAACCACATCATCTTTTCAGGAAATGGAAGTCACAAATGGAAATTATTGACGCAGCATGATAATGCAATTTTCAGTGATGTCTTTTATATAGCCAGTGACATTGCGGCGATGGCGGCCGCGGCTTTCAACGAACAGGAATTCTCAGATATCGCCTACACCGATCCTGTTTATTTGAAAGATTTCTATTCGTACCATGCATGAAAAAACAATATCTTTTTTAACCATTTTGTACCATGGTTGCAGGCATTGGCGACATATGTCGTCTGATGTTTGCTGAACCAAAACCTTGTTAAATATGAATACTTCTGTAAACCATTTAATTGTAAGGCAGCAGGAAGGAGAGCCCGTAAAAATTGATTTTTTACAGGTCAAAAAAGCTGCTATTACATTGCGTGCCATTAACCACAAATTAAGACAACAGATTATGCGTCTGCTGGAAGATCACCAACGGATGACCGTAACAGAAATCTATGTACAGTTAAGGCTGGAGCAATCCGTTGCATCGCAGCATCTTGCTATCCTGCGCCGGGCAGGAATTGTAGATACTTTCAGAGATGGAAAGTACATTTCATATTCCATTAATGCTGAACGACTTGCCCAATTGAACAAACAGGTGCTGGGTATAATAAGTTAAAAAGATCGGTTTTCAGGCAGGCGGCTATCCGACGGGTTGCCGCCTTTTTTGTTTTTTAGTACCTTTACTGTTTCAAATAATCCTCATGTTTATTAAACAATTGTACACGGGCTGCCTCAGTGAAGCCGCTTATTATATTGAAAGTGAAGGAGAGGCCGCCGTCATTGATCCGTTGCGTGATACCGATGAATACATTGCACTGGCCAAAGAACGAAATGCCCGCATCAAATATATTTTTGAAACCCATTTTCATGCAGATTTTGTCAGTGGTCATATCGATCTGGGTAAAAAAACCGGCGCGCCCATTGTGTATGGGCCTAAAACTGAAACAAACTATCCGGTGACTGTTGCAAGCGATAAACAAATTTTCGCCTTAGGTAAACTCTGCATTGAAGTTTTGCATACACCGGGCCACACGCTGGAATCAACCTGTTACTTATTAAAAGACGAAAATCATAGGCCACATGCCGTTTTCACAGGTGACACTCTTTTTGTGGGCGATGTAGGCCGCCCCGACCTTGCACAGGATGGTAAAACACTTACCATTGATGATTTGGCAGGCATGCTGTATGATAGTCTTCAAAATAAGATTATGTCACTTCCCGATGATGTGCTGGTTTACCCGGCCCATGGCCCAGGCAGCAGTTGCGGTAAAAACCTGGGTCCCAGCACATATAGCACGATTGGCGAAGAAAAGAGAAGCAATTATGCTTTGCAGGCTTCTTCAAAAGAATCGTTTATTGCGGCTGTTACAGAAGGACTGGCATCGCCACCCCAGTATTTTCCCGTAAATGCAAAAATCAATAAGGAAGGGTACGAAAGTTTAGATAGTGTATTGAATAAAGCCCTGCAGCCATTGGATGTCGAAACCTTTAAACAAAAAACAAGGGATGAAAATACAATTGTGCTCGATACCCGGGACTCCCGGGTTTTCATCGATGGCTTCATCCCCAATTCCATCAGCATAGGGCTTGATGGACGTTTTGCAGAATGGGCGGGTATGCTCATTCCTTTTGATAAGCCCATTTTACTGGTTACTGAACAAGGCAAAGAAGAAGAAACGGCCGTGCGACTGGCAAGGGTGGGCTTTTCCAGTGTTGAAGGCTACTTGCGGGGGAGTTTTGCTGCATGGCAGGCAGCAGGCGAAAAAACCGATATGGTGGTAGAAATTGAAGCCGATGAATTTGCCATGGATTTACCGCACGATAAAAAAATGCTGGTAATAGACGTGCGCCGCGAAACAGAATTTGCCGATGGACATGTGAAAGGCGCAGTTAATATCCCATTAAACGACATGACTGATCCAGGAACGATGGCTAACCTCGACGACAGCCAGAACCTCTATGTTCACTGCGCAGGCGGTTACCGCAGCATCATTGCAGCATCTTTATTGAAACGGCAGGGCATCCATAACCTGCACAACGTAATGGGCGGCTGGGATAAAATAAAAGAGCAAAAAAATATACCCATAGCGAAGGAGACAAGTGTGTTGAATTAAAAACACTAATGGCCGCGATTAACGCCAATAGCTACTAATAAGTGCTTGTTCGTTTTATCAACTAAAGGTTCACGATGCCATTTATTATGGCGTACATCACAAGCCCTAGCCTGGTTTTTATATTTAATTTTCCAAATAAGGCATCCCGGTACCGTCTATGGTGCGTGGACTTAAACATTAACGGATATTAGTTTGCCAGAACACTTTTTTGTATTTTCTTCCCGTACTCCTCCACCCATTCATGTTTCCACCTGTTATGGCTCCAAAGATAAAGGGCGGGGTTGCGGCGGATATTCGCTTCCAGCACCTGTGCGTATCGGCTGGTTAACCCGCCTTCCGGCAACAGGGCCGCATTGTCTGTAAGCAGGCTCGCCTCCAGGTGATAATAACCCCGCCGCGGTTTGCTGAGTGCCACAAAAACAACTGGCATGCTGCCCAGGCGGGCGCCTTTTTCGGGCCCTTGTAAAAAAGCGGTGTGCCGGTTAAAAAAAATAGGCCAATAACTTTTTGCGGGCGTGCTGGGACTTTGATCCGCTATCAATGCCAATGCATATTGAACGTGCCGGTAAGCCATCATACCCCGGCTCATGGCATTAAATGGCAACAGTACGGTACCGAAACGCCGGCGTAGGCGAAGAAACAGGCGATCAAATATCTTATTGGTGACCGGGGAATATGCAGCTAGCAAAGAAAACGGCTCGCGTATCATTACAAAGGCACTGCTCCATTCCCAGTTGAACTGGTGGCCCATCAGCACATAACAACTGCGGCCCGACTTGTAAATATTTTCCAGCGCCGTCATGTCACCACTCACTTTCTTCAGCACCGTTTTCCTGGAAATACTGAGCAACTTCAATGCCTCCATCCAATTGTCCCAGAAATGATGGTAGAACGCCTTTGCAATGATTATTCTTTCAGCCGCTGTTTTTTCCGGGAATGCAATCTGCAGGTTTTTAAAAACAACCTGCTTCCGGTACCCGATGATGTGCCAGGTAATAAAGTAAAAAAAATCAGACAACAAATACAATACAGTAAACGGCAACAGTGAAAGGCCGTACAATATCGCAAAAACAATATAATACATCGGTTAGTAAGCTTAAACAATTACAACAGCTATCCGGCGCTATGGTTTGGTCGCTAAAAAATTTTGTACCAATACGCGTGCAAACTTACTAAGAACATTTCTTTGTCAGGAATGGAGTATCACACAATGGCTGGTATCGGAACGGGCTGTTCATCACAAACCCATTTTGGCGTATATTCTTCTTTCCAGGAATGTTTCCATCTTTTATGACTCCACAGGTAATTGGCGGGGTTCCTGCGGATGCATTTTTCTACATAGCGTATAAACAACCGCGTTAGCTCTCCTTCAGGTAAAGAGGCAGGATCTGTTGTAATCAATTCTGCGGTAAAATGATAATGACCCCGCTTCACCCGGTAAAAATTTACAAACATTACGGCGGTATCGTTGGCACGGGCACCTTTTTCAGGACCTGCCATAAAAGCGGTTGGCTTACCAAAAAACGAAGCCCAGTATACGCTGTTTAAATTACCGGGATTCTGATCGGCAGCCAGCCCCGTGATGTACCGCTCTTTGGAATATTTGAGAAAATGTTTTTTGAAATCGGTAGCGGGTAGCAGAATGGTGCCATATTTTGAACGCAGGTTGTAAAAGAAAGTATTTAAAGCCTGGTTACTGATTGGCATGTAAGCACCCAGAAACGGGTATTTCACGGTTCTCGCAACCGTCCACTGCACCAGTTCCCAGTTAAAATTATGCATGGCATGCAAGGCTATACTTTTGCCGGATCGGTAAGCTTCGTCAAAAGAACTATAATCGCCGGTCACCCGGCGCAGCGATTCAGCACCGCTCATAGAAACCATTTTAACCACTTCAATGAAAGTATCCACAAAACTGTGGTAGAATTCTTTGGCAATAATAATTTTTTCTGCTTCCGTTTTCTCCGGAAAAGCAATCGTAAGATTAGCCATTACCACCGGCCTCCGGTACTTCATCACATAATAAAGCAGACCGTATATCCCATCTCCGATAAAATACAAAACCCGTAAGGGCAGCAGCGAAAGCAGGTAAAGAAATCCATACAACAGGTAATACATGGCAAGTTGGTAATTAATTAGTACGCTTTTCCTGTATAGTTATGTTTTTACATAATTGAACCGAACCAGGATAATTATTTAAAGTTATTGACCAGCAGGCGAGCCTCAAAGTTACAGTACAATATTTTGCACCATGTTACTTTTGCCGGGATAATCGGTATTGAAATGCAGTCCACGGCTCTCATGACGCAGTTGAGCACATTTAACTACCACATAAGCAACTGTAATCATATTGCGTAATTCACAAAGTTGTGGCGATACTACCGTTGTTACATATAATTGCTCGGTTTCTTCCCACAATAGATCGAGCCGCTTCATAGCGCGCTGTAAACGGGTATTGGTGCGAACAATGCCCACATAATCACTCATCAGTAACTGCAATTCCTTTAAACTCTGCGTAATCAGGATCATTTCTTTGGGATGCACCGTACCGTCTGTTTTCCAATCCGGTAAACCGCTGCTAAAATCCACCGATTTTATTTTTTCAACTGCATCTATAAAACAGCGATGGCCAAATACCATTGCCTCCAGCAGCGAGTTGCTAGCCAGTCGGTTGGCGCCATGCAGGCCGGTGCTCGCACATTCGCCAGCAGCATACAAATTAACAATGGAAGTGCGTCCCCATTCATCTGTTTTGATGCCACCGCAACTGTAATGCGCGGCAGGAGACACCGGTATCATTTGCTTGCTAACGTCGATGCCTATGCTAAGACATTTTTGATAAATATTCGGGAAATGATGAATGAACTTCTCCTTATCCATGTGCCGGCAATCCAGGTAAACATGCTCAGTACCATTCACTTTCATTTCGTTGTCGATAGCCCTTGCCACAATATCGCGCGGCGCAAGATCTTTTCTTGGATCATAACGCTCCATAAACGCTTCGCCATTTTTATTACGCAATATACCGCCATCGCCACGCACCGCTTCCGTGATTAAGAATGCCTGGCCGCCCACGCCGGCTTCATACAGTGCCGTTGGATGAAACTGGATAAATTCCATGTTTTCAATTCTTCCCTTGGCGCGGTACAACATGGCCACCCCATCACCTGTAGCAATGGAAGGGTTGGTGGTAGTGCGGTAAATCTGGCCGTTCCCGCCCGTTGCCAGCAACGTTATTTTCGCTATAATTTTTTCTATATGGTTGTTCTGCAGGTTAAGTGCGTATACGCCGTAACAGGTAATATCCGGCGTGGCTTTTGTAACCAGGTAGCCCAGGTGATGCTGGGTCAGAATATCCAGCACAAAACAATGTTTTATAATTTCGATGTTCGGCTGCCGGCTCACTGCTTCCACAAGCGCGCGTTCCATTTCCCTGCCGGTAACATCTTTGTGATGCAATATCCGGTATTCGCTATGCCCGCCTTCCTTGCCCAATGCATATTCACCTTCATTGTCTCTATCGAATTGAGCGCCCCATTCTATCAGCTCACGGATGCGGTCCACTCCTTCCTTTACCACAATTTCCACCACCTGCTTATTGCAAAGGCCGTCGCCTGCTATCAGCGTATCTTCAATATGCTTTTCAAAACTGTCTTTCTCGTTATCCCATACTCCGGCAATACCACCCTGTGCATATTTGGTATTGGTTTCATCCGTTTTCGTTTTCGTAATAACCGTTACCTTTTTGCCGGGATAATACTGCGCTACCTTTAAAGCATACGTTAACCCCGCTATACCTGAACCTACCACTAAAAAGTCTGTTTCAATCATACCATTGATATTCTCAACATTGTTTATACTGAATGCTCTCAAATTTTTTCTGTTGCAACTCTTTGCAACTACAGGGGCTTTCCATCACAAGCTAATATTCTATCTCCAGCGCCAGCAGTTCAGGATGGGCAAATGTTTCCATTAAATCTGTTTTCAATGCAGCCGTTTTTTTGTCTTCGCTGAGCGTGACCTTGCTGTTGCTGACTTTTTTTATAGCTCTGGGAAGTTTAACGGTTAAGGTATAGTCCATTGCACCGAACATGCTGCCCATTTGTTTAAGTTCATCCAGCTTCATAGACTGTGCAAATTCATCATACCGCTGCTTGTTTACTTTCCGGCTGTAGAAACCATCTTTTACAACAATATCATAAACAGAAGCAATTTGGGGCATGCCTTTATCGCTGCTGCTATCGTCATTTTTTGGCAGGTTCTTACCCATTCCGTTAAACAGGTTTTTTAAACCACTGGTAGAGCTGTTGAGACTCGTATACAGATCCTGCAGCCTGGCCGTTGAGGTAAAGGGAAAGTTCATATCCATTTTGCCGAGACTTTCTTTTACGTTGAGGACCAGGTGCACTTTGCCATTGCGCAGTAATTCCTTTTGATCGGCAGGTACGTTCTTCGCCGTATCAATTACATCTTTCAGGTACATGGTGGTATCATAAGGTTTGTCCAGCCCATCCTTCGATAGATCATTATTTTCGCCCATTCCTTTTACCATTTCCAGAATTTTTCCAAAATCAGTTTTCATTACCAGGGTGCCGCTTCCATCTTTTTTTATTTCAAGTTCTTCGCGGGTGTCCGTACACGAAATAAGCGCCAGCGGCAGTATAAAAAATAGCAGGGTTCTTAGCTTATTCATAAAAATTATTTACGGTAAGGTATAAAAATTATCAGCAACTGATTTGGTAATAAACAGTGAAAGTATGGGTATGCCTGGGTTGCAGCATCAGCAAGCCCATTTTATTATTAAAAGCGTCTGGCGCTGCGCTCAGGTTTTCAATGGCAATACTGTTCCGGTGCGGTGGTGTATACAACTGCAGGTACGGATACGTGGCATCGGGAAACAGGTTTAACTGCAGGCCCGTATGTTCATTGCGCAGGGTGCAGGCAGCATAACCTTCATTAATATTTAACAGGAAACAATTATCAAAACCGGTATTGCCGAGCTTGCGCGGTTCATGAAATGTATCATAGGGCAGCAACCTGCCCGTTGGCACCAGCTTTTCATCAAACTCTACCAGTGCGTTGGCATCAAAATACAGGAGCCAGTCATCCGCTTTTCCCCCTAATGTAAAATACGGATGCCAGCCATCGGCCATGGGTATTGGCAAATCATCAAGATTGATGATAGTGGTTTGTACCTGCAGGGCATTTTGCGGAAGCAGGGTATACCGTATTTCGCAGGTATAGTTAAACGGATACCCATCGTCTTCTTCCTTGTAATTATATTTAAACAGCACGCTGGCCTTTTGCTCATCAAAAAATGAATCTGTTTGCTTAAATGGTTTATTATACAGCAGGCCATGTATAGCTGAACCGTCCATAAATTTATGCTCCAATTCAAACTCATGGCCGTCGTATACGTATTTCCCGGCCGGTATACGGCAGGCAAACGGGGAAAGTTTACTGCTTTTAAAGCTGGTTGAAAGATCTTTTTCTATTTCATCCGTATTGCTGTAATTGTCTATCACATTAAACATACTGCCGTCTTTCTCTACTACGAAAGCGTGCAGCATGGCACCATATTGCGGAAGGATAATAATCTTTGTGCGGCTGGCCGGATCCGTTAGAACTGTCTGCGCAAGACCGTCTTCCGAAATTGTGGCAATTGAAAATTCCATGATATTTTATTAAAAGCCAGCGGGAACCATCTGCGAATAGCAATTACACCTCCGCGGCTATTGAAGGCTCTATCCAGGCTTCATTTTCTTTTAGCAGGTTAATTAGCTCGTCAACGGCGATATGACTGTCTACATTTCGTTTCATCACTTCTTTTCCCCGGTACAAAGTAATTTTTCCCGGACCACTTCCCACATAACCGAAATCCGCATCGGCCATTTCACCCGGGCCGTTTACGATACAACCCATTATAGCAATTTTTACCCCTTTAAGATGACTGGTGACTGCGCGGATTTTCGCCGTGGTTTCCTGCAGATCAAACAATGTTCTGCCACAACTGGGACAACTGATGTATTCTGTTTTTGAAATGCGGGTACGCGTTGCCTGGAGAATAGAAAAAGATGTGTTGTTAATGAACTGGTGATTACTTTTCGTCTCCAGGTAAGTACGGCCACTCACCCGGCT
>Ga0068863_100004594_pt1 | contig 13608 bp, 17 predicted proteins | sample KBSSwiS62_FD_66596 | JGI IMG/M metagenome (GOLD analysis project Ga0068863, IMG submission 66596) | Switchgrass rhizosphere microbial communities from Kellogg Biological Station, Michigan, USA - KBS Switchgrass S6-2 | ecosystem: Host-associated > Plants > Roots > Rhizosphere > Soil ...
GCGGTCTGGGTAGCGATGAATGAGGTGCGGCACAACTTCGTGAGCCTGTTCACCAAGTGGATCTCTGCGCAAGGATGGATCGGTCAAGAACTCAGAAGCTCTAGGTACAACCTGCATGCGCAGTGGACACTTTGGATCATTCTTATCAAGTTGCGACAAAAAATAAGGCGTAATACGCAATGGCAATTCTGTAGACGAAAGCTGCTCTAGACCAGTCTGTTCATCTTCACTTAAAGCCAACACTTGAGAGAGCGCAATCTTGTCTCGAACCGAGTTTCGCAGCTGCCAACGCCAATCATTCCACATCGCGCCATTTCATGCATCTTTTTGCGCCCGTGCCAACTGGATGGATTGCATCACCGTTTGCAGCATCGCCTGCGCTCTCATTGCGGGCGGAGAATTTGTAGGCTCACTTTCAATGACGCGCTCCAAATCGGCTAACGCCTCGCAAAGCTGACCCTGTTTGAGCGCAACTTCAGCTCTGTTAACAAATACTTGCGAATCCACGTAGCCGAGTTCCACGCAGGCTTGGAGTTCTTTGTGGGCCTCTTCAAGCCGCCCCTGTCTGCCAAAAATGGACCCAAGAACACAATGAAAGTACCCATCTGTCGGGTTCATCGAGACAAGCCCCAAAAATATTTTTTCCGCATCTTCAAGGCGGCCTTGCGTCAAAAGATTAAAACCGATCTCGGCCATAGCATAAGCCTCATCAACGGATATGCCTACCAGCTGAGCCCAATTGAGCTCTCCCTTAAGAAAAAGCGACACACGTTCGTTGGACATTAGTTGTTCCATGACAACTTCAACACACGAAAAGCGATAATGAATCCAGAACTGCGTTCAGCAGCTACTGTCGAGGTGTTTTCATGGTTGGAGCCGTAGCATTTCCGAATTCAGCACGCGGGTTGTTGACCGGGGGGCCGCAGGCGCAGGGGCCTCAGGCCCAAGGTCCGCAGGCCCAGCTAAGTCAAGCTTTGATGGCAAAATTGAGCTCGCTTGACCCGAAAATTCTCAATCAATTGCATAATAGCTTTTTCGACGCATCTCAGAAGAACGGACTCCTGCAGAGCTCTCTTCCTCAAACATTTGTCCCATTTGCGTGTAAGACCCCGACAGAAGCGCTGCTCGCCAATTTCGCTTCAGTGGCTCCTGCATACCACCCACAAAGGGCGCAAGAAAGCAGATCGAGCGCGCAGCAACAGCCTTCTTCACCAAAGCCGCAAGGCGCGAATCGGTTTTACGCTGCAAAATTTACAGGTCCAGGCTTGTTTTCGAGCCCTGCGGCGGAAAAAGCTGCTGCTGCATTAAGGCAACAACAAAATCAGACCTTGAACTTCGTGAATAACCAACTTGGCGCAGCCTACGCCACAGGCAATATGTCCGAATTTATGGGCCCGAATGTATGCTTTGAGGATGCTTTAGCCGCGATGCTCTTCAAAATTGCGGACGAAGATCAACGAGAGTTGCTAGAAGATCTTCGCAATTATGAGCGTGGCGATCAGGGACTGAAGGGGCTAATGGCATCCGGTGCGAAGGGTGCTGCAAGTGCTGCTGGCGGTGTTGCAGGCGGTCTTATTGGTAGCTATATGAGTGGTCCCGCGGGTGCAGCAACTGGGGCTAGCGTCGGAGCTGATGTAGGCGAAAGAATCGCAAACAATTTTACCGGTCAATATGGCAGTTCATCAAAGGCCGCACAGTTTGAGCGCATCAAGATGAAGGTAAATGAGATGACTCAGCTTATTCAAATGCTCTCAAATGTTCTGCACGCATTTGATAGCGCAAATCGAAATACGATCTCAAATATGCGAGGATGATGCCTCTGAGGCAACCCTGAGCAGCGCCCAAGCTTTCTTCGAAAGTGGTTCGTCTTTGGGGCCCATTCGTTCCAAAGCCAAGCGCAACTCGGGCTCGGCCTTGTTCGATTCGCCTCGTGAAATGAGAATCTCCGCCCGGTTTACGTAAGCGTAGGGTGAGCCAGGATTGATTTGCGTCGCAAAGGAGAATTGTTTCAAAGCGCCTTCATCATCACCCGTCTTTTGAAACAAAACCCCGAGCGCTCGGTAGTAGAAATCATTACCAGGGTCGACCGCGATCAGTCCTTCAAACAGTATCCTTGCTTGCTCATTCTTGCCTTGCATCAAGAAGAAATAACCGGCCTGCGAAATGGCCCTGAGCTCTTCGTCCGAGTAGCCTCTGATCTCGCCCAAAGTTGTTTTCTTTTTTGACCAAGCAATCAAAGATTCGAGCATATTCATCCTTCCTGGCTGCCGATGGTTCGGTTTCGAATCTGATCAACGGATTCAAGCATCTCTTTGAGGCATTCGAGCATTTCTCGCTCCCGACCGAGACAGGACATCATAAATTCGCTCGATTTAGGCGCAAACTCTGACGATGAGGCTTCTATCACCTCCTCGATCTTTCGATCCTGAGCTCTCGCTCGCTCCATCAAGCGATGAAGCGCAACGTGATTTGGCCCTTGTGAGAATCCTGCATAGTTCAGCCTGAGCTGATCAGTGCTGCGGACAGCTCGGACTAAATCCATGACCTGACGAGTCGACAACGGGGCCAGTTCCGCGTTAAGAAGCTGACCCTTATGTCGCTTCAATTCCTCCACAGTTTGCAGATTCGATTCTGGGATTACGGCATTTGACTCTACGGAAACGCCTCGTCGAGGTATTTTTTGCATGGTGCTCTCATACTAACATTTTTTGAGTTCGTGAACAAAGCTCAGAACCTCAGCGACAGCTTGATAGAGTTCTTCAGGAATCTCATCATCAAGGTCCAACTTAACAAGAGCCTGGGCGAGAGGAATATTGCGAACGATCGGAATGTGATGTGTCTTTGCGATTTCCCGAATCTGTTCCGCGTAAATTCCCATGCCCTTTGCCACAATCATGGGAGCGCTGTGCTGCTCCTCATGGTATTCGAGCGCCACAGTAATATGTGATGGGTTTGTAACCACCACATTGGCTTCTTTGACACGGCCAACGTCACCGGACATCACAAGCTCATGTGCCAGACGCTTGCGCTCCCCTTTCATCTCTGGGTCGCCTTCGGATTCTTTGTATTCGCGTTTCACTTCATCGCGCGTCATCATCATGCTTTTCTTGAAAATACGCTTTTGCAAAAAGAAATCAGCGATCGCGATCAGCAAGAACAGAATCCCAACTTTCACAAAGATGTCAGCAAAAATGGCACCGGCAATTTTAAGTGAACTCGCAATGCTAATGGATGGCATCAATACAATTTGACGCAGTGAGTCCCTAACACTCACATAAACAACAACACCGACCAGAAAGAATTTGAGAAGTTGTTTAAGCACTTCGAGCTGTCGTTTCCAGCTGAAGAGCTGCTTTAAACCCTGAACTGGATTGAGTTTATCGAACTTTGGGGTAACCGGGTCAGTCGTAAATAAAAAACCGATTTGAGCGAAATTGCCTACAAGTCCCGCTACGAGCGCAGCTAACATTACTGGAAGCGATGCCAACAACAGAACTTGAAAAGATCGGTTCATGATCGCTAGCGAGAGCCCGCTCATTTCGCTGCTCCCCATTGCATCAAATACTTCGACAAATAGCGCCGAGAGCTGCTTGGTCATGAGCGGCAAAACAGCCGCAAGCGTTGCAAAACTAAAAACAAAGCCGGCCAGGGAAATGAAATCCTGACTTTTAGAAACCTGACCCTTCTCACGCGCTTTTTGAAGCTTATGGTGTGTAGGCTCTTCGGTCTTTTCGCCTGAACCTGACATGTGAGACTCCTTAAGTCTCTTTTATCACCCGCACATCTCGTCGCTGCAAGAGATGCTTCGGCAGAATCTCGCCTCGCATCAATGTGTCTACAGTCGAAAAAGATTCGCTAGAAACGCGTGTCTCAAGTGTGCGCAGACCGTCCTGCGTGCAAAGATAGCGTCTCAAAATACCTTCACTCTTCATGGTTCCACTGACGATTCTTTCTTCCCCTTTTGCAGGTGCCGGAGCACGTTTGCTTATTAAGAGAAAGCTTGTTTTGAGAGCATCTCTCTGAAACCCGATCAATCGATCGATATCGCCAAACGACTTCGGACGCCTCCATTTGAGTTCGCTGAAGCACCACGAATCCTTGGTCATGAGAAGCGGGCATTTGCTTGCCCCCGTACATGGCGCAAGGATTTCAGCATAATCGAGAAGCGCTATCCTATCCCTTATTGCCATAAGCGACCGCGTGGCTGTCGTAGTAGCCGGCTCAACAATGAGCATGAAGCCGCCAGGCTCAAGCGCGTGAAGCATCGACTCAAGGAATTCCAATTTATCGTGCGTCATCTCATTGAGAACGTGCCCAAGGAAAATGAAATTGGGTTGCCATTTAGGCATCATCATGGACTTTTGACCCAAAATATTGGCTTGCCTTAAAGTAACATCATCTGTGTCCTTCAAAAGCTGAGCTTGCTTAATAGCATCTAAACCAAGGCGCATTGGTGCAAGACTCTTGTCTATCGCAAGCGCCTGCAATGCGCGATCACCAAAGAAGAGTTTGAGAGCGGCGACCCCTGTCAGAGTACCACTACCTAGATCGAGAACTTTTAGTGGCTGCTTTGCAAAATCGGCAAAAAAGCCCTGCTTCTCCAATCTCTCTAAAAGCAACGCAACTTTAGCCACGTACATCGGAAAATAATAACCAACGTAAGCGCGTCGAGCAGAAGCTTTTTGGAAATATCGCTGTAAACCCGTACTTCTCTGCACCGTCAATTCTTGCCACAGGTTCATGATGTCGTTAACAATGTCTGATCGATGCATCTTTTTGGCATTACTCAGACATTTTTCTGCCAAATCACTAAGTGTTTTATCTATGGACATCATCTTTGTTTTCGAGTGCTTAGTGTTCATTTTGACACCTTGCGAATTTTTTACCTGCAAATCTACTTTACCCGACTGTCTGCGCGAGAGATAATTGTTGTTAGGATCTCAGACGAGGGCGTTAATGTGAACACAGTAGTCCCCCAAGCCTGGATTATCCAGGAAAAAAAGCGACGCGAGGAAGAGCGTCGCAAAGAAGAGAACGAGGGAAGCTCTATTCCCGTTAATTTACCCAAAGATCTTGAGCCAGATTCCGAGTACGCGGAACATATTACTCACGATCAGGGCACATCACCGAAAAGCACGGTCATAGTCATCGAGCTTTAGGCTCGTTCTACATACTGCCCTGTGCGTGTATCGATTCTGATCTTATCGCCTTCATTCACGAATAGCGGCACCTGGCAGGCAAACCCAGTCTGGAACTTAGCAGACTTTGTGGCACCGCTCACTGTGTCACCTCGCACAGCTGGGTCACATTCAACAACCTCTAGGACAACGTGATTCGGTACTTCAATATTGATGGCCTTAGATTGATAGAACAGCAGAGAAACAACCATTCCATCTATGAGGAAGCGACGAGCATCGCCAAGTACTTTTAACGGTACTTCAAATTGCTCGAAGCTCTGCGGATCCATGAAGTGATAGATACCATCAGTTTCATAAAGGTATTGTACTTCTTTCTCATTCAAATCAGGTCGTTCGAATTTGTCGCCTGACCTAAATGTTGGATCGGCTGTTATTCCCGTAATCAGGTTCTTGAGCCGAGTTCTGACTATAGCAGCACCTTTGCCGGGCTTATGATGTTCGAAATCAACGATCTCATAAGGCACGTTTTGATACAGAATGCGCATACCGCGACGAAAATCTGAGGTCGTAATCATAGGTGGTCCATCGCATTTTCAAATGAGAATTTCAAGGACTGATAAACACAAAAAGCCCGCCAAAGGGTAGCTCATACCAGGCTCAGTCTTGGGCGACTTCAAGGCGAATGACGGAAAGAGTCTACTCACAAAGAAGGCGATAACTGCCTGTGAACACCCTAAGAGCATCACGCCGGGTAGCTCAATATACCCAACGAAGGCTCCTATTACGGCAACGATCAAAAGATCCCCGCTCCCCAGACTGAACTCGTCATGGTGCAGGATTTTAGTCGCACGAAGCAGATAGGTTGTCAGAGCGAGAAAGCTCCACATAAATAGGACGCCTCCACACGCGCCAATAAACCTATCAGCGAAGCTTGGCGATGTATTAACGAACGAAAAAGCCATGGCTAGAGTAAAAGCGAGAAGAGCCGGGAGAGGTGGAACGCGCCATCTACGAAAATCCGTCACCATAAAATAGAGCATACAGGAACTCAAAACAGTGTCTTCTACAAGCCTGCTCATACCCTCAAATCGCTCATAATGCAGAACGAAGAAACCGAGAGCAATCATCACATAAATGAAGAGAGTCACTAATTCAGTTATTCTTTGTTTTTTCTGACGCGACAGCAGCACTCATTCGTACCTTTCGAGAAGAGTCAGTTGAGAGAGGCGCAAGACTCTCAAGAATCCTATCGCGTTCGCAGCGACCACAGTTCTGCGCCAGTTGGCCCAACGCTTTCGCTGCAAACACGCGCTCGTCTTCATGAATAGACTTCAAAGTGCTGAAGAGTATCGGTAAAGCATCAGTGCTTCCAACCTGCCCAAGAGCCTCACAGGCATTCGAAACAACAAAGCCTTTTTGCACGGCCATGGAGAGAAATGGGACGGCGCAAGGGGATTGGCATTGTCCAAGCGCCCACGCCACCGCCGCACCGACTTCTCGATCGGTTGTCAAAAAAGCTCTGATTAACGATGGTACAGCTCTCTCGTCTTTTAGCCTGCCTAGCACCAGACTTGCGCCTATAATAACGGACTTCTCTTTATGTCTGAGGGCGCAAAGCAACTGCGTCAGAAGATTTGAATCTTCGATCTTGGCTTCTTTGAGGATTTCGCAAATTTGATCGTGATTCACAAAGGCTGCTTTAGAAGAAAAAAAAAGGTCCTGCAATATAGCAGAACCTTTAGACCGATTTTACTCGGTGAATTAAGCAGCCTTCTTACGGGCGGCTGGCTTGCGAGCTGCTGCCTTCTTACGAGCGGCTGGCTTACGCGTTGCCTTCTTAGCACCTGCTTTCTTAGCCTTAGCTTTGCGAGCTGGAGCTTTTTTCACTGCCTTTTTCTTAGCTGTCTTCTTTACTGCTTTCTTCTTTGCTACTTTCTTAGCTGCTTTCTTTTTCGTTTCCACTGATTTTCTCCTTTTCTTTCCTTTTCTTGCCGTACCACCGCGGCTTGCTTTCACACGTGAAATATCGCCTTGCTTATCGACGTAGTACAAATAGTGCTCGTCGCGCTTCAAATCTGTTTTGATAACCAACTCTGGGTTGTCACCCTTTTTCTTCTTCTCTCCGCCACGAACCATTTTGGCTCGATAGACGTTGAGATTCTTGTCCAAGTAATATAGCCAACCCTTCTTTCGTTCTACACCAGTACGAAGTACTTTCTCTGACATGTCTCAATCCTCCTTCCTCACAGCAACCATTTCTTGCTGCAAAAACTTCATTTGTAGCATGCGCTACCTGAGTTCACTTTCTATCGTCTCTCAAACTGACGCCTAGGTCGAATGTTTGACCATTTTTCTTTGGCGAGGTTTTTTTTCTTTTTTCTTATTTGTTTTTAAGATTTAGTGACGGAAGTAAATTCTATCTACACCAGATAGGTCAATTTAATTTTTCGCTATAAATCGACAACTTAGAGAAATGCTTTAGAGAGATTTGACACACCAGTTTTTTTTGTTAAACATATTATTCTCAAAAGAACATCGCAGTGTCAGAGTTGCGCTATTGCGTAATTAGAAACAAATTTTTCCGTATATTTACGCAACTATGTCCCTAGTGGGCTCATCAGCGACGCATTCCGTCACCCTTGACCTTTAGATACACCTATGAACACAATCCAGGCCATGCCAAACACTCTTAAAAACTGGCAACGACACCTTTGCCAAGCTTTTGGGCGCGGTCGTCTTGCCCATGCCCTACTGCTTGTTGGCGATGACCAAGAGGGCAAGGAGCACGCTGCACGATTTATTGCCAAGCTCGCTCTCTGCGCACAATCTCTGTGTGAAAGGTGCAACGACTGCAACCAAGTGAATGCAGGACAACACGTCAATGTTGAGTGGGTCCAGAGCGCCACCTCTTCAGACATTCGCATTGATCAAGTGAGAGAAATCAGGGACAGCTTAAAACTTCGCAGCTTCAACTCAAAACCCAGATTTATCGTTTTTGCTGACGCAAATGCATTAACGACCCAGGCAGCCAACGCATTACTTAAATCGATTGAGGAGCCAGGCGCCGATCAGTATTTTATTCTACTGGCTTCCTCTCGGTTTACGGTGCTCAAAACTCTATCGTCGCGCTGTCAGACCGTCTCGATACCGCCTTTGACTGGCCACGCGAAAGGCGAAGAGCTGCTTATTCAGCAAAGCGAGCACGTGATTTCGCGCATGAAAAATGCCACGCTCGCAGATCGACTGAGTATAGTCGAAGATGTTCTCAAATATGAGACTGACAAGAGCACGCTCATGTTACACGTGCAAAAACGACTACATTCTCAGATTCCAGCCTTTGCAAATAAGTCATCAAAAGAACGTAAGGATGGACTCTTAAAACCTATCGAAGCAACAATGCAGGCCAGACTTAATTTGGAAAGGAATGCGAATCTGCAACTCACTCTGGAAAACTGGTTGCTCAATCAATGGCCGAATGACCTACAGAATATTCCAAGATGATTGCCCATACAGCGTCACTGCGAGCCGGTCGTAATGACGATGTGCAGCTGATTGCTTTCGACCTTGGCGGAGTGCTGGCGACCGTCAATAAGAATGTGAACCAGAATTTCTTCGCAACAAACGACTTTGAACTGCTTACGAAAGGTCTCATCTGCCCGGAAACATTTTTTAGCTATGTATCGAATCGAAGCGGAAAAGGCATTCGCGAGCTGAAGCTTGAATTCAAAAACATGGTGAGAGCTTTAAATGGCGCCGAAAAACTCCTTCTATCACTCACACGACCGTTTACGTTTTGGAGCAACATCAATGTGTGTCACTTCGAACACATTCTGAATCAGCATCCAGCCTTTCGCGCTTACGATTCGCGCGCGAGTGGACTCTCTTTCAAGCTTAGACTTAAAAAACCGGAAATGAGGTTTTTCGAAACCTGTTTGCATGCATCAAATCTTGATCCTGGCTCAATTCTATTTCTAGATGACACGATGTCAAACGTGACAGCAGCGCGACACCTTGGCATTCCCGCCGAATGTGTAACTTGCCTCACCGACCTCACCGCAAGTCTTTCTCAGCGCTCACTGATTTCAAAACTAAACGGTGACTCATTGTTCCCGTAAAGGCGCGCATAGTTGAGCCATGCACTTCCCACTCGCTTCACATACTCCCTGGTTTCAGGAAGCGGGATGTTTTCCACAAACGCATCTATTGCCTTGTAATCACCCCATCGTTGCTCCCAGGTCTTAACGCGCTTAACCCCAGCATTGTACGCGGCAACCGCAAAGAGCGGATGTTTAAAGTCATCCAATATACCCTTCAGATATGCGGATCCGAGAAGAATACTCACCTTGGGGTCGAGCATCTGCTCTAATGAAAGATCTTTCATCTTGAATCTGGCAGCTTCAGCTCGAGCTACGTTTGGCATCAACTGAAATGCTCCCCGTGCACCAGCCCATGATATGGCGCGTGCATCAAAGCGACTTTCTTCGCGCATCAGCCCATAAAGAAGATACTGGGGAGACCCAACACGGGTAGACGCATTCTCTATTTCTTCTGCATACGCTTGCGGGTACATCAAGTTCAGCGTTTCCTGCCCCGGGTTGGTGGCCGATTCATTCAACGCACTTTGAGCAAAGCGAAAGGCATCCGAGAATTCTCTCAGCTCAAACAGCTTTCGTGCGATGGGCATTCTTTGATCTGGGTGCACCTCACCAGCTTCAAAAAGAGCTACCAAGTCTCTCGCCTCTTGTTTGTATCCACTTGCGAACAGGCACAGTATCGTCTTGAAATTCGCATCTTCTACAGGTTGAACCAAAGGTTTTGCTTGAGTCAGAGGCGATTTCAGTACGGGTTTTTCATCAACGCGCGCCAAGAGACGCTTGCCCATCCAGGTGTAAAAAGTCAGATTGGAACTCTTTGCGAGATCCTCAAGAATCAATCGAGTCGAAGCATCAATCTTTACTTTCTTGGTTTCCAAGTCCGCGACATCGGGAAAAATTCTCAAACGCGCCAACCAGTATTTGGCTCGCTCTGTTTGCCAACGAGTTGGGCTTGGTTCTTTAACCATCGATAACGATGCTTGCAGAATTTCGATCGCTTCTTTGCTCTTATCTTCGAGAGCGTACATGAAGGCGAGTCTAAACACCGCTTCATAACGCATATCGGCTACAGTCTTCATCTCCCAGATCTCACGAAGGACCGACTTAGCCTCTTCTTTCCGACCAAGCGACTCTAGCGCGCTTGCCTTGAACAGAAGAACGTCATCAACATAAGAATGATCTGGGTACTTTTTTCTAAACTGTGCGAAATACTTCATGTTCTCTTTGCTTGGTGTTATCGCAGAGAGACGCGCAAGCAAGAATGCCGCATTCAAAGCTTCGTTACCCGAACAAGAAGTTGCCACCTTATCAAGCGTCTTTATCGAGTCGTTGTAGTTTCGGTTTTTTCTGAAAGCTTTTCCAAGTAGAAATTCAACATGACATCCGAGTGTGCGAGTCTTGCCTTCCTTTCGTTTCAAGATTTCTGAAATGACCAGTTCATTATCATTGCGCTCGCTCAGCACGTCCAAACGTTTCAGCCATTGTGCGTCATCTAGGGTAGGCGCTGAGATTGTTCGTGCTGCTTGTGTTTCCGCAAGGGAAACATAAAGTATCTGCTTAACCTTATCGCCTTCCACGCTCACAAGCTTGAGAAGTGCCCGGGCGCGACGTTCGCGCGCACTGCTAGACAAAGATCCGAAATCCGCTCTTGCCACAAAGGCTGCAATTTTTGCTTTGTCATTGAGTCTCAAAAGCGCATCGACGTACTTCTCATCATCTTTTGCAAAAAGTGGATTGTTTACAAGCGCTGTGAGTTCATCCCTGTTAGTCAAATTGCTGAAATTCCGAATCTTTTTTCCGATTTCGCAAGACGACGCTTCGGCGAAAAGAGAATTGCCCCAAAGGCCCAGCGTTAAAATAAACGTAAATAATCTCATAAGCATATGGTCTCAGCTAGAAAAAAGGGGGTGGACACTTGTTCGTACTTGTTTAAGAATAGACTGGTTCGCGCATGTTTGGGAGGTAAACATGAAAAAGATCTTTGCCTACATTTCAGTGACTGCTATTGCAACAACCCTCTTCCTTTCACTCACCGGCTTTTTTGGCGACAAGAAGACGCCCGATCGAAAAGACAATGACGTGTGGGTTGAGCTTAAAAAAGAGGACGCTGATCAACTTCGCATTCCAATGCCTTCGTTTGCGCCCATTGTTCGGCGAGTAGAAGGTGCGGTATTGGTGGTCTATAACATGCAAAAACCACCCGAACGTCAAGGATTTGATGACCCGTTCAACGATCCATTTTTTCGCTTCTTTAGGCCACAAGTACCTGCCCCAAAGCAAGCTCCTCAAAAAAAGAGCGAAGGGAAGCCTGAAAGAGTCGGTTCCGGAAGCGGTTTCATTATTCACCCTGATGGTTACGCACTGACCAACAACCACGTTATTGAGAATGCGACCAAAATCAAAATTAAGGTCGGCAGCAGCCAAAAGGAATACGAGGCTGAAATTATTGGTGCCGAGCCGGCTTACGATGTTGCCCTCATCAAGATTAAGAGTGATCGTAAAGACTGGCCGTTTATTCCGCTTGGGGATTCCTCGCTCGTGCAAGTGGGCGATTCTACTTTAGCGATCGGAAATCCATTTGGCCTCGATTTGACTGTGACCCACGGAATTTTGTCAGCTCGCTATCGCTATGACGCTGAAGCGAGTGCCGAACTCGCACAGCAGGGCACCCTTCGTGTATATGATTTTATGCAGATTGACGCCCCGATCAACCCAGGCAACTCTGGGGGGCCTCTTCTTAATATGGCAGGCGAAGCCATCGGTATCAACACCGCGATTATCGCTCGTGGAAACGGGATTGGATTTACGATTCCGATCAATCAAGTGAAACAAATTTTGCCGTCTCTCAAGAAATCCGGCAAGGCACCGCGCTCTTTCATCGGTGTTGAAGTGCAGCCTCTTACAGAGGATGTAGCAAAATCGCTTGGACTTGCTGAAGCTACGGGTGCTTTGGTTCGCCGTGTTGAACCTGATTCACCTGCTGCCAAAGCTGGCGTCCAGCCCGGAGATGTTATCACTGAGTTTGCTGGCGAACCTGTGAGAGACACAACAGCGCTGATGGTAAAGGCATCACTAGCCGTTTCCGGAAAACAAGTCACAATCAAAATTATCCGAAACAAGAAGATCCAAAGCTTGACTATCACACCGACCACCCGTCCTGGCGAAAAGACTGGAAAGAAAGAGGGTGGCGCTGAAAATGAGAAAACCTTCGCATTAGAATCCTTGGGTTTCTCTGCCGTAACCAACCCTGCTAACAAGCGCGATGGTGAAAGCGTGGAAGGGGCTCTGGTTGTAGAGGTTGAGCAAAACTCTCCCGCTGCTGCGGCTGGCATCTCCAAGAATGATGTGATCTTCAAGGTCAATGGCGTGGCGATCACAACCGCTAAACAGCTAACAGAATTCATCGGTAAACTACCCAAAGACAGCGTGATTCAAATCCTTGCTTTGACGGCCAAAGGACACGCTTACTTCACAACCCTCGTTAAACCATAGGAAATCACGTTGATGACGCGTCGTTTATTGCTCATGCGGCATGCCAAAAGCACCCCGGCAAAACCCGGGATGTCCGATCACGAACGTCCCCTTGAAGAAAAAGGGGTAGACGACGCGTCAGCTGCTGGAAAAAAACTGCACAAGCACGGATATGAACCAGATATCGTGCTTTGCAGTGATTCCACAAGAACACTCGAAACCTGGGCTCAAATCAAAGAAAGATTCGATAAAGACACGCCGTTCATAAAGAGTGCCAAGCTCTATGAAGCAAGCGTATCTGCGTATCGGAATATGATCATCTCAAAAGGCGAAAATGCGAAAACCATCCTGCTCATTGGCCACAATCCGACTATTGAGCAATTTGTCGCCACCTTTTCTAAAGAAAGGACAGAGGTGAAGCCCGCCGATACGGTCGTTTTAGAAGTAAAGGCTTCAGACTGGGAAGCAGCACTCGACATGGCAGGCAGTTTGAAATTAGCCGAAATCATTCGATGCTAGTCTGTTGTGACCATCGCATTTCCATTCGAAATCTGCGTATTTTCACGGTCATAGGCGTCTATGACTATGAAAGAAGCCATAAACAAGAAATCCTGTGCAATTTAGACATTAAATTGTCTCCAGGCATTTCCAAGACAGATGACCTGTGCGAAACAGTGAACTATGCGACCGTGGCCGAACGTTTGACTGATTGGGTGGGATTACAAACCTCTCATCTCATTGAACATCTTGCCCATGGGGCGGTGCACAAAGTCTTTGAGATGGACCCGCGGATCTGCAGTGTTCGCATAGAGATCTTCAAGTCAGGGTGCATTGCGAACGCTGACGGTGCAGCAGTCGAGTTGTCTTATTTGAGAAATGAATGATGATAGAAGATTTAGTAAAAA
>Ga0068863_100004598_pt1 | contig 13597 bp, 11 predicted proteins | sample KBSSwiS62_FD_66596 | JGI IMG/M metagenome (GOLD analysis project Ga0068863, IMG submission 66596) | Switchgrass rhizosphere microbial communities from Kellogg Biological Station, Michigan, USA - KBS Switchgrass S6-2 | ecosystem: Host-associated > Plants > Roots > Rhizosphere > Soil ...
AGGAGATCCCCGAACATCGCGAACACCAGAACGGCGATGGCACCGAGCGCAATCAGATGTTCCCACCGGCCCGGAGGCGCGGACTGGACTTCTTGTTGCGCGGAAGCCTCGCGCGGACGCGGGGCGTTTGATTTAGGGGATTTCTTTTTAACCACGGACGTTTTGAATCGGCTATTTGCCGCCAAAACGCAATCTCCAAAGGTGCTGAAGATACTGCAAAAAGACGCCGAAATTCGCCTTGCTTCCTCCCTTTTCGCGCTCGCGAAACACATAACCGACCTCGCGAATTTTCACCGGCTTCGCTCTCGCAAGCACTTCCAGCAATATTTTATAGCCAACCGGTTGAAGGGTCACCGGTTCGATCAGGTTCCGGCGGAGGAGAAAATAACCGCTCATCGGATCCGATACACGGCTGGCAGCCCCGGGAAGCAGCATCAATCCGATCGCCTGCGCGGTACGGGAAACCATCCGGCGGGCCATGCTCCACTTGCTGATCCCCCCGCCCTCTACATGCCGGCTGGCGATTGCAATATCCGTCCCTTCCTCCATCGCCGCCGCCAGTTTTCCAAGCACTTCCGGCGGATGCTGCAAATCGCCGTCGATGACCCCGAGAATTTCGCCACGGGCCGCCCGCCAGCCCGCAACCACGGCAGTTGCAAGGCCGCGTTCGCCGGTGCGGCGAATGACTTTTAAACGGGGATTCGTTTTTGCAATTGTTTCCGCCAGTTCCCAGGTTCGATCGGGACTGTCGTCATCGACAATGATGATCTCATAACGCTCCTGAAACAACGGTTCCAGAGCACCCGACAACTGCCTGACCATTGCCTCGACGTTTTCGCCTTCGTTATAAGTCGGGACGACCAGCGACATTCGGATTTCGCCTGAGTTCATGATACTTTTACTCCGCGCGCATCAAGGGATTTGCAAACCGCGTCAAAAACCTCGTCGATGGTGATCTGTTGCATGCAAAGATTGTTCCGGCAGGGCGACTGTCGGTTGTTGTAGGCGTTCACACACGGACTGCACGCAATCCCCTTCCAGATCGGAGTATTGCGCGGAGTGCTCGCGGCGAAAAGCGACGGCGTTTCCGGACCGAAAAGCGTCACGACGCTGATCGTCGTAAGCGCTGCAAAATGCGCGGGACCACTGTCGTTGGTGATCAGCACCTCGCTCAATCCGTACAGCACCAGCAGTTGCCGGAGGGTCGTTTTTCCGGCCGTGGAAAAACAACGCGGCGAACCGACGCTGCGTGCGATTTTTTCAATCGGACCGGCCTCGTCCGGCGCTCCGGTCATTGCGACGTAATAATCGGGATAAGCCGCGAGCAGACGCTGAGCCAGTTCGACATAGCGCTCGGTCGGCCAGCGGCGGAGCGGGATCAGATCGCTCGCATTCGGATTCAGCAAAATCAAACGCGGAACGTCAACCGAACCCGCGGCGGCTTTCAACAGGGTCCTGACTTCATCCGCCTCGCCATTCCCCGGAACGAACTTCGGAAGTTCCTCGTTGAGCACCGGCGGCGGAGCGCCAAAGGTCGGTAATTCGTCTGGATCCCGCGCCAGTGCCCCGACCATTTGCTCGAAAATCTGACTGGTGTGCAGATACGGATTGTAAAGCAGCCGGTGGGTCATCAAATCCCCGCGATAAGGCCCTTCCCCGAAAAAGGTATGGAAACCGGCCCGGCTGCGGGCTCCGCTCAAATAGGTAAGTGCCGCCGAGGAACGCGAAAAAAATTCCAGGTCCACCGCCGCGTCAATCTCCAGGCTCCGCAGGGTTCGCAACGCCCCGAGCGCATGAAACGCCATATCCAGGAAGTTCTTGTGCCCGATGGTGATGACATTCTCCTCGGGCACCAGTCCCATCACGTCGAGAATGAACCGGTTCTCCTTGAACACAATAAAGTAGATGTTTTCACGACCGGCCATCTGAATCGCCCGACGGATCGCCGGCGATGCCAGCACCGTCGATCCCTGCTCCGCAAACTTGACGAACAGAATCTTTCGCGGATTGACCGCCCCGGTTTTTGTTCGGGTCAAACGCAGGAGTTTTTCAAATACGGACAATAAGAAACAAACCGGAACGCCGATCCAGCGATCAACTATCTGCAAGGTGGAGGTGGCAACCGGTAGTCCCATAAAAGTGCGCAAAGTATCCGGATTGACGAAGAAAAGTCAATTTGAGCCTGAGAAGGGGAGTATCTCAATTTGAAATAATCGCGAAACAGCAAAGCAGTGAAGAAAGGCAAATCTCCCTGATATCTTTGCCGTTTTGCTGCTTCGCGGTTCAAAAACTCAATTCATACATCACACGATGCAATACCGGTCCGGATTCAAGCGTTCCCGGGCAACGCCGCCCGCATGACCTCCACAGGAGCCTCGCGATTGAACCAGATTTCAAAAGCCAGCGCCCCCTGGTGCAGCAACATCGAAAAACCGTTTACCCCCCGCGCCCCGGCTTCATCCGCGGCCCGGAGCAGCGGCGTGCGGGCCGCCGTATAAATCGTATCGAACACCATCAAATGCGGCAGCAGGATCGAGGCGGGCAGCGGCGAAGGATCACTGAGCTTCATCCCCATTGATGTTGCGTTAATCACCAGGTCGGTATTCTGCAATTGAAATTTAAGCTGCGCGCTCTCCAAAGGCAGCGATTCGAGACGGGCCACCGGCCCGCCGAGATGCGGTCCTTTGAAATACGGCTCGATTTCCCGGGCCAAAGCCTGCGCTTTTTCCACGGTGCGATTCACCAATACCAAACGTTCACAACCTTCGATGGCGCATTGCACGGAAATCGCGCGACCCGCTCCCCCGCCCGCTCCGAGCACCATCACGCGCAAATCCCGGATATCGACTCCGAATTCCGACCGGATCGCACGCACAAGACCGGGACCGTCGGTATTATATCCGGAAAGTTTCCCCTCCCCGATCGCGACCGTATTGACCGCCCCGATTTTTTGCGCATGCCCATCAACCTCATCCAACAGAGACAGCGCCGCCTGCTTATGGGGAATGGTCAGATTGACCCCGATAAAACCGGCGGGGGACAAAAGACGGAGTGCCTCCGGCAGTTCTTCCGGCATGATCTGCAGCCGGATGTAACACGCCTCGATCCCGCATTTCTCAAGCGCCGCGTTGAGCATCTGAGGCGATTTTGAATGGGCAATCGGATCGCCAAAAACGGCAAGCCGAAGCGGCGGGGTCGCGTCCGCTGTCACTTGAGTCCAATTCCGCAAATCGGCCAGGGTATAAACGTCTTTAAGCACGGACTATCCTTTCCATAGAAAATGGAATCAGGAAATCAAAAAGGGGAGCACAGGCTGCCAGCCTGTAGCATCCGGCAGCCTGCCGGATGCTACGTAACCAACCGGCAAAGCGCTAATTTCAAAAAGAAAAACGCCATTGCATGTCGTCACCGAATTTTCCGGCAGACCGCCGGAAACCGCACGCAGGCAGCGTGCTCCCCATCACGATTCCATCAACAGTTGAAGTCCTGCGTTCCCGCTGCTAGTCTCCGCGGCTCAACCAATGAGCAATCCCACTGATCCAACGTCCGCCACGCCCTCCGATTTCATCCGCGACATCGTCGCCGACGATTTGCAGTCGGGCCGCCAGACGAACATCCACACCCGTTTTCCACCCGAGCCGAACGGTTACCTCCACATCGGCCATGCCAAATCGATCTGCCTCAACTTCGGCATCGCCCATGAATTCAACGGCGTCTGCAACCTCCGCATGGACGACACCAACCCGACGAAGGAGGATGTCGAGTATGTCGATTCCATCCTCACCGACGTCAACTGGCTCATCCGCGGCTGGGCGGACGCCAATCTCGGTCTCAAGCCCGCCGGCAAAACTCCGGAAACGCAGGAACTCAACGGCAAAACCGACTTCTACCTCCCGCCCGTCGCCAACCAGTCAAAAATCGAAACTCAAAACCTGCAAATTTCGACGGAACCGTTCTACGCGTCCGATTATTTCGACCAGATCTACGAGTATGCGTTGCGGCTGATCGATCTTGGCAAAGCGTTCGTCTGCGACATGTCGCCTGAGGAAACCGACGAATACCGCCGCAATGCAAAGCCGAGCCCTTTCCGTGATAGAAGCGTCGCAGAAAATCTCGACCTGTTCAAACGGATGCGCGCCGGTGAATTCCCCGACGGCACACGCACCCTCCGCGCCAAAATTGACGTTGCAGCGCCGAATATCTGGCTGCGCGACCCGCTTATTTACCGGATCCGCCACGCAGCCCATCATCATACCGGTGACAAATGGTGCATCTATCCGATGTACGATTTTGCGCATTGCCTCAGCGATTATATCGAAGGAATCACCCATTCGATTTGCACGCTCGAATTCGAGGTGCATCGCCCGCTTTACGACTGGATACTCGAAGCCCTCGGTCTGCCACGAACACTGCCACATCAGTACGAATTCGCGCGCCTGAACCTGAGCTATACCGTCATGAGCAAACGCAAGCTGATGCAGCTCGTGACCGAAAAACTGGTCACCGGATGGGATGATCCCCGCATGCCGACCATCAGCGGCATCCGCCGCCGTGGCGTCACGGCGACCGCCCTGCGCGATTTCGCCTACCATATCGGGATCACCAAATACGACGGCCTGACCGATGTCGCCGTCCTGGAGCATTCGATCCGAAACGACCTGAACAAACGCTCCCTGCGGCGGCTCGCGGTGCTGCGTCCGGTCAAAGTGGTGCTCACGAACCTGCCGGAAAATCATTTCGAGGAACTGAACGCCGTCAATAATCCCGAGGATCCCGAATCCGGCACCCGCAAGATTCCGTTCAGCCGCGAAATTTTTATCGAAGCCGACGATTTTGCGGAAATCCCGCCGCCGAAATTTTTCAGGCTCAAGCCCGGCGGCGAAGTCCGGCTGAAATACGCTTACATTATCAAGTGCGAGGAGATCGTGAAAGACTCCGCAGGGAATGTCATTGAACTTCGTTGCACCGCCGATCTCGAAAGCAAAACCGGCGGAGCAACCTCGAGCCGCAAAGTCAAGGGAACCATCCACTGGGTCAGCGCCGCGCATGCCATCGATGCCGAAGTGCGGTTGTATGACCGGTTGTTCACCGTACCCGAGCCGGACGCCGGCGGAGATTTTAAATCGTTCCTCAATCCGCATTCCCTCGATGTCGTGACGGCAAAATGCGAACCGTCGCTTGCGGAAGCGAATCCGGAATTGCGATACCAGTTCGAGCGTCTCGCCTATTTCGCGCTGGACCCCGACTCGGAACCCGGCAAGCCCGTGCTGAACCGCACAATTACTTTGAAGGACGCCTGGGCGAAGGAACAAAAAAAATAAGACTGCGGTCCAGTAGAAATCGGATCCGCCAAAAACGCCGACGGACGCTAAAAAGTAAGTTTTATTCCTCCCGTCTTTTTTGGCGTATTTGGCGGACAAAGTTTTATGAATCTCGCAATCATCGGCGGTGGCCCCGCGGGCCTGCGTGCGGCGGAAGTCGCGGCTTCCGGCGGCGCGTCGGTTACGCTTTTTGATGCAAAGTCATCGGTCGGCCGGAAATTTCTGGTTGCCGGAAAAGGCGGACTTAACCTGACCAAAATCGAACCCGCCGAACGTTTCGCAAGCCGTTACACCGGCCCGGATCAACCGGCAGATCGATGGCCGTCGTTGCTCGCCGGATTTGATTCCGGCGCTCTCCGGGATTGGGCGGCGGGGCTGGGCGTTGAAACGTTTGTCGCTTCCACCGGACGCGTTTACCCGTGCGAACTCAAAGCCGCGCCACTGCTTCGCAGCTGGGTCAAGCGGTTGCGTTCGCTCAATGTTCAATTTACCATGCGCCACCGGTGGTCTGGCCTGACTCCCGGGACTCCGCTGCAACTTCATTTTCAAGCAAACGACCAATCCCAAACCTGCAAAACTGATGCCGTCATTCTCGCCCTGGGGGGAGGTTCCTGGCCGGAAACCGGCTCCGATGGAGCGTGGACGAAAATCCTTGAATCGATCGGTATTTCCACTTCCCCGCTTGCTCCTGCGAACTGCGGATGGGAGCTCGCCTGGCCCCCGGAAATCCTCGCCGCAGCAGAGGGTCGTCCCATTAAAAATTGCGCCGTCAGGGCCGGAGAAATTACAGTGCAGGGTGAATTGCTTATAACCAATTATGGGCTCGAAGGAGGTTCAATTTATCAGTTGGGAGCGGCATTGAGATCGATGCGGGAACCTTGCATTACCGTCGATTTCAAACCGACATTCACCGCAGAACAACTCGTCCAGAAAATGAGTTCCGCGCGATCCAATTTCCTCGAAGAGGCGCGCACCCGCTGGCGTTTATGCGATGCCGCGTGCGCCATTTTAAATACTCGCGGTCCATTTCCAACCGCCGATTCCCTGGCTGCAGAAGTCAAAGCCTGCGTCCTACGACTAACCGGCCCGCGACCGCTGGCAGAAGCAATCTCCTCCGCCGGCGGCGTGCGCTGGAATGAACTGAATGAAGGACTCATGCTGCGCCGTCTGCCCGGTGTGTTTGTGGCCGGTGAAATGATCGACTGGGAAGCACCCACCGGAGGTTATCTCATCCAGGGCAGCCTCGCCACCGGCACCCGCGCCGCACAATCCGCCCTCGGTTGGATGCGCGGCCTTGCAACGTAGACTTGGAGGGCATCCGCTTTGTCGGTGCCCTATTTTGAGACTTGGAACGTGTTATCCTGGAAATAAAACAGGGCACCCACAAAGCGGATGCCCTCCAAGCCTGCCTCATGCCGGGTCCGGCTAATTCCTTGAAAAATCACCAAAATCGGGAATGATTGATGCTCTCCATATCCCCCAATGGCAAAATTGACCGTCAGACTTTCCGAGCAGGAGCCGCAAACCCACCTCGTGGGAAAACGGTCTGTGTTAATCGGACGTTCCGCCGATACCGAGGTTCAAATTGAGGATCCTTCCGTGTCGGCCTGCCACGCACAACTGGTTTATTGCGCCGGCGTTTACACCCTCACCGATCTCAAGTCCACCAACGGCACAAAGGTCAACGGCCAATATATCAAGACCCATCTCCTGCGTAATGCCGACCGGATCCGATTCGGCCAGGTGACCTGCATTTTCGAGGTGCCGTTGGAATATTCCCCCGCGAAACACCAGACCAAACGGTTGCTCCATGTCTCGAGAAAGGGGAAATTCATGGGATATTTCACTCTGGAAAACGCCCGGGAAAGCCTCAAACGCGGGGAGCTAAGACCGGATGACGTTGTCTGGCATGATCCAGCCGGATCACCCGCAAAGTAAGAGGACAGCAGAGCAACGGCTCCGAATGCCGAAACAGTGTTAGAACGGCGGCTTATTCGTCATCGACCGCCACTCCATCGGGCTGTCCTGAAAATGATTTGTCATTGTCCTCCGCCGATTTCCTATTCTGCATGACCGTCGCATAAAGAATCGTAACCCCAAGAATCCCGGCAAGGACTGCCGATGAACCGATCGTCCCGAAATCCAGTCCGCCTTTCTCCTTCGATTTCGTCAGCACATCCCCCATCGTCGCACCAAACGGCCGGGTAAGAACAAAGGCGATCCAGAACAGGAGCACTTTTGATAACCGGGTGAAATAAGCTGCCGCGGTAACGGCTGCCAGCAATCCGCCGATGAGCAAAGCGCCACCCGCAAAGCCAAGTCCGGAATCATCGGCGAGATAATCCCCAAGCGCAGTGCCGAGCGTGTTGGAAAAGAGGATGGCGGTCCAATAGAGGATTTCGACCTTCAAGGTTCTGATTTTTTCGACCGAAAGTGAGTTCCCCGTCGAACGCCAATAAATAAAAATGACCATCAGGATACTCAACAGAAGAAGCGAACCTTTGGCGTAGCCAAGCCCCAGAGTGCGATCCATGTAGTCCGACATGGTTGTTCCCGCAGTGCTGGTCGAAAGAATCACCATCCAATAGAGCAGTGGATGGTATTTTTTTGTGGCCAACTGGGAGACGAGTGTAATGAGAAACATCCCGATCAGAATCAGGGAACTGACCGCATATCCGACGTTCAGCGTCATCGATAAAAGATCCCCCGCCGTTTCCCCCAGGGTGGTCGCGCAAATCTTCATGACCCAGAACGCAAAGGTGATTTGTGGGAGCTTGTTCATCCGCAGACCCTAATCCTGAACTCCATTCAAAACAAGTCGTCGAAAATGCGGGGAGTGACGCTGTTTCATCAAAAATCCACGGAGGAGATGAAGAGCGCGAAGATAAAAATTTGAAGGGCTTTGTAAAAATAATTTCCTTCGTACTCTTCGTCTCCTTTGTGGTTCAGAAATTGAAAATTGAACCGTCGTCAAAATGCAGGAAGCAACCGGAGCTGTCATGAACTTGGTATTGCAAAAAACGTGACGATCAGTTGCATTACAACACCATCCATATCCCCATGAAAACCCGCACTGACTTGATCCAAACCGGCACCCTTAAAACCTGGTGCGCTCCCGAATGCATCTCCATCGGCCGTCTCCCGATGCGCTCCACGCTTTATCCTTTTCCGGACGCAAAAACGGCCCGCACCCTCGATAGAAGCCGCTCCCCGTGGTTTCAACAACTCAACGGGGAATGGCGGTTTAAAATGGCTTCATGCCCGGAAAAGGTTTCGGCGGACGATACCGCCGCCGCCACCAACCGGAAACAGTGGGATTGCGTGGCCGTCCCGGGAAACTGGACACTGCAGGGCTACGGACATCCGCATTACACGAACGTCCAAATGCCGTTTCAAGACGAACCACCACATGTTCCGGAAGAGAATCCAACCGGCATTTATGCCAGTGAATTTGAAGTCCGGGAGGATTGGAAGGGACGTTCCGTCATCATTCATTTTGGAGGCGCGGAAAGTGTTCTCTATGTTTATGTGAACGGTCAGGCGGTTGGTATGAGCAAGGATTCCCGTCTGCCGTCGGAATTCGACATTACCTCCCTTGTTCGTTTCGGTAAAAAAAACCTCGTTGTAGCCGTGGTGATCAAGTGGTCCGATGCTTCGTTTATCGAGGACCAGGATCAATGGTGGATGGGCGGACTCCATCGCGAGGTCTATCTTTATTCTCCTGCGCCGGTGCGAATTGCAGACGTTTTTGCAGAGGGAAAACTGGATCCGGATTACATCAACGGTCATCTCAAACTTGCAGTTAAAACCGGGTTCCCCCGTCAACCTGAGGAAGGATGGCAGGTCGAGGCCCGTTTGTTTGACCCGAAAGGGAAATCCGTTTTCACGAAGGCCCTGCAAGCGCCCGTACCCGTCGGTCCGCACGGCAGTTGGCCCCGTCTTCAGGCGGAATTTAATGAACCGGTAAAAAAGCCGTTCCTCTGGTCGGCCGAACAACCTCATCTTTACACTCTGACAATCACCCTGAAAAACCCGCAGGGACGCGAAATTGAGTCGACCGCCACACGCATCGGTTTTCGCTCCATCGAAATCCGGGACCGGAATCTTCTGGTTAACGGCAAGCGGATCCAGATCAATGGCGTCAACCGCCACGATCATCACGAAACCAAAGGAAAGGCGCTCGACCGGGAAACGATGCGGCTGGACGCGATCTCAATGAAGCGCTTCAACTTCAATGCCGTTCGCTGCTCGCATTACCCGAACGACCCTTACTGACTCGATCTCTGCGACGAAATCGGTCTCTATGTCGTCGACGAGGAGAATCTGGAATCGCACGCCTATTTTCACCAGATCAGCCATGACCGCCGCTACGCATCCGCGTTTCTCGAACGCGCCGTACGAATGGTGGAACGCGACAAGAACCACCCTTCGGTCCTCTTCTGGTCCCTCGGCAACGAAAGCGGGTACGGCGCCAATCACGATGCAATGGCCGGCTGGATCCGGGCTTATGATCCGGGTCGTCCGCTCCATTACGAAGCCGCGCTCTGGAATACGCCCACCGGAAACATCACCAATCCCCGCTACGATATGAATTCCGGTGCCCATGTCACCGACATCGTTTGTCCGATGTATCCCACGATTGAGCGGATCATCGCCTGGGCCCTTGACGAATCGCATCCGGACCGGACACGCCCGCTGATTCTTTGCGAGTACTCCCATGCCATGGGCAACAGCAACGGTTCCCTCGGCGAATACTTCGATCTTTTCGAAACCCTGCCGGGTGTGCAGGGCGGTTTTATCTGGGAATGGATTGACCACGGCATCCAACAGCAAACCGCCGACGGCCGGAAATACTGGGCCTACGGAGGCGACTTCGGCGACACCCCGAACGATCTGAACTTCGTCTGCGACGGATTTGTCTGGCCCGACCGCACCCCGCATCCGGGAATCTTTGAATACAAACATCTCGCCCAGCCGGTAAAGCTGTCGGGGTTCAATCAAAAAACAGGTGTTTTAACACTAAAAAACAAACAGTTTTTCAATACCCTCGACTGGATCCGGGGCGGATGGGAACTCACGGTCAACGGAATCTCCCGCGCAAAGGGAGCCCTCCCGCCTTTGACCGCTGCTCCGGGAAAAGAGCAGAAGATCATGCTCAAGCTCCCGGCCGTTCCCATGGAACCGGGCGACGAAGCCTTTTTGAATTTCCGCTACTTCGCCGCCAAGGCTACAAACTGGTGCAAAGCCGGGCATGAAATCGGATGGGATCAGGCAACGCTCAAAGCTGCCGCTCCACAAAAAAAGAAAGTGGCTCACCTTCCCTTAACGGCGCCGTTAATCCTCGAAAAGAAAAAGGATTCCTTCGAAGTGAAGAGTGATTTGCTCGATCTGAGGGCTTCAACGAAGACCGGCTGTATCGAGACGCTGCGCTGGAAAGGCCGCGATCTGCTGGTCTCGGGCCCGCAACTGCAGATCTGGCGCGGCCCGGTCGATAACGACGGCATCAAAGGCTGGACTGGACAGGGTTCCAAACCGCTCGGCAAATGGCTTGCCGCCGGTCTCGACAAGCTAGTCCTCAAGCAGACCGCCGCCCGATCGAGTCAAAACGAGGAAGGCAATGTCACCCTTTCGTTTGAGCATGTCGGGAGTTGCGCCACGTCGGCAAAAGGGATTGTCCACCGACACAGCTACGAGATCCGGGATACCGGTGAAATCCTTGCGGAAAATGAATTCGTTGTCGCCGGGGAACTCGCCGATCTTCCGCGGCTGGGCGTTATGCTCACCCTTCTGCCGGGCTTTGAAAATCTCCGCTGGTTCGGACGGGGGCCGCTGGAAAATTACTGCGACCGCAAGCGCTCTTCCATGGCGGGTCTTTTTGAAAGCACCGTCACTGCACAATACATTCCCTATATCCTGCCGCAGGAACATGGGAATCATACGGATACCCGCTGGCTCACGTTGGACGACGGGAAAACGGGATTGAAGATCAAGGCAATCGGGCCTCTGGAATTTTCTGCCAGTCACTTCACGGCGCACGATCTGCATGCAGCCTTCCATACTTACGATCTGACTCCCCGATCCGAAGTCGTCCTGAATCTTGACTTCCGTCAGCGCGGACTCGGAACCGGTTCCTGCGGCCCCGATACACGCGATCCCTATAAGATCCAGCCTGGAACCTACCGCTGGAATTACATTCTCCAGCCGTTTTAAGCAGGAAAACAGGAAAGCAGGAATCGAATCAGGAACTTGGAATTGAAGACAGCAGGTCAAGCTTAACGGAATGTACAGAATTGGATCCGGTTATAAATTCCGTAAATTTTGTTAATTCTGTCTCAAACGCCGCTCTCTCATTTTGGAAGCGAATTGTGACAACCGGTCTAAAATCCTGTTCATCCTGCTAATCCTGAAAATCCTGTCTCAAAAAGTATTTCATGAACCCGCTATAACGGTGCAAAAAGAACGCAGACCGGATTCGCGACGGTCGTCATATGGCCCGTCGGGCTGAACCGGCCCGTCTGCGGATCAATTTTCATGACTGCGATTTTATTGTCATTCTGTCCGGCCACCACCAACCACTTTCCATCCGGATCGATCGCAAAACTCCTGGGCACCTTGACTCCTGCCGGTGCATTTTCAATCCAGGTCAACCTCCCATTTTCCGCGATTGCAAAAATGGCGATGGTGTCTTCTCCGCGGTTGGAAACATAAAGCCATTTCCCCGATGGATGACAGGCTATTTCCGCTGTCGAGTTCCCCTTGCCTGAAACACCTTCGGGCAGAGTTGGAATCACCTGAACGGGCATGAGCGCGCCACTCTCCGGGTTACGCTCAAAAACGGAAACGGTGAGTCCCATTTCATTGTTTACATAGACATACCGGCCGCCCGGGTGAAAAGCGAGATGCCGCGGACCTCCACCTTCCGGAACCCTGGCTGCAGGTGGAATATTACGTTCGAGCAGGCCGCTTCCGGCATTAAATTTAAAAACCCAGACATTGTCCGTACCCAAATCGCAGGCATAAACAAAATGGTTGGCGGCATCGGCATAAATCGAATGCGCATACGGTTTTGTCTGGCGGCTTGGATTGGGCCCGGATCCGGTGAATTGGACGAATGCACTCCGCTCGCCGAGCGATCCGTCAGCTTTTATCGGGAAGCAGGAAATATTGCCGCCGCCATAATTTGCCACCAGCACATTATGACCGCTTGAATCCACGCTGACATGGCAGGTGCCCTCCCCTCCCGTGTCCGCGTGGTTAAGCAGGGTCAGGCGACCGTCCGGTTCGCGCTGATAGGCGGAAACCAGGCCCCGGTGAGGAATTTCACCGGCGGCGTAAAGAAACTTTCCGTCCGGGGAGATCGCAAGATATGCCGGATTTTCTGTTTCCACAGCGAGTTCAACGGGACCTAGTTCGCCGGTTTTAGGATCAAGCGTACAGGTATAAATTCCTTTGCTCGTCCGGTCATTCGTGTAAGTGCCAAGATAAAGACGAATCCCGCCGGCTTTGAGGGGGCTGAGGTTGAATAGCATAAAAATGAGGAGGAAAAATTTCACTGGCCTGAAATGTAAGCTGTGAATTCAAGGGGGAGAAGCAATAAACTGCCGGGATACAACCGTTCCAAACCATGCAGGTTTACCCGCACTTTTTCCGCTGATGGAACAACGCAATCGCACCATCAGTTCAAGCAAACCAGAGTCCGATTCCAAATCCTGGTCTCTGCGTCCTGCAACCCTGTCCGATGTACCTGCACTCGAAAAATTAATCCCGCTATCCGCAAGGACTCTGCAAGCTTCCTATTATTCCGCCGCGCAAATCGACAGGGCACTGGGACCGGTATTCGGAGTGGACCGGCAATTGATCCGCGATGGCACCTACTTTGTTGCCGAAGAGGACGGCAGAATTACCGGATGCGGCGGATGGAGTCGCAGAGGATCGTTTTACGGAGGAGACGGAGACGGGAAAGATGAAGATGAATTGCTCACCCCGGGAGTGGATGCTGCCCGTATCCGCGCCTTCTTTGTTCATCCAGACCGGGCCCGGCGCGGCATCGGTCGAAGCATCATTCAATCGTGTGAATCGGCGATCGTCCGCGCCGGCTTCACCAGGGTGGAAATAGTGGCAACACTCGCAGGCGAACCGCTTTATGCAGCATTCGGCTATTCAGTCACCCTTCGCGATGAAATTGATTTGGGGAACGGCCTGACTCTGCCCGTAGTGCGAATGACAAAAACTCTGACCGGTCCGGATTTCGGTTGAGCGGACGCAAAATCCCATCG
>Ga0068863_100004604_pt1 | contig 13587 bp, 14 predicted proteins | sample KBSSwiS62_FD_66596 | JGI IMG/M metagenome (GOLD analysis project Ga0068863, IMG submission 66596) | Switchgrass rhizosphere microbial communities from Kellogg Biological Station, Michigan, USA - KBS Switchgrass S6-2 | ecosystem: Host-associated > Plants > Roots > Rhizosphere > Soil ...
GATGGGCGCGCAGCTGGCCGAGTTCCGTGCCACCGCCGCGGCCGCGCTGCACTAGGCGGGTCGCTTAGCCTGTGGCGGTGAGCGAGCCGCCCGAGGTCGACGGAGTCAGCCACCGCACCGTCCGCGCGCGGGGGCTTGACTTCCACGTCGCCGAAGCCGGTTCCGGCGACGACGTCGTCCTCTGCCTGCACGGCTGGCCGCAGCACTGGTACGAGTGGCGGCGGCTGATGCCGGCGCTGGCCGACCGCCACCGGGTGCTGGCGCTCGACCTGCGCGGGTTCGGCTGGTCCGAGGCTCCCCGCGACGGCTACGAGAAGGAGAACATGGCGACCGACGTGCTCGCCGTCCTCGACGAGCTCGGGATCGAGCGGGTGAAGCTGGTCGGGCACGACTGGGGCGCCTGGATCGGCTTCCTGCTCTGCCTGCGGGCGCCGCAGCGCTTCGAGCGCTTCTTCTCCCTCAACATCCTGCCGCCCTGGACGACGGCGCGGGCGATGGCACCGCACCTGTGGCGCTTCTGGTACCAGTGGCTGATCCTCTCGCCGGTGATCGGGTACCGCCTACATCGAAGCGGTGCCTTCGTGCCGAAGGTCCTGGTCGGCGCTTCCGTCAGGCACGAGGCATGGGATCAGGAGGCGCTGGATTCATTCGCCGCTCGCTTCACCGAGCCCGACCGGGCGCGGGCGGCGGTGCAGATGTACCGGGTCTTCAACCTGCGCGAGACGCTGCCGATCATCCGCGGGCGCTACGCCCACCAGCGCCTGACGGTGCCGACGAGGATGCTCTTCGGTACCGGCGACAAAGCCCTGCGACCCGACGTGCTCGCCGGCTACGAGCGCCACGCTGACGACATGGAGGTCGAGTTCGTCGAGGGCTGCGGCCACTTCCCCGCCGACGAGATGCCCGAGCTGGTGGCCGAGCGGGCGCGGGCGTTCTTCTCAGACTGAGCACCTCGCTCAGGAGCGGATCCGCGCCTCCTCGAGGTCGAGGTCGCGCTCGATCTGGCGCATCGTCGCGTTGCGCAGGCGTTCGGCCCCGCGCAGGTCGAGCAGGATCTCGCGCTCGACCCCGATCAGCTCGCGGCGCAGCCCGCCGTAGTCGGCCAGCCGCTGCTCGCGGGCGATCGACTCCTGGTCCTCACCGCCGAGGATCGCCTGGCACATGCGGAAGCGCGAGCGGTAGAGGTCGCGCAGGCGTTTTAGCTGGTGGTCGGCGGCGCGCTCCTCGTTCTCGATCTCGTCGATCCGGTCGAGCGCGGCCTGGGCCGCCTCCATCCGCGCCACCGCCTCTTCGTCGCTCCAGCGCCGCGGCTCCTCGAGCCGCAGCTTGCGGATCACGAACGGCAGCGAGAGCCCCTGGCCGACCAGGGTGACGAGGATCAGGGCGAAGGTGAGGAAGATGATCTGGGGGCGGCCGGGGACGTCGAGCGAGACCGCCAGCGCCGCCGCCAGCGAGACGGCGCCGCGCATCCCGCTCCAGCCGACCGCGAAGCGTTCGCCCAGGGTCTCGCCGGCGTCGGAGCGCATCGCGAAGACGAAGGCGAGCCGGACCGCGATCGAGGCGGCGGCGATCGCCGCGACCGGGCCGAGCAGCTCGCTGACGCCGGAGGAGCTGGCTTCGAGCGCGTCGACGATCCCGGGCAGCTGCGTGCCGAGGAGGACGAAGAGGGTCATCTCCAGGGTGAAGATGAGGACGTTCCAGAAGGCGACGGAGCTGAGGCGGGTGTCGGCGTCGACCGCGCGCGGCGACTGGTAGCCGCCGTAGAGGCCGGCGACGACGGCGGCGAGGATGCCGGAGACGCCGAGTTCCTCAGCCCCGATGTAGGCGCCGTAGGCGGTCAGCAGGGTGAGGACGACGACCAGGCTGGTGTCGGCCTGGTGGCGGATCACGAGGATCGCGAGGAAGCCGACGGCGAGGCCGACGGCGATGCCGCCGAGCGAGACGGCGACGAATTCGAGCGCCGCGTCGCCGAGCGAGAAGGCGCCGCCGGTGGCGACGCCGAGGGCGATCGAGTAGAGGACGAGGGCGGTGCCGTCGTTGATCATCGACTCGCCTTCGACCAGCAGCCGCACCCGCTCGGGGCCGCCGATGCGGCGGAAGATCGCGACCGCAGCGACCGCGTCGGTGGGGGCGAGGACGGCGCCGAGCACCGCCGCCTCGGCCCAGCCGAGGCCCGGCACGGTCGCGTGGGCGACGACCGCGATCACGGCGGCGGTGAGGAAGACGAGGCCGACTGCGAGCAGCGCCAGCGGCCGCATCACCGTGCGCAGCTCCCGCGGCGAGGTGCGCCAGCCGGCGGAGAAGACGAGCGGCGGCAGGAAGACGAGGAAGATCGCGTCGGGGTCGAGCTCGACGGTCGGCAGGCCGGGGACGAAGGCGATCGCCAGGCCGCCGACGACGAGCACGATCGGCGCCGGCACCTTGCCGAACTCGGCAAGCCGCACCAGCAGCGTCGCCGCCAGCATCAGGACCAGGATCGACTCGATGTGGTTCATGTGGGCATAACATCCTGCCGAGTGGACGACACGCTCTCACCTCAGCTCGACTCAGAAGACCACATTCGCGGCGAGCTTGACCGGCCCCTGGAGCTGGTCATGTTCGGCGACTTCCAGTGCCCCTTCTGCCTCGGCGCCCAGTCGGTCCTGCGCCGGGTCCACGAGCGTCTCGGTGACCGCCTCGTCTTCGCCTTCCGCCATCTACCGATCCCGGAGCGCCACCCGCTGGCGCCCGAAGCCGCCGAGGCCAGCGAGGCCGCCGCTGCCCAGGGCAGCTTCTGGGAATACCACGACGGCCTCTTCGCGGCCCAGCCCAAGCTCTCGCGCGAGACCATGCTCGCGGTCGGCCGCGACCTCGGCCTCGACGCCGAGCGGATGGCGGCGGAGATCGACTCCGGGCAGCACCGCCCCCGGATCGAGCGCGACCTCGCCTCGGCCGAGGCGAGTGGCGCCACCGGCACTCCCAGCTTCTTCGTCAACGGCAGGCGCCACTTCGGCGCCTACGACGCCTCCTCGCTGGTCGAGGAGCTCGAAGCCGGCACCGCAACTGGTTGAATGTTCCCCGGTTACTAGGGCCAAACAGCAACTGGGGAGACGATGAAGCGGATGGCAACGGTACGCGCGGTGCTGACGGTCGCGATGGGGCTGGTGCTTTGTGGCGCGCTGGGGGCGGCGCCGACGTCGGCGGCCACCGGGTCGATCGGCGGCACCGTCAAAAACGCGGCCAGCGGCGAAGGGATCGAAGGAATCTGGGTCTGTGCCTCCAGCCCCAACTTCGGCGTCAGCGGTGGATGCGAGTCCACCGATGCCGCCGGCGAATACACGATCGATGGCCTGCAGCCGAACGTCTACAAGGTCGCCTTCGAGGAAGAAGGGCGGCAGAACTATCTCCCCCAGTGGTATCCGGGCAAGCCGATCGTGGAGGAAGCGCAGCTCCTTCAGGTCCAGTCGGGGGAAGCAACCACCGGCATCGACGCGACGCTGTCCGTGGGTGGGCAGATCACCGGCAAAGTCACCGATGTAGACGACGGCAAACCGATCGGGGGCATCGAGATCTGTGCGCGTCAGCTCGATCCCGCCACCGAATTCGGAGTGATCCCCTGCGCCAAGAGCGAGGCCGACGGCAGCTACACGGTCTGGGCCCTGCCGACGGGGCAGTTCAGGCTCGAATTCGGCCCGGCGATCTTCCAGCGCGAAGCCCCGAACTACATCCGCCAGTACTACCCCGGCAAGTCGAGCTGGAGCGAAGGTGGAGTCCTCGCCGTCACGGCCGGCTCCACCTATCCCGGCTTCGACGCGGCGCTGCAGAAAGGGATCGGGATCGCGGGGACCGTAACCGCGGCAGACGGAGGGGCTGTCGAAGGCGGGCCGCGGATCTGCGCGCTGGACGCGGCCAGCGAAGCGATCGTCCAGTGCACCGGCGTGGAAATGGACGGGACCTACTGGATGCCCGGCCTGCCGTTCGGCTCCTACGTCGTCAGCTTCGCCGTCGACGTCGAAGAAGAACCGGGGCTGATCCTTCACCCCGACGGCTTCGTGCGCCAGTACTACGACGGCAAGCCCACCTTTGCCGCCGCCGATCGCCTCACCAGCGCCGGTTCGGCTGAATTTAGCGGCATCGACGCGCAGCTGGTCCGGGGCCCCGAAACCTTCCCGGACAGGCGCCCACCGGCGCTGCCGCCGACGGTCGTCACCCTGATCGAGCGGCAGCCACCGAAGCCGCTCCACTGCAAGAAGCACTTCCGCAAGAAGTGGGTCAAAGGCAAGCAGCGCTGCGTCAAGATCCACAGGAAGCACCGGCACCGCCATGCCCACGGGCCGCACGCGCACGCGACCGGCAGTTGAGGGCGCTCGTCCAGCGGGTCAGCCAGGCGGCGGTCGACGTCGAGGGCGAGCGGGTCGCCCAGATCGGCCCGGGGATGCTGGTCCTGCTCGGAGTCGGCGCCGGGGACGGGGAGGGTGAGGCCGACCGCCTCGCCGACAAGGTGCGGGCGCTGCGGATCTTCGACGACGACGAGGGGCGGATGAACGAGCCGCTCGGGGAGCGCGAGATCCTCTGCGTCAGCCAGTTCACCCTCTACGGCGACGCCCGCAAGGGGAACCGCCCCAGCTATGTGGGCGCGGCGCGCCCGGAGGCGGCGGAGCCGCTGTACGACCGCTTCTGCGAGCGGCTCGGTGCGAAGACGGGCGTCTTCGGCGCCTGTATGGGCGTGGCCCTGGTCAACGACGGGCCGGTGACGCTGATGCTCGAGGTCGAGCCGCCGGCCGCGTAGTAGGTTCGCGGCCAATGGGATCCGGTCCGGGCGGGCAGATCGAGGTCGAGGGCCGGCGCCTGGCCTGGCGCGCGCTCGGTCGCGGCGCGCCGCTGCTGCTGGTCAACGGCTACGCGGCGACCGGCGCGGACTGGGACCCGGCCTTTCTCGACGGCCTGGCGGAGTCGTTCGAAGTGATCTGTCCCGACAATCGCGGAGTCGGCGGCTCGGACATGGGCGACGGTCAGCTGACGGTCGACGGCATGGCCGCCGACCTCGAGGCGCTGCTCGACGCGCTCGTGATCGAGCGCGCCCCGATCGTCGGCTGGTCGCTGGGCGGCTTCGTCGCCCAACGGCTCCTCGAGCGAGCGCCGGCGCGGGTCAGTTCCCTGGCCCTGCTCGCCACCGATCCCGGCGGGCCCGACTCGGTGCCGGCGGCGCCAGAGGACTGGGCCCGGCTGACCGACCATTCCGGCACGCCGCGCGAGCAGGCGACCCGGCTGATCTCGCTGCTCTTCCCCGCCGATCTGGCCGTCGAGATCGATCGCCAGTTCGGCGAGCTTGTCGCCGCGGCGCGGGCTGATCTCTCGCCGGCGCTGCTGGCGGCTCAAGAGGCGGCGATGGAGGCGTGGCATCGCGATTTGCGCCCTGTTGTCCAGGGCGCTCCCGAGACGCCGGTCTTGATCGCCCACGGCAGCCTCGACGTCGTGATCCCACCCGCCAACACGGCGCCGCTAGCCGCTCGCTACCCCGGCGCGAAGGTGGAGCTTTTCGACGGCTGCGGCCACGCTCTGATGACCCAGCAGCCGCAGCGGCTGGTCGAGCTGATCGCCGCTCAGGGGAGCTGAGGCCGGCGCCCAGGCCTCCGAGCGGGTTCAGCTACGAGGTTCAAGGCAAGACCGTCGTCATTTCCCATCACGGCAAGCGCATCCGTGTTGTGCTCAACGGCAGTAGGGCGAGGGAGGCGTTGATTCAGCGGTTTGGAGGCTTCCCGAGGATGCTGCCGCCTGAGACCGCCAACCTACTGCGAGACAGAATCTCCACGTAGAGGGCTGAGCCTGATCGGCTCGCCGAAATCGGGCGCGAAGCACTCGACCGCGATGTGGATATGCCATCGGATCTCGGGTAGCGCTTGAAACCGGAGGCCGTCCTCACCGAAGGCGACCTCGATTGGGAATTCGGCGGACATGAGCGGTTTTGGGTCGGGCACTGGGTGCTGCCATTTGATGTGCGCGATCTCTAGACCGTGTTCAAGCTTGCGGTCGAAGCCGACTGGATCAACCGCGAAGTTGAGCTCGCTGCTTTCGTCAGCACGGCGGAAGCTCGCGGCGTAGCCGTGGGCGTCGGTGATCGCCGTGAGGGTGGGATGGATCGCGCGATGCTTGTCGGCGTTCACGTCCTTGTTGAGTGCTAGGAGCGCCTGGATCGTGGGGTCCCAGTCGTTCTGGAAGGGCTGCAAGCCCTCGATGATGGCGGCGTGCTCCTGGCTGACCCACTTGATCCGCTTGGTTCCGCGACGGGCAAAGTCATCCGGGTCGGTGAAGATCGGGAAGCTCGTGCTGGTGCCAGGATCATGACCGTTGAGGCGCACAAGCTCGTTGGCGAGGTTGTCGAGGGCAGAGCGCCAGTTGGCCAGTACATCCCCAAAGATCAACCCAAGCCTCAGCGGCGGATAATCCCGAACTCGAAGACGAGCTACGTCTAGATCGGCGGCGCGTTCTTCGTTCGCAACCGCGTAGGGGGTCAGTCTTGACGAAGGCCTGTATCTCCTTGCGCAGCTCTCGGAGGTGCTCATCTGCGCGCCCGAGCTTGGCACGGGGGTTCGTGAGGGAAGCGGATGCTGGCTCTCGGCTATCCACGCCGAGAGTCCTACATGATGTAGGCAACAGCGCGTGCGTGATTTCGGAGCTAGGCGGCCGACTGGGTTGAAGCGGCCCCCATCTCGACCAGGACCTCAACATCGTTGACGAATTTTCGCCCCTGCACTCGCTTGAAGAATTGAGCCGCCAAGGCGTGGCGAGTGGAGCCCACCACCGTCTGCTTGCCGTAGGAGGAGTCGATCAATCGCGACAGCGGCTTAAAGACCCCCTTGCCTACCTCCGGCTCACTGCCCGGTTGGTGCATCCATTCCTTTTCGGCCTGAGAAATGGTGAAGGCGTTTAGCTCAGCGGCGGCGCTTGCTGGCATCTGAATTCCAACCGCGTCGCTCAGGTCGAGCCAGTTCATCAGGATCGCAGCGTCGGGGGCGATCGGCACCCGAATCTCTAGCGTTTCCACAGGTCCCAAGCTCTGGCGTTGGAGGGGCTGGCTCGCCTCGATCTCGAGGGGCCAGAGGACTACCGGGTGGTCGGAGTAGGCAAGAACAGGCGCGTCGAAGCGGAGAATCTGCCAGCGCATGAGTCCAAGCACGCTGGCGATTTTTCTTGCGTACGCCAGCATCGTCAGGAACCGCGTGGTTGGGTCGAGTTCGGCGGCAATCGCTTTCCGACGAGCCACGTTGACATCGCCGCCAACCGAGGCCAACCCCTGTGGCTTGAAGTTGTCGGCCATTGCCGCTTCTAGGGGAGGCCGGATGATCTCCTCGCGCTGTTGAAAGAAGGCCGGACCTCGCACGATTTGGACTGCCAGGAGCTGTGCCACGATCCCCTTCCTTTCTAGTTCCAGGGGCTGCCCAGCGACCAACTGACGAAGCGAAAAGGAGGCTTTGCTCTCGATGCGGGAGAGCGAATCCTCCGTATCGTCGCTCTGTTCGCCCTGTGGGCGGATGCGGCGGTAGTAGGGGCCTCTAGTACCAACGAGCTTCGTGGATTTCACCTCGCACGCTTCGGCGTCGTCAACATGGACCGCGACCCGCCTTCCTTTGGCCTCCCAGGCCTTCTGATACATGCGCGGCACGATGTGGCCGTCCTCAACTCTTGGGCTATTCGAGCCATCAATCGTCGACTCCGGCCGATCTCCCCGCGCTATTTCGCGGTCGGTGTCCAAGCAGCACTTCTTGTACTTACGCGCGCTTCCGCAATGACAGGGATCGTTCCGGCCGGTAGGCACCACACGAGGTTAAGCGCTCTGACCTACTGCTCGGCATTAGCGTCAATCTGGGTCGCGCGTTCGGTGGCGTCTCAGCCTGATCCGCGTTCAGCCCAAGAATTTGCTTTTAGACAGGCGATACGCGGGTCGCTGAACGAGCAAATCATCCCGCCGGTTCAAACTTCGGGACATGACCAAGGCAGACCTACACGAGCTTGTCGATCGACTGCCAGACCAGGCAATTGAGGGTGCCGCACTGCTCCTTGAGGAGATCAGCGTAGAGCCAGACCAGGCAGGATTTTGGACGCGCGAGTGGCGTCAAAAGGAGGCTGAGGCCGACGCGGACATCGCCGCTGGCCGCGGCGATGTTTACGACAGCGACGAGGATTTCCTATCGGCACTTGACGAGCGCACGAAGCCGCTCGATGCCGACTCGTAGCGTCCTCGCGTCCTTCTGGCGCGATTGGGATCGACTGACCCCGCAACAGGCAACGAGCCTTCCGCGAGGCGGTTGTGCACTTCATCGCCGACCTCGGCGAGGCGGACGGGGTTTCCATCCTCGCCAGCGCGTGAAGCGGGTCCAGGGCTATCCCGGTGTCTGGGAGATGACCTGGGCGGCAGACGGCCGCGCCACCTTCCAGTACGGCGATGAGATTCACCCCGGGAGCCGCACATCATCTGGTGACGGGTCGGGACGCACGCAATTTTTCGGCGCCCTTGAGGCACCCCTAGTCGAGCCCGGCCTCCCACATCGGGAGCCCTGCGGTACGAGCGATCTCTCGCTCCCAGCGTAATCCGACCTCCAACCTGTCGTCGTCGTCGGCCGGGACGCCGAACAAGGTGCTCCCGCAATGGACGCGACTAGGTAGCGGATGGTCCTCCCAGCGTCCAGCGTCGGGCATAAGGCAGACTTGCCGTGAACTGATCAGGTTCAGTTCAAGAATCGAATCCCCGAACGCCTCGGCGGCTTCGAGTAGATCGGCCACGGCGTTAACCACCGGCCGAATGTAGTCACGTCTTAGAGCATCGGTTTCCACGACATTCGGGACGGGTTGGCGCGCTGCGGCACCGATCACGCCGACACAGTCCGCGATTGCGACCGCTTCAAAATTGCTCAGAGCGCCGGGCGATGACCCCGAGCGACAGGCCACGCCCCGTCCGAGCGGGCGCGTGTCCACTTCGCTGTTTGCGTCTAGCCCTAGTCGTTCGCCCAGCCACTTTGCCGTCGCCCAACAGGATCGAACTCCCGCGGAAATGGGCCAGTCAGTGAGTTGTGCGGTCACCGTTAGCGGCGCGGCTCTAACGACAGACAGCATCTGGTTTGCTGGCATCTGATGAGGCGTCAGCCCAAGAAGGGCCTTGCTCATCTCGTTTTCCTCGGCCCTCCGGCTGGCCGAAAGCTTGGCTTCGCGGCCACGGTCCGCGAGTTCGAGCAGCGCCCGGTGATCCGACACAGGCAGCTTCCCGCCCGCATCCCGCGTGTAGACGGCGCCACTTCCAGAAACTAAAACGACTACCGAACTCGAAAAAACCCGGATGAAGCCGACCGTCAACTCGTCAACCTCGACTGTATCCGCCAAAAACGGCGGCACTGGGTCCACGGCATTCCGGAGGAGATTTCCGATGTGCGATTGCATGTCAATTCCTTGGGCGAGGTCCAGAGATTCCAACCGCCGCGTCTTGTCATGCACTCCTAGAAGAACCCAGCCGCCGAGCATGTTGGCCATAGACGCGACCTCGGCGCCAAGCCTCTCGGCGGAGGGGATAGCTCCCTTCCGCTCGACAAGCAAATCCTCGCCGTGAGCCGCGAGATCCTTGAACAAATCAGGAGTGATGCTCGCGGCCGCAAGTCGCTGAATGTCCCGATTCTCCATGCAGCGATCTAAGCAGCAGGACCGGAGCTTGCGGTCGTTGGCCATTGCTCGACTTGACCCGATCGCATCGACACTGCATTTCCTTGACCTGAGCCTTGACCCGAGAGGGAAAATGAAAGAGGGGGAGCAAGATTTGGCTCCTTACCTAGTGCCGGAGGAGGGACTCGAACCCCCGACACGCGGATTATGATCGCACCCTGGGACCTCGCGGCGGTGCGTGCTGTTACGGGTTTTCGGCTCTGGACCGCCATTTCGTGCCCAACGGCTGATCCGCGTTTGCGGCCTTCTCCGTGGCTTCTACTGGCACCCTGCTGGCGCTGAGGAAGGAGGACTTGGTCTCCGATCAATAAGATAACCTCGCTGCAAAGGGAGATGCTGCTGAACAATCGGACTGACAACGGGGACTCGCCCAACCTCGACACGTTAGGGACTGCAGAACGGCCCGAGCAAGAGGCCGAGCTACTGCAGGGTTCCCCGAATCAGGCCCGCTCTGGACCTCGCGCTCGTAGGTTGGCTGCGGCCATGATCGCTTGGTCGAAGGACGTGCATCGCCCGTTCCTGGTGTCGTTGAACGGATTCCAAGAGGCACTAGTCGCGCTCCGTCAATTGCATGAGTTCGTCGGACCCGCTCTGGCCGAGCGGGAAGACACGTCTCTCGCCGGAGATATTCAGAAGGCCCTAAGAGGCACGTCAGAGACGCAGCGAAAATTGGTGGCCGAGTTCATTGGCGACGCGGGCCCGGGTCTCGTTACGGGAGAGACCTTCTTCGTCGCCAAGGAAGAGGAAGACGGGCAAGGTGGGGCCGGCTCCAACGATCGGACTAAAGAGGGCGAGGAGAATTCCGAGAACGAATCAAGCCCCATGGAGTCGTGGAACCGCCTCGAAGAGGCTTTTGGGAACGACATCGACATCGCAATCGACGTTCTGTCCCTCGCGTACCGGAGCGTTATCGGTCCAAATCGCGAGCGGCTTCTTAGGGGCTCTCTACTGATTAGCGCAATAAGCGCCCTCGAGACCCTGGTCGGCGACCTAGTACGACAGTATTTCCTACTGAACCCTGGGGCGATGGGTGACGAGCCGCGATTCTCCCTTAAGCAGCTACAGGGTTTCGAGTCCATTGATCAAGCCCGCTTTGAAGCGGCGACGATCCGGGCAGAGGGGGTTGCTGGCGGCGATCTCAGCGATTGGACCGACTGGCTGAAGAACTTCCCCAAGATCAAGCTTGAGACTCACTGCAGCGACTACAAGGCTCTGTTCGAGGCATTTCAGCGCCGCCACGTACAGGTGCACAACGACGGAAGGGTCTCGCGTCGGTACTACGAGAAGGTGGCCTCGGTGGTCGGGGAATCCCCTCCGGTTGGGACCCATCTGGAGATTGGAGACGAGTATCTGAACGCGGCGCTTGACGAGGTCGAGACTGTTGGGAACCTATTGGCGGCGAGCGTTTGGAGCAAGGTGCTGCCAGACCAAATGCCCGTCATCGTCCACCAGCTTTACCTGCGGAGTTATGACCTGATGCTCGAACGACGCTGGCCAGCGGTGAGATCCTTGTGCGGCTTTGCGAAAATTGGGAATGCGGACGCAGATCTATTGACGATTTGCAGGGTGAACGAGCTCCTGGCCATGAAGGAATTGGGTGAGCCAATTGACGAGGTCCTCGCGGACTGGGATGTCTCAGCACTTGGGCCCCGATTCCAGTTCGCCCACGTTTGCCTCGGAGGTGACTTCGCCGAGCTCGAGACTGAGATAACGACGCTGATCGAGAGCGGGGTGATGGCCTGGGACGAAATACTGGAGTGGCCCCTTCTGGCTGGTTTTAGGGAGGACACGCGGTTTCCGCGCCTTGCCGCTACCCTAGGAAAGCCGACGACTGCGGAGGAATCAGATCCGGTGGCGAGCGCAAACGCCGATCCTGAGGTTGGCCCTTGATCAATCGGGGTAGACTGTGCTCAGCGCGATGAATTACTAGATCCCTCCAAGATCAATCGTTGGTACTCGGGAGGTGCGCGGCGGCCCTGAATCAGTGGCTGCACTGCGCCGCTGGGTTGCGACGATACCGCCCGTTTCCGGCTTCACCTCCCCGGCGAGCGCGTGGCGAGCTCCGCGGTGGGAGGGAGGGCCGGGCAGCGCTCGAGTGGCCCGCCTAGGTCGTCGTCGAGCAGGTGCACGTAGGTGCTGAGGGTGAACACCGGCGAGCAGTGACCAAGCCAGCGCTGCACCTGGACGGCGTTGCGGCCGGCGGCGAAGAGCCGGGTCGCGCAGGTGTGCCGGAAGATGTGGAAGCCGACTCAGTCGACGTTGGCCTCCTCGGCGGTCGGCTTCAGCGTCCGCCGGCGAAGGTTCTCGTGGCGCAGCGGCTCGCCGTTGGTCGCGGCGAAGACGAGGTTCTCGTCGCCGTGCCACTCTGGAGCCTTGCGGCGGGCCCGGCCGACCGAGCTGCTCGACGGCCTGCCCTGATTCTCTAAAACTCGGCCGGGAGGTCGGGTCAGGGGTCGATTCGGGCACTGCTGGCGACGCTGATGAAGCCGCCGCCGGCGAGCCAGACGCGGGCGGTCGTGGGGGCGATGAAATCGATCGCCGCGATGCTATTTGGGTCCAGCCAGAGCCGGTCCTTGCTGCCGGCGGTGCCCTGCAGGTTAAGGGTCATCCCGGGACCGACACCGTTGTCCCTGGTGACGTCGCCCAGGATCGCGCAGAAAGTCCTCGGAGCTCATGGATCGACCCTAATCAGGGCTTCGGCGGGCGTCGCTCTGACTCGCTGGCACCCCCCTGATTTGGGCCTCCGGGGCGCCCGCCCCGAGAACGAGAAGACCCCGCTCTTGCTGGCTTTCAAGCGATGCCGGAGGAGGGACTCGAACCCCCGACACGCGGATTATGATTCCGCTGCTCTAACCAGCTGAGCTACTCCGGCGAGGGACGGGCATGGTAGCGATGGAGGGGTCGGTTTCGGCGGCTGCGGGGGGCTGCGATCCTTGGGGGCATGGTCGACGACTCAGGTCGCACTCCGGGATCGGGATGGGCGGCGATGCGGCCGCTGCTGGTCGGGTTCCTGTTGCTCGTCGACGGGTTCGCGGTCGCCTCGCTGGCGATCACCCGGCCGGCCGGCTGGTTCCCGCCCTTCCTCGCCTTCGGCTCGGTGCTGCTCGGATTGCTCTGGTTCGAGGGCTGGGCCCTGCGCCACCGGCACGACGACTCTTGAGGCCGAGAAGCCGAATTTGGTGGAGCGCGTTTCTCCAATCGGAACTCTGCGACCGACGCTTGCAGGGGAAAGATCGCATCGTTCGCCGTTGAGGGCTAGGGTGGCGGGGTGAGCACCGAGGAGTTGGACAGGGCGGTACGCACGGTGGTTCGGGAGTGCATGAGCGTCTCTCCGGGCGAGGAGGTGCTGGTGGTCTGCAACCCGGCGACCGAGGAGATCGGCGCGCTGATGCGGATCGAGGCCCAGGGCGACGGGGCGACGGCGACCCTGGCGGTGATGTCCGAGCGCGAATCGGCCGCCGGCGAGCCCCCGGACGTGGTCGCGGCGGCGATGGTCGAGGCCGACGTGGTGCTGGCGCCGACGATCCAGTCGATCTCCCACACCGACGCCCGCCGTAAGGCGAGCGAAGCGGGCGTGCGCATCGGCAGCCTGCCGGGCGTGACCGAAGACATGTTGACCCGGCTGATGACCAGCGACCTCTCCGAGGTGCGCCGCCGCGGCTGGGCGCTGAGCGGCTTCCTCAACGGCGGCGCCGAGGCCCGCATCACCTGCCGCCACGGCAGCGACCTGCGGCTCGGCCTCGGTAGCCGACTCTCGATCGTCGACGCCGGCGAACTCGGCAGCCGCGGCGCCTTCGGCAACCTGCCCTGCGGCGAGGCCTTCATCGCCCCGATCGAGGGGACCGCGGAGGGGACGCTGGTGGTCGACGGCTCGATCGCCGAAGTCGGCCTGCTCGACAC
>Ga0068863_100004610_pt1 | contig 13577 bp, 10 predicted proteins | sample KBSSwiS62_FD_66596 | JGI IMG/M metagenome (GOLD analysis project Ga0068863, IMG submission 66596) | Switchgrass rhizosphere microbial communities from Kellogg Biological Station, Michigan, USA - KBS Switchgrass S6-2 | ecosystem: Host-associated > Plants > Roots > Rhizosphere > Soil ...
CGGTCTGGCAGCTCTACGGCGAAGCGGCGCTGCGCTGCGGGGATGTCGCAACCATGATCGAGCGCGACGACGACATTCCCCCGCTTGACGACTTGCTCGCAGAACTGGAACTCGCGCGCAATGTGCCGTGGCGGCGCGCGGCATGAATCTACGGGCGCTGCAACGCGGGGTGCGCAATCACATACTGCGCGGTGCGCCGCACGTCGAATCCGCAATCCGCGGCGAGGCGGCGCCGCGCCTTGCCGTGTATCACAACGCCTATCGCATGCAATTGCTCGATTGTCTGCGCGACACCTACGCCAAGACCCGTGCGTGGCTCGGCGATGAGCAGTTCGACGCCGCAGGCTTGAGTCATATCGAAGCGAATACGCCGCACAGCTGGACGCTCAACGTCTATGGTCGCGGTTTCGCGCACACTTTGGCCCAGCGTTACCCGCGCGACGCGGAAGTGGCCGAGCTGGCCGCTCTCGAATGGATGCTGCGGCGCGCCTTTGACGGCCCTGACAGCGCGTCGGTCAGCGCGGACGATCTGTGCGAAATCGACTGGGAACAGGCGCTGATCCGATTCGTGCCGACTTTGCGCATGACCAGCGTGGTCAGCAATTGCGCAGCCATCTGGACGGCCATTTCGGAGAGTCGCACGCCACCGCCGGCGCATCGACTCGAGCAAGCCGCTGTCCTGCGCGTCTGGCGGCAGGACTTGTCGCCGCGTTTTCGTTCGATCGGCCCCGATGAGCTGTGCGCTATCATCATCGCCATGGACGGGGGGAATTTCGGCGCTATCTGTTCGTCATTGGCGACGGAGGAAAGGCCTGAAACCGACGTCGCCGCAGCTGCGGGTGCCCTGCTCGCGTCTTGGCTGCAGGACGGTCTGATTACCGCCATCGACTAGCGAATAAATGTCATGAGTGACGATCCCATCATTCTTCACCCTGGCGACGTTCCTGAAATCGAGGCGTTTCTCGCCGCGCGCATCTACGAGTTCAACTCGAGCGCGACGGGATACTTCGACGGGGAGTCTTTCTCGGGTACGCAGCGCGACGACTCCGGCGCCATCGTGGCAGGAATCTACGGCTACACGTGGGGAGGTTGCGGCTACGTCACCTACCTTTGGGTCGACGCGTCCAAACGACGGCACGGGATGGGGCGCACGCTCTTGCTGGCGGCCGAAGAGCACGCCAGGCTCAGGGGCTGCGTCGTGCTCTTTGTCGCGACTCACAGTTTCCAGGCGCCGGGCTTCTATGAGCGCATGGGTTACGAGAAACAATCGGTTGTCCGCGATCACCCGGTGGGCCATGCCAGTGCGGTCTATGCGAAACGCCTGAAGCGGGACGAAGGCTGACTGTCGAAACCGGGCGCAATGGCGCTGCGCGGAGTTCTTCCGCCGACCGGTTTCCGGATGGCTTGCCAACAGCCACTTGACCACTCCGCCGCGCTGGCGCTCGCGCATCTGCGGCTTCAGCGCGGCGCCGTTACGAATGTCGCCAACTCGGCAAGGTCGTGCCCGCTTGCATCCGCGAATGCTCCCAGTTCTTCTGCCGGCGCGTTGAGGCGGTTGACCCAGAACGTCGGATATCCAAACGCTTTGGCTCCTGCCGTATCCCAGCCGGCGAAAGAAGCAAAAAGTATTTCTCCACGATCGAGCCTGAAAGCATCCAGTGCCATGCGATAGGCGCGGGGGTCGGGCTTGTACGTCTTGATCCTATCGGTGCTCAAGACATATTCGAATATTCCTTCCAGGCCGGAATTCTTGATTCCGGCTTGCAGCATCCGGGCCGTCATGTTGGACAGGAAAGCCAGGCGCACGCCGGCGTCCTTCAACGCGTGCAACGCCGGCGCAACTTCGGGCCACGCCTTGAGTTCGAGGTACGCCTGCATCAGCTGCGTGCGCTGGTCCGCGCTTAACGGCAGCTGCAACTGCTTCGCGGCGAACACCAGCGCGTCCTCGGTCACGTGCCAGAAATCCGCATATTGCGCAGACAAGGCGCGCAGCCACTGGTATTCGAACTGCCTGCCGCGCCATGCGTTGCTCAGCTCCGCGCCGTGGCCCGGAAACAACTTCTCGGCGAGTGCGAAAACCGGCCGCGGATCAAGAATCGGAAAGGCATCGAACGCGACTGCCTTGAAGCGGGGATGCATCACGGATCGCGCTGCAAGCGGCAGCGATCCAGCAATTGCCGCGGCTGTGGCGGTGGCGAGAAATTTGCGTCGGCCCAATATCATGGTCTGTTCCTCGTTGCGAGATGCTCTTGCGAACGATATACCGTGCCCATATGCGACATGCCGAATTCCTCTGACCGGTTGCTCGGGCGTGGACTTGCGCCAACCCGTCGGCGATGAGCTGACTTTCCGCTCGAACGCCATCTCACAACGCCTGAAAATGTATCCATGGCGTTCGGAGTCAAAGAACAGGTCGGCGGAACAGCGGCGGGACGGATGACTGCGTGCATGACCGAACGTATGCATCGGTTACCAGACTGATAGCGGCAGGTCTGTGACACGACCATGTCTCGCGCAAAAAAAACCGCGCGATTTCTCGCGCGGCTCAAGATCACACGCAAATTGTTTCGATCAGAACTTCACGGTCACGCGAGCGAAGTAGAAACGGCCGAGTGTGTCGAAGTTTGCCGTGTCCGTGTTCGCGTTGGCCGAGTTGTTCGCGTACAGGAACGGTGGCTGGATATCGCCCACGTTGTCGATGCCCACATCGACGCGCGTGTTGATCGGCTCGATGTTGTAGCCGAGCTGCACGTCGTTATAGGTCCGCGCACCGTAATGCAGCTGCAGGTTGTGGATCGTGCAGTAGCTGCCGTAGTAGCACTGGCCGGCCGGGAACGTGTCCTCGTCGTTCTTGCCCGAACCGTTGCGGAACTTGCCGACGTAGCGCATACGCCACGACGCATCCCACGAGCCGAGATTCCACGTTACCGTGGACAGCGCGCGCCAGCGCGGGAACAAGCAAACGCCCGACGCGGCATCCGGACACGCGGCGTTCGCACCCGACCCGAACGGAGTGACATGGCCGGCGTTGTGATAGATCAATCCTGAGCCAGGATTCACGTCCTGGTTGTACTGCTGCAGGTACGTGGCGTCCAGGCCCACCGCGAACTGGCCGAAGGCGAACTGTGGCAGACGGTACTTGATCGAGAAGTCCGCGCCCTTGACCGAGATCGCGCCGACGTTGCCGGTCGGCTCGATGATCTGGTCGATCTGGCCGACGTCGGGGTTGTTGGCGCCGGTCTTGCGCTTGATCAACGGACAATACGCCAGATTGCCGGCGAAGCAGCTGTCCAGCACCTGCTGCGCACCCACGCTCGTGATCGTATCGTTGAGATTCACGCGCCAGACATCGGTGCTGAGCGACAGACCTTCCACCCAATGCGGCGAGTAGACGAAGCCGTAGTTGAACGTCGAGCCATGTTCAGCCTTGATCGGGAAGCCAGCATAGTTCGCGCCGGATGCGATGCCTTTGATCTGCTGGCCGGTGACGGCATCCTGATTCACAAAGGTACCGTCCGTGGGCACTCCTGCGCAGGCCTGTGCCTTGCCTGGATCGGACGAACCGGTGAAGTGGTCACACGGGTCGTGACTGAGCTTCGGCGCCGAGCTGACCGGAGGGCCGAACACGTCGGCGACGGTCGGTGCGCGGAACACCTTGTTGTAATTGCCGCGCAGCAACAGGTCGGCGATTGGACGGTACTCGAGGCCGATGGCGGCATTGTTGGTGCTGCCGAACGTGCTGTACTTGGACCAGCGGTCGCTGAGGGTGACGTTCAGGGAATTGATGAACGGCAGATCCTTGAGGACCGGCAGGAACAGTTCGCCGTACGCTTCCTTGACGTTGTAACCGCCCTGCAGGTGCGCGGAGCACTGGCTGCCGAGCGTACAGTTGCCGGTGGCCGGGTTGATCGTCAGGTCCGACGAAACAGTGTTGTTCTGGTATTCCTTGCGGTAGCTGGCGCCGACGGCGAGCTGGGCCGTGCCGGCGGGCAAGTTGAACACGCCGCCGTTGAAGTCCAGGTGATGGACGCGTTCCTGCACCCAGGTGTTGGTGAGCGCGGGCGAAGCGATTGATGCCAAAATCGCCTGCTGATCCGGTGAGTACGGATTGAACGCATTGAACGGCACGCAACCGGCGATCGCCGTGCTCGCGTCACCTGGAGTGGTCACGCAAGTCGGCACGCCATTGATCAACATTGATGGGCCTGTCGCCAGATTGAGCTTGTTCTGATCGGGCAGCCCCAGCGTGGTGGAAATGTTGGAAATGTGACCGTAGTCGCTGCCCAGGTCCCAGGTCCAATCCTGATCGAAGATGCCGAAATGACCCTTGAAGCCGGCACTGAACTGATCGGTAACGTTGTTGGTGCGCGCAGCGCGGAAGCCGGCTGCGACGAGGCGTTCGCGGAACCGGTAACCGCCGTTGCCGTTCTCGAAGTGGACCCCGTATTGGCCGAACGGGTTGTAGATGCTGTCCGCCGAGATGATCGCGCCATTCTCGGTGCCGAGCAGCGAGGGCGCGAGCTGAAAGCCGGACTGCGTCTTGTTATGAATGCCGTTGAGGTAGACGTCTACGTTGTCGGTGAGGTGATAGTTGCCATTGAGGAAAAGCGTGGTGCGTTCCTGTGGCGTTTCCAGCAGGTTGACCGACGCGAAGTTGTATTTGTCCGACGGCGTCGTCGCGGTACCGTTGTTGACGAAGCAGTGGTAGTCCGTCAACGCATTGGCCCCGCTGGTGCCCGGCGTGTGAGCCAGCGTCGTGCAACCGTAGTGGTCGTACAACGGGCCGCTGTTGGGAATGCGGATATTGCCGTTCGGACCGAACGTCGAGCCACCCGGCGGTGGGTTATAGTTGATCGGATGCGGCCCGGCAGGCAGCCCAGCCGCCGCGCCGTTGGTGCCATAGAGCGACAGCGAGTCGTTCGAGAACTTGCGATGCGACTGCAGCACGCTGTCCTGCTTGTTGTAGTCGATGCCGGCGGTCAGGCTGCCCTTGTCCGAGGTGTGGCCGAACAGGAAGTGGATGCCCTTGCGCTGGCCGTCGTCGTGATCGGAAATACCGTAGTCGGCGCTGAACTGCGCACCCTGGTAGTTCTTCTTCAGGATCACGTTGACGACGCCGCCGATCGCGGCGGAGCCGTAGATCGCCGAGGCGCCGGAAGTCAGAATCTCAACGCGCTCCACGGCGGCGATCGGAATCGCATCGATGTCCTTGTTCAGCACGATGTGGCCGTCGATCAGAACCAGGGTGCGCTGTGCGCCGAGGCCGCGCAGGCTCACGGTGGCCGAACCGCTGCCGCCACCGTTGTTGACCTGCGGGTTGGTGCCGTTCACGTTGGCCGGCAGGCTCTGGACGATGTCGCCCAGGGTCAGCTTGCCGGTGTTCTGGATCGCGGCGGCGTCGATGGTGACGACCGGATTGGACGTTTCGATATCCACACGGCGGATGTTCGAACCGGTCACCACGATGGTCTCAAGAGATTGACTCTTTTGATCGTTGGCTGTTGCTGCATCCTGCGCATTCGCAGTCATGCTGCCGGCTGCGGCGGCGCCTAGCGACAAGGCTAGGCGTACCGCCGACGAAAGCTTGTTCACGTCGGGTCTCATTGCACTCTCCAGCGTCGGTGTTTTCGATGAATCGGGACAGATTTCTTGGATACAGCTTTTCAAGAAATGGAATCAGCCGCGCGAGTGCACGACCGTCGGCGAGTCTATTGAGTCACCGCTTCACACGAGGAGCTTTCATTGCGCGACCTGGGATCGAAAGTTGCGGAAACTCAACGCCTGGAAATCTCCGCAGCACTCGACAAGCGGCCGTTCCACGCACAGACGGCGCGCGCTTGGGTTGCCTGGCGATCTCATGGCGCAGTTGGTCGCGAAGCATCGTTCTACTCAAATGCTTCCTGTGTTCGCCCAATTTATGCGTTATGAAATACATCACGTCGAGTCGTTCACTCGGCGTGCCGCACTCGCCGAATTCACCGCATCACGCGATTGCTTGTTGATCCTGCTTTGCCACGCCAATGCGACGGTAACGATCAATGCAGGCATGGCGGGATTGTGGTGGCCACTGCGCGGCTCCACTGTCGCTGCGGCGCCGGATTCGCGCATCACATTCGATCGCAGATCGATCCTCGTATCGGATTCGCAGCGCGCGCAAGACGTGTCGTTCAGACCGAACTCCACGACCATTGCAATATTGGCTTCGCAGAGTATGTGGAGCTCCGTCGTGTCGCCACTCCACGCACATTCCGGCACGGAGCTGACACTGTTTCCGGCGATTCACCAGGCCAACGGCACGGCGTGCAAGCTGCTGTTGCAGATCATGCGCGCGCTCGCGGTGGCCCGACAGGACTCCGGCGTGCTGGCTCGGGCGGATGTCTTTTCGCTTGGAGTGGTTGCTGGCTTGTTGCAACAGCCGTTCGAGTCGTTGATCGCCCGGTGCCCCGGCCAAAATCTTTCGAAACGCAAAGCGGCATTCTTGCGCCTGCAGCGGATCAGAAACTTCATCTCGTACAGCACGCATCCGGAAATCAACGTCACCGCACTTGCCGCCATGGCGAATTACTCGGTCTGGCATTTCATCCGTGTTTACGATTCGGTGTTCGGTGAAACGCCCTATGCGCACATCTCCCGGTGCCGGGTGGATCGTGCGCGGAAGATGCTTGAAGTGAGCGAGGAGTGCGTAAGCGATGTGGCCTTGTCTGTCGGCTTCGAAAACCGCGCCACGCTGACGCGCGCCCTGAAGAAACGCTACGGCGTCTCGCCGCTCCAGATCCGGCAGGGTCGGGCCGCCGTCTGTTTGCCTTGAATTGCAGCCATGAACAACATAGCGCGAATTCGGCGTGTCAGATTCAGCTATCCACCGGCAATGGCGAAGCTCGCCATGCTGCTGCTTCCACATCATGAAAAACGCGAGGTGGCCAAGGCCCTGTCGCTGCCGCTGAGCACGCTGTACCGTTGGGTCGAACGTTACGTGCGCGATCCCGTACGTCAGCGCAAGGCGCTCCAGGCTGCGGAAAAACAAGAATTGCTGGGTCTGATCGCAGAGTGCGAGGCGCACGGATTCGAATTTCGCAAGAGCGTTTTTCGCCTTCTCACCAGCGATCCTCCTCAGTCGGAAATCGCTGCCCAGTCGCAATGCGGCAACGTCAGCGATATCGCCCCACAAGATCTCGGCAACGCAACGCAGCTTCGTGAGCTCCCGCAGGTCCGCCGCCAGACGGATCACGACGCGGCCGCAAACTTGTCCGCGCGCACTCATGCTGGAATCGAGACAGCGCGCCACACCATCGATACGCGCTACTACTCGAAATTGTCTTGCGATGCCCTGGCTGCGGCCGCCATGTTGTCAAAGTGGCATTTCATCAAACTGTTTAAAGCCACCTACGGAATAGCTCCTTATCAATATCTGACGCGAATTCGTGTGCAGCACGCCAAGCATCTGCTCGATACCACCGCCTATTCCCTCGAGACAATCGCCATGGCGGTCGGATTCGATGCCGGTTCCTCGCTCAGCCGCGCATTTCGCGCCGTCGAAGGAGTGAATCTGTCTGCTTTTTTCAAGGGCAGAAAGATCCGCTATCTGTCCGGTCCGGCGGCGGTCACGAGCGCATAGAAAGACCCAATAGCCAGATCGTTGCCATCACATGCAGAGAATCCCCTTCAATCTGCGCAGCGTCCGAGCGGCGCGCGAGCTGCGCTCAGGAAAGAGTCCGCAAGCAGTGGCTCGGGAGTTCGGCCTGAGCGATCGAAATCTCGCGCGGATCGACAACACTTACAGCAGCGTGCCAGCTCCGCTTCTCACGCGAATCGAGCGCCTTCTCGGCGATCGAGAAAAATTGCAAGGCATGATTTCCACTCTGCTTAAGCAGGGAGACTTTGTGGATTTCTGACGGAGCGAGGCACAATCCGCATAACGCCGCCACGCGCCCGATCCAGTCGACGCTTCCAGTGACTGCCACAGAGCATACGCCTGGACCCGCAGTCGAATGTCGCAGTTCTCAGTGAAATGCCGTTCGAGACATTACCTGCTCCGGACTTGGCGAGTCGGCGAGCGAGCCAGCAGTTCGGCGAACTGCTGACACGCATGTCTGCCAGGCGCTGATCTGGGATTGGCAGCATGAGGATGAATTCAAGTGAGAGATGCCGTGTTCCGCAAATTACGCACCACGATGGGCTGCGCGATCTTTGCTTTGGCGATAGCGAATCCTTCTCTTGCATCAATCGTGGTCGACAGCGATGTTGACGCTCCCGCAAAAGTCGTAAACGGGCAACCTGTGTGCGCGGCCCAGATTGGTGCCGAGCTCCACTGCACTTTGCGCGCTGCCGTCCAGGTCGCCAACTACAACGCGGGCTATACCAAGATAGAACTGAAACGCGGAACGACTTACCTGCTCTCACTGCCGTCCAGAAGTGGCTCGCCCCCAGGTGAGTCAGGCGCGCTCACGATTGGCCCCGTGACGTTCGCCGCAACGGTCGTTGAAATTGTCGCGGCGGGAGAAGGCGATTCAGCCGCAGTGATTACGCGGACGGCGGATTTTGACGACAGCATGTTCCATGTCACCGGTAATGGCACGACCGCCGGTGGACAGCTGGAACTCACCGGCGTCCGCCTCGTCGGCAACATGGAGCCAGGTGCTGGTCTGGGCGAGGCGGGTGGAGCTATCCATTGCGACGGCGGTTCAATCTTGTCTGCGACCGATTCGTCGTTCGAGGGAAATGCCTCGAAAGGCCGGGGAGGAGCAATCGCACTCGAAGGCGGCTGCCTGGCAAGGTTTGAGCGCACTGGCTTCGATGGCAACCGTTCGGGGAGCCGGGGTGGCGCCATCGATGCTACCGACAGTAGCGTCATTGCGAATGCGGTAAGTTTTGTCGGGAACGGTGTCACGCAACCCGGTGCGGAAGGAAGCGCCATCGCCGTGCTGGCTAGTCGCGATCCGGCGGCTGACGGAATATTCATTGCAAACTCGACAATCTATGGCAACGTCTCGGGTAGTTCCGTCGTGTATTCGTCCAGCTTGCCGTGGCTGATCACGCGCAATGTGAGTGCGATTGGAAACCATGCATCGGCGATCTTCCGAATTCAGGACACTTCCGCTCAGCTGGCAAACAGCGTGATCGCCGACAATGGCGACGCGGAGTCCCTGGAGTTGCTGGGCAGCAGTTTTCAGCTTCAATCGCTGGGTCACAACCGGCTATGGCGTCTTGCATATTCGGCCGTCGACGGTGGGTCCGCGCACCTCATCGACTCGGACGAACTCCTCTTTGCGGGAAGCCTGCTGGAGATTAACCCCGCGACGGACTGGCCTGGCATCGTTGCGATTCCAACAGCAGACAGCCCGCTTGTTGGCCAAGGGGGAGGGGAGATCGTTGCAGACGGTCTTGTCTATCCTCTGTGTTCCGAGTTCGATGCCAATCTCGCGAGCCGGAAAAGCATCGGCAGATGCGATATTGGGGCTGCCAATTTTGTAGATCATGTTTTCGGTGACGGTTTCGAACTGCTCCACGCGATGGAGCCCTTGCAGCAATGACCTACCATCTTCGCATCGCCAGGCCGGTCGGCGATCTGGATCGTGCAGCGCAGATGTATACCGAAGGCTTGGGCCTCACCGTGCTGTACCGATTCGAAGACCACGATGGCTTCGACGGCGTCATGGTGGGAGCAAAAGGTGACGGCTACCACATCGAATTCACGCGTTGTCGTAACCACTTTGTGGAGCCAACTCCTACCCTTGAAGATCTGCTCATCTTCTATATTCCCTCGGATCCTGAGTGGCTAAGCGCTTGCTCGAAGATGCTGACTGTCGGCTTCCGTAAGGTGAAGCCGCACAATCCGTATTGGGAGCAACGCGCCAGCACTTTCGTCGATCAGGACGGCTATCGGGTGACGCTCCATCGCGGAAATTGGCCCTCAGGTCTGGCGCTGTTGGCTTGATGATGGTGAACCCCGTGGAATCCTCGGAGAAATTGGGAACGCCCCCGTGATTTCTGTAACGATCCTTTATCCGCGTGCGCCGGGCGCCCGGTTTGACATGAACTACTACCTTCACCGGCACATGCCGATGTCGATGGGATTGCTGGGTTCACATTCGGGATTCCGCGGTTTGTTTGTGCAGCAAGGCATCCACGGACCAGATCCAGCATCCGCGCCCGCGTTCTTTGCCATAACGCAATTCTTGTTCACGTCCGTCGAAGCCTTTGTCGATGCATTCTTGCCGCACGCTGCACCGCTGCAGGACGACATCAAGCGCTACACGGATGTGGAACCTCAAATTGTTTTTGGTGAGTCGATGCTTGATCTAAGAAGCGCGGAGCTTGGGTCTGGGAATCCCACATGAGCGGCACGGCCTCTCGCTCCCCTCGCGAGCACGCCAATCGGTATTCGACGACGTCGATGCACCACCAACAAAGGTGAAAGTCTCCATGAACTTCATGCGCAAGCTTTTGCAGCAATCCGGCAAGGATGCGTTTGCGTGGTCGCTCGCCCCGCTCAGGCTGATCGTCGGCTACGGCTTTCTGGCGCATGGCCTTGCCAAGTTGGGCAGGGGTCTTGAAGCGTTTCCGGCCATTGTGACGCAGATGGGTCTTCCCATGCCGCATTTGCTCGGCTTGGCGACCATCGCGGTGGAAATTGTCGGTGGAGCGGCCGTTCTCGCTGGATTCCTCACCCGGATCGCCTGTTTGCCAATGATCGTGATACTGGTGGTGGCAATCTTCACAGTGCACCTGCCGTACGGATTCAGCTCGATCAAGCTCCTTGCCATCACGCCCTCGGGAGCGCAATTCGGCCAGCCCGGCTATGAAACGGATTTGTTGTATCTCGCCTGCATCGCAACCCTCATGATCAATGGCTCGGGACCATGGTCGATAGATCGTTGGCTGGGGCGCCGCTTTTCGATTCGCTAGTCGCGGCCAGCGATTCAACCAGTGCCTGCATTTCGCGCGGCGGGCTCTTCAAGGCTGCGAACGCCTTGAGTCCCGTGACGCGGAACTGGTTTGCCTCAGTAACGTGGCCAAGTGCTTTTTCGACTGCGGCTTGCAGTAACAGGTCGGAAGTCACGACGGCGGGATCCGGATGGCTCGAGTTGGCGAGATCGGCGCGTGCTTTTGAAAGATACTGCTGCGCATCTGCGGGCCTACCCAGAACGATCAACGCCCTCGCGCGAAGGACATCGAGGCGGCCGTCCCAGTCCCAGTAGCGGACGGATTCGTGCTCCAGCGCAGCTTGTGCCTGCGCGATATAGTCGAGGGCATCTTTCCCCCTTTGTGCATCGAGTGCAAGCAGGATGCGCTGCTCGTACGCCCGCGCCAGCAAGCCAAAACTCGGTTCGCTCAATGCCTTTATACGCGTGATTGCCTGGTCGAGTTCCGCGATTCCTCCGCGCAACTCTCCCGACCTTCCGAGCGAGAATCCCAGGTTCGACTGCACCGTAACTGCGCACCAGTGCGACTCGCCGAACTCGCCGACGAACAGGTGGTGACTCTCGCGAAATGTTCGGACCGCCGCATCGTAGTCCCCCACGGCGTTCAGCGACTCCCCCAGGTTCGCCAGCGCTGCGGCGACATTGGGGTGACTGTCGCCGTACACCGCGCGCGTCATGCGCACGACTTCGCGCCGATAGTCCAAGGCTCGTTTGAATTCCCTCTGCTCGCTGGCCACACTGGCTACCTCGGCGAGATCCGCTGCTACGCGCGGATGGTCGGTCGGAAATATTGCCCGATCGATTGCCAGCGCCTGCGCCGCGAAGTCTTCGGCGTTCTGCAGATATCCCTGGTGGCGATAGGCGCGCGCCAGACCCAAATAAGCATCGGCAACGGCGACATGCTGCCCGCCCAGCTCCGTCATCGAGACTTTCAGCAGCTCGCGATAGATTTCGATCGCTTGTCCATCGTCTCCGAATTTCAATAGCGCTATACCGCGGCTCGACAAGGCATAGCGCAAATTCGCCCCCGGCGATGATCGTCGCGCCAGTTCAAGGGCGTGCGCGGATTCGCGCAAGGCACGCGAACCATTGCGCTCTTTCGACGCCAAGCTCGATGAATCGATCAGCAACTGCAGGGGCAAATCGCCCCGCATGCTTTTGCTCCTGGCGAGCAGATCCTCGATCGCGCTTCGCGCTTCGGCAACCTGCCCGCGCTGCACGGCGTTCGCGGCGCCGGCGCGGCGCGCGCCTAGCGTAAGCGCATCGTCTTCGCCAAATCGCTCTTTGGCTTCAGCCGCGACAGAGACCAGCAACTCGCGCGCGCGCTCGAACTTGCCTTGGGAATCCAAGACCGCTGCCATGCGCGTCAGCAATTCAATGCGCGCCGTCGGATTGGCGTTTTGGCCGGCGGCCGCCGCTGCATTGATCACGCGATCGGCAGCATCCACAACGCTCTCGGGCCCTCCAGGGCTCGTCGGCTCCGCGCCGGTGAGAAAGTCGAACATGAAATCACGCATCGAGTTGGCCCGGTCCGTCTCGGCATGAGCGCGAATTTCGTCGAGCCTGGCTATCTGCAGTTCGCGCATTGCAAACCCAAGCAGGGCTAGAAAGCCCGAACAGAGGAGTGCCCAACTCAGCATCGCGCGCTTATGGCGGTGTGTGAACTTCAGCGCGCGGTATGCAACGGACGGCCGGTGGGCGGCGAGCGGTTCGCAGCGCAGGTATCTTTGGATGTCGTCCGCCAGGTGACCGGCCGACGGATAGCGATCCTTTGGTTCGGAAGCCAGCGCCGTACTCAGCAGCAGGAGCAGGTCGCGGTCGAGGCGACGGGATTCGGTATCCGTCGGACGCTGGGACGCGTCGGGACCCAGACGCTTCCCCAAAATCAGCTCGCTCAGCATTACACCCAGCGAATAGACGTCCGTCGACGGAGTTATTGGGTGATTCTGGTGCTGCTCGGGAGCGGCATACGCGGGAGTGAAGGCAGAATTCTGAGGCGCGGTTGAGGTTTCATCCGCGTCGATCAGCTTTGCGATTCCGAAGTCCAGGATCTTCACGACGCTGTCCGGCGTGACCAAAACGTTCGAGGGTTTCAGATCGCGGTGCACAACCGATACTTTGTGCGCCGCGTCGACGGCACGGCAAGCCGCGGCGAACAGTCTGAGACGTCTGTTCCCATCGAGGCCTTCGTGTGCGGCAAAGGTCAGCAGGTCGACCCCCTTCACGAGTTCGATCGCGATGTAAGGCACACCAGTCTGGCTCACGCCGGCATCGATGAATTGAGCAATATTGGGATGGGACAGCTGGGCGAGAATCTCCTGTTCGCGCCGAAAGCGCCGGCGTGACTCCGCGGAAAACAGGCCCGCGTGCAAGACCTTCAGCGCAACATCCTGACTGCTCTGCCCGATTTGACGCGCGGCGCGAAAGACGACTGACGAGCCTCCCTGGCCGAGAAATTCGACCAGGCGAAACGGCCCCATGGTCGCCCCGACTAAAGCAGCCGGCTCCAGCGCATCCTCGGACAGTTGAACGATGCGATCCGTCGCGCAAACGTCGAAGAACGACGCTGCGCTTCGATCGGCCGCGAGCATCGCCGCCAGCGCGGTACGCTCGACAGGCGACAGGCGCAGTTCGCCGAGCGTCGCTTGTTGCGCC
>Ga0068863_100004611_pt1 | contig 13576 bp, 9 predicted proteins | sample KBSSwiS62_FD_66596 | JGI IMG/M metagenome (GOLD analysis project Ga0068863, IMG submission 66596) | Switchgrass rhizosphere microbial communities from Kellogg Biological Station, Michigan, USA - KBS Switchgrass S6-2 | ecosystem: Host-associated > Plants > Roots > Rhizosphere > Soil ...
ACCGGGATGTTCATCGCCTGGAAGTATCCAGGGCTGACGATGCGCCAGTCGGTTGGCACGGCGGTGTCCGGTGGCAGCGCCGAGCGTCCCGGCGTCACGATCGGTGTCGTCGTATAGGCGCCGTTGCCAAATGGGATCCCGCTCGATGCGGCGGAGGCACGCACGCCGGGAATCGTTCGCAGCGACTCGAGCAGGCTCAGGTAGAACGGCCCGCGCTGTTCGGGCGGATACTTCGCCGCTGGCAGGCTGATCTGGAACGTCAACAGCCGATCGGGTTGGAATCCGAGATTGACGGTCTGCAGCCGCAGAAGGCTCTGCGTCAGCAGACCGGCACCAATCAGCAGCACAGTCGCAAGGGCGAGTTCGGCGGCGGCAAGACCGTTGCGAAGACGCGGGCGCATGGCGCTCGACGCGCGCGTCGCCTGCATCAGCACCTCGCTCAAGTCGGTCTTCGCCGCGTGCCAGGCCGGCGCAATGCCAAATAGCAGTCCGGTTACGATCGTCAACGCGATCGCAAACACCACGACCGCGGAGTCCACGCTCACCTCGACTGGCAACAGATTGGGCGGCATCAAGAAATTGATCGCGTCCACCGACCACAGTGCAGCCGTCGCTCCGACCGCGCCACCGATGACGGAGAGCACAAGACTCTCGATCAGAAGTTGTGTCAACACACGTGAGCGGCTCGCGCCCATCGCGGTGCGGACGGCAATTTCCTTCTGCCGTGACGCCGCGCGTGCCAACAATAGGTTCGCAACGTTCGCAGATGCGATGAGCAGCACGCACCCGACCGCGGCAAGGAGCACGACCAAAGCGGTCCGCAACTGCTGGCTCACGAACACCTGCGACAGGTCGACCAGTCGAATCCCCCACTCTTTCGTCTCTGGATACTGTCGGCCGACGTTCGCCGCGACGATGTCCATCTCGGCCTGCGCCTGCTCGAGCGTCAGGCCGGGCCGCAGACGGCCGACGGCCAGAATCACATGATTCAAACGAATCTCGCGCTCGGGATCGATCGTCAGCGGGATCCACATGTCGCCGTTGCTGAGCGGCGAGAGCGCGGCGGGCGCAATGCCGACGACGGTCGTGTCGACGCCGTTCAGCGTCAGCCTGCGGCCAACGATCGACGGATCGCCGCCGAAGCGCCGCTTCCATAGTCCCTCGCCGATCATCACGACCTTTTCGGCGCCGGGAAGGTCCTCACCTTCGTTGAAGGAGCGCCCGAGGACCGGCCTGATGCCAAGCAGCGGAAACAGCGACGGTGTAACAGTGCCGCCAGCGAACTGTTCCGGCTCGCCCTGACCCGCTAGGTTGAACGTGGCGAACCCGAACGCGGCGAGCGCCGTGAACGTGCGCGACTGCTCTTTCCACGCCAGGTAGTTCAGTACCGATGTGGCGAACGTCGGCAGATTCAATGTGTCGTTTCTTTCGGCAATCCACACGAGGCGATCCGGCTGCTCGTAAGGAAGCGGCCGCAGCATCACGGCGTTGACCACGCTGAAGATGGCGGTGTTGACGCCAATCCCGAGCGCGACAGTGAGCACGATCGCCAGCGACATGAGCGGCGACTTCCGCAGCATGCGCGCGGTGTATCGGAGATCGTTCAGCATCAGGATTTCTCCGGCGTCTGTAGTGTCCGGCTTTAGCCGGACCCGGAGTCATCATAGCGCCGCATGAAGTCTTGGGACGACGACAACGGAGTTGCGCGGAGGTAACGGATCGACACGGAGCCACGGTGAAACGGAGATTAAACGGAGAGAACGCCATGCCGGTGAGGCCGGCCATACGGCCGTTCGTCCTCCGTTGCTCCGTTCCTCCGTGTCATGCCGTTTCATCCGTAACCTCCGATTACTCACGGACGCTCGGCCCACACCGCGAGGATCGCTTGCTCGTAGATCGTCGACAGTGGTTCGAGGTCCGCTATCCGAACCTGCTCGTCGATTTTGTGGATGGAATCGTTGAGCGGTCCGAACTCCACGACCTCGCGCGCCAGTCGCGCCAGGAAGCGCCCGTCCGAAGTTCCGCCGCTTGTCGAGAGCGCGGGCTCGACGCCGGCAACCGCTCGCACAGACGCGGCCAGCGCATCCACTAGCGCGCCGCGCGGAGTGAGAAACGGCTCACCAATCAAGGTCCACTGGAGGTCGTACTGCAGGCGGAATCGGTCGAGGATCTCGCGCACGCGCGCCTGGAGATCCGGGGCTGACGATTCGGGTGAGAACCGGAAGTTGAAAGACACGTCCAGCGTGCCGGGAATGATGTTGCTGGCGCCGGTTCCAGCGTGGATGTTCGAGATCTGGAAGCTGGTGGGCTGGAAATACTCGTTGCCGCGATCCCACTCCGCCGACACAAGTGTGTGCAGCGCCCCGGTCGCGTCGTGAATCGGGTTGCGGCCTCGCTCGGGATACGCGATGTGGCACTGCTGACCGTGTACGCGGAGCCGGCCATTCAACGATCCGCGCCGCCCGTTCTTGATCGTGTCGCCGAACCGCTCAGTCGACGTCGGCTCACCAACGATGCAGGCGTCGATGGTCTCGCCGCGCTCGAGCAGCGTCGCCACGACCGCCGCGGTACCGTCGACCGCATCGCCTTCTTCGTCTGAGGTGAGGAGGATGGCGAGCGAGCCGCGATGACCGGCCACGGCGGCAAGCCGTTCCGCCGCCGTGATCATCGCCGCGACCGAGCCCTTCATGTCTGCCGCGCCGCGCCCGTACAGCATGCCGTCCCGCTCGGTCGGCGTAAACGGATCGCTCGTCCACTCCTCAACCGGTCCGGGCGGCACGACGTCGACGTGGCCGGCGAGGCAGACGAGCGGGCCTGTCGATCCATGACGCGCCCACAAATTGCCGACCGGTCCGCGATCGATGCGCTCGCAGCGAAAACCAGCCGCTGCCAGCCGCGACGCCACCAGGCTCAGGCATCCGCCATCGGCCGGCGTGATCGATCGATACGCGATGAGCTGACGGGCGAGTTGCAGCGTCTCGGCCTGGATTCCTGTCACGTGCGGAGCAGCTCGTTGATGGACGTCTTCGCCCGCGTCTGCGCGTCCACCCGTTTCACGATGACGGCGCAGGACAAGGAATACTTTCCATCAGCCGATGGGAGGCTGCCGGGAACGACGACCGATCCCGCAGGCACTCGGCCGTAGAGAATCTCGCCCGTCGCGCGGTCGTAGATCTTCGTGCTCTGGCTGATGAACACACCCATTGCGAGCACGGAATGCGCCTCGACGATCACGCCTTCGACGATCTCCGAGCGGGCGCCGATGAAACAGTGATCTTCGATGATGGTTGGATTGGCCTGAAGAGGCTCGAGCACACCGCCGATGCCCACGCCACCGGACAGATGGACGTTCTTGCCAATCTGTGCGCACGAGCCCACCGTGGCCCACGTGTCCACCATCGTTCCCTCGTCGACATACGCGCCGATGTTCACGTACGACGGCATCATGACGACGTTACGCCCGATGAAGGCGCCGGTGCGCGCGACGGCTGGTGGGACGACGCGAAATCCGCCTTGCCGGAACTCGGCATCGGACCAACCGGCGAAACGCAGCGGTACCTTGTCGAAATACTTCGTGACGCCCGCGTCGATCACGCGGTTGTCGTGCGCGCGGAAATACAGCAGCACGGCCTTTTTCAACCACTGATACGTCACCCAGCTGCCGTCGATCTTTTCGGCCACGCGCAGGCGGCCCTGGTTGAGGCCGTCGAGAATCTCTGACAGCGCGTCTGCCAGATCCCGTGGCACCTGGTTGGGTGTGATTTCCGAGCGGCGCTCGAAGGCTTCGTCGATGAGAGATTCCAGTACGTGAGTCGTCATATCAACGTAAGTAAAACACTAGTCAACGCCCAATTCCCAACTCCACTTGATCACGACACACCGAGGCACCGAGGCACAGAAGTATTCAGAAGGGTTTTTCCTCGGCGTCTCGGTGCCTCTGTGTGTCGGATTCATCAACGCAAGTGAAGTCATCGGCCGTCGTCAGTTACAAAATGCAACGATCCGTCGTGCCGCCTCCATGCACTCCGTGAGCTCCGGTACGAGCGCCATGCGGACGTAGCCGCGTCCCGGGTTCGCGCCGTGCGCGTCACGAGCCAGATACTGCCCCGGAAGCACGGTCACGTTCGTGGCCGCGAACAGCTCTCTGGTAAACACCTCATCGTCGCCCCCAGGCACACGCGCCCAGAGATAGAAGCCGGCGTCCGGACGTGGCGCATGCATCACCGGGCTCAGCATCGGGACCAGGCAGTCGAACTTCTCGCGATACTGACGGCGATTGTCGGCGACGTGCGCCTCGTCGTTCCAGGCGGCCATGCTGGCGTGCTGGACCGAGAGGCTCATCGCGCAGCCATGATACGTACGATAAAGAAGAAACTGCTGCAGCAGCCTGGCATCTCCCGCGACTGCTCCCGACCGGAGGCCCGGCGCATTCGACCGCTTTGACAGACTGTTGAACACCACGAGGTTGTGGAAGGTGTCGCGGCCCAGCTGTTGCGCGGCCTCGAGGGCGCCGAGCGGCGCCCGCTCGTCGTAGATCTCCGAATAGCATTCGTCGGACGCAATGACGAAGCCGTAGCGATCCGAGTGGGCGAAGAGCGCCCGCCACTCGTCGAGCCTCAACACCCGGCCCGAGGGGTTGGCGGGTGAACACACATACAGCAACTGCGTGCGTGCCCACTGCCGATCGCTGAGCGAGTCCAGATCGAGCGCGAAGTTGTTGGCCTCTGTCTGATTGAGAAACAGTGGCTCGGCGCCCGCCAGCAGGGCCGCCCCCTCATAGATCTGGTAGAAGGGATTCGGGCTGACCACGGCCGGCGTTGAGCGCGAGGGATCGATCACGGCCTGACCGAACGCAAACAGCGCCTCGCGCGTGCCGTTGACCGGCAGCACCTGCGTACGCGGATCCAGTTGTTTCAGCCCGTAGCGCCGGGCGAACCATCTGGCGATTGCGTCTCGGAACCAATCAAGGCCAGCGGTGGCGGGATAGACGGAGAGCCCATCCAGATGTCCGCAGAGTGCACCACCGATGAGATCCGGTGTGCGATGTTGCGGTTCGCCAATCGATAGACGAATTGGCGTTGCGGCCGGCGTCAGACCGGCCAGCAACGCACGCAGTCTCTCAAAGGGATAGGACTGAAGCTGCGACAGACGTGCATTCACGTGGGTGGCGCTGATCGTAGCCGAGTTCAGCGCACCGCTGAAACGTAAGGGCTACGGACGGCGCAGCCAGAAAATGGAAATCACCCCGATGCAGGCGCCAAGGATCAGCCACGAAGATGAATCCATGGCGGAAAGGTGATACTGCGTCGTCAACCATAGGTCCCGGAGCGCCGTCATCAGCGATGTGCCGTTGTACTCAACAAGCGCCTGGGCGATAACCACAGTCTTCCTCCGTTCGAGCGTGGCTTCCGCAAACGACATGCCGGTTGAAGTCGTGAATTTGACGCGTCCAAACGCTGGTCAGCGTAGGGGGAACCCCAAAGAGTCTGGAAAGACACAGACAAGATTCCACGGCCCGCATCAAAACGGTCACGCGGCACACGATGAGGCGCGCAGTTCGCCGCTACGGCGTGATCGGCAAGTAGGAGACGACCTTCCATTCAATGCCCTGCCTGGCCCACACCGTCCAGAGCACCGCCGCCTCCTCACCGGCTCGCCTGAGCCGCAGGCTGACCGCATAAAACTTGCCGTACGTCCGCGTTCCCTCGCGATCGAAGTTCGGTGGTTCGCCGGGCTTCAACTGCGCGCAGTCGAGAGCAGTTGCCACCGAGTCGGGGACGGCGACAATCGAATACGTTGCCGCGTCATCGTGCCTCACCGGCTTCAGGTCGGGATGGTGCGGTTCAGCAGCAACGAGGATCTCCTCCAGAGGCGCCCCCGTCGCCGCCCAGTCGCCGAGGAGCTTTAGCTGTTCCTGGATCAGCTGACCAGCTTCGGCCTGCGAGCTCGCTCGAGGCGCGCTCTCGGGCCGGTATACGTTGTAGCAGCTGAGACTCGCCGGTGCGAGGTAACGGAATGCGGCAGCAGAATCCTTCCGGACGAACCACGCTTGCAGAAAATCTCTGGCGGCTCGCTCCATTCCGGGGTCACCGTCGATCGTCGGCGTCGCAGGCTCAGCGGACTGCGATATCGGGGGTGGCGCGCTCGGTAGAGCGCCGGGGGTGAACTCCGGTTCCACGTCGTATGCCACCAACATCCATGCGCCGTTTTCCTTAGCCCATACCGTCGCGACGGCTTCGCCGGTGAGGTTTCCAGTCTTCACCTGAAACACCGCGCCGACGTAGTTCCCAAACCTGGTGGACTGCGCCTTTTTCGCATCCGCCTGCTCCGGGTGCAGCCTGTTCTCGCAATCGAGCGCTTCGGCCAAGTCTTCGCGAACGTCGTACATCACGAACGCGTCACGGTGCGGCTGCGGCATCTCCTTGCTCCTGGACCCGGCGAGCGAGACTCCGCGGAGCGCCGCAGCAACACTGCCAATCTTGCCGATTCGCTGATTGACCGATTCCATGGCCCTGATCATCTGGAAGCGGGCCACGCCGCGATCCACTGGAACGCCGCGGTCCACTTCAAGGCATGCAAAGGCGCGCGGCGCAATATACCCGGCGGCGACGCGCGGAGCTTGCTCAACGAGCCACGCACTGAAGAAGTCGAAAATAGCGTCCTCGGCGTTCGTTGCTTTCCCGAGACGGGGCTCGCTCGACAGGACGTTTTCGCCAGCCTCACCCAAAGGAACGTCAGCCAGTGGAAGGCCCATGAATCCACGCCACCAGTTCACCAAGCCGCTCCAGCGTCCGTTGTGCCGCTCGTCGTTGTTGCCGGCACGCACGTCGGAGTTCGATGACGTGAGGTGCCCGTTGATCAGCATGATCGGGAAGGCACTCGATCGATAGTCCACGTCGATGTCGCCGTGCGTGCCGTCGCGCGCGAGCGAGAACTGAATCGACGGTGTACCGCCGGATCCGCGGAAGCAGATCGGATAGCCCTGGTGATAGACCGTGTTGTCCACCTGCCGGCTGAATTCGCGTGACTGCTCGAGTATCCGTTGCGTCTCGGGGCGCAATTGCACATATAGGCGGAATTGCCGGTCGCCGCCCTGGCCCGGGATGTGGCCGGCCACCGCGTCGACCTTCGCGATCAGATCGAGGGCCGTGAGGTTCATCGACCGCCCGGCATCGTCGGTCAGCAGGGTGAGCGACAGCGCATGCGTCACCGCATTGAGCGTTGTTTTCGTGGACAGGGCGAGCCCGTCGTACACCTCCGCGGGCACGGCCGACCTCCCGGTCGCCGTGTCGTACCGAGCGACCCAGTCGTCCACGAGTCGCCGCTGCGCCGCGGTGAGCGTGGCGTAGCTGCCCCCGACGTCGACCTGCGTCACCGGTGCGGTGGGAGGAGACCCCGTCCACCACTGGTACACCAGGGCCACGGCCACAAGTAGCGCGACCCCACTCAGAATGATTCTCTTTTTCGACCGGCGCGGCATGCGCGGCAATTCTACCTGTCGCCGTATACTCGCGGCTGTTGGTCCGGCTGACGCTGGACACTACGTACGTCTTAAATCGTTCAGTGGAAACTCTCATGGCACGCTTCCCTTCGACTCGCGTCGTCGCCGTCATGGTCGTCAGCCTGGTCGCCGCCGGCCACGCACAACAGCAGATCGGCGTTCCGGTGCCGCCACTCGGTGACGGACCGTTCGTGTTCGATACCGCCGAACAGGGAAAGATACGGGTCAGCGTGCTCACGAAGGGCCTGTCCCACCCGTGGAGCATCGCGTTCCTTCCCGATGGGACGATGCTGATCGCGGAACGGCCTGGCCGGCTTCGCCTGATGCGGAATGGCGTACTCGATCCCACACCGATCGCTGGTGTGCCACGCGTGCGCACGGATGGCAATGGCGGGCTGATGGATGTCGCACTCCATCCCCGATTCGCCGAGAACCGGCTCGTCTACCTCACCTACACGAAGCCCGTCGACGGTGGCAAGGGCACTCCGTCGCTCGCGCGAGGCCGGCTCGAGGGCAACGCGCTCGTGGACGTGCGCGACCTCCTCGTGCCCGATGCGTATGAGGGAAATGGGGGGCTGAACGGTCGCGTCACCTTCGGCCGCGACGGCATGGTGTACTTCTCGACCGGCGGCAACATCGGCAAGGTCGCGCAGGACCCTGCGAGTCTGCGCGGCAAGATCCTGCGACTCAAAGACGATGGCTCGGTTCCTCCTGATAACCCCTTCGTCGGCCGCGCCGGCTATCGACCGGAGATCTACACACTCGGACACCGCAATACTCTGGCGTTGATCGTTCATCCAGGCACGGGACAGCTGTGGAACAACGAGAACGGTCCCAACGGCGGCGACGAAATCAACATCATCCTGCCTGGACGCAATTACGGATGGCCAGTCGTGAGTTTCGGGCGCGACTACCCTGGTCCGCGCATCTCCGAGCAACCAACGCGTGAAGGGATGGAGTCGCCGCTGGTTGTGTGGCTTCCTCAAATCGCCGTGGCCGGCATGGCGGTTTACACCGGTGATCGCTTTCCGGCGTGGAAGGGCAACGTCTTCGTCGGCAGCATGCGCACCGGCGGCATTGCCGGCACCGGCCACCTGGAACGCATCGTCTTCAACGCCAAGGCGGAAGAACTCCGCCGCGAATCGATGTTGAACGAGCTGAGACAACGCATCCGGGAAGTTCGTCAAGGTCCGGATGGTTTGCTCTATCTACTGACTGACGAAGACGAGGGCGCGCTACTGCAGATCGAACCAGTGTCGTGAGCGCGTGACCGAGGCGTCCTTCAGACGCCCACCGTGCGATCTCGCTGGCGACTGGCACGCCCGGTCAGCGGCGGGCTGACATCCGGATCCGACCACCGCCTGAATTCCTCGTCCACGTTGGCAGTCAACGGCTCCATCCGCATCAGGAAGAACTCCAGTCGTCGCGTCAGGACGGCCCACGCCAACACGTCGGCCAGAAGAGTCTTGCCGGCGAGCAGCGCCAATCGGTAGCCGTAGTGAGTGAAAGGCACAATCTCCGGCAGCGCAGCGCTCGACGTCTGAAATATGGGAAACAACATCTGCAGGAGCCCGTACATATAGAAGAACGTCACCGGGAGCCGAGGGGCATTGATGAACCGGCTGCTCAGACGCCCACCGACCAGGCTGATCGCCAGTCCGAGCCAGATGCTCTTGATGAGGTCAGGCCAGAACGAGCTCCGGACTATTCCAAACGCCAGCAGAAGATAGAAACCGGAAAGGAGCGCCGTGGTGGCAATCGGAAACGCGTACTGATTCCAGCCCGCGTGCTCGTAGTGTTCCTCCTCGCGCACATCGAGCCGGAGGTACGTGAAATAGACGAACACCGTGCCGAGGACCGAAGGAATCCCAGCCAGGTGATCGGTACTCAAAGTCCACGAACCGAAGCACGTACAGCGTCATCCAACTGATCCAGACCCACAGCCACATGGGTCAGGCTGAAGGCGACCCGCGATCCGCGCAGCACGAGAGTGTTGTCCGTAGCGCAGGTACTTCCTGCTGCTCTGGAGCTCGCCTTCTGAGAGAACGCCAGCATCTGCGATCACCGTCACGAAATACATTTCTCCGCGTTGTTCCCTCGCTCTGGCGCACTCCACTTCCTGGGCAACCCAGCCCGACTGCCTGGCCGCGCGAGAGGACACGTGAACGAAAACGTGGCTTGTTTCGATGAGTTCAACCAGACCTGCATCGATCGCCTTGCCCGGCAAGAGGTGACGGTCCACGTTGAGAACCCGGGCGTTGGGGAGACTCCTTCGCACGGCGGAATGGATCGCCGCGAGAACCTCCTCGTCTTCGGACGCGTGGCTGACGAAGACGCGGATTGGAGTCATGAGCGCGGAAAAGAGTGAGACTAGGTCAACTAGCGAGATCGGTCAACTCGCGCATGCGCGAGCATGTCACGCCCGCTTCATGACATCAAAAGCGGCTTCGGCAAGGCACTGGGGCTAAGATACACCCGCCGCACGATTCATCGGTGACGCAGGAGGTCGATTCATGAAGCGAGACACACGCGACCGCACCCAGGGCCATCGCCTGTCGCGACGCGATGCATTCAAGGCGGCTGCCGCGCTCGCCGCCGTGCCGTTCGCGGTGCGCGAAGCCGATGCTGGCCAGCGTCCTCAGGTCGTCGACAACGTTGCAGCGGCGCGTACGCCCATCCTCCTGAGAGGCGGCACCATCGTGAGCATGGACCCGAAGGTCGGCGACTTCGCGAAAGGCGACGTGCTGATCGACGGGAAGAAGATCGTCGGCGTCGGCGACCAGGTCAAGGCCCCGGCGCAGGCGCAGGTGATCGACGCCACGAACACGATCCTCATTCCAGGATTCGTCGATGCGCATCGCCATTCGTGGGAAGGACAGCTCCGCCGCATCATCCCGGATGGCGCCATCAACGATTACATGGCCGCGACGCACAACGGCTTCGCTCGTTACTATCGTCCCGACGACATCTACGTCGGGAACCTGATCACCGCGCTCGGTTGCATCGACGCCGGCATCACGTGCGTAATCGACAACTCCCACAACTCACGCTCGGCCGCGCACTCTGATGCCGCAGTCCAGGCGCTCATCGATTCGGGCATTCGCGGCGTTCACGCGTCGGGCGCGCCGCAGACCGGCGACTGGGATAAGCAGTGGCCGCAGGATCTCGAGCGGCTGCAGAAACGCTTCTTCACGTCGACCGACCAGCTGGTGACACTGCGTATGTTTTCCGGCATGAGCCGCGAGAACTGGGCGCTGGCGCGGAAGCTCGGGATCCGTATCACCACCGAGTCGAATGCAGCCGGACCAGAGTTCGAGCAGTTCTGGAGCGAGAAGCTGCTCCGCCCGGACAACACCTTCAACCACTGTCAGGGATGGCCGGACCAGGTGTGGCAGCGCGTGAAGGACGCCGGCGCCACGGTCAACGTCTGTCCCCGGTCTGACGCGCAGTACGGTCTCGGTGAAGGTGTGTCCGCATTTCAGAAGGCGCTCGATCACGGCATGCGCCCCGGCTTCAGCATCGACAACGAGGTGTCGTACGGCACCGACATGTTCACCGAGATGCACGTCGCCTTCAACGTCCAGAGAGCGATGGCCACTTATCGCAAGGCCAACGGCGACGCGAAGGCGCCCGCCCTCGTCAGCGTGCGCACGGTGCTCGAGTCCGCGACGGTGGGCGGTGCCGCGTGCGCCGGTCTGCTCGACAAGTGCGGGACGCTGACACCAGGCAAAGAGGCGGACATCGTCATGATCCGGACCGACGACATCAACGTCTATCCATCCAACCACGCCATCGGAACGGTGGTAGCGGCGGCGGACGTGCGAAACATCGACACGGTGATCATCGGCGGCCGGATACGGAAAGCCCGCGGCCGGATGGTCGGCGTGAACATGGACAGATTCCGGCAAATGGCCGATGAATCGCGGATGTACCTGTTCAACAAGGCGGGCTACAAGCTGGACATCTTTTCGAAGAATGGATGAAGACTACGCGAGACGACCGAGGTCGTCTGGGCGTAGGATTTGACGGGCCCTGCAAGACGTCCTGACGAGGCACGCTGTATGGACATACTCTCCGGCAGAAGGCGCGCACGCGCGCAGCGAACCGCTCGGGTGTCGGCAATGGGCGCGCTGGGATTGTTTCTGTGTGCGATTTCCACGCAGATCGTCCAGTCGGCGGCGCAAGGGACACCCGCAACGCCGGCGCAGCAGCCGCTGCCCGCGACCATCGAGTTCAATCGCGACATCCGGCCAATCCTCTCCGACAAGTGCTTCCAGTGCCATGGACCGGGGACGCAGATGGCGACGCTCCGGTTCGATCAGGAAGAGGGCGCCAAGCGCGCGTTGAAGGACGGCAGGTTCGCGATCGTTCCCGGCGACCCCGCACACAGTCAGATGATCGGGCGTATCACCGCCACCAATCCCGCGGTCCGCATGCCCCGCAGTCAGAACGGCGCGGCGGCCGGTGAACCGCTCAGCGAGCGGCAGGTCGCCCTGTTGACACGTTGGATCGAGCAGGGCGCGACGTGGCAGAAGCACTGGTCGTTCATTCCGCCGAAGCGGCCCGACGTGCCGAAGGACGTGAACGATTCGAACTGGGTCCGGAATCCGATCGATGCGTTCGTGCTGCAGCGTCTCGAGCGCGAAGGATTGAAGCCGTCGCCGGAAGCGGACCGAACGACACTGCTGCGGCGGGTGTCTTTCGACTTGACGGGGCTGCCGCCTACGCCCGCGGAGCTCGACGCGTTCCTGGCCGATCGATCCGCGAACGCGTACGAGAAGGTCGTCGATCGCCTGTTGCGGTCGCCGCAGTACGGGGAGCGCATGGCGTTCCCGTGGCTGGATGCCTCGCGCTACGCCGACAGCAACGGCTATCAGACCGACGGTGAGCGATTCATGTGGCGATGGCGCGACTGGGTCATCGATGCCTTCAATCGCAACATGCCGTACGACCAGTTCACGATCGAACAGCTGGCGGGCGACCTGCTGCCCAACGCCACGCTGAGCCAGAAGATCGCCACGGGGTTCAATCGCAATCACCGCGGCAATTCAGAAGGCGGCATCGTCCCCGAAGAGTACGCGGCCGAATACGTGGTCGATCGCGTCGACACGACGTCGACGGTGTTCCTCGGCCTCACGCTCGGCTGCGCGCGCTGCCACAACCACAAGTTCGACCCGTTCACGCAGAAAGAGTTCTATCAGCTCTTTGCGTACTTCAATAACGTGCCCGAGCATGGAAAGTTTCGCCGCGTCGGCAATTCGCCGCCGTATATTGCGGCGCCGCTTCCCGATCAGGATGCGCAGTTGAAGCGGTTGGACGAGGAACTGGCAACCGCGACTGCCGCCTATGCGAAGCTTCAGCCGGAGGTGGCGCGAGCACAGCGCGAGTGGGAACGTACGCTCGATAGGTCCACGGCGGTGGACTGGGCGCCGGCTCGCGGCCTCGTGGCCTACTATCCGTTCGATGGCGATCTCGCACCGCAGATCGCGCAGTTGCAGGAGGGGCGAAGCGCGCGATCGAATGCGGCATTCGCTCGGGAGAACGCGAGCACGCCATTCCCGACCCTGACGCCCGGCCGCGTCGGGCAGGCGGCCAGCTTCGACGGGAAAAGCTTCATTCAATTCGGTGGCGACATCGCCGGCTTCGACAGCTACGGCGCCGGACGAGGCGCGCTCGGCGCCAACGACCCGACCGTTACCTATGACGATGGCTACACGATGGCGGCGTGGATTTATCCCACGACGGAGAACGGCGCCATCGTGACGAGGGATGAAGACATCGTCGAGCCGAACGGGCACGGGCTCAACCTGCGCGAGGGGAAGCTCGAATACGACTACGTCACCAAGTGGGTCGACGAAGGCATTCGACTGCGCACGCAGAAGGCGATCGCGCCGAACCAGTGGCATCACGTGGCGCTGACCTACACCGGCTCGCGCTGGGCAAGCGGCGTCAAGATCTACATCGACGGCGAGGAGCAGAAGCTCGAGATCTTCCTCGATGACGTCAACAGCCAGGGCGCGGTGAAGCGAGAACCGCTCCGGATCGGCGCCGGCGGCGGGCCCGAGAATCGCTTCC
>Ga0068863_100004619_pt1 | contig 13563 bp, 16 predicted proteins | sample KBSSwiS62_FD_66596 | JGI IMG/M metagenome (GOLD analysis project Ga0068863, IMG submission 66596) | Switchgrass rhizosphere microbial communities from Kellogg Biological Station, Michigan, USA - KBS Switchgrass S6-2 | ecosystem: Host-associated > Plants > Roots > Rhizosphere > Soil ...
ATCCTGCTCTTCGTCCCGCGCGCAGCCAAACTCAAGGCCGCCGAACTCACCATCACACCGGAAGGCGTGGTGCGGGAACGGCTGGCCGACGATCCGGTGAACCCTACGACGGTGATCTACGACCTCGAGGGCGAATTGTTCTTCGGGGCAGCTCCGGAACTGGACCGCTACTTCGACACGCTGAAGGCCCGAATCCACACCGACGGAATCACATTCGTGATCCTGCGGCTAAAGCGCGTCCGTGACCCCGATGCCGTCACGATCGAGCGCCTCGAACACTTCCTCCTGGAGGAGAACGGCCACGGCGCCACCATCCTGTTGGCAGGCGTGCGACCCGACACGTTGAAGGTATTGCACAACATCGGTTTTGCCGACTGGTTTCCGGCCGATCAGGTGTTCCCCGAGGAAGATGAAGAGTTCTCGGCGACCTTGCGCGCCGTGCGCTACGTCCGCGAGAAGCTCGACGCCGACCAGCGCACTGCATCGGCCACCGAGCCGGCGAGCGAGCGCGATCCGCTCTATTACCTCGTCTAAATTCCGACGGATGCCGACTTAAACGCACGCAGATTGAAAATGGGCCGGCACGGCGATCTCAGGGGTATTGGAGACGAAGACGTCTTTCAGCCATCGACGAAGGGAACCATTCATGGGCGCGACGGCCACCTCCGTGAGCTCGGCAGACCTCCGGCGACGCCTTGACTCGGACGCTCCACCTCAACTCCTCGACGTCCGGAGCCCCGCCGAGTTCGAAGCGTTCCACATCCCCGGCGCATACAACGTCCCGATCGACCTGGTACGCGAACGTCGGCTCGAGATCGTCGACAAGCTAAGCGGCGACGTTGTTTTCGTATGCCGATCCGGTCAGCGCGCGAAGCAGGCAGCGGACGTCCTGGGTGGCGCGGGGCTGGCTCACGGGTCGGTGCTCGATGGCGGAATCCTCAGCTGGGAGGGCAGCGGCTTCGACGTCCATCGAGGTGCGCAAAAATGGGACATCGAGCGCCAGGTGCGCCTGGTCGCGGGATCGATCGTGCTGACCTCCGTGCTTGGCAGCGTCGCCGCGCCGAAGCTCAAGTGGCTGGCCGCCGCGATCGGCGGGGGTCTGACCTTCGCCGCCGTGAGCAACACATGCGCGATGGGTACGGCCCTGTCTAAGCTGCCGTACAACCGCAGCTCCGGTTACGATCCCGCCGCACTCGTCTCCCGACTCGGCAGCGACGGCGCCGACCATCACCGAACCTCTGCCGACCCGCATTGACAACCGCAAAGACCGTGACGCCGACATTGGGGGGCCCGTGGATCGACCATCAGCGTCAACCAGACGGCCGCCGCGAATCGCCGTCGTCGGGGGTGGTTTCTCCGGGGCGATGTGTGCGGTAAACCTCGCCAGGCTCAGCGAAGGTCCGCTGTGCATCACGGTCGTCAATGGCGGCCCTGCGGCGGGACGTGGCGTCGCATATCGGGTGAGGCGCCCGGAATATCTGCTCAACGTGGCAGCGCGGAACATGTCCGCCTTCCCCAACGAGCCCGACCACTTCCTCCAATGGCTGCGTACCCGTGCCGAATTCGAGTCAACGCCCGACATAGAACTGCGCGAGCGCTTCGTACCACGCCAGATTTACGGCGACTACCTGCGCTCGATCGTCCAGCACCACCTGCAGAGCCCGGCGGAGGTCACACCCGTTACGTCGGAGATCGTCGCCGGTGAAGCGATCGACATCGAGCCGCGCAACGGTGGATGTCTAGTTCACCTGGCGGACGGCAGCGCCATCGGAGCAGACCGCGTGGTGCTGGCCACCGGCAACGAACCCCCCGCGCCACTACCGGGCGCCGAAGGCCTCGCCGAGCACCCTGCCTGGATCGGAAATCCTTGGCAGGCATGGGAGCAACGGCTACCGCCAGACGACGCGAATGTCATCATCCTCGGAACGGGGCTGACGGCGGTCGACGCCATCCTCACCCTCGGCGCCCTCGGTTGGCTGGGAAGTATCCACGCCGTGTCACGACACGGTTGGTTTCCGCACGCACACTTTCGCGGCATCGAGTATCCGGACTTCCCTCCAGCCGATCTCGATCTCACGACCCTAAGCCTCGACGAGTTGGTAGCGCTCATCGGTAAGCACTGCACGATCCTGCACGAGCGAAACGCGAACCCCGCCATCATCGTTGACAAGCTCCGACCCCATACTCAGCAGATCTGGAGCGGGTTCGATCGCGAGGAGCGGCTAACCTTTGCAAGAGAACATGCGGCTCGCTGGAACGTCTTCCGCCATCGAATCGCACCCAGCATCCACGCCGCGCTCACGGCTTCACAGCTGACGGGCCAGCTGCAGGTCCACGCCGCGTCCATCGAGAAGGTGAAGGGCTCGGAGGAGAAGATCCTCGTCGAGTTCGCCGACGGCCAGTCGCTGGAGGGCGATCTGGTCATCAACGCCACCGGCCCCTCGACGAAATTCACTGCTACGCAATCGGTCCTGTTGCGGAATCTTCTCCGTCGGGGACTGGTGGCACCAGACGCGACGGACATGGGTGTGGCGGTCGACCCCGATCACACCGTCTTGACTCACGACGGTTCACGCTCCCCCTTGCTGCTGGCGTTGGGGCCGATGCTGCGGGGTACCCACTGGGAGACCATCGCCGTCCCCGAGCTTCGCGGCCAGGCGCGTCGGGTCGCGGAGACCCTGCTCGGCAACGAGTATGCCGACGAAGAAGAGGGCCAGCTTCAGTTGGAATACATGATCTGACACGGGAGCGAAACGGGTACGCCATCTTTCACGACGAGAACGAGCTGAGGAGCCAACGCCATGGACGTCACGATCGTCGAGACTTCGGGGTTGGGTGACCGTACCTATGTCGTCAGCGACGGCGACGTAGCCGTCGTCATCGACCCGCAGCGCGACATCGATCGGTTGCTCGGCGCGGTCGCCAAGGCTGGAGTCCGGATCACGCACGTGCTGGAGACCCACATTCACAACGACTACGTCAGCGGCGGTCTCGAACTCGCCCGCGTCACCGGTGCCGAATACGTCGTGCCTGCCGGTGAGGACGTCGGCTACGAGCGAAGGCCGATCGGCGACGGCGACGTCATCGACGCAGGCCCAATTCAGTTGCGGGCCTTGCACACACCCGGCCACACCCATCATCACGTCAGCTACGTGCTCAGCGACGCCAGCGCCACCGTCGTCGGAGTGTTCACCGGGGGGTCACTCCTCCACGGCAGCACCGGGCGTACCGATCTGCTCGGGGACGAGTTCACGAAGGAGCTCACTCACGCCCAGTACCACTCGGCTCGTCGGCTCGTCGACGAGCTGCCCGCCGAGGCCGAGGTCTACCCGACCCACGGCTTCGGCAGCTTCTGTGCCGCAACTCCCGCCGATGGCGACTCGTCGACCATCGGTCGACAACGCGAGACCAATCCCGCACTGACGCAGGACGAGGAGACGTACGTCGCGGAGCTTCTCGCCAATCTTTCGGCCGTTCCCGCTTACTACGCTCACATGGGCGTGATCAACAAGAGCGGACCAACGCCCTTCGACCTGTCGCCGCCCCGTCCGGTCGAGCCGACGGAGTTGCGCCGACGCATCGACGTCGGCGAATGGATCGTCGACTTGAGGAACCGGACCGCTTTTGCCGCAGGACATCTCGACGGATCCTTGGGTTTCGAACTCTCCGACTCCTTCGTAACCTACATCGGTTGGCTCTACCAGTGGGGGGCGCCGCTGACGCTGATAGGCGAAAGTCATGCCCAAATCGCCAGGGCTCGACGGGAACTGGTCCGGATCGGTGTCGACAACGTCACCGGCGCCGCCACCGAACCGGTCGAGGATCTCGCCGCGGGTAGTGCTCTGCGTTCGTATCGCGTCGCAGACTTCGCCGAGCTTGCCGACGTCGTGGATCGTGACGAGACGGTCGTCATCGACGTCCGCCAGCCCGACGAGTACGAGGACGGCCACGTCCGCGGAGCACTCAACGTCCCGGTGTACGAAATCACCGACCGCGTGGGGGAACTGCCTGCAGGCGAACTCTGGGTGCACTGCGCGTCCGGGTACCGCGCCTCGGTCGCGGCCTCACTCCTCGAAAGGGAGGGCCGTGACGTGGTGCTCGTCGACGACGACTTCGACAACGCGGCACCGCTGGTTTGAGCCACCCCGAGCGACTTAGCCGATGTCGGCGACCTTGTCCAACATGAGCTTCACGACGTCGATGGCGCGTTCCTCGGCCTGCGCACCTGGCTTCGTAATCGACACGTCCGCCTCGACGATCACGTTCGCCTTGACTCCAACGGCACGTTCGTTGGGTGATTCCGGGGTGTGGTGGTTGTCCCAGACCATGACCGTCGCGGACAGCACCGGACCAGACAAGACCACGTTCTCGATGCGCGAATAGAGCTCGGTGTTGGACGAGTCGTGGGTGTGGCCGACGACCGTCTTGCCCTGGCAGTCGCGCCACCGCTGGACAAAGGTCGAGAAGAGTGACTGTGCGTCCTCCGCCGAGGCGAGTCGCACCGCCCCGACGTTCGCGCTGGAGGCCGCTGCGTCGAAGTCGTAATTCCAGAAGTTGGCAGTGGCCGCCTCGCGCACGGGGCTGTTCTCGTAGGTCAACCGCAGCAAAGCCCCTGTGGGTCCAACGCACTCGATCGGGCTGGCGTCGTCGTTCGTGCGGATTCCATTCGGGAGCAATTCGATGCCGCCGCTCTGCGGAGGAAATCCGTGCAGATTCAACGGGTTCCCGACTGCATCGCTGATCTCGCGTTCCGTCGGCAATACCGAGACCAACGAGGCTTGCCGTGCAGACGGCCTACTCGACGCGGCCTCCGGGCGCGCCATGCCCGTGACCGTGGACGTGCATCCCGAGCACGACACAGTCAACGCCAGCAACGTTGCCGTCAGCGCCATCGCGGCCCGAATGGAAGACATCGATCCGATTATCGACCACCCCGGTGGGCCTGACGGACACCAATACCCGAGCCTCATGCCTTGTCGAGCATCGCGCGGGCCACCGCCGCAGCCTGCACAGTCGACTGGTCTCCGGCCCGTGCCACGGCGAGTGCTACTTCGACGACGGTGGCGTCGCGCACACCCACGGCCCTTACGTAGTGCGACTCCGGCCCATCACCCTGGCGCGTGGTGACCGTCGCGGTAAGCAGAGCGCCATCGGCGATGACGCCATCGATGACCGCATTGACGTCAGCACCGGTCGTGCCGCGCAGGCGCTTGACCACCGAACGACCCTTGCAGTCGGTCCACTCGGCGACGAAGGTTTCGAATCGGTCGCGCGCGGCACTCTCCGAGCCAAACCGCACGACCGCCGCGTCCGCCCCAGACACCCCGACGCCGGGACTCAGGCTGAAGTAGCTCTGCCTGGCCGCCTCGAGGATCTCGGCGCCGTCGTACGTGATGCGAGCCATCGTCTCCGTCACGCCGATACAACGTATCGGGCTGGCGTCGTCGTCGTTGCGAAAACCGTCGGGCATGATCTCGGGACCACCGATGAATGGGCGAAAGCCGAAGGTGTTCAATGGGTTACCCACGGCCGCTGTGATCTGCGGCTCGGTCGGCAACAGGTTCACCGCAGTCGACGCGGCTCGCGGCTCGCCTGCGACGACATCGCTGCACCCCGCCAACGCGAATGCGACGAGGACGAGCGCCAACCGGCGCATCGGCTACTTCTTCGGCTTGTCGGATGCGGCATCGGCGGAGAGCGCCGCGACGAACGCCTCCTGCGGCACCTCGACCCGTCCGATGGTCTTCATCCGCTTCTTGCCTTCCTTCTGCTTCTCCAGAAGCTTGCGCTTGCGGGTGATGTCGCCGCCGTAGCACTTGGCGAGCACGTCCTTGCGGATCGCCCGGATGTTCTCGCGTGCAATGATCTTCGAGCCGATCGCCGCCTGAATCGGCACCTCGAACTGCTGCCGGGGAATGAGTTCCTTGAGCTTGGTGGTCATCTTGTTCCCGTACGCGGGCGCGGAGTCCTTGTGCACGATGGCACTGAAGGCGTCGACCGCCTCGCCCTGCAACAGGATGTCGACCTTCACGAGGTCGGCTTCCTGTTCGCCCGCCTCCTCGTAGTCGAGGCTTGCATAACCGCGGGTACGTGACTTCAGCGAGTCGAAGAAGTCGAAGATGATCTCGCCCAACGGCATCGAGTACCGAAGCTCCACCCGCTCGGGTGACAGATAGTCCATGCCGCCCAGTTCGCCGCGTCGCGACTGACACAGCTCCATGATGGTGCCGATGAACTCGCTGGGCGCGATGATCGTCGTCTTCACCACCGGTTCGAAGACGCTGCGGATCTTCCCCTCTGGCCAATCCGAGGGGTTGGTGACGACGAGCGCTTCGTCCGAGTGGCCCGCCTTCCCTTCCAGCACAACGCGATACACCACGTTCGGCGACGTCGAAATGAGGTCGAGGTCGAATTCGCGCTCTAGCCGCTCCCTGGTGATCTCCATGTGCAGCAGCCCGAGGAATCCGCATCGGAACCCGAACCCAAGCGCAACCGACGTCTCCGGCTCCCACGTCAGCGCGGCGTCGTTGAGCTGAAGTCGTTCCAGAGCGTCACGCAGATTCGGATAGTCCGAGCCGTCGACGGGATAGAGCCCCGAGTAGACCATCGGCTTCGGCTCCCGGTAGCCAGTCAACGCCTCGACGGCGCTGTTCCTGGCAGAGGTGATCGTGTCGCCGACCTTGGACTGCCGCACGTCCTTGACCCCGGTGATCAGATAGCCGACCTCCCCGACGCCCAGTCCGACGCTGGGCTTCGGCTCTGGTGAGACGATGCCGACCTCTAACAGCTCGTGCGTGGTGCCCGTCGACATCATCTTGATCTTCTCGCGGGGGGTGAGCTTGCCGTCGACGACGCGGACGTAGGTGACCACGCCGCGGTAGATGTCGTAGACCGAGTCGAAGATCATCGCGCGGGCAGGCGCGTCGGGATCTCCCACGGGGGCGGGGATCTCCTGGACGACGTGGTCGAGTAGCTCGCGGACGCCCTCGCCAGTCTTGCCGGACACTCGCAGCACGTCGCCCGGCTCGCAACCGATGATGTGGGCGATCTCACCGGCGTAGCGGTCCGGGTCTGCGGCTGGCAGGTCGATCTTGTTGAGCACGGGGATGATCGTCAGATCACGGTCGAGCGCCAGGTACAGGTTGGCCAGCGTTTGCGCCTCGATCCCCTGGGCGGCGTCGACGAGCAATACGGCACCCTCGCAGGCCTCCAAGGCGCGTGACACCTCGTAGGTGAAGTCGACGTGCCCAGGGGTGTCGATCAGGTGCAGGACGAACTGTTCGCCGTTGACCTCCCACGGCAACCGCACGTTCTGCGCCTTGATGGTGATGCCACGCTCGCGCTCGATGTCCATTCGGTCGAGATATTGCGCCCGCATGTCGCGGTCTGCGACGACGCCGGTGATGCCAAGCATTCGGTCGGCGAGCGTCGACTTGCCGTGATCGATGTGGGCGATGATGCAGAAGTTCCGAATCTGCGCCGGCGCGGTGAACGTCTGGTCGGCGAAACTACTGATGGGAATCTCCTGGTCGGATGGCGTCTCGGGACGACGCCGGCTGTCATAAGCGTATCGAGGGATCGCCTGGACGACACAATCGCGCCTTCCTGGACACCGGAGGCTCGGCGCGCCCTCGCCTATGCTCGACGACATGGCGCCGCCATGGAAGGACCTGACGAACCTGAAGAATCTTCAGCGGCTCTTGCGGGACACCGAGAATCTGGTGTTCAACGAGGCTCCGAAGTTCCTCCGTCAGCTGCAGACCTCCGAAGGCCTGCAGCGCGGGATCCAACAGGGCATCAAGCTGGGCATAGACGTAGGCCTTGGCGCCCTTGGTGGGGTAGCCACCGACGCTCGTCCCGCCATCGCCGCCGGTCGTCCCGTCACCAAGGACACCGTTCCCACGGCCCATCGGGCTCGCCGTCTGGTGTACGCACCGGATCTCGACGGACGCGCCGACCCGGGCGAAATCGTGTGGACCTGGGTGGTCTACGAGGACGATCCGACCCAAGGCAAGGACCGGCCGGTGTTGGTCGTCGGCCGCGACGGCAGCACCCTGCTTGGGCTGATGCTGTCCACCCAGGAGCGTCACTCGGCCGACGCGAACTGGGTCTCGATCGGCAGCGGAAGCTGGGACTACGAGAACCGGACGAGCTGGGTGCGGTTGGACCGGGTGCTCGACGTTCCCGAGGAGGGCATTCGTCGCGAAGGCGCAATCCTGGAGCGCGAGACGTTCGAGATCGTCGCGGTGCGGTTGCGGACCGACTACTCCTGGAGCTGACGGCCACCGCGATGAACGAGCCTGAAATCGCCGCAGGACTCGCTCCCACTCCCAACTATCGCTACGCCGACCGCGTCGGCGACCGTCTCTACCTGGCAGGCCAGGTACCGCTCGATGGTGCTGGCCGACTCGTCGGTACCGACGACGTCGGCGCCCAGGTGCGCCAATGCGCGGCGAACCTGTTCGCGCTCATCACGCTGCACGGATTCGGACGCGACGACATTCATCAGCTGACGGTGTACGTGGTCGGCGAACAGCACGTTCTGCACGAGGCGTGGGTCGCGGTGACCGCGTGCTTCAACGGCGACGTGCCGCCAGCCACGTTGCTCGGCGTCGACCACCTCGGCTACGTCGACCAACTCGTCGAGCTCGATGCGCGCGTCGAACGCTGAAGGCCAGGCGACTCAGCGCGCCTGCCGCCACATGGGAATCAGCTTCGGCCCGTTGGGGACGGCGATCTCGCCCGTGATCTCGAAGCCAAAACGCTGGTAGTACGGAACGTTGTCGGGATTGCTCGACTCCAGATAGGCCGGCGCATGTTCGGCGTCGCAGCGGTCCAGCCGCGAGCTCATCAAGGCCTGCCCGAATCCCTCGCCCCGCACGTCGGGATCGCTCCCGATGATCGCCAAATACCAGTGCGGTATGGACCGGGTTAGCGCCATGCTTGACCTGCTAAAACGAGGTCAAATCTGAGCTCTATAGCTGTTGGTATCTTGGGGTTGGCTACGGCCTAGACGAAGGGATCACATGACAGCCGAAGGAAAGACCACGTGGCGCGATCTTGCCGCCGCACCGTGGACTGGCGACGGGCGGCGGGGCCACTAATGCGCAACTTCTACGCCAGCGCCGAGGGGTGGCAGGCCCTCAGCGAGGCAGGTGAGCTCAGCGTCACCGACAGGCTCACCAACAACCCCGAGGTGCCCCTCGACGACGCCACCAGGGTGCGGATCTCGGTGGCGATGCGGCGCGACGCCAAGCGCTTCGTCACCGTCCACGCCGAACGTTGGCACTGACGTTGTCGACCGCGTCGACGGGTCAATCGAGTAGTGCCGCCCGATACCTGTATGCGGGCCGTCGCGGGCGATGGTCCTCAAGTCGCGGTCGGTGCCGCCCGTCGTCACCGACGAGGTAAGCGCTCCTGTACTAACCACCCTCACCTTCCGGTGGGATCGGGTTAATTGGTACGCGGCGAGCTCAGCACTCGCGAGGCCCGCCTGCCGCCCGCTCAGCGGCTCACTAATTCGTGCATGTGCCGACGAGTCGTGAATGACACGATACCGACACGCCCGACTTACCATGCAATGCACGACTACGAAACATGTTGTGTACGTCCGCATTTCGATGCACTAGCGTCCGTTTGATGATGACATTTGAAATACGCAATGTTCGGCCACCGGCGGCCGCGATCCACGTGGGCGATTGGGAGAGCGGTCCGGATGGCCTAGCCCGAACGCTGCTCTGGGCAACCTGGCTGGACGGCACCGTCACGCTCGACGGTCGGCAGCGACCAGATGGCGGCGTCGAGGCCCGCGTGTCGGTGTGGCTCGGCGACGGCACCGAGCTCGACACGGCGCAGGCCCGCGCACACGGCTCGGCGTTGTCCGACGCCGCCGATGCGCTCGACGCCCTGGCGGGCCTGTGACTCGACCGCACGCCCAGACCTACGCGCTGCCCGCCGCGTGGGATGGGCTCGTCGGCCTATGGGTGCTGCACCTGTCGGCGAGCGGCAAGTCTGCGGCGACCATTCGGCTACGGCGCGGCCAGGTGCGAGGCGTCGCACGCCGCGTCGGGGCGCTCTCCCCCGCCGCCGTTACGGTTGCAGACCTGGAGGCCGATTTGGGGCGGCGGGGCATCAGCAATGACTACCGGCGGTCGCTGCGCTCGGCGCTGGTCGGGTTCTACGGGTGGGCGCTCGAGCGCGGCGAGGTGGCGAGCAATCCGGCCAAGGACCTACCCAAGGTGAGCGAGTCGACGCCACGGCCCAGACCCGCAACCGATGCCGTGTGGGTCGCGCTGCTGGTCGCTGCCCCCGCGCGTGAGGAATTGATGGCGCGACTAGCTTGCGAAGCTGGGCTGAGGCGCGCCGAGGTCGCCCAGGCCCACGGTGACGACCTCATCGTCGGCGTTGACGGCTCGTCGCTGATCGTGCACGGCAAGGGCGGCAAGCAGCGCGTCGTTCCCATCGGCCAGGCCCTCGCCGACGCGATCACGGCACACGGGGCCACCGGTTGGCTGTTCCCGCGCACTGACCGGTGGGGCAACGTTTACGACGAGCCGTTGACCGCTGGACGCGTAGGCGTGCTGATCGCCGCGTTGATGCCGCCCGGCTGGTCGATGCACAAGCTCCGACATCGTTACGCGACAAGGGGTTACGCAGGCACACAAAACATTCGGGCGGTGCAGGAGGCGTTAGGTCACGCCAGCGTGGCGACGACGCAGCGTTACACGGCGGTGTCTTCGCGCGAGGTGCGGGCGGTGGCCGACGCGGCGGCGTGGTGACCCCGCAATTGGCGAGCGTGACCAACCCCTGCAATTTTGTCTGCGACGTCGATAAGATCCCGATGCATGGGGGATGACGTCGTGGCGGTGCCGTCGCCGTCACCACAAGAGATTTTGGAACAGACCAAACGCATTTCACTCGGCCTGCTGGTGTCGGTGGGAACTGTTCTCGTCGCACTGTTGGGCTTGGCTCTGTTCGGCTGGTTTGCTTGGCTCCTGAGTCACCAGGCGGCTCCGTGGCACGATCCCGCAGGCTGGAGTGCGTGGCTGTCTCATGTCGACGGGCCAGCGCTTTTCGATGCTGCTCGCACATCGGCCACCGTCGTTGCCGTCGTCGGCGTCGGAGGGGCGGCACTGGTCGCATATCGTCGCCAGGACACGGCTGAGCGCTCGCACGACGTCGCGATTCATCAGCTCAAAGTCGACTCGCAGAAGTACGGCCTCGACCGTGATCGCCACCAGCTAGAAACAGAGCGGCAAAAGGACGCCCGCGAACAGGAGCTACGCGCGCGATTCACCACCGTTGCAGCGCAACTCGGGTCGAAGGACTATGCGGTACGCCATGCGGGCGCATATGCTCTCGCGTTCCTCGCTGACGATTGGCACCGTTTCGGCAACGACATTCAACGCCAGGTCTGCGTGGATCTGCTCTGCGCGCAGCTGCGTAGTCCTCGCGTGCCCGATCCGGCGGCGGCCCGGCTTCTAGAGCCGAAAACCGTATCAGTTACCAGTCCTCGGGCGAATCCCGCGGATTTCGCGCAAGACGTCGAGGTCCGCAAAACGCTGGTTGCGCTTCTTCGCTCACACCGGCCCGTGAACGATGTCGAAGGCCAAAGTGATTGGAAGTCATGCACTGTCGACTTAACCGGCGCTGATCTCTCTACGTTTAATTTCCTTGAGACCGATCTGAGTTCGGCGATTCTGGACGACGCGAACCTGACGCACGCGAACTTGACCGGGGCTAACCTCTCCGACGCGATGATGGCCAGAGTGACACTGTCGGGCACCAGTTTTGCCGGGGCGAAGATGGCAGGAGCGAAACTCTACAGCGCGCGGATTGATCGGGCAGGCGAAGAGGACCACTGGAAAAACCAGACCCTGTTTGGCAGAGCCGACCTTCGAGGGGCATGGTTTACGAGCGCGTTTCTCCCCAACGCGGAGTTCGACGGCGCTGATCTGACCGGCGCGATACTTCACTCTGCCAAGCTCATGGATGCCAGTTTCATCGACGCGACCGTGGCCGGTGCCCGCTTTCTCGACGCCGATCTCACCAATGCCGATTTCACCGACGCCGACGTGTCGAGCGCCATCTTCACTCGCGCGCAAACTGAGGGTGCCAACTTTCAGAACGCCCGCGACGACGACGAGACCCGCTGGCCACACAACATCAGGCCCGAGAATTTGTTCGACATCAATAATCCCTCCCCTGGTAGCACCTGGGTCCCCTGAAGTCGCCGACGTTGATTGCGGCAACACCGTTTGCGTGTTCACACAGAATATGCCTTGTAGTTTGGATTCACTTCGCTGCCTCGTTAGCCACAAGATCAATCGCGCCGCCCCCTAACCGGTTGGCCGAGTGCCGCGATATGGTCCAGCGACAACACAGCACAGGGGGATGAAATGCGCAGGTTCACCGAACTCGCAGCGCTAGCCGCTTCATGCACCGCGCTCGCGCTGGCCGCGCCGGTCCACGCCGACGGCAATGACAGCTTGTTCATCTCGCTGCTCGACAAGACCAACGTGGCCTATCCGAGTGCACGGGACGCAATCGAGTGGGCGCAGGCGTCGTGCATCAATCTGCGCAAGGGCGAGGCCGTCGGTGACGCGATCAACGGGATAGTCAAGTTCGGAAGCTACAGCGCTGGCGACGCGGGCAAGATCGTGCGAGCCGCAAGCTTGGTCTACTGCCCCGACCAAGACGGCAAGGTCGAGGCATGGGCCGACGGTGTATTTGCCGGTAGCGGCGGGCGTTAGACGACCCGTCGCAGGACGTCATCGGCGCCGAGCTCGAGCTCGTCGTACGCGCCGCCCATCGAGCGCGCCGGGTGAGCGTCGGGCAGCCGGTAGCGCTGGAATCGGTACGCGCCCCCGGTGGCGAGTTCGTCAGGCGAGAGCAGCGCCCACAGTGCGGCGTTCAGCGGGTACCGCCGGGGCTCGCCGTTCTCATCGAGCATCGGCTGACCGTTTTGCCCTGGCCGCAAGGAATGAGCCACTATCTCGCGAAACTCGACGGCCCCGGCGAGCAGGTAATCGCGCAGGCCCGCCATGTCGAGCTCGTCGTCATCGAACCGGGCCATCGCGTACTACCTCCATCTGCGGCGTCTGCTGCCCAGCCGGGTGCCACCGGCTGTTAGCAGCGGCGGCGTGCTGCGGGGATTTCTGCGCCTGGCGCTGGGCCTTGGGGTCGAGGCTGCCGACCATCTTGGCAATATTTGCCTCCAACTGGCGGGCCTCGGCGGCGACCTCGGTCACGCGGCGCGTGCTGATCTCGGGCTTGGCCAACTCGGCGGTGAACAGCGACCGCAGAAGCTCGGCCCGGTCAGCCGCCGCCTCGATGAGGTCGAGCACGACCTGCTCGGTTTCATCCCACTTCGCCGTTTTCCCATTTCGGGTCAGCAACGCCTTGTCGAGGGTGCGCCGGATGCGTTTACCGGCGGTTAGACGAGCACTCACGCCGCCCCCCGATTGTCGTGGTGACCTGCGGGGGCACCTCGAGCGAGGATGGCCACCCCCTGGGTCTGGGGGTATGCGATGCGCAGGTTGTCAGGCCGTATACCACCAGGGG
>Ga0068863_100004620_pt1 | contig 13562 bp, 10 predicted proteins | sample KBSSwiS62_FD_66596 | JGI IMG/M metagenome (GOLD analysis project Ga0068863, IMG submission 66596) | Switchgrass rhizosphere microbial communities from Kellogg Biological Station, Michigan, USA - KBS Switchgrass S6-2 | ecosystem: Host-associated > Plants > Roots > Rhizosphere > Soil ...
ACGGCCGACACCAGCACCGCGGCGTGGATAACGGCGAACAGGCCGGACACGAGCAGCGCGAACAGGCCGTTGAAGTAGATCCCGCCCAGGTCCGTGCGCAGCCGGCCCAAGCGGCTCAGCCGGTAGGAGTCGGTGACGTCGGTGAAGAAGGCCGGCCAGACCAGGTACATGCCGACGCCGATCGCGCCGGGCCGGGCGCCGCCGTAGCGGCAGGCCGCCGCGTGCCCGCACTCGTGGACCAGCGCGCCCGCGAGGGTGACGCCGACCATCACGAGGATCATCGCCGGATTGGCCAGCACCGCGGCGGCGCTGTCCCGCACGCTGTGCCCACCGAACAGCCAGCCGTCCACCGCCGCCAGCAGCGCCAGCAGCGTGGCGATGGCCACCGGCCGGAAGAACACCGCGAGTACCCCGCTGATCCGGTGCACCGCCGGGGCGGGCAGCAGGTCTCGCCGGCCGGCCAGGGCGAGCAGCGACGTCGCCCGGGGCGCCGGCGTCGCGCCGTCCGCGGCGGCGATCAGGCCGAGCGGCATCAGCTGGCCCGCCAGCAGATACGCGACGTCGGGGGCGCTCACCGCGCGGCCGCAGCGCCGGGCGGCTGCCTCGGCGATCGCGGCGAGGTCGCGGGAGCCGTCCGCCGCCTCGACGATCCGCGCGAGCAGCTCGGTGAGCGCGACGACCTGGCCGTCGGCCCGGCGAACCAGGAAGACGGGACGCGCGAGGCCCGAGCCGGCGAACTCGCCGAGCAACGCCAACCCGTCAGCCCGACTGGGCCGGCTGCGGGCGGCGGGCGCTTCTGGTGCCCCTCCAGACATCGTTCGCCCCGTCCCAGCGCGCTCATGATCGCCGTTTCGACCCTCTACGGGTCGTGACCGGCCCGGATTCACAACCCGTGGACTGCTAAAACAGTGATCAAGGAGCCGGGCCGACCTTGCCGGGGGCGGCACTAGGACCGCGGCGGTCTGTGGGATCTCGGCGGTTCCCGCGGTCTCGACGGTTTCGGGAATCTCGGGTGCCTTCGAGGTTCCGGTGCTCGCAGGTCTCTCCGGGCCCGCGGATCTTTCGGAGGCCTCGGATTTCTCGGGGGCCGCGGAGTTCCCCGCGGTTTCGGACGCCGAAATCCGCGCCGGCCAGGCAGGCTCGATCATCGCGCATCCCCTCGTCCGGCTCCGTTCGGGCCCTCCTCCCGGCGCCCGCATGATCGCGGCGGATTTCGGCTATCTGTCGAACAGCCAGCGCAGGAAGTCCATCCATCCGCCACCGTCGTCGGCGGGAGCAGCCTTGTCGCCGTCGATGGGAGCGGCATCCGGACCCGGGTGCCCCTCGTTGACCGGGGTGTCAGCCGCGGCCCCGTCATGGTGCCCAAGACCGAGACCGTCGAGATCCGACTTCTGCACGATGATGTTGATGGACGGCATCAGTGTGAAGATGACCGGCATGAAGCCACCCGAGACGGTCGTGACGGCCGCCGGAGCAAGGATGGCGTTGTTCGACGAGGGCGAGCCGATCGGCAGGTTGCTGGACGTCGGGGAGCCGACCGAGGCATTGGTGGGGGATATCTGCTTGCGACCGAACTCAATCGCGGTGAGCGTCGTCCGGTCAGAAAGAAGTTCCGCCCGCTCGCCGTCCAGTTCCGGCCGTTCGTTCCGTCGCTTCACGCCGGCCTCACGTCACTCATGTGCCGTCCCCCTGTCCGTGGCAACCGCAGGTAGCTTCCTTAAACCGGGAGGCTATCCGCGTCAGGAGGAGGTTTGAATGAGGTTCGCGGGCGTGTCGCCGTCGGCCCGGAAGAATCTTTTCCCATTCTACGTTCCGCCGGCGCATGAAAAATCGGGCTGGCCGGCGGGGTATCGCTCGGCCAACCTGATCCGCGATTCGGAAGCACTCGAAGAACGAGTGAACCTTTTCCATTTATGCGTCAATTCGTCAAGGTCGGGCCTGCTTGTAAACGGCAATGGAAAAGGTTCAGTGTTTGCCTTTGTCGCCACGATCCGGAGCCCGGCCTGGCGAAGTCGTGACTGCCCGGTGAGCCTTTCCCGCCGCGCCCTGACCTACGCCCCTCGGGCCCGGCCGGCGGCGACGATGGAAAGGTCAGACGCCCGCGCGAGCGGGAGCGACGGCTCGGGTGGGCTGGCCGACAGGCGCGGAAAGCCGTGGTGGCCCCGGCCCACCCGCACGGTCACCACTGGTACATGAAGTTGTCGCCGCTGGCGACCGAGTTGACGAACGGGTTGACGTTGCCGATGGTCTGCACCATCGAACTGTTACCGGAGACGACGTTGTTGCTGCCCGGCGAGTTGACCGGCTGGTTGTCACCGGTGCCGACGGACTGACCGTTCGAGAACACCATCAGTGTCATGCGCTCGGGCAGCAGTTCGGCATGCTCCGCCGCCAGCTCGGTGGTATCCATTCCCGGGCCAGGTGTTCTCGAATCCATCACCACGCCATTCCGCATGACTCGCTCCGTTTCGGTGTTCCGGCTCGGCGCCCGACATGCCGTATCTGACGGCCCTGCCGTCGGTGGTTCGTCGTTGCACTCGCGAACCAGCGGCCAGCGGCGAAGGCGTTCTCCGTCACCCCCTGTGTCTGGCTGGCGCATTCGAACGATAGGACCTTCCCGGCGGCCCCGCAAAGCGATGTTGACCGCCGAGATTCCGGAGCCTGACCGCCCTGACCGCTTTCGGCTGGAGCGACCTGGTGCAGGAACGGGGACGGCACGGACCGGGCCGGGCCAGCTCCCTGACGACCGCGTCGCCAGGGGGCGCCGATACCCAGCGCCGTGGTCGTGGGCGGCGCGTCGAGCAGGGTCGGCCGGTCGGACAGGTGGAACATCTCCGACACCTCCGCCACCACAGGGACAACCTGCCCCAGCGGCTCCAGGTTCGGGCGGAGCGGGGCCGGCGAAGGCTCCGGCACCCCCGCCGCCGCCGTCCTGCCGACGGCTGCGCGCCAGCAGAACGGTGTCGGATGGGCGACAGGTGCCGCGCGGGTGCGCCCGCGGCGCTGCCGCCGGCTCGACGGTCGCGCCGACCCGTCTTCGTGGTGCCGGACTGGCCAAGGGGGCCCGGAGATCCCGGCTGTGACCCGGTCGACGACGTCGGCCGGGGGGCCGACCAGCACCGGCGCCGCGCCGTCTGACTGGGCCGCTGCGCGCACCGGGCCGCCGCCGGTTGTGGGCCGCCGCGCCCGCTTCGAGCCCTGCGACGGTGGGTGGCGTCAAGGCGGCCGGAGCAGCATGACCCCCGTCACGTCTGCTGGCGGAACGGCCGTGCCTAAGATCGGCGGTGAGGGTGTGCGAAAATGTGGAATCGGTTCGACGATCGATTCGCTGACGTTCCGCCGGTTGTCAGACGTTGGGCAGGAGTAGCCTTGAAAAGGATCGCAGAGTTCGCCGTCCGGCGCCGATGGTATGTCGTCGCGGGATGGGTCGTCTTCGTCGTCGCGGTGCAGGGCATCGCCGGGGCGATGGGCGGGGCATCGTACAAGGATACGTTCAGCCTCCCACATACTGAGACCGCATCTGTCACGAAGCTGCTCGAAGACGCCCATGTGAGCAACCAGAGTGGCGCCTTGGGTACGGTCGTGCTCAAGGACAGAGCCGGACGGTTCGCCGGGCCACCCGCGCAGCTACAACCAGCTCTGGCCAAGCTATGCGGTTCCGGCGATCACGTGGCCAGCATCGCGACGCCGTGGCAGTCGATCAACTGCGCAGAGAATGGCGCGGTCGGCCAGGGTAACCCGAAGCTGCTCAACACCTCCCGCGACTCCTCCACGGCGTTGGTCACCATCGCCTGGGAAAACGACCACTACGACGCCGCCTTGTTCAAGAACGTCTATGACAGACTGAAGACCCTCCGTAGCGACCAGCTTCAGGTCGAGTTCACCGGCGACGCGTTCGCCGGGATCGGGCAGAGCAGTGGCTCGGGTAGTTCGGTGCTCATCGGCTTCCTCGCCGCGCTCATCATCCTGGCGATCGTCTTCCGTACCGTCGCCGCCACGGTGCTTCCGCTGGCCAGCGCGGTGGTAGCGCTCGTCAGCGGCCTCGGCGTCATCTACATCCTCAGTCACGCCATCAACGTCTCCAACATCACGCCGTATCTGGCTGAGCTGATGGTGATCGGTGTCGGCGTCGACTACGCGTTGTTCATCGTCACGAGGCATCGCCGCAACCTGCGGCGCGGAATGCCCGTGTCCGAGTCCATTGTCAACGCAATCAACACCTCGGGTCGGGCAGTGCTGTTCGCCGGCACGACGGTCTGCATCGCCATCCTCGGCCTCATCGCCCTCGGCGTGAGCTTCTTCAACGGCATGGCGGTGGCCACGGCGCTCGCGGTCGGCTTCACCATGATTGCCTCGCTCTCGCTGCTGCCCGCGCTGCTTAGCGTCTTCGGGCTGAAGGTGCTGCCTCGTCGGCAGCGGGCGGCCGTGCGGGCCGGCGAGTTCATCGACGACCAGCTGGTTGGAAGGTGGGCCCAGTGGTCGCGGTTCGTCGCCCGCAGGCGTATTCCGGTGGCGATCGGCGCGGGCGCGGTGATGGTCGCCATCGCCCTGCCAATCCTGTCCCTGCAACTGGGCGCCAGCGACCAGTCCAGCGATCCGAAGGGTGCGACGACCCGCGTCGGCTACAACCTGATCGCCAACCAGTTCGGCGTCGGTTACAACTCCACTCTGGAGGCGGTCGTCAGCGGCCCGGGCGCGGGTGACCAGGCTTACCTGGGCCGGGTTTCCGATGCGCTGGCGGCTACTCCGGGAATCGACCCGGGCAGCCTCGGCACCAGCAAGCTGGCCGACAACGTCGCGTTCGTGTCGTTCAAGACGACGACGTCGCCGCAGTCGGAGAAGACCTACACCCTGGTCCGGCACCTGCGTTCGACGGTTCTCCCGCCGCTGTACGACGGAACGGGCAACCACATCTACACCTATGGCGGGACGGCTATCAACGTCGACTTCGCCACCGTGCTGGGCCGCAAGATGCCGCTGTTCATCACGGTCGTCGTCGGTCTGTCGTTCATCCTGCTGCTCCTGGCGTTCCGCAGCCTCGTCGTCCCGGCGACCGCCGCGGCGATGAACCTGCTGGCCGCGGGTGGTTCCTTCGGCCTGGGCGTGGCGATCTTCCAGTACGGCTGGCTCTCCGACGCCATGGGCGCCGGGCCAGGCGGGCCGATCGACGCCTGGACGCCGGTCATGCTGTTCGCCATCCTGTTCGGCCTCTCGATGGACTACCAGGTGTTCCTGGTCAGCCGGATGCACGAGGAATGGGTGCACACCGGCGACAACGGGCGATCCGTGACGACCGGCCAGGCCGAGACCGGCGGCATCATCACCGCGGCCGCCCTCATCATGATCGCCGTCTTCCTCGGCTTCCTGCTGAGCCCGGGCCGACCAATCAAGATCTTCGGTACGGGTCTCGCCTCGGCCGTGTTCCTTGACGCGTTCATCCTGAGGACGTTGCTCGTCCCCGCACTGATGAACATCTTCGGCAAGGCCAACTGGTACCTGCCGAAGTGGCTCGACCGCGTCACTCCGCACTTCTCTGTGGAACCGGCCGAGGTGGCCGCCATCCCGGCCCAGGCCACCGGCTCGTCCGACGACGACCGGCCCGAGGACGAAAGGGAGCTGATCCGCACCGCCCCCTGACACGCAGGAGGCGGCGTGCGGAGGTCTTGCCGGAGCGCGCAGCCGACGGAGTGGCAGCAGAGGTACTGAGCCCGCCGCCGCGGACCGCGGGCCTCCCCTCAGCGCGGGGGAGGCCCGCGGTCGGCATGGCGATCTCAGACGCCGGCGCGGCGGGGTCCATCCGCGGCGTGGTCGGCGTGTGCCGTCGCGAAGCGCTCGATGACCGCCAGGCACACGTCGAGCGGTTGGAAGCCGCCCCCGGACAGGGTGTGCAGCCAGGTGCCGAGTCCGAAAACCGGCGTTCGGCGATACAGGTCCCAGGCTTCGGCGAGGTTCGGGGCGGGCACTCCTCGGGCCTTGCCGAGCTCGTTCAGGTAGTCGGCGAGCAGGTCCCGCTCGTGGTCGCGCCGGTCGGCGGCGCTCAGGCTGGAGACCAGGAAATAGCCGACGTCGTGGGACCAGTTGCCGGACCGCACCAGCTGCCAGTCGTAGAAGCCGGTGAGATCTCCCGGCAGGGAGTAGGTGTTGCCCAGGTGCGGGTCGCCGTGCAGGAGTGTGCGCGGGTGCGACGCCGCCAGCGTTGCCCAGCCACGGAAGCCCCGCTCGATGAGGCCGGCGTCCACCGTCGCCGGGATCAGCCGGCTGTGCCCGCCGGACCGCAGCAGGTGCAGCGCCCGAGCCAGGCTGGCCCACGACACCGGCGCCCAGACCGGGCCCAGCCGCCACGGGCGTACGAACGCCAGCGGCTCCGGCAACGGCCGTCCCCAGTAAGCGGCGTGCATCCTGGCCAGGCCGAGCAGGCCGTCGCGCACCTGTTCGACCCCCAGGGCGGCGGTCGGGTCGTTCGCCCGCGCCCCGCGCAGCGTCACGTCCTCCATCACGGTCACCGCCGCCAGCCTGCGCCGGTCGACCGCGGCCGCGTAGAACGCCGGATGCTCCAGGGGCAGATCCAGCGCAGAGCCGACCAGCCGGGCCTCGGCCTCCCGCGCCCCCAAAGCCGTCAGTGCCAGCCGGTTCAGCATCCGACCCTCACGCTTGACGAACACGCGCTCCGGGCCCTGCCCCGCCGCATAGCGCAGCCGCACCCGGGCTCGGCTGTTCGTCCCGTCGGCCACGTCGTCGATCTCGACCGCGCCGACCACGGCCCCCGTGTGCGTCGAGGCGAGCGCCGCCGTCATCCAGTCCGGCGTCAGGTCCGACCACTGCCGAGGCACGGTGAGCACCGGCTCATCATGCCCGAGCCCCGCCCGGCCGGCCGGACTCACATCGGTCGCGTAGGCCGGCCCCGCACGCATCCCGGCGTTCCGACGCGGAGATGATCATTTACTCGGGCGGTGTCCGGCAGTCCGGCGCGGTCGGTGGGGGTCGGTCGGTGCCCACCTGGCGGGTGGGAGCGTAAGAATCGAGGACGGAGTCGTTTGAGGGGGCTGCCTGTGCCGGAGGGGGACACCGTCTACCAGGCCGCTGGCCGGCTGCACCGCGTGCTGGCGGGTCAGGTGCTGTCGGTGAGTGATTTCCGGGTGCCGCGGTATGCGACGGTCGACCTGACCGGTTCGACGGTGCTGGAGGTGGTGCCTCGCGGCAAGCACCTGCTGATGCGCTGCTCCAGTGGCATCACGGTGCATTCCCATCTCCGGATGGAGGGGTCGTGGCGTACCTTCGCCGCCGGTGAGCCGTGGCGTGGCGGTCCCGGCTGGGAGATCCGGGTGGTGCTTGGCAACGCACGGCACGTCGCGGTCGGCTATCGGCTGCCCGTTCTCGACGTCCTGAAGACCGTCGAGGAGTCAGCCGTCGTGGGTCATCTCGGTCCCGACGTGCTGGGACCGGACTGGGACCTCGACCAGGTGGTGGCCAACGCACTGGCCCGCCCCGAGCGGGAGATCGGTGCGGTCCTGCTGGATCAGACCGTCCTCGCGGGCCTCGGGAACGTCTACCGGATCGAGGCGTGTTTCGTCGCCGGAGTCTCGCCGTGGACGCCGGTCAGCGAGGTCCCCGACCTCACCGGGCTGGTCAGCGGAGCCCGACGAATGATCGCCATCAACGCGGACAGGACCAGGCGAGTCACGACCGGGTCGACCCGGCTGGGGGAGGACCTGTGGGTCTACGGCCGCGGCCGGAGGCCGTGCCGCCGGTGCGGCACGGCCATCCGCAGGGCCGGGGCGCCGCCGTCCGACGCCTCCGCGGAAGGCCGCCTCACCTACTGGTGCCCCCGCTGCCAGCCGGGACCGGCGCCCACAACGGCCAAGTGAGGCGTTGGAGCGGGCCCTGGCACGGATCACGGAGGTGGCGGTCCGGCGTGGGTGGAACTCGTCGGCCTCGGCGTAACGCCGGATCAGGTCTCCGGCTGGTCACTGATCGAGAAGCTGGAGGACCCGGAGACCGCTGGCCGGCGCCGGCTGGCACCTGACCCACTGGTGGACGGACCCGGACGACGACTTCGCCGTCAGCCTGTCCGTCCCCACCTGAGCGTGACCTCAACGGCGTTCCGTCTCGCAGCCTCAGGGTGGTCACCGGGACGGTCCGTGGCCGGGCAGGCGGGTCAGTGGCCGCGCGGCGCGTACATGATCACAGCCATGCCCACCAGGCAGATCAGCGCGCCGGCGAGGTCGAAGCGGTCAGGCTGGTAGCCGTCGGCGATGGCGCCCCACAGCAGCGAGCCGGCGACGAAGATCCCGCCGTAGGCGGCCAGGATGCGTCCGAAGTGGGCGTCGGGTTGGAAAGTGGCGGTGAAACCGTAGAGGCCGAGTGAGATGATGCCGGCGCCGACCCACAGCCAGCCGCGGTGCTCGCGCACTCCCTGCCAGACCAGCCAGGCCCCTCCGATCTCGAACACGGCGGCGACGACGAACAGGGCGACTGAGCGGGCGATGACCACGATGGAAGCGCTTTCGGTGAGGACAACAGGGCAACGGCGGCGGCAGGCGAGACGGCTGGGTCTGGCTAACCGGGGTCGGCGTGCACGATGAGCACGTCGAGCGTCCGCGGCCGGACGCCTTCGACCCGGCGCAGCTCGATGTCGCTGGTGGCGCTGGGCTGGGTCGACTCTCGCACGATCAGGTCCGGTTCGAAGACGACCTGGCGGTGCCGGTGGGCGTGGCCCGCCGAGACCTCGTCGATGAGCAGCTCCGCCGCCGCCTGGCCCAGCTGCGCCCGCGGCTGCTCCTGGAGCAGGCTCAGATAACGCCAGCCGGTCGCTGATCGCTCGCGCCGTCACCTCGGGTACGTGCCGATGCCGTCCCAGGCGACGCGGTGGCCGTCGCTCGACGCGCCGAGGGCCGTGGACCGGACGCCGAGCGCTCCGGCGAGGCGTCAGGCGTTGCGCCGGTCGTCCGAGCGCAGCGGTGAGCCGGCCGGGAAATGTCCGCACACCGCTGGGCGGTTGGAGATCGACGGCGCCCTCTTCGAGGTCGGACTTCTGCTGCCGTTTCGTGTTATTGCCCAAACGCCGGCCAGGTGGGCCAGAAAGGATCGAACGGGACAGCGGAGGGAGGCCAGGCTCATGACGAAGGCATCGACAAGCGAGAACGAGGATCGAGACCTCACGCGGCGGCGGGAGGCCACCAGAGGAGCCCAGACGGACGTCGAGCGCAGTGGCGAGCAGCTGCGTAGCGCTCGGGAGGCGCTGGCGTTGCATGACGCCCAGGCTGCCAGCCACCGGACGGCGATCGACGACGCCAAGCGGATGCTCGCCGTACACCGGCAGGCTCTGCGGGCGTTGGACGACGACCGGGACCGGCTGCGCGGCGAGGTGCAGAAGGCTCGTAAGGCTTCCGAGAAGGCCGCCCGACGCGCTACCAAGGCCGAGCAGCGCTACGAGCGTTCGGTGCTGGCCAGTCTGGTCGACCGGGAGAAGGACGCCGACCGGCGAGCCCATCCGACCCGTGACGGCTCCGCGTCCGGTTCCTCGGTGCGGCCCGGCTCCGCGCCGGTGACGGGGCGGGACGACCGGCCCAGGCTGCGGCGCGAGCCCACCGGGACGGGCACGAAGGTCACGTTGGGCTGACGTGGTCTGGCAGCCGGCCACCGCATTGTCTCCACCAGGGTCGGCGCCGGACCGGTAACCGGTCAGGCGCCGGCCCGTCACGTCGACACGTGGCAGCGGGACGTACCCGCGGCGAGCTGGCCCAACCACGGAACTCCGATCTGCTGGACGCGGGAAGCCCCGTGCCGCCCGGACAGGGGTGGGCGCATCCACGGCGGGTATCCCGCCGCCCCGGGGCGCGATGCGGCGCCCGCCGCGGAAGGTCAGGAGCCTGCTATGCCCTTCTTCGATCCGATCGAGTCGGGGTTCTACGCGTCCTGCCTGCAGAATCTGCTGACGGACAAGCGCCTCGGTCCCGTCCTGACGGACGGGCTGGTGGAGCTCGGCGCCGGCACCGGCATTCCGATGATCGAGGCCCTGCGCCGGCAGGAGTCGACAGTGCCAGTGCGCGGTTTCGAACAGGACGAGCGCTCCAGTCGGATCGCCGCCCGCATCGTCGAGAAGGCCGGCCTGGCGAACTACCAGATCGTGCACGGCGACTTCTTCGACGGCGCCCACGCCGGCCGCGAACGGTGCGCCGTGGGCAACCCGCCCTATCTGCCAGCCCCCGGCCACGCGCCCGAACTGTGGGGCGGCGACACCGGCGCCGAGATCTCCCGGCGAGTACTGTCCGAGGGCTTCGACACGGTCCTGTTGCTGGTGTCCTCACTGTCCGACCCGGTCGGCCTGCTCGACCACGCCGAGACGGCCGGCTACCGGGTCATGGACTGGATGGCCAGGCCCATCACCTTCGGCGACTACACCCGCGACCGCCGCGTAAGCCGCCGCCTCAGCGAACTGGCCAGCGACGGCCACGCCCACTTCACCCCGAAGACCTACGTGATCTCCGGCGTCACCTGGACCGTCGACCCGACCGGGCCGGACGACCGCGAAGCGCTCACCCAGGTGCTGACCGCCGGTAACGCGCACGCCATCGACGGGTGAACACCGCCGGCGGGCAGGGTGGACCGCCGACCCGGCCTACCCGCGAGGAGGGACACGCCGTAGGACAGGCTCCCCTGGGTGACGGCCCCTCACGCGGCGCGGGAGAAGCGGAGCGGCACGGTGGCGCTCTCGGCGCCGTCCCGTACGGCGGCGGTCTGGTCGGACGGGCCGCTGACCAGTGACTGTGTCCACGCGAGGTCCGGCGCCCCCCGGAGCCGGCCGGATCCGTCGGTCTCGCGGCGGGCGCTCGGCGCTGGCCGGCGCGAGCAGGTGCAGGAGCGCGGGCAGCAGCGTCGCCCGCAGCACGAACGCGTCGATGGCGACACCGGCGGCGAGCCCGTATCCGATCACCAGCATCATGCGGGCCGGCTGCGCGGCGACCGCGGCGAAGAGAAACAGCATCACCAGGTTCATGGTGAGCATGACGTGGCCGACGTCCGCATGGCCGCGCCGGACGGGCGTGGCCCCGTCGCGGCGATGGCGAGAGCGCTCGCCCGGGTCGGCGCGGGCGGGTTCGGTGAGCCGAACGAGCAGGCTGAGGTTCAGCCCTGGGAGCAGGCCGAAGACGGCGACCAGGACGATCACCAGCAGGGATGGCTCGACCGGCCCGGTCGCCAGTCCCAACGCCCGGGTGACCTGGCAGGTCTGGAACAGCAGCGCGAGGACGCCGGCCGCGGCGAGGATCGCCAGGCCGCTCGTCAGCGCCAGGGCGGCCGCGATCGTCGCCGAGCGCAGAATCAGCAACCCAAAGCACAGCATGGTCAGCAGGACGACCGCGAGGAACCCGGTCGTCGCGCCGTGGAACTTCGCCGCCATGTCGGCGAACAGTGCGGTGGAACCGCTGATGAAGGCCCGTGAGCCGGTGCCGGCCAGCACGCGCGGAATGACCTGGCCGCGTAGCCGCTTCAGCAGGGCGGTGGCGTCCGTCGAGCGTGGACCGGCCGCTGGGAACACCCGGATGAGGGCGACACCCGCCTGCGTGTTGTTCACGTTCACCGCTGCTCGCTTGACCCCGGGGGTCTTCGCGAGCGCGGACACCACGGCGTCCGGGGACACCGCCAACCGCGCCGGGCCCAGCTCCACGGCCACCAGCATCGGCCCGTTGACCCCGGGGAAGAAGTCCTTGCTGATCAGATCGTAGGCCCGCCGGGTCGTCGACGACGTCGATTCGGCGCCGTCGTCGGCCCCGCCGAGCTTGAGGGTCAGTGCCGGCGCGGCGAGCGCGAGCAGCACCAGGCCCGCGGCACAGGCGGCGACCAACGGGCGGCGATGGACCAAGCCGGCCCACGTCGCTCGCAGCCCCGGCGGGTGGCTCAGGCCCTGGCCGCTGGTTGTCAGGTGATGGCGCTCCGTCCAGCCCAGCAGGCGTGGTCCGCAGATCGCGAGCAGCGCCGGGAGCAGAGTCATGATCACCAAGCCGGTCGCCGTACCGGCCGCGGCGGAACCGAACGCGACTCCGCTGAAGAAGGGCAGACCGAGGGCGACGACCGCGTCCATCGCCAGGGTGACGCAGAACCCGCCGCACGCGATCGCGAAACCCGTCTGCGCGGCGGCTCGCGTCACCGCCTCGAACGCGGTCACTCCCTTGCGCAGGCCCGACTGGGCCCGGTGCACGACGACGACCGCGCCACCCAGGCTGGTCCCGGCCGCGACGACGGCCGCGAGCAGCGGGGCGTACAACGTCATCGTGGTCGCGTGGGACAGCAGCACGGCGATGGCCAGCGCGGTCAAGGTCGCCACGACGGTGGTCACGGCACAGACGGCGACCGCGCCGCGGGACCGCAGGGTCGCGCCTAGCAGCAGCAGGGCGGCCGCGAGCGCGATGAGGATCGGCCACAGCGAGATGTTCGTGGCGTTCACCGCGGTCGCGTCCGGGCCGGCGATCTCCACCTGCAGGTTGGGCCCGTCATAGGCGCGCGCCGTGGTGACGAGCCGCTGCGCGGTGGCTCGGTCCGGGTGCAGCGCCGAGCCTTTCACGATCACCGACACGACCGCGGTGTGGTGGTTCGCGCTCACCGGGTCGACACCGAGAACGACCGCGCCCGCCGGTGAGAACGGGTCGACGACGGCGGCAACCTTCGGCACCTTGCCGAGTTGCGCCGTCATCGCGGTGATCTGCGCCCGGACGAGGGGATCCTCAACCGTTCCGTGGCGGGCGTGCACCACGACCGTCTCGGTGTCCGGAAGCCCTGTCCCGCCCAGCGCCCGGCTCACGAGGCCGAGGGCTCGTGCGGAGTCGCTGCCCGGAACAGCCACGTCGGTGTTGAAGCGGCCGCCCTGCCCACGTGCGATGAGAACAAGCGTCACCAGAAGGATGGCCCACTGGCCGACGACCACCCAGCGGTGTCGGGCACACGTCGCGGCAAGGAACACGCGCGCGGTCACGGCCAACCTGCCTTTTCGCCTCATTTGTGACAAAATAGACCCAATATCGTTGTCGAACCAGGACCTGGAACCCTCAGCGTTGCCGCACGCACACGCCTTGTGGGGCCAGTCAGCGAGGGCTGGTTGTCGAACCATCTGGGTTGGCGGGCCTTGGCATTGGCGGCCGGGGCAGCGCTGTTGCTGGCCGGGTGCGCAAGCTCGGCTGCGCCTTCCTCCGCCACCGGTGCGGCTGCGCCACCTTCGGCGACCAGCGCGGTGTCCGGCGCTTCGGCGTTGACGGGATCGGCGGGAGGCTGGCTTGGCTACCAGGCGCCAGCAGGCGATCAGCGGCGTTACGGCGCGGTGAGCGACGCCGCCGGGCTCGGCGAGCCGCACACCGCCTGGACCGCCAAACTCGGCGGCGAGGTCCACGGCCAGGTGCTGGCGACCGATTCCGCGGTCATCGCCGCGACGGAGACCAACCGGGTCGTGGCGCTACGCCCGACCGACGGCACCCAGCTCTGGTCGACGTCACTCGGCCGGCCGCTGACGAACGTCGCGCAGGCCGCGGGCTGCGGCAGCATCGACCCGCTCGGCGTCACCAGCACACCCGTCA
>Ga0068863_100004621_pt1 | contig 13561 bp, 11 predicted proteins | sample KBSSwiS62_FD_66596 | JGI IMG/M metagenome (GOLD analysis project Ga0068863, IMG submission 66596) | Switchgrass rhizosphere microbial communities from Kellogg Biological Station, Michigan, USA - KBS Switchgrass S6-2 | ecosystem: Host-associated > Plants > Roots > Rhizosphere > Soil ...
GGGCCAGGGAATTGAAACTGCGCCACCTGATTGCCGCGCGCAAAGCTACCCTGCAATACCTCACCCGCATGGATTACGGCATTTATTATTCCAACGAATGGTTTGTAAAGGAATGCTTCCCGCAAAGCCTCAAGCCCGTGCATGGCGCCGCCAAATTATTTGCATTGACTTGCTTGAGGGCAGGGCTAAGCGCAATCAAAAACGGTGACTTTAAAACATTTTCCATTCAGCTGGCATCGGTAGCTGGCCGCATCGGAGGAAATTTTGACGTGCGGGGCCAGGACAAACCCAGGTGGCTGAAATGGATAAGCAGGAAATACCTTTAAATGTGAAGGTCACAAGTGAGCATTCAAAAAAAAGATTGCTTTGAACTCATACAAACCTTCCTAACGCTGTGCCGGCCTCTGTGTTTCCGCTATGGCGTAAGAATATCAGAAATTAAGAAATCAGCAATATTTTTATGAGCGATTTTGAAAAAGAATATTATGAATCCGAACAATTTTGGGCCGGTGAAGCGATCCAGGACGAGAACAACCTGAAGCGGTTTCGCGAAACTGCTGTCATGATACCGGCAGACGCTGCATCACTGGCGGATATTGGTTGTGGTAATGGCCTGTTTGTAAATTACCTGCAGACAGAAAAGCCTGCACTTAAACTGATGGGTGTTGACAGGAGCAACGCAGCGCTTAAATACGTAAAAACGGATAAACAAATCGGCGATATTGCGGCGATACCGCTGGCAAACAGTTCATATGATTGCGTTACTTGCCTTGAAGTAATAGAGCATTTGCCGGTAGATGTATATGGAAAAGCTTTAGCAGAGCTGGCCCGCGTGTCAGGTAAGTATGTCATCATAAGCGTTCCGTATGCTGAAGAACTCGAAGAAAATCAAACTCAATGCCCACAGTGCAAAACCATTTTTAATGCAGATCTACACTTGCGGAATTTTTCTGATAGTACGATGCAGCAATTGATGCAGACATATGGTTTTGAATGCGTATCTTTTAAAAAAGCCGGCGAGATAATCAATTACAAGGGTCACTATGCATTCAGGAAAAAATTTTACCCTGAGCAATTCCGGCTCTGGCGTTCTCCCATATGCCCGGTATGCGGCTTTCGCGACAAAGAACAGGTGCCCCAGCAGCAGCGATCTGCTGGCCTGCAAGCTTCAACGGCTATATCTCCCAAACGCAGTATGCTTTCTTATTTCACCGGCCTTCCTAAATTATTATGGCCAAAAGAGAAAAAGTATTTTTGGATCATAGCATTATATAAAAAAATATAAGTACTGGGGTTCGCCCAGGCTGCATATTAAATTACAAACATGTTTACAGACAAGACGCTGTTGATAACCGGGGGAACCGGGTCTTTTGGCAACGCAGTGTTAAAACGCTTCCTGCATTCTGACATCAGGGAAATACGCATATTCAGCCGCGATGAAAAAAAACAGGATGATATGCGCAAACGCCTGAACAATCCAAAAGTTAAATTCTACATCGGTGACGTGAGAGATCCTGGCAGTGTCGATGGCGTCGTAAAAGGCACAGATTATATTTTTCATGCAGCGGCATTGAAGCAAGTGCCATCCTGTGAATTTTTTCCATTGGAGGCGGTGAAGACAAACATACTGGGCACAGACAATGTACTCACGGCTGCAGAAAAATATAAAGTGAAAAGAGTAGTTGTACTAAGTACGGATAAAGCTGCGTATCCCATTAATGCTATGGGTATGTCAAAAGCCCTGATGGAAAAAGTAATGGTGGCCAAGTCGCGCAACCTCAATGACACAGAAACTATTTTTTGTGGAACCAGGTATGGAAACGTAATGGCCTCGCGTGGTTCGGTTATCCCATTGTTCATTGAACAACTAAAAGCCGGGCAGTCGCTCAGTATTACGGATCCGCAGATGACGCGGTTTATGATGACATTGGAAGATGCTGTGGATCTTGTTCTATACGCATTTGAAAATGGCCGGCAGGGCGACCTGTTTGTGCAGAAATCTCCCGCAGCCACCGTAGAAACACTGGCAAAAGCTATATTGGAATTGTACAAGTCCAACAGCGAGATTAAAGTGATTGGCACCCGCCACGGCGAAAAGCTCTATGAGACTTTGGTAAACCGTGAGGATATGGTGAAAGCACAGGACACCGGGAGTTATTATAGAATTCCCGCGGATAACCGGGATTTGAATTATGCCCAGTATTTTTCTGAAGGAGAAGTGTCAATCAGCAGGTATGATGAATACCATTCTCATAATACTACAAGGCTGGATATTGAAGGCATGAAAAAACTATTGCTCAAACTGCCTGTATTCAAAAAAGATATTTTAGGAGAGGCCGATACTGTTCAATATCCTGAATAAATCATTGCGCATGCAACCCTCTTTTATTAATGGCAATACCCATACGGACGAACGAGGTACTTTGGTATTCGCGAACGACTTCTCGATGCAGGATGTAAAAAGATTTTATATTATTTTCCATCCATCTACAAGTATTATCAGGGCCTGGCAGGGACATCAACGAGAACAAAAATGGTTTTGTCCGCTCGAAGGTGTTTTCGAAATAAAGTTGGTACAGCCAGACGACTGGAAGCATCCGTCAGCGAAGTTGCCGTTGCTTCATTTTGAACTCAATGCCGCCAAACCGGGTGTTTTGCATATACCCGGCGGTTATGCCAGCGGTTTCAGGGCATTAGTTCCCAATTCGCGGATGATTGTTTACTCCGACATGAACCTGGAAGATTCAAAACTGGATGATCTGCGGTTTGACAAATCGTTCTGGTTCGAATGGAGTCAATAAAGAAAGAAGACACATGTTGAAAATAGGGATTACAGGGCAGACCGGTTTTATAGGAAAGCATCTTTTCAACACCATCGGCTTATTTCCCGCAGAGTTTGAGCGCGTTGGTTTTGAAAAAAGTTTTTTTGAGCACAATGATGCGTTAGACAACTTTATCAAGCAGTGTGATATAATTGTTCATCTCGCCGCCATGAACCGGCATCCCGATCCCGAACATATTTACCAGGTAAATACCAGCCTGGTGAAAAAACTAACAGATTCGCTCGTGCGCACCGGTAGCCACGCGCATGTAATTTTTTCTTCTTCCACCCAGGAGGAAAAAGACAATCATTATGGTCAGTCTAAGTTAGCAGGACGACAGATGCTGGCTGAATGGGCAAAAAAGCATGGTGGTAAATTCACCGGCATGGTTATACCGAATGTCTTCGGGCCATTTGGGCTCCCATTCTATAATTCAGTAATAGCTACATTTTGCCACCAGTTGACGCATGAAGAAACGCCGGTAATAGCGGTAGACGGAGAACTCAATCTTATATACATAGATGAACTAGCCAATGCCATACTGGACAGTATCCGCTCAGGCGAGGCGGGGGATCAAATGAATGTGCCCGCAACCTCGCGCATAAGGGTTTCGGCATTGTTGCTATTGTTGGAGCAGTATAAAACACTATACCTGCAAAAAGGAATCATACCTCCAACCAACAACAGTTTTGAAAGAAACCTGTTTAATACGTTCCGGTCTTTTATTGACAACAAAAATTATTTTCCGGTAAAGCTTACGAAACATACCGATCCGCGCGGAGCATTTGTAGAAATCATCCGGCTCGGTAATGGCGGACAGGTTTCTTTTTCGACTACGTTGCCAGGTGTCACAAGGGGCAACCATTTTCATACGCGTAAAATTGAAAGATTTGCTGTTATCAGGGGTAATGCGCTGATACAATTACGGCAGGTAGGTACATCAGAGGTGCTGGAATTTTATTTATCAGGTGATGCACCTGCTTACGTGGATATGCCTGTCTGGTATACACACAATATCAAAAATGTCGGGGAAGGGGAATTGTACACAATTTTTTGGATCAACGAGTTTTTTGATCCCGCTGACCCGGACACCTATGTAGAACCTGTACATTTATAACAGGAACAATCAATGAAAGAAAGATTAAAAGTAATGACGGTGGTAGGCACCCGTCCTGAGATAATCCGGTTATCAAGGGTGCTTGCAGCGCTGGATAATGCGCCTGCCATCAACCATGTGCTTGTACATACCGGGCAGAACTATGATTTTGAGCTGAACCAGATATTTTTTGACGATTTGGCCATACGCAAGCCAGATTTTTTTCTGAATGCCGCAGGTGCAACCGCAACTGAAACAATTGGCCAGATTCTTGTCAAAATAGATCCCCTGCTGGATTCAGAAAAACCCGATGCATTTCTTGTACTGGGCGATACCAATTCCTGCCTTTGCACTATCCCTGCAAAAAAAAGACATATTCCTATTTTTCATATGGAGGCTGGAAATCGTTGTTTTGATCAGCGTGTGCCCGAAGAAACCAATCGTAAAATTGTTGACCATATTTCAGATATTAATTTAACGTACAGCGATATTGCCAGGGAATACCTGCTACGGGAAGGATTACCTGCAGACCGGATTATAAAAACCGGTTCGCCGATGTACGAAGTGCTGCATCATTACCTGCCCAAAATTCAACAATCGGATATACCCGCAAAACTGGGTTTGGAGAAAAACAAATTCTTTGTGGTATCCGCACATCGCGAAGAAAATATAAACAGCGAAAGAAATTTTAAGGGGCTTATTACCAGTTTAAACTTAATCGCCGAACATTATAGCTGCCCTGTCATCATGAGTACGCATCCGCGTACGCGTAAAATGATTGAACAGAAAAATATAAAAATGCGCCCCGAAATACAATTGCTGAAACCCATGGGTTTTTGTGATTATAACGCATTGCAGATGCATGCTCTGGCAGCACTGTCAGACAGTGGAACTATTTCAGAAGAATCTTCCATCCTCAATTTCCCGGCAATAAACATTCGTGACACGCATGAGCGTCCTGAAGCAATGGAAGAAGCCGCTGTTATCATGACAGGGCTTAATCCTGAACGCATCATGCAGGCTTTGGCGGAACTCGCCGGTTTCGACAGGGCAAAACGAGCTTTCAGACTGGTTGATGATTACAGTATGCCCAATGTGTCTGATAAAATGGTCAGAATTATTTTGTCTTATACAGATTATATAAAGCGGGTAGTGTGGCAGGAAAAAGATTGAGTACATGATTCGCCTGAAGCCTTTTGTAGATATCAATATCAATTGCCCGAAATGCGCGGCGGCAGTTCAACCCAACAAATGGCTGATAACCGGTATGCATAGCATGTGTGGTATTACATGCCCGTCTTGCGGTAATATAATGTATATGGAGCTCCCGGTAAACAGCGGTCTTTTTTACCCCGGCATCCTTGATGCAGCAACCGGTGAACGGTGCGATCATTTGCCGATGAACAACTGGTATCTGTCGGGGTTGGTAACGGCGTTTAAAAACCGCGGATCCGAAGAAGTTAAAATTGAGGTAATTGGTTCAACAGTTCTTGGTGCAAAGCCTGTATTGCTGCTGAATACGATTGATGCTACTTATGGCCATGCCTTGTACCAGTTGCTGAATGCAGATTATTATCTGCAACAAAAGGAGTATGATCTCGTAATACTTATCCAGCGTTCCATGCTTTGGTTGGCGCCCGAAGGTGCCGCCCAATTATGGGTGGCAGATATCTCTTTCGGCCAGGGAGATAAATGGTTTGATGCGCTGGCGGAAAATATTGAGCTATTGTTATCCGGGATAAACGATGTTTTTTTATGCAGGTCTTTCCAGCAGGCAGATAGTAATGATTTCAACATTGAACGGTATACAAAGATTGCTCCCTTTCCTTTAGAAGAATGGAATGTGAGGCTGGTAAAACCAACGGTTACTTTTATCTGGCGAACCGACCGGTTCTGGAGAAGAACCTTACCCAAACTGATCGACAACAGGATTACAAGAAAGCTGTTTCCGGGATTGCTTAATACGGCGCGGAATTATTTCCAGTTTCGCTGGATACTAAAATTCAGCGCCGCAGTGCGCAAGGAAATTCCGGATATTGATTTCGCCATTGCCGGAATGGACAAAAGAACGCCGCCATTGCCCGATTGGATAAAGGACTACCGGTATCCTGTGCATGAAGACCACACCGCAAGGGAACAGGCAAAGCGGTATGCAGAAAGTCATATGGTACTGGGATGCAACGGGTCTTCCCTGCTATTGCCAGGCTGCATGGCAGGCGGGGTGCTTGATATTGTACCGGGTGATCAATGGGCTGTTTCCGCAGGCACTTTTCCATTTCGGATCACCAGCATAGGCGATACACATTTCCGTTATGTGATGCTTCCCTGCGAAATAACTATTGAGCGGCTGGTTGCTGTACTGGTATCGGTGTTGCGCGACCGGGCTTATGTTGAAATTCAAACATCTCCCCCGTGGCGCGAACATAAAGCAGACTTGGATAATTTTGCGTGGAGTCGTTATCGCCAGGCAGCTTTCCAATTAAGCGAACATTTCTCGTCGGACAAAGGCATGATATCAGTCAGCCGCAGCAAATAAAGAAAGCATGTTTGTGATAATCGATTACGGCGTCGGGAATCTCACCTCTGTCCGCAATATGCTGAAAAAAGCCGGTGCGGAAGCAGTGATCAGTAATAACAAGGAGGAGATATTAAGGGCATCAAAAATAATATTGCCGGGTATGGGGCATTTCGATAATTGCATGAATAAACTCAATTCATCCGGGTTAAGGGGGGCAATAGAACAAAAGGCGCTGGTGGAGAAAATACCTGTGCTGGGTATCTGTGTTGGCCTACAGATGTATATGGAAGGAAGTGAAGAAGGAAAGCAGCCTGGGTTGGGTTGGGTTGCAGGCAAAACCATTCGCTTCAAACCGGAACAGATGGCCGGCAACAGGAAGATACCAAATATGGGGTGGTTGGATATAAAAATAGAAAAATCTTCCAGGCTTACAGAAGGGTTAGCCGATGCCCGTTTTTATTTCGCGCACTCCTACCATGTGGTGGTAGAAAACGATTCAGATAAACTGATTACGGCCAGCTATGGCTATCCGTTTACAGCGGGGATAGAAAAAGATAATCTTTCAGGCGTTCAGTTTCATCCTGAAAAAAGTCACCGGTTTGGCCTGCAACTCTTAAAAAACTTTGCTTTTAATTACTAATGCGTCGCGTTAGAGTAATACCAGTATTGCTGCTGCACAAGGGTGGATTGGTAAAATCAGTAAAGTTTAAAAACTATACTTATGTAGGAGATCCCATCAACGCGGTAAAAATTTTTAATGAAAAGGAGATAGATGAAATTGTGGTGCTGGATATAGACGCCACTGCGATGGGAAGAGGACCCGATTTTGAAAAAATTACTGAAATAGCGGGCGAGGCCTTTATCCCGCTTGCCTATGGCGGTGGGATTACAACTATTGATGAGGTAAAGCAGCTTTTTTACCTGGGCGTAGAGAAAATTATATTGAACCATTCGGCGATACATAATCAATCACTGGTTACCGAAGCTGCCAGCCTGGCGGGCAGTCAAAGCGTAGTAGTATCAATAGACGTAAAGAAAAACCTGTTCGGCAAATACAAAGTTGTCACAAAGAACAGTAATGGAAATACCGGTCTTGATCCTGTTGCGTTTGCCAAACAAATGCAGGCTGCCGGCGCAGGCGAAATTTTTCTGAATAGCGTAGACAGAGATGGGACTTACGGTGGCTATGATCTGGATTTGATAAAAAGTATAAGTGCTGTACTGGATATTCCATTGGTGGTTTGCGGTGGTGCGTCTGGTATGGAAGATTTTGTGAAAGCCGTTCAGCAGGGCGCTTCAGCGGTGGCCGCTGGCAGCATGTTTGTTTTTCAACGTGCCCACCGGGCGGTGCTCATCAGTTACCCTTCTCAATCTGAATTGAAAGAAAAACTATATCAATAACGTTAACTGCCTGTTTTGCACCGATTAGCTACAATTCTTCTTTTATTGCTTTTTTTTGCTGTCGGGGCTTGCTCACAAATGACTGTAACTGTAAACAAGCAGGGTAATTACGAGATTAGAAACGGGGTTGCAGGTATTGTGCTTGCCCGGCAAAAAGACAGCCAGGATAAACGATGGCCTGCACCTGTGCAATCTTTTATTTACTATGATGGATCCTATTCTGACAATACGACCAACTACCTGGTTTCCCCCACACCGCCGGTGTCGATGAAAACAAATATTGTCTCTGCCACAAAAGAGCAGGTTATTGTTGAAATTGTATATGATTTTCAAAAAAAGGAGTTTGATTTTTATGGGAGAAAATTTGCTGGCGGTGAAGCAAAACGGGGTTTTTACCGTTGTCAGATTACAATCAGGAAAAATGAGAAATCTATTGTGATTGACGAAGATGCAGACTATGATATTTCATACGCTGTAAAGATAAGCGGAGGGCTTTCACCCAACCAGGCAAGATACCGTGGATGGGGAGCGGAAACCGTTGAGCAGGGATATGAATCGCCTGGTATGATTTACAGGTCTGAAGATACACGCAGCTATCCGATGGACGCAACAGTAGATTTCAACTTTACAAAACCATATTTCATTTATCCGTTGCTAACGCTTTGGGAACCGGCGGGAGGAGAGATGAATACTGGTCGTTACTGGCAGGTATATAATAGCAACGCTGCATCCGCCAGCAATTTGTTTGGTTTTTTCCAGGGAAAACCAAGTCGTTTGGAGGGCGCAAAGAGCGTAGGCCCACGCCTCAGAACATTTGCTGAGGATGGGTTAAACGGCGATAAAAAAATTGCCGACCTTCATGTTAGCATTGAAAGGTTATCCCCCGATGTTGCTTGGATTCCTAAGAAGGGTTTTGAGTGGGTAGCTTATATCAGTACAAAAAAAGATTTACTGAGGCCCGAACAGGTACAGCCTATTGGTATCGAAATGAACCGCGTAAGCGGCTTGGCTACAGTGATCAATGATTATGCAGCAAAATCAGTCAAAATAATACCCTCCTTTTACAATGCAGCGATCTATATGCCTGTGGAGAAAGTAGGCAAGCTTCGCGAATCCGTAAAAAAAGATTTTTCATTTTATACAAAGTTGTTGCAAACGGAAGGCGCGTACCAGCAAATTTGGGATATGTGGCATTCTCCCCAGAAAGCGCGTGCAGTGATTGACACATTGTTGGCTGTCAAACACAGGCTCGAGACAAATTATATTTCAGGTGATGGCGTATACTCAAGAGAATATCGTTACTGGAAGGGATCACGAAATTTTAAATATTATGGAATTCTTATTTCCTGTCTTTTCTCGGATAGAACAATTTCCATCAGCAATAGCGACAAAGCACAACTGGAAAATTTTGTTGGAATGATGGCCCGGATACTCTGGAATGATAACAATGCTCCTATGACCGAAAACCCGGGTGTTAATTTCGGCCCTTCAAATATGATCTTTCAGTATTTGAATAACGGCCGCTTTTTCTTTGCATTGTTACTGAAAAACGATCCGGAATTTGCTGAAAGGGCAAAACAGGTTTTAAACGCCGTATTGCAGAATATCGGAACTGCGATTGCTGTTAGCGGTGCAAGCTATGGATCGCCTCATTACACGCAGGCAACGATTGAACCGTTGTTATTTTCAATACTTCAGTTGAAACAGGCAGGCGTAGTAGATTTATTCAAAACGAATAAAAAGCTGAAACTGTTTGCCAGGTTTTACCTGAACCTGCTTACACCAGCATCTGTCCGATTTGGGGGTAATCGTAAGCTGATATCATTTGGTGACGGATCTGAAGAAAACGCAGCCTGTTTCGGTTTGCTGGCTACAGGTTTTGCAGATGCGGATCCTGAGCTCAGCAGAGAATTAACCGCCGCGTATAATTTTGGTCCACGCCTCAATAGTTTTCATGGACCGGGCCGGCTTGCAATAGACGTAAGCACAACAACCAGCAGAGAAATTTTCACAGCCACCAGCAGCTACAATGGCTATCTCACTCATTACCGGTCTGATGTAAATACGCCAGCTGAAAGCGCTGTCTGGATATTAAACGGCGATTCTCTGTACGATCATCGCAACGACGATGCAGGAGAAACGGCTATCTACGCATTGGGGGCGCCTCTATCACTTAGCAGAAGTTCTTTTTACTATCCATTAGCATCTGATGCACGAATCAGAACGGTTGTAGTTCCTGAAAAATTATTTCCCGGGTGGAGCGGCCGCGAGCAGCCTATTGCGGAACATTCAAGTACAAATCGAACCTGGCCATCCTCGGCATTAAAGGAATTCGCATCGCTCGGATATAGTTGTAGTTCTACAACGCTAATGAAAACACCGGACGGGGGAGAATGGTACCGGCAATTAATGATGATTAATCTGCCCAATAATAGCCCCATCATTGTTTATTACGACAGTGTGAACGGAAATACACCGAATATCTGGAGTATGATGATGATGTCTGAAGGGCCCGTTGCCACACCTGTTGGAAATATTGAACCGGAGCACAGACTGCATAATAACGGCAATTTGCAACAGTTGCCTTCAGGTACACCTGTAAAAACGATGCCTGCTGGTTTAAATAGGTTTGCTTTTACAGGCCAACAATGGATCACTCACCCCAGCGGCGGAATAAACTGGTACCTTTATACTTTATCAAACAGCAGTATAGATTTTAGCCTTGCAGACTGGGCTAGCACCTGGCAGAATCAGTCGGAGCTGGAAGAGTTTGCTGCGACCAATAAACGCGGTTACACAGAAGAACAGCAAATTATCCGTTTAAAAAGTAACAGGCCTTTCTTCAATTTACTGCTGCCTTTCTCTAAAGGCAAGGATGTTTATGCTAATGCCGTTAAGAAGAGTAAAGATGAAAATGCATTTCAGCTCAAATTTCAAGATCAGGACATCTTTGTATCTCGTTCAGGATATTATTGCAGGGATGATAAAAAAATCGCGATGGCATCATGGACGACTGCCGGGGAAATGATAGCCGATGGATTCAGCATATCCGGAGGTTATACCGAAATTGAGGTAGTAAATAAAAAATTATTGATTCGGGTACATGGCAATGCGGGCAAAAGAACCATTGTGCTGCCATTTGCTATACAGCAGGCCGGGACCGCAAAAGAGGCACGCGTAAAGGCAACCGCAACAGGAGCTTTGCTCAACATTGATTATCCGGGCGGTTCGCTGAATTTAAACGGAACAGATAAAGGGCATTCAGAATATATTTTCACAATAAGGTAAATATTTTATCTTATATATGCATTGTGATGAAATTTGGAAGAAATCATTAATGAGCGGTGCATGGAACAAATGTTATGGTGTTAGACACAAAGGATAAAAGATATCAGCAATGTATACTTACTGTGATGGATAATATCGCAGATCCGGACATTCGTTTTGATGAAAACGGTATTTGTAATTATTATTATGAATATAAAGAAGCCGAACGTACAAATGTCTTCACGGGTGAGGTAGGCAAAGAAAAGTTACATAAACTGGTTGATAAAATTAAGAATGACGGTAAGGGCAAACCTTATGACTGCCTCATAGGTCTGAGCGGTGGTGTAGACAGTACTTACGTGGCATGGCTTGTAAAGGATCTGGGGCTTCGGCCATTAGCAGTACATCTTGATAACGGATGGAATTCTGAACTCGCTGTAAAAAATATTGAAAATATTATCAGCAAGCTAAGTATTGATTTGTTCACGCTTGTTATCAACTGGGAAGAATTCAGGGATATTCAGTTGTCTTACCTGAAAGCCTCTGTGGTAGATATAGAGGTTGTTAGTGATCACGCCATTTTTGCTACGATGTATAAACTGGCAAAAGAAAAAAGCATCAGTTATATCATCAGCGGCACAAATGTCGTAACTGAACATATTATGCCGCCTACCTGGCTATACAAAAAAATGGATTTCGCAAATCTGAAGGATATCCACAAAAAATACGGGAGCATTAAGCTTAAAACGTATCCCACGTTCGGTTTTAAAAAGCATGTTTTTTATTCGGCTGTCTTAAAACTTAACCCGGTCTCTATTCTCAATTATGTACAATACGATAAAAAAGAGGTAAAAGAACTTATAAAGCAGAAACTTGACTGGCGCGATTACGGGGGCAAACATTACGAATCTATTTTCACCAAATTTTACCAGGCCTATATTCTGCCAGAAAAATTTCACATTGACAAAAGAAAAGCGCATTTGTCAACACTTATTTGTTCTGGTCAAATCAGCCGCGAAGAAGCACTTAACGAGCTGAAACAACCATTATACAGTGAACATGAACTGAAGCAGGACAAAGAGTATGTCCTAAAGAAATTTGGATTAACAGAAACTGCATTTGCAAATATTATGAAGACACCAAGACGCAGGCACGAAGATTTTAAAACAGATACCAGGCTGAAAGAAAATTATATGAAACTGTTGCAAAAAACACAAAAAATAAGAAAAGCACTTAAAGGGAAATAGTTCATGAGCAATAAAATAAAATTTGCGCTTATTGGTTGTGGACGGATAGCACAGCGCCATGCAGAACATATAAATAACAAAGGAACATTGGTAGCTGTTTGTGATATAGTAAAAGAAAAGGCAGACAAGCTTTCCCATGAATATAAAGCCAAGGCGTATTACAGCGTGGAAGATTTGCTGGCACAGGAAAAAGATATTGACGTGGTTTCGGTCTGTTCACCCAATGGGTTGCACGCGGCTCATTCCATTAAAGTGCTGCAGGCCGGCTTTCACGTTCTGTGCGAAAAACCTATGGCCATTCATGCACAGGATTGCGGAGAGATGATCCAGGCAGCAGAAAAATCAAACAAGAGGCTGTTTGCTATTAAGCAAAACCGATATAACCCGCCAGTGGCAGCTGTAAAAAAAATAATAGAAGAAGGCAGGTTGGGGAAAATAAACAGTGTGCAGTTGAATTGCTTCTGGAACAGGAATCCCGATTATTATCATAATTCCTGGAAAGGAACGTTGAAACTGGATGGCGGCACACTATTTACCCAGTTTAGTCATTTTATTGATTTGTTGTACTGGATAGCGGGCGATGTACAGGAAGTGCAGGCGTACATGGGTAATTTTGTTCACCAGGGCATTATTGAATTTGAAGATACCGGCGTGGTAATACTGCGTTTTAACAGTGGCGCCATCGGTTCTATTAATTATACGGTGAACAGTTACAATAAAAATATGGAGGGATCACTGACACTGTTTGGCGAAAAAGGAACCGTAAAAATTGGCGGTCAATACCTGAATGAACTGGAATACCAGCAGATAGAAGGCTATAGTATCCAGGATCTCCCCGAAGGAAATAAACCCAATAATTACGGAAATTATGTAGGGTCAATGAGTAATCATGATAAAGTATACGACAATGTCATTGACGTATTGCAGAACAATGCATCTATTACCACCAGTGCCTTTGAAGGTTTGAAAACAGTAGAGATCATCGAAAAGATATACAAAGCCGCCATCCGCCTATGAGCCAGCCGTCCTTATACCAGAGTGCTATTAAAGATGTTGTATTTGGAACAGGCGTAAAAATAATAGAGCCGGTAAACATGTATGGCTGCAGTATCGGCGACCATTGCTTCATAGGACCATTTACCGAAATACAAAAATCAGTGCAGGTTGGAAAGAGAACAAAAATTCAATCGCACAGTTTTGTTTGTGAGTT
>Ga0068863_100004627_pt1 | contig 13556 bp, 15 predicted proteins | sample KBSSwiS62_FD_66596 | JGI IMG/M metagenome (GOLD analysis project Ga0068863, IMG submission 66596) | Switchgrass rhizosphere microbial communities from Kellogg Biological Station, Michigan, USA - KBS Switchgrass S6-2 | ecosystem: Host-associated > Plants > Roots > Rhizosphere > Soil ...
CCTGCCGATAATAAGGAAGCAGTTTCTGTTGCAACTAAAGCGTATGAGATGGCTCTTGAGGTAAATAAAAAAGATCCCAAGAACTATATTGCTTTGACTTATGCGAATCTCATTTTACGCGAACGCGCCAAACGACAATCTAACCCCGATGACGCAAAGAAGGATGTGGAAGCAGCAGGAGAATTATACAAAAAAGTAAGGGCGCTCCAGACGGGAGAAAGCAATGTCAAGTAGTAAGTCGAATGATTCTCCAACTGGCTCGCTTTTTAAATCCTACCTCGAGCCTGAGCGGAGCTATTCCCGTCGGATTATTGTGGCTTCGGTGGCGGCAGCCATTATCCTTGCAGCAATCGCCGCGTCACTGGTTATCTTCCCGCTGGTAGTGATTAGGGAATTGCCTCCTCCTCAAACTACCATTGGCGTCTTTGAGGCAGCCCCGCCTCCACCACCACCGCCACCACCACCTGCCGGCGCGGAAAAACCAAAAGAAGAGAAACCAAAGGTAGAGAAACCGAAGGAAAAAGTTCTCACGGAAGTAAAGAAAGTACCAAAAGAAACAAAGAAGGAAACAGCTGCTCCGTCAGGAGTCCAAGGCGGAGTTGAAGGCGGGGTCCAGGGAGGAGTGGTTGGCGGCGTTGTGGGAGGCACCGTTGGGTCAGAGGGTCCTGGCAAATTAATTGCCCAGCCTCAGAAGAGGCTTTCCGGTCAAGACCCAGAATATCCGGCGAACGCTCGGGCTAAAGGTCTCTCGGCCACTGTTGTCGCGCGTGTCTGTATTTCGTCCGTGGGAGCTGTGACAAGCATAAAAATTCTAAAAGGCGAGTCGGAATTCAACGAGAATGTCGAGAAAGCTGTCAAGGAATGGCGATATCAACCCTATGCAGCGGCCGGTGTCGCGGTTTCGGCTTGTTTTCCCGTCATCTTTAACTTTAACCTGAGGAAGTAATCATGCAGGAACTGGACTTTTTGGATATGTGGAGCAAGATGGGGATACCGGCAAAGGCGGTCGCCTGTGTTTTGCTTTTGATGGCTGTATATCTTATCGCCATTACCATCGAGCGACTGGTTTTCTTTGCGAAAAACAGAAGGCGCTCTGTTAAGTTAGTTGTTGGAATTCGCGATGTTCTGATGAAGAGCGGTGGCTCTCTCTCTGAATTGAGTGAACTTGCCCAGCACAATAAGAATGTTCCTTTAGCGAACGTTGTTGACGCTGCCGCAGATGCGTTCGCAAAAAAGCCAAAAGATCTAGATGCATTGGATCTCATTGTTGGCATTAATCGCGCTGTCGAGCGAACAATTGAACGTCAATCAAGTCGACTGAGGCGCGGATTTGGCGGGCTGGCTACAATAGGATCAACGGCACCATTCGTTGGGCTGTTTGGTACCGTGCTCGGTATTATTAATGCCTTTGCGCAGATCAAAAAAGGTGGCGCTGGTATGGGGGATGTGTCCGGCGGTATTTCAGAAGCTTTGGTTACGACCGCATTGGGGCTTCTCGTTGCGATACCTGCGGTAGCGGCTTACAACTACTTCACCAATGTCGCAGATAGGATGGTTATTGACATGGATGAGGTTGCTTCAGAATTGGTTGAAGCCATTATCTTGCAAAAGAACAGGGTCTGAAATGAATCAAGGGACTCAACGTCGTCTCGAGCTTCTTCAAATCAAGGCGCGAAAGATTCGGATTAAGAGCCAGAGAGGCGGTCTCAGTTCCGAAATAAATGTAACGCCGTTGGTCGACGTTGTACTCGTCTTGCTTATCATCTTCATGCTGGTGCTGCCGAAGATCGCTATTGAGGTCGATCTTCCGAAAGAACTGAAGCCAGAAAAGGCACAAGATGTCAGGGACGCTGTGAGTCTCATATTCAAGAAAGATAAGACGCTTTATGTCAATGACAAACAAATTGATCCGAAGAGTCTTGAGTCTTCGCTCGAGGCCGAACTTAAACACAATCCGCTAAAAAAGGTGCAACTTTCAGCAGACGCTGCTGTCGAGTTCAGAGAAATTCGAACCCTTCTATCCGCGCTTCGCAATGCGGGAGTTACACAGGCAGATCTGATGGGCAAGAGAATCGAAGAAGAGGAGCAGTAAATGGGCCCAATTGGAAAGTCAGGCGGGGCGATTGCCGGCATCAATATTACTCCTCTCGTTGACGTTGTGCTGGTTCTTTTGATCATCTTTATGTTGGTGATTCGAGGAGACACGGTCGATATCCCCAACGCAATCCCCAAGAAAGCAGAAGCCGAAGAGAGCACGGAACTAGAGAATGAGCAACTTGTTCTAGAACTTCTCAAAGATGGAAAAGCGATGCTCAATAGGGAGGAAGTGTCTGGCAAGGATTTCCCAGCTAAGTTTGGAGACCTGATGAAGACGCGTTCCGACAAGAAGCTCTTCGTTTCTGCCGATGATGAAGTTCCCTACGGCATAGTTGTATTCTGGATGAGTATGGCACGCAAGAGCGGCGCTTCTTTGGTGGCATTGCAGATTACGCCCCCCGAAGTAAACACCATTCAATAAGAGTACCCTAGTATAAGAGCACCCTCTTTTCCTTGCTCGAGAAACAGCTTATTAATCTTCCTCGCGCGAGGAAGAAATGGGCTCTCACTGGTTTGATGGACTAAGCGATAAGGCGCACGGATTTCTTCTTGCCTCGATGGTTTTTCGTAGCCGAGACGTTGATAATTTGTTTTTGCTATTAGATGAATCTGATGCTGAGCGCATGTTCGAGAGAGCGCAAGCAATCGTCTCTCTTGAGCGAGCGCAACGAGTTGAGCTCCTGTTATCTGAACTCAAGAGATCTTTATTTCGGTCCTCGCAGTCCTGGATAATGGCTGTTCACCCGAGTTGGGTAGTTGCTCTGTTAAATCAAGAGACCAGAGATGTCCAAAAAATCGCATTGGCTTGTCTTCCATCTCGCATCTCTCAAATTGTTGGTCAGGAGCTCGGTGTTGACACAAGCAAACAGGACGTCACAAGACAGCCTCATAGTGTAGTATCGGTGCTGATAAGAAGAACCATTGAGAAACAGCTTATACAGATGCGATCAGTGAATTTCGAATTGACCTTTACCCCTCGGCAGCTACTGGTGATGAGCAAAGAAGACCTTCGAAAAGTGGTTGATGAAGCAGGGAAAATGTCGTTTTCGTCATCTTTGGCTCAAGAACCGCATGATATACGAAGACAGGTGGTCCAAAGATTAGAGTACCATCTTGCCCAAGAAGTATTAGGTCATATGGAATCTGGTGTGAAAAGTGATTCTGACCTATACTCTCTTGTTGTGCGTATGGCCGAGAAGGGCGCGATAGATAATAGATTTGCGAAGTGCGTAAGACCGTGAAATTCGTTTTTTTTAGTTTTGTCTTTTTCGTGTTTTCGAATGTCGCTCTTTCGAGTGACGTTTGTAGCGACGATGGGCTGCGGTTTTCGCAGACCGACGTCCTTTTAGACCGCGAGTTGGTCTATCAATATTCGGAGTTCTTTCGTGAGTGCATAGAGACGGACGGCCAAGGTCTTGTGTGCCATTACCCGGAACTTGAAAAGAAATTCTCAACCTTTTATCGCTTTGATGGAGATGGAAGCTCTCACGTGCGTCCGATCAGCGCTTTACTGTGGAAGACCGATAATTTTGATTGGCAAAGAGATCCTAGCCCTCCTGAAAAAGAGGCAGCGCATCGCCAGATCGAGATTATTCGAAAGAATGGAGTCAAAAATAAAGAGTTTTCACGGCGAGAGCTTCGTTTTGTGGCTCGCTGTATTTTGAGAAAGGAAGCGAGCTGCAAACATGGCGACTTGCGGTACCATTTGAAAGCCCAAAGACTCACGGGTTCGGATGGGCGGGGCAATGTTCAATATACGGGTTATTACACTCCCCTCATTGAAGCGAGTAGAATTGAGAGCGAAGAGTTCAAATATCCTATCTACAAGAGACCGAAGGGTTGGCGTGATGATAACGGGCCACACGCGACGCGAGAGGAAATCGATAAGCTTGGTGTTTTGAAAGGTATGGGACTCGAAATCGCATGGACGAAGCGACCGCTCGCAATCTTCATGATGCAAGTGCAAGGTTCTGCGATTGCTCGATTTGCAGATGGAACTGAAAAGCTTCTTTCATACGATGGCAAGAACGGGCAACCTTATGTGAGCATCGGAAAATTGCTCGTTGAAGATGGCCACATTTCAAGCAGGGCTATTTCGTTAGAAGTCATCGAGGATTTCTTTGAGAAGAATCCGCAGTTCGTTGAAAAATACCTGTACCAAAATCCGTCCTACGTCTTCTTTAGGGCAAAGGGGAAAGAGCCGCGGGGCGCGTCAGGAAGTCACTTAACCGCAGGTCACTCGATTGCAGTGGACCCGAGAGTTATTCCATATGGCGCGGTCTTGATCGGAAAGGTTCCTATTTTGGGCCCATCAGATAGGGTTGTTCGTCACGAATGGCGATTGCTTTTTGCGCAGGACACGGGCGGAGCAATAATCGGCGGCACACATGTCGACCTCTACACTGGTATTGGTGAAGACGCTAAGAAACTTGCGAGTCACATGCATCATTATGGAGAGCTGTGGATTTTGCTGCCTAATAAGCAAATCTAGTCGGTCGGAATATCTTTCAAACGACGTTGCTGCCTTTCGCTATCGATTCGCCTATGGGCTAGCTGGCAATATTCAGAATCCTGCTCAATACCAACCCAATTGCGATCAAGGCGATCGCAGGCAAGCAAGGTGGATCCAGAGCCTGCGAAACAATCAACGACAAGTTCTCCGGGGTTTGTTCCGGCCAAGACAAGTCTTTCCATGAGTCTGATGGGCTTTTGTGACGGGTGTTTGCCGTGGATACGCTCTCGCATGGGAGTAAGAGGAATCTCCCAATAGTTGCGCATTTGCTTGCCACCATTCAGTGCTTTCATGTGGTGATAGTTATAAGTCCAATTCTTTGCGTTCGCATTAGAGTTGTTGCATAGCCACAGAATTTGTTCAGTGCTTTCGGTGAACATCCGGCAGGTGATATTTGGCTGCGCGTTTGGTTTCGTCCAGATAATACTGTTGATAATGCGCAAGTCCATACGTTGAGCTAGGCTGCCAATCGCGTAGATGTTGTGATAGCTCCCAAAGACAAAAATGTTACCATTCTTCTTTGTCACTCGACAGATTTGCTCAAGCCAGGCTGCCGTAAAAGACTCATAATCGCTTGGCGTGAATCGGTCCCACTCATTATCGATGGTGACATGTGAAGAGAAAGCCCAGGCAAGCCCTTTGCGATTCCTGGCAATATTGTAGGGTGGATCCGTGATGCACGCATCAAAGGACGCCGAGGGCCAGGCAGATAGAATTTGAACGGAATCGCCCTGGTAGAGCTGGTTAGGCAGCGGATAGATCTCTGTTTTCCGATTAGGCCCAACCAATAGCCTCAGCGGCTCGGATACAGGCTCAAACGGCCTGCCAAGATCAAATGCTTCTGTTTCTCTATCGTTTAGCCCTGAAGGCTTTGCCATCGTCGCTACCTGTCCTCTCTTCTATTATATCATATCGTCGCCGGTTGAGTCGAAAATTGCTCACCGACATGAATTAGTTTCCCATTGAGCGCGTCCAATATGGAAGTTTGTTTTCGTCCTTCAAACTGCAGGGAGCTGAAACAAATCTTGCCACTACCACATGCGACCGTTAATGTCTCTGAAGCATCGACTATTGTTCCAGGAGTTGCGGACAACGCTGCATTATCATCCACCACCATCGCGCCAAAAAGCTTGACCATTTTTCCCTTAAAATAACTAAACGCCTGTGGCCAGGGGTTAACTGCTCGCGCGTGGTTAAAAATTTCGATGTTCGATTTTTCCCAAGTGATGAGCCCGTCGTTTTTTTCTAGTTTTGGCGCGAAAGTTATCCCTGCCTTTGGCTGAGAGTTCTTCGATTTTGTTCCATCTAGAATTTGCTCGATGCAAGACAAGAGTGTTGCGCTCCCGAGGTGAGCAAGGCGCTCTGTAAGTGAACCTGCGTTGTCACTTTTTTGGATTTCAATTGAATCCATTTGGTAGATATCCCCAGCGTCCATTTCAGGGACAAGCTCCATGATGGAGACTCCAGTTTTCGCATCGCCGGCCATGATTGCGCGCTGAATAGGGGAAGCTCCACGCCAACGCGGCAAGAGGGAAGCATGCACGTTGATAAAGCCACGCTTTGGCAGTGCAAGCATTCTTGTCGGAATGAGGCGCCCGTAGGCTACAACAATCGCCAAATCCAGAGCCGATTCCTTGAGAATTTGATAGAATTCCTCACCATCTTGTGAGCCTGCTTTGAGGGTCTGTGGCTGAAAGATAGGAATGTGATTATTTAACGCGATTACTTTGACCGGTGGTGGCATCACCTTTTGTGACCGCCCGATGGGTCGATCGGGCTGACAGACAGCAAAGAGGATGGTATGACCTTTCTCGCGGCAGTAACCAATGAGTGTATCCAATTGGCTCGCCGCGAAATCGGGTGTTCCAAAAAATGCTATTCTGGCCATAATGGGTGGGGTCTCTTGTATGTGGTTGTTCCGTATGTTCAGATTTTTTTCCTCGATTTTGTTGTTATTGGCAATAATTAATTGTCGCGCGCATGAAGAAAGCATGTTTAGAACTGCTCCCGATGCCGACCTGCGACATGAAAGTTTTGAAAGGGCACACGCGCTGTTTCAACTTGATGAGCATGAAGCTGCGCTCAAGACGCTTAAAAAAATTATTGCGACCGAGCCGATTGACGATTTGTCGATTGATGCCGTGGTCCTTGCTACTGACATCTATCTGGCCGAAGGCAACGATGAGCAAGCTTCACTTGTCATACGTGAACTTGAGAGGAGATTGCCCAAAACTTCAAAGCTTGATGTGAAGAGACTTACTCAGGCGAAATTCAGACTCAAACGTGTTCTGTCGACCGAGGCCGTCGTGCCAGTGCCGACTGCAAGCCTGCCGCTGGCTGCAAGCCTACCGCTGGCTGACGCAACTGTCATGCCAGCGAAGGGCGCACCCAGCGAACGGGCTAGCATCCAGAGTAGAAACATCGGCATTCTTCTTCCGCTTTCTGGCCCATATGCACCTTATGGCGAACGCATCTTAGCTGCGATTAGAATTGCTCTCGACGGTGAAAGTGAGCACAAAGCGGATGGAGTCATCCAGCTCAAGAACGCGAATGGTGTGACTTCTTACGTCATTGATACAGCTGGGAAAGCAGCAACAGCGGGGCAGGGTGTAGACCGGCTGGTGGAAGAGTTTCATGTCGGCATTGTTGTTGGCGACATATTGAGTGATACAGCGCCAATCATCGCAAAAAAATGTCAGGAACATGGTGTTGTAAATATTGCACTATCTCGAAGGGACGCGTTAACCGTTTCAAATAATTTGGTCTATCAGGTAGCTACGACATCCAAAAAACAGTTGGAAGCTCTTCTCAAGTTTGCTCAAAAGACTGCGGACTATAGGCGATTTGCAATTCTATATCCTGAAAATAACTTCGGCCGGGAGATGCGCGACGCGTTTGTGGCGGCTGCACGCGAACAAAACCTGCAGATTGTCAAGCAAGTTGGATATAAGCCAGATGAAACCACTTTCACTTCATACGTACGAGGTCTGGTGGGACCTAAGACTACCAATGGAAATCTTGCCTTTGAGCACTGCCTTGAACGGGCGAATCGATTGAAAGATGTTCCAGCTCGAAAAAAAGCAGAGCGCGATTGTCTTGACGCTGTGGTTCCGTCCGTTCCATTTGATGCATTATTTATCCCTGAATTTCCAAAGGCGCTGACTTACATTGTGCCAGCTCTTGTTTCCGAGGGGATTTTGGTTTCTCAAAATGAAGATGTGATTCAATCATACAGACGTACATCAAGAATGAATGAGGTTTCCCCTGTTCAGCTTCTCGGGACGAGCAGTTGGAACAATGACGCTTTGGGCGAGAAGCTTGGTAAACAACTGGATGGAGCGATTTTTGTGGACAGTGCAGATCTGAAAGAGCCTCGCGAGGCAGTGAAACGATTTGTTGAGAAATTCCAGACTGCGACCCAAACCCTTCCATCTCCTCACGAGGCTCTTGCCTACGATGCCGCATCTATTGTTGAAAGAGTTCTGAATTCGAAACCTGAATCCATAACCTCTTCCTTACGCGACCTGGATGAAGAAGGCGTAGTTGGTAAAATGTCATTTGATCAAAATAGGGAGTTGGATGTGCCGTTTCGGTGGTTCAGTTTTCGAGATGGAAAAATTGAACCCAGGACCTAAATGTTAGCTACAGAAAACAGCGCTGAACGAATCTTAGAAACCGCTCAGGCAAGCGTTAAAGAAGGTCTTGCCTGTGTAGACGCCCAGATTGAGGAAATCTTCGCTCGTGCGCGGGAAAAAGGAAAGAAAAAAGGCGAAGAGCACGAGACAGACCTTCTGCAAAAGCAGGAGCTCCTGCGGAAAAATATGATGCAGGAACTTCGTGTCGAGATTTTGCAATCGGCAGTAACCACTGCGCGGACAGCTCTTGAAAAGGCGATGCTCGCGAACCCGAACTTTGTCTTGCAAGTGGCTCTGCGAGCACTTTCCATAATCCCCGACGCTCAAAACGTGTTGATAAGAGTCAATCACGAAGATGTTGCATTTCTGAAATCAAGGAAAGAAGTTTTGCTGGAGGGGCTTGAGCGTGCCAAGGAAGTTGAGGTGAGGGCAGATAGGATGGTTGCCCGAGGTGGACTCATTATTCAAACACAAAGCGGCACGATTGATGCGCAGATTGGAACCCAGCTTGAAGAAATTGCTAACGAGCTTGGAGTATAGTTATGGCTCGTATTATCAAGAGTGGAGAAACTTCGGAAGGCAAAGAGCGCGAGAAATTGAATCGTTCGCGAATCATCGATAAAGACACTTTCAACGCACAGCTCGTCGCTCGTGAAATACTCAGTGAGTCTGAGAAAGAAAAACACGCAAAGCTGGAGTCGGCTTACGAGAGCGCAGAAGGGATCGAGACGCAAACTTACCAAACTGCGATGGATTCTGCGCACAGAGCGTGTCTTGCTGAGTTGATTCGTACCTTTCGCGATCTTGAGACGCTTTTAAAAGCCGGTCAACGGGAAGCGAATGAGCTTAGCCGAGAAATTATTCATAAGATCGCGGGTGACGGCGTTGAAATTCCTGAAGGCAGCTGTGGTTTAGCTATGCGAAGATTGCGCATTGAGGCATCCTCCAACGATTTTCATAAATTGAAGGTGCTTCAACTACCTCTTTGGGTAGAACCAAGCGAAAGCACTAGAGCTGACATTGGCAAACTTATAATTGAAACTGAAACTTTTATGATTAAATGTTCTTTTGAGGAAGTAATGACAGCTTTGAATTTGAGTGTGCAAGATGGATAACTCTCCTCTACAACATATGGCCATCGTTATGGACGGAAATGGGCGTTGGGCAAAGAACCAAGGTGTCGAGAGATTAGAAGGTCACCGAAAAGGTGCAGAGGTCGCTCTTGAGATTGTTAAACATGCGGGAAAAAAAGAAATCCCTTACCTGACGCTTTATACCTTTTCCTCTGAAAATTGGCGAAGGCCAGAGGAAGAAGTGCAGGGCCTTATGCACATCCTCTATGAGAAACTTCTTAAAGAAGCGCATGCTCTCGTTGAAAACGGCGTGAAGTTGCAAACAATCGGGAATACCGAAAAACTACCAGCACATGTGCAACAGGCTCTTGCCGACGTGAAAAATTCGACGAGTCACTGCACGAAACTCACTTTGACTCTTGCACTTTCCTATGGCGCCAGAGACGAAATCATTCGCGCAACCAAGAAGCTTATAGAGGAAGTCAAAGGCGGAAACCTGAGTGTCGATAAAATTGATGAAGTTCGTTTTGCCAGTTTTTTGGATACCGCTTCCTTGCCAGATCCGGATGTGATTATACGAACGAGTGGTGAAAATCGACTTTCAAATTTTCTGTTGTGGCAGAGTTCCTATGCAGAAATCTTTTTTTTGAAAATGTTTTGGCCGGATTTTCGACCGACGGATTTGGATAACGTGTTGGCACAGTTTGTTGCCAGGGAGAGACGCTTCGGGCGAATCGAAGCTGATAAGGAAGTTTAGAAACAATGAACCTATTTTTGCGTGTTTTGACGGCGATTGTATTATTGCCCGTGTTTATTTTCTGTATCCATTTTGGTGAATTCTGGTTTTCAATTCTGACGGTTGCGCTCGGCTTGTTGCTGGCTGATGAAATTGTCTCCATGGGTGTTGGCAAGAAGTACGCGGCTAAGATGATTTTCGTTTTGCCTGTTGCGGTGCTTCTGGCTGCACTGGTCGTGTTCCCAGGAACATACACATCGATTCTTGGCATGTGGTTCGTCCTTTTCTACTTCGCTGTAATCTTCACCTTCCGGCCTCATGCTGGACTCAATGACGTGGGACGCGTTTCCTTGGTTGTTGTTGTTTTAATGTACGCTTTTCTCGGTATCGCAAGCCTTGTCTGTCTGAGAAATGGTTTTGGCACTTCATTTATTTATCTGACTCTCATTTGCACCTTCGGGAATGATACCTTCGCTTACCTATTTGGTCGTTGGCTTGGCAAAACCCGCTTGTATGAGAGAGTCAGCCAGAAGAAGACTTGGGAAGGATTTATCGCGGGTGCAATTGCTTCAGTCGCCTTACCATTTGGGTTTATACCTCTGTCTAACCTCTTTGGTGTCGACATTTTCAGCGGTCTCCTTGTGAGAGATCTTCTATTTGTCTCCGTTGGAATTTCATTTTTGGGCCCAATCGGAGATCTCATCGAAAGTCGCGTCAAACGAGCTTTCGACCTCAAAGACTCAGGCACGTTGTTGCCCGGGCATGGCGGTGTGTTCGACCGAATAGATGCTTTGCTTGTGACTGTGCCTTTCACGCTTGGCTATGCTTTTTTTCTCAGATCGTTGTGGTAAAAGAGAGGGATGCCGCTATCAGACAACAACAAGCTTGACCTTGGCACCGCGCGCGCGAGGAAGCGAGAGTCGATCATTTCAGCGGCGCTAGCGCTGCTCGATTCCGATTTGATCGTCGACTTTGATCCTGTTCATTCGCATCTGTGCCCTGTAGATGTTGTTATAATAGCCGGTGCACCCTGGCTAAGAGACGGTCTTGAAAAAGATTTCTTTAAGGATGAGAGCGGCTATCGCAAGATTGGAGGCGGTGCGAATACACCTTCAGCGCCGTATTTCTTTCGAAGTGTGCACAATCTGATCCACTTCCTCAAAAGACAAAGCCTTTATTATCCCCGTGGGAGCATACCGGCGACACCAGGTATGGCTTGCTTCTTTGACTGGGAAGACAGGGGCCGTTTTAATTTTGCGCCAGATCGTAGCGGAATCGTGATTGAGACAAAGGAAGGGCAGGTGACACAAGTCGTTCTAGCCAAGAGAAGTTTGGATTCCACGCAGAACTCGGCATACAAAGTATCGCGCGTGAACATTGCGCAAGACGACGAATTCGATCGAGCGCTCATCGGTTATTCGGATCTACCCTGAGTTAGTGTTCAGCGTAAAAGATCGCTGCAATGAGTGCAAACAGGAAGGTGATCGCTGCTATAACAAGGTGACGCATGGTTGACGTGGGCCTTGGGAGCTTTGTCCGGAAAACAGAAAGATCAGGTGTGACAAATGCGTCGTCTTCTGTGCTTTCCTCAAACCCATCACTTTCATTTGTATTTTCCATTTTTAGGCCTAGACTCCTACGGTCAATTATCTTTCCCGCATAGTCGAGAAATGGCGCGCGCAAGTGGATCCGATCCGTCGAATTATTAATTGGCGGATCGACTAGTCGCCCACATATTGATTGCTTTTTTGCGGACCCATTCGTTAATAATTAAAGTGAAGAACTTCGTAAGGGTGCAAAATGGCGAGTCGAATGGTTGTGGAGAGGATGCCGCTGAAAACACTCCAGCGATATCACCACACCACACTCAATTGGTTTGGCGAACACGAAACGCTGGTAGAGGCGATCGGCAACAGACCGGGTTTTTTCGGTCCAAATCCCGTTGCTTTTCTCTCGATTGCAGCTCGGCGTAAATCTGCTCATTCAGGAGATTTGGACGAAGCTCTTCTCAACGATCGATCACTGGTACGTGCCACGTCCTTTAGAACTTCTCTCCTTTTGATGACGTCGGCAGACTATCCAATTTATTTTAGAGCACTGTTGCCTCTCTTAAGAAGCGTTGGAATGGATAAGCTCGCAAGCTTTGACATCACAGAAGCTCACCTGAATCGATACGCGAGAGTTTTTGAGGAAACCAATTTTGAACTCCCGCAAACGCATGAAAATCTCATGGCGATCATTTTTCCTAATTCCTCAAAAAGACCACCGCAGGATGCGGAGAGACTGATTGTTCGCAAGCTGTGCGACCTAGGTGTGTTGATCAGAGCCGCAAGTAAAGGATGGAAGGGCAATGATTTTACCTATGCGCTCGCGAAAAACTGGCTTTCCGAAATTCAGTTAGGCGTTGAAAACCCAGAATCGGCGCGTACAGAAACCATCAGGAGATACTTGCGGGCCTATGGACCTGCGACAGTAGAAGATATTGGTTGGTGGACGGGTTTGCCGCTTATTCAGGTGCAGCGTTCAATCTTGCACCTTCGCAGGGAAGCTGTGCGAATTCCGGTTGAAGGCTACAAAGACGACCTCATTGGACTGCGGGAGACAGTCGATCAGTTGAGAAACCCGATACACGCGCCCGACGTCATTCAGTTTCTGCCCCCTTGGGATCCATACACTTTCGGTTGGTTGCAGCGTCGACGTGTTATTGACAAGGAATGGATGCCTTGGGCCTTCGATGTTGTTGGGAACAGTGCGGCCACCATTGTTGAGTCGGGCAAGGTTGTCGGAGTCTGGCAATTTAGAGACAGCGCTGTGAACATTTTCGAACTTCATGTGTTCCCGCCTTATCTGTCTAGGCGGCGCGAGATCTTTCGGCGGGCAGAAGAGTTTGCTGGCCTGCTGGGTGAGTTGTCCGCGGCATCGATGGTCAATATCCTTGAACGACCCTTGCCACAAAGTCTTCTCGAAAGACCCTTGGGCTCATTTTTGTGGCCTCTTGGGAAAGATCTGCCATTCAAAGTTTCGGATCCCAGTGTTCTGGACAGCCCAATGGAAAGACGCACCTCGAACACTTTTAGGGGGAGCTATCTCGACAGTAAGCATGTCGTGAAGGGAACGGAGAGCCGAGAGTCGATGTCTTGATTTATTAAGCAATTTGTTCGATAAGACCGAGCTATGACCACTGCTCGGCTTGGTTTCTCTTATAGCTCACGATCATTGTTATGGCGCCTTATTAAGGCGCCGAGTCAGGTTGTTTCCGAACTCAGCCAGCTGGATGCATCTTTTTGCTTTCGCTTTGCTTGGTTTTGTTTTTTCGTTTCGACCGCCATGACTGCAGCGGTACAAATGCTCGTGTTAGGCCTATTCGAAGACGTCATAAGCGACGCTGGCAGCTTTGATCAACTATCAAAAATGTGGGGTGGGGTCCTTTCCGCAAACATGGAAGAGTTGAAGAGCCAGTTTTTGCACCTGAAAGCTGTGAGCGTTCTCAATTTAGCTTTGGC
>Ga0068863_100004629_pt1 | contig 13555 bp, 10 predicted proteins | sample KBSSwiS62_FD_66596 | JGI IMG/M metagenome (GOLD analysis project Ga0068863, IMG submission 66596) | Switchgrass rhizosphere microbial communities from Kellogg Biological Station, Michigan, USA - KBS Switchgrass S6-2 | ecosystem: Host-associated > Plants > Roots > Rhizosphere > Soil ...
AACAGCGTATTCTTCGAAGCGGTCTCGCTGATTTCCAGCACCGCCGCAATTTCGGCGTGGCGCATGCCCTCAACTTCGTACATAAGAAAGACTTCGCGTTGATGCCGCGTCAGCTGTGAGACGGCGCGTTCCAGTGCCAGCTTGAGCGAGGGGTGCGCTGCGGGCGCGCGTGGTTCCGGCCGCGGCGCCGCTTCCGGCGCCACCGGCTCATCCTGTGAAACCTCTTTCTTCCGCATGCGGCTACGGCGCAGGTCGTAACACGTGTTAATCAGGATGCGGAATGACCACGTCGCAAAACTCGATTGGCCGCGGAACGTTGCGATGCTGCGCTGGATTTTCAAGAACGTATCCTGCACGGCGTCTTCGGCATCGCTGGTTGTGCCAAGCAGGTTCCGCGCCATGGACTTCATGCGCGAACCGTGAAGGTGATAGAGCCGTTCAAACGCGCGCAGGTCTCCTGCCTGGCATGCCGACGCCAAGGCGGAATCGTCCGGCAACAGTTGTGCGGCGACGCAGGAAACTCCTGTGGTCGTTTCCGTCGGCTCCACTCGCCCCCTTTGTGCGCTGCAGTTTTCATTCGGGGCTTGCAAATACAAACCCCCTGGCCCCTGAGTGATTCTAGCTTCCCAGGGCAGCGCAAGTACCATCGCTCCCATTCGCGGCTCCTAAGGTATAGACGACGCGAACTGGGCAAGTGTCAGGGGACGGATGAAGTGTCCACAATGTCTTGTAAATGAATGGTTTAGCGCGATCTTTGGTTGTTTGTACGAACCCGCAGCGCTGGATCGGATCTTGCCACCCGATGCTTTATGGCCGGGGCGCACCACAAGGCGCCCGGCCTAAATCCTTTGCGCTACGACGTCCTGCGGCAATGAACCTCTGGTCCGCTCACGCCGCGAAAACTCTTCCACCGCCGCCCGCAAGTCGGCCACAGTAAAATCCGGCCAGCGCTTTTCCAGGAATATGAACTCCGCAAACGCGCATTCCCATAAGAGAAAATCAGAAAGCCGCTGTTCGCCGCCCGTGCGGATCAGCAGGTCCACGTCGGTCGCCCCGCCACGCGTGACCTCGGATAGCACAAAGCCAAACGACTCCGGTGAAAGTTCGGTCGCCTTGTAGTACCGGCACGCCGCCAGATAAATTGCCTCGCGCGCCGAATAGTCAATTGCCAGCCGCAAGTGCAACCTCGTGCCACCCGCGGTCGCCGCTTCCGCATCCATAATCGCCTGCCGCAACGTCATGGGAATACGATCACGCCTCCCCGGCACGCTGATCCGCACGCCGTTTTCCATGCAGCGCGAAGTTTCCGCCATCAGGTATTCGTGCAACAGCCGCAGAATCGCGTTGACCTCCGAGGCTGGCCGCTTCCAGTTGGCCGACGAAAGTGCAAACAGCGTGAGCGTGTGAATGCCCAGCTTCGGCGCGGCTTCAATGATCGCCCGGCTGGCTTCCGCGCCCGCTCGGTGCCCTGCCGAACGCGGCAATCCCCGCGAAGTCGCCCACCGCCCGTTGCCATCGGTGATGATGGCCACGTGAAGCGAAGGCGCCGGTGTGACTGGCGGTGCGTTGAGAATGTGCTGCAAGATGACCTGTTGAACCGTCATACGAGTGTTTCCTTCTCCGCCGCAGGGAAGTTGTGCAAATAACTTTATACCGCAAAGTACCTAGGCAAATTTTTTTACCCTTCGCGCGTCGCCCGAATCAGCGCCTCCATATGATTCAAATAGCGCTCCAGCGCTTTTCGCCCGGCCGCTGTCAGCCGGTATTCCGTTTTGGGCAAACGCCCGTCGAAAGATTTTTCACACAGAATGTAATCCGCCTCTTCCAGCTTGCGTGCGTGCACGCTCAAATTGCCGTCAGTGGTTTTCAGCAGCGCCTTCAGTTCGTTAAACGTCAGCGAACGGTTCACCGCCAGCGCGCTCACGATGCCCAGCCGTATCCGCTCGTGAATCAGCCGGTCCAGATCGGCCGACACCGCCTCGCGTTTGCGGTCCCTATTTTCCTTAACCGGTCCCACCGACGCTGGCCGCCCCGCGTGTTCATTTCGAATTGTCGATGACTTAGACATGCAAAATCCGTTCAGCCTCCATGTCGCTGTACAATCCAGATCCCGAATCCGATCTGGACGAATCCAAAGCCCATCGCCATAAAAAGATCGCCCATGGCCAGCGGCACAAATAGCGCCGCCGAGCCCAGCAGTATCAGGCAAAGGCCCATGATTGGCACCGCCCGCACGGAAAATGCCCCGCCCGTTACAATCGCAGTCCCGTAGAGCAACAGCCATACGCCCGGCAACAGCGCGTGCAACCCCGCGCGCGACAATGCGAACGTCAACAATCCACCCACCAAAATTGGCGGAGCAAAACTCAACAAGAATTTTCGCCCCGGGCCCGACAACAACTTCGCATTGGCCCGATGTGCCTTGGTAGCCGCCGCGGGCGCCGCTATCGCCACCGCCACAAACGCTTCAACCAGCCAGATGGAGAGCCACCGCTCCGGAGTATGCTGCCGCGAAGCAAACACCGCGGCCGCCAGCGCCGTCACTCCCATGGCAATCCCGCCCCAGCCCGGTACCGCCGTAAACTCCCCGGCGCTCTGCATGGTTTCGCGGATGTAGCGCAGGTGGTCTGCCGCGCGCGCATCAATCGGGATCGGAGCGCGAGAAGCGGGGCGAATTGGCTCAGGAACCGGCACGACAAACAGCATACGGCAGTCGGCGTATATCTGTCAAGTACTTTGTGGTATAAAGTTAGGCCTGCCGCCCGCCCTCACTTCTCCTTCGGATAGCAGCCCCGCAGCGCATTCCAGCGGATCGTAAACACATCCAAAAACATCTGGATGCTGTCGCGCATCATGTTGATCTTTGTCGCCGGCGAATGCGACCAGCGCACAGGAATCTCCACCGACTTCAGCCCGTGGTGCCGCGCCAGGTACAGCAGCTCCGGATCAAATCCGAACCGCTCAATCTTCTGCTGTTCAAAAATAATCCGGCAGGGTTCCCGCCGGAATGCCTTGAACCCGCATTGCGTGTCCACAAACGGCAGCCGCAGCACAATTTGCACAATCTTGTTGAACACTATACCCGCAAACTCGCGAAACGCCGATTCGTGTACCTTGATCAAGCTGCGATCCATCGCGCGCGACCCAATCGCCACGTCGTACTCGCCCATGGCCGCCAGCAACTTGTCCGCTTCTTCAATCGGCGCGGACAGGTCCGCGTCCGTAAACAACACCACTGCGCCTTTCGCTTCCACCATGCCGTGCCGCACGCTGTAGCCCTTGCCGCGATTTTCCCCGTTCTTCAGCACGCGCAAATTCGCAATGCGATTCGTGTACGCCGCCGCCACAGCTGCCGTCCCGTCCTTCGACCCATCATCCACCACCAGCACTTCCGCGCTCCGGCCCGACTCCGCCACGTACGCCGCAATGCGGTCCAATGAAAGTGGCAACCGCAGCTCTTCGTTGTACGACGGAACGATGATGGACAGTTCGATGGGTGTGCCATCCGAACCGGCGGCCGCAGTGCTCATCGTTACGTCTGCTCCGCCATCGCCGTCCCGACTGCATGTTTTTCCCACGCGCGCGTCCGCAAAATTTCCTCGATTTGCGAAACGGCGAAATCGCACTCTTCTTCGCGGTTATAAAAGTGCGGCGAAATCCGGATGCCCGCCTGCGGCCGGTAGTCGATCAAAATGTCCCGCGCCAGCAACTCGCGGCTCACCTCCATCGCGTGCGGGCAATCTATCGAAACTGTTCCCGCCCGCTGCGCCGGATCTTCCGCAGTATTCACTCGCCAGCCCCTCGCTTTTGCACCTTCCAGCACTTGCGTGGTCATGCGCAAAGACTTTTCCCGAATCGCTTTCGCTCCCACTTCATGCAAAATCGCCAGTCCCGGCCGGCAGGCATACAGCGCCGGAATATGCGGCGTCCCGTTCAAAAATCGGTACGCGTCGGCGCGCGCATCAATCGCTCCCGCTTCAAACGCGAACGGCCGCCGGTGCGCCAGCCATCCTGTCAGCGCCGGTCGCAGCTTGTGCCGAAAATCTTCGCGCACATACAAATACGCCACACCTGGCCCGCCGCACAGCCATTTCAGAACGCCACCTACGGCAAAAGCCGCGCCCAGTCCTCGCACGTCCACCGGAATCGTTCCCGTCGCCTGAAACACGTCCAACACCACATGGGCGCCCACGCGATGCGCCTTCTCAATGATCGCTCGCGCATTCACGATGAAAGAGCTGCGAAACAGCACCAGCGAAATCGGCACCAGCAGCGTCGTCTCGTCAATCGCTGCCAGAAATGCATCCAGATCAAATCGCACTGCATTCCCGCTCGGCAGCAGTTCCACACGAGCCCCGTGTCGCCGCTGCTCGTGATAAAAATATTGCACCGACGGAAATTCCAGTTCCGTCATCACCACTTTGTTGCGCGGTCCGCGCCAATCAAAACACGATGCAATCACCGCCTGCGTGGTCGTCACATTTTGGTGCAGCGAAAGCTCGCCAGGCCCCGCTCCGATCAGCGGAGCAATCTGGTCCGCCACGTTGCCCGCCAGGTCCCACCAACCTTCTTCCCACGCGCGGACACCGCGTTCATCCCAGGCCTCCGCATAGGAATTCATGCTGGCGCGCACTCCGCGCGGCATCGCTCCCAGCGAATTGCTGATCAGATAGGTGGTCCGCTCCAGGATGGGAAATTCCTGGCGCCATTTGAGCAATTCATCCATCGGTTTACCCAACCGGGCCTGCTCCTGCAGCGATTTTGCTGGACTGAAATTTTCTCCAGATAAAGTAGCACACCGTCAGGAACGCCAGCCATGGCGGTCCCGCCAGCAGCGCGACGTGAAAATCGGGAATCCACCACGTGGACCCTAGCACCGCCACCAGCGCCACAATTCCCAGCGCGCTGCTCCACAATCCAAGCGGAGCAATCTCTACAATCGCCCGATTTTCTTTCGCCACCTTTAAACGGAACGCGATGTGTGTGGCCAGAGTCATCAGCCAGATAAACGGTCCGCCAAAAAATGCCACGCCTATCAAAAATACGAACGCGGTCCGCTGGAAGATTTCGGAAAGCGCCAACGCCGCGATCAATCCAACACTGGAGGCCAGTACCGCCGCCACCGGCATTCCGCTCTTGCTCAGTTTTCCAAGCCCCGTGGGAGCGAATCCTCCGCGCGCCAGCGAAAACAACAACCGCGCGCAAAAGTACAAATTGGCCAGTGCGCTGGAAAGCGCCGCCGTCAGTACCACGAAATTCATGATGTGACTCGCTGCCGGAATTCCCACCCGTTCAAACACACGCACAAAAGGGCTCTGCCCCAGCCCGATCTCCGTCCACGGCACAATTCCCACTACCAGCGCCAACCCGCCCAGATAGAACACCGCCAGCCAGCCCAGCGTCCGCCGCAACGCCCGCGGCACAGCCTTTTTAGGATCAGTCGCTTCGCCCGCCGTCGTCCCCACAATCTCCAATCCTAAATAGCTGAAAATCGCCATTACCATGCCCAGCCCGACGCCGCGCCACCCATTCGGCATGAATCCACCATTTGCCGTGAAGTTCGCCGCTCCGATTCGCGGAAATCCAATCCCAAACAGCAGCATCGCTCCCAATACCAAAAACGCCAGAATCGTCACCACCTTGATCATCGCGAACCAATACTCAATGGATCCAAATTCCTCGATGCTCAATGTGTTGATGACCACCAGTCCGACAGAAAAAATCACGATCCACACCGGCGCCGGCACCTGCGGCAGCCAGAACTCGCAATAAATCGCGGCCGCCACCACTTCGCTTCCCACCACCATCACCAGGCACAACCAATACGTGTAGCGCACGGCAAATCCTGCCCAGGCACTCAGGTACATCTCCGCGTACAATCCGAATGATCCCGGCGCTGGATGCTCCACCGCCATCTCCGCCAGCGCCCACATCACCGTCAGGGCAATCAGCGCGCCTGCCGCAAAACTCAAAATCACCGCCGGCCCCGCCTGCTTCACGCTGATGGCGCTGCCCAGGAACAGCCCAGTCCCGATCGTGCAACCCAGCCCGATCATCGCCACTTGTCGCGGCGACAATTTGCTCTGCAAACCGCTTTCGCGTTTCTCCAGATGCGATTCCCCGTTACCCGCGGCAAGATTCTGCGCTTCCGGAGGTTCCGCCGTTTGTCTCTCTGGGCCGGGATTCATTGGAACCGCATCGTAGCAAACCGGCGTCGCCGGGCCTAACGCAATTCCGTCGCCCGGGTCGGTCTTGAGGAAGCTTTCCATCCAGGGGGGGCACACGCGAATTCGCGCTAATATGGGCCCCACTTTTTCAGAGAGCGGAAACACTCAATGATCGAAAACGACTTGAAAAAAATCGCGCTACAGGAAAAGCTCCTGCAATTCAGCGAGTTCAACGCCAAGGTCGCCTGGGAGCTCGGCATGGCACTCAAAACAGCCGCCGAAAAACGAGGCGCCGCTGTCGCCATCGACATTCAACTCCACGGTCATCCTCTGTTTTCCTACGGCATGCCGGGAACCACTCCCGACAACTGGGAATGGATCCGCCGTAAACGCAACGTCGTCATGCGCTATCACCGCAGCTCTTATGCCATCGGCCTCAAGCACGAACTCGCAGGAACCACTCTGCAAAGCGCCACCGGCCTCGACCTGCGTGACTATTCGACCCACGGCGGCTGTTTTCCCGTCACCCTCGCCGGCACCGGATGTGTTGGCACCATCACCGTATCTGGCCTGCCCCAGCGCGAAGACCACTCCCTCGTCATATCCGTGCTCCAGGAATATCTCCAGCTCCGCGGCGAAAATCTGGCGCTCGATTCGCCGGTATAGCAAAGCACCGCCATCCGCACCTGACCTCGCGGCCAGTCACCCTCGCTGCAAAACTGTACTTTGGTCCAAATTCCCACCCGCAAATCAATCTCCGACAATAACCAGTGCAGCGACCCTCACCTGGGCCGCGCTTTACGGACGCGGGCTCTACTTGCAGCCCGCCGGTTAGAGGAGCAGTCATGAAAGCCGTTCTCGCGTTAATCCTCATCTATGTCGGAACCTTCCTGGTCGCCATCCAGGGCGCATCCAATTCCCCGGTCGAAGCGTCTGTACAGGCCGGCCCGAAAACCGCCCTAAGCAAATTCATCGATCCCGCCAAGGAAGCCGATATCCGCTCCCTGCTCGAACTCGTCGGTGCCAAAGACGCCATTCAGGACGCAGCCGGCACCGCCACCGAGCAGTACCGTCAGAAAGTCCTCGAAACATCCGCCAACACCGATCGCGCGCAGGCTTTCACCAACAATTACCTTGCCGAATTTCAGAAAAAGTTTGACGCGAACGCCGTGAACGAACAGCTGGTGGGAATTTACGACAAACATTTCTCCGATGAAGAAATCAAAGGTTTGCTCGAATTCTACGGCTCGCCGCTAGGTCAGAAAGTTGCCGGCGAACTCCCCAAAATCAACCGCGAAGTCCAGTTCGCCACCCGCACCGCCAGCACCCAAGCCGCCCGCCAAGCCTGGCAAGACCTCCGTGCCGAGTACCCCAACGCCGGCGAAGCTCCGCGGCCGTTTACCAACCGCCGCCGCGGCCTCTACGCCTCAACGAAGTCGCAACAGCCCGCGGCGAATCCGCAAATCTCCGCCGACTCCGCGCAACCCTAAGACCCATTCCACGTGAAAGCGGCGCCGCATCCCTCTCGCTCAGCCCCGTCGCCGTCAACTCCGGAAAAATCGTACCCACGCGTAGTCATTTACCTGTTTCGCCGCCGCTCAATTCTTTCTTAAACTACTGCTTTCCTACCAGCTCCGCCGCTCCGGCCAGCGCTTCTCTCCGTCCCGGCGCGTTCTTCAAGGCGCCCTCAAACTCCGCCAGCGCTTCTCGGCGACCTGTCTCTTCCCGTCGTCACTCCAAAAATGGAACGCCACCTTCAATCAAACCGCTTCTTGATCTTCACGTCGATTCCAAACGTTCCGTTGTAATCCCTCAACGCGATGATCGAGACGTTCCGATTGACGTTGTACTCCACCTGGATCACCTGCTGCTGCGTCGAACTCACATTGCTCACGTAAGTAATCGTCAAATTGCGCGCGATCTGTTGCTCCACGGTAACGCGCGCCGCGGCGTTCTGTTCCGTTCCCGTCGAACCAACTCCTCCCAACCCAGGATCTACGCGCAGCCTCGTGATACCAAACAGTCTCTCGAGCCGCCCACCCAGCTGGCTCGAAATCGCTTCTGACAACAGCGCCGATGCTCCAGTTCCCGCACTTGCCGCTCCCGCACCCGTTCCTCCACTGCGAACTTCCGACTCTGCGCTGGTTTGCCCCAACGCCAGCAGAGTAATTATGTCGTTGTTGGGCAGCGGGGGATCGGACCGATACGACAGCGACAGCTTGTTCGCCGGCCCGCTGAAGTTCAGCGTGATTTCATACTGCTGAATCGTCGTCGTCGCTTCCACGTTGATGTCCGGAATCAACTGGAACGGATTCGCAAAGTTCAAATCGCCGCGCGCCACGCGATACCGGCTGCCGTGGAAATACAGTTCGCCGGAGAGCACGTGAATATGTCCCAGCAGAATCGGATGATCCCACGTTCCGCGCACGCGAAGATTCGCTTCGGCTTCCAGCTCCGCGCTCGGCCATTCCATTCGCGCGTCGGGCGTGGATACCGCTTCAATATCAAACTGCAAGTTGCGCAGAAATGGCGAACTGCTTGCCACGCTGCCGCCCTCGCCGCCACCGATAATGTTGCCGGCAGTTTCGAGGCCCCCACTCATGTTCGCGCGTTCAATCTGCACGCGGCCGGAAATCAGTCCGCCTTGCGGAGTGCCGGTCAGACGCAGATTTCCCGCAACCTGCCAGCTCATTCCCTCGGGATAGCGGATGCGCACACCGTCTGTTCGCGTCGTAATGTCGAAGCGGATCGGGCGATCTGCGTAGTACACGCTGCCGCTGGCGCTCAGCTCGCCGCCGCCGACTTGCGCCGTAACATTTTCAAAATAGAGCCGCGACGCGTCAAAAATCAGGTCACCCTTAATGGCGCTGAGGCCGGTCGGAAAATCGATCGCGCGCGCTTGCGCATTTTCAATGTGTACTTTGCCGGTGATGCGCGGTCGGTCCAATGTTCCTTCAAACGCGGCATTCACTTGCGCCGGGCCGCGCGCGTCGAGTCCGGGCACAAATCCGCTGAGCAATCGCAAATCGAGCGCGCCATTCAAATTCAGATTGAGATTCCGCCGTCCGGAAAACTTTACGTTGCCAGCGAGCTGCAGGTTGGTGTCGGTGCCCTTGAATGTCGCCGAATCAATGGTGATTTCATCTTTCGACGAGCGGAAATGAATGGGCCCGGTATTTTCCAGCTGCACGTTGGCGTAATTCATCAGCAGCCGGGAAAAGTTCGCATCCACGATCAGGCTCTCCGGCCGCTTCAAATTTCCTTCGAGCGAAACTTCGCCGTCGGCCGTGCCGTGGCCGCTGATGTGTTCCATGTGCAGTGCCGTCAACAAGAATGGATCGAGCGCGATATTTTGCAGCGTGACTTTGCCACTGAGCGGATAGGGATCGGTCAAGCCCAGCGTGTAACCACCGGAAATGCCGCCACCGCTCATCGCCGAGTGCAAATCGAGCTTGGCGGTTTTTCCGTCCGAATGTAGTTCGCCGTCGAAGCTGCCGATTATTTCCTGGCCGACGCGGAAATCCACGACACGCATGGTACCGTCACCGACCGGCGCCTGATACGGCCCCGACGCTTTCAAGTGAAAGGAGATTTGGCCGGAGATCGGCAGGCGATCGGATTGGATCTTTTCGATGTTGCGCAGCGGCAAGCCTGCACCGACTAGTTCCGCGGAAACATTTTTTGTGGAGAACTGATAGCCCACGCTGCCGGTGATGATGCCCGCTCCGCCGGTTTCTTTTCCCGGCGCGAAAATGCGCAGCTCGGCGTTGCTGATGCGCGCTTCATCGGGCTGCACATTCAACTGGCCGCGCAAGCGATTAAATTCAAATCCGTAAACTTTTCCGTCTGCCAAATCGAAGAGGCCAGTTATCGCCGGTTGCTGGCGCGCGCCGCGGCCGTGAAATTGTCCGGTCAGAGTCCCTTCGACGGGATATTTTTCGCCAACCAAGGCAAGCATGCTGGCCACAGGAATTTTTTCAACGCTGGCTTCGGCGGTCCATTCGTTCTCCGGGTGGAAGCTCCATTTGTCGAGATCCAGACTGCCCTGGAAGTCGGCGCGCATCGCACCGTATTGCATGTGCCCTCGCGAAACGGAAAGCTCCGAAGGAGAATAGGTGACATCGCCTTCGACCGAGTCTGCGCGGAATTTTCCGTAGGCCAGGCGTTCGCCTCGTACATGGCCGGTGAACGTTGGGCCGCCGAGCGGTCCACTCAGCTTGCCATCCCAATTGGCGGCGCCATGAATGCGCGGAACCACTTCTTCCGGCGTACCGGGAGGAACCTCTTCGATGGACTGGATCAAGTCGTTGAACGCTTCCAGTTGGTCGGTGCGAACGTGAAGTTCGAGGATGGAATCGCTGTGGCCAAGCGTGCCGCTGGCCTGGATACGGCTTTGCGGAGTCTCAAAAAGAGCGGATTCGAGCGTCAGAATCTGCAGATCTTGTTTGTAGGTGAACTTCCAGTTCGCCGTGACGGGAATGTGGCCGGGAGCAACGACGTCGGGAGTCGTCCAATCGGTTTGCCCGGAAATCTGAAAATGTTCGAAGGCGCCTTTCCAGGTTTCCACGGTATCCGCGGCTAAAACCGAATCCCAGTGCAAGTGATCTATGGGGAAGTCTTTATGTTCAATGGCAGGAAGAATCTGTGCAATGCGCATTCCTTCGACGCGGGTTTGCGCGCGGAATTCCAGCCCTGGAAGTTTCATGGTGACGCGGCCTTTGACGGAGCCGCCAAAGGCATAAGCGGCAAAGTTGGCGATGTCGAGGCCGTGCTTGTCGAGCTTGTAGTCGCCGGTGCTCCGCAAACCGCCTTGATGAAGGATGTCGTAGTTGAGCAGGATTTCAGAGCCGTTGAAGTTGCCCGTGCTTTTGAGTTCGCCGCCCGCGAACGTGCCCTCGCCGCGCAGATCCACTTTGCCGGCGGGTGTAAGCGGCGCGCGAAACGTTTTGCGGAAGTCCGTCAGGTTGACCCAGGCGCGGTAGCGGTATTTCCACTGCGGCGCGGAGAAGTCGGACATTTCGGCTTGCACGTCAAAGCGCGAAGTGCCCACGCCGAACTGACCTTGCTCGATGGTGAGCCCGTTGCGCCAGAAGGTGAATGTGGTGGAGGCGCTGAGCGGGACGGGCAAGAAATGTTTGCTGGTGAAGAGGACGTTGTTCCATTGCAGTGTGCCGGCATAGAGCGGGTGGTCCATGCTGCCGCCGGCGTCGAGATTCAATTGCAAATCGCGGCCTTCGAGGGCCAAAGGTGTCTTGACGTCGTTGTAGAGCACCCAGCCGTCGGTCAGCGAGAAGTGGCGAATGCGCAGATCGAGAAGAGTTTCGCGCAAGGGCCTGGAAGACGCAGTGGATACGCGCGGCACCGCGGGAACATTAGTGGTGCCGTCTTTTTCGGCGCGGATATGAATGTGCGGCTGCAGCACCACGATTTCGGACAAAGAAACTTTGCGGCCCCAGAAGGAATCGATCTTAAGCCCGGCCTGAATTTCCTCCGCGGAAAAGAGCGGTTCAGTTCCGACAGGTTCCTTGCCACGGATGACGAAGCCCTTGATGGTGGCGCGCATCGAAAGCCACTGGATGGAAAGGCTGCCGAGTTCAGCTTGGCCACCGGTAATGGAATTGATGCGTTTGACGGCGAGGCGGCGAAGAAAAGGATTCCCGGCGCCACTGCCAAAGAACACGGCTACCGCGATCAGTAAGAGCGTAACTTTTATGCCCAACACCCAGCCGACCTGGCGGAGCCATCTCCACTTGCGGCGGATCGTTTGCTGCGTCGTCACGGGTGGCTCTCCTCTAGCATTTTGGTGACGCGAAGGCGGGCATGGCTCTCCTTGAGCCATTTATCGGCTTGCTCGTTGATGCCACGCTGGATCAGCGCTTCCTGAATGAAGTCGTGCGCGGTATCAAACGCCGGAGGGCTGGTGCCGCGAGCCTGCGCGCGGGGCAACAGGGAATTCTTGTAGAAGTCTTGGATCGCTTGCTCGCTGACTTGCACAGTTGGCCGGAAACGCGAGTCGAGATAGCTGTTGAGAAAAAGCTGGTCAGCGGTGATGCGGCGCACGTCAACCTCGGTCAGGCCAGCGAGTTTACGGCGCGCCTCAAAGTCTTGCTGAGAAGAGAAGCCTTGAACGAGGCGCTGCACAGCGCGATCGATATCGGCGTCGGAGGGCTGCGGCGTGCGGGCAATATTGGCTTCACTGCGCACGATCCACTGGTCGATCAAGCGGTCCAGAATTTCCGAATCGCTTTCTGTCTTGCCTTCGACCAACAGCTGGTAATGGGAAAGCAGGCGAACATCGCTGAGAAGGATAACGTCATTCTCAATTCGTGCCACAACCCGATCGATCAATTCTTGCGCGCCGAGAAAAAAGCCAAACAAGAACACGACAGCCAGGAAAAAACTACGCCGAATTTGGGAAGCGCCGCGCATCAGAAGCTGGACCCCAAGGTGAAGAAAACCTGCAGAGCCGGCAGGCGTGTGGACTTGAAGCCGAGCGAGCCGGTCGGACAAGTGACAGGCGTGGTGCCGCTGGGGCACGGAATCGGAATGACAAAGTTCGGACGATTCAACTGGTAGCCTAGGTCCACGCGAATTGGACCCACCGGGGTAGCGTAGCGCGCGCCCAAGCCAATGGTGTGGGAAAAGTAGCTGAGCTCGTTGCTGCAGTTGTAAAGGCACTGTTTGGAGTTGGCCGGATCGAAGATCGGTTTGGGAGTGCTCCAATGCAAGTTGATTTTGCTGATTTGGCTGAAGACGTTGCCCCCGTCGTAGAAGAGCGTGCCGCCGACTTTGGTGCCAACCCAGGGCAAGCGCATGGGGAAACGGAATTCCTGATTGAAGACGAGTAGAGCCTGGCCGCCAACTGGGAAGCCGGTGACGGAATCGCGCGGCCCAGCCTGGTTCAAGGCGAAGCCGCGGAGTGAAGCGCCACCACCGGCGAAGAGGCGCTCGGGGAGGGGAATCACGCGGGGAAGCGGTTCGACGGTGGGTGCGGGAAAAGTGAGCGACACGGTGTCGCGGTAAGGAGAGAGGATGCCCACGCGAACGGAGCGAGCAAAACTGAAACGGCGTTTGATGGAGTGGTAGGAGGAATTCTGGTAGAGGAATCGGAAAAAACTGGCGCTGGAGCCGATGTAGGTGTCGGCGATGCCGACGTCGGCGCTGTTGAGCCAGCCCTTGGTGGCGTCGGCTGGATTGTCGCGAGTGTCGCGGACCCAGGAGGCGCTGAATTGCGAAACGAGAGTAGGCTGTTGGAAGAGAGGAATTTCCTCGGGGGGGATGTTCAAGTTGGAGACGAGAACTTTGCGGAAACTGTAGCGGACGAGAAGAGCGGTGGCGTGGGACTCCTGATCGGTGAGTTGCACCGAGCCTTCGTAGCGAGTTTCGGT
>Ga0068863_100004634_pt1 | contig 13549 bp, 13 predicted proteins | sample KBSSwiS62_FD_66596 | JGI IMG/M metagenome (GOLD analysis project Ga0068863, IMG submission 66596) | Switchgrass rhizosphere microbial communities from Kellogg Biological Station, Michigan, USA - KBS Switchgrass S6-2 | ecosystem: Host-associated > Plants > Roots > Rhizosphere > Soil ...
GAGGCGGAGGAGGCGGCGGCGGCGGGGGAGGCGGCGGCGGGGGTGTCAGGAACCAACGCAGGCCAACCATCACCACATTCTCCTGGATGGCGGAGACATGGATCGGAGTCAGATTGGTGTAGGAAGAGCCGAAATTGTGGTCCGTCTCATTCTCGCGATAGCGATACTCCGCGAACAGATCCACATCGGGCGCGACGCTGGCCGCCAGGCCCGCCATCAACTGCCACTGGAAGGCGCTGTGGGCGCCGCGGAGGATGTCAAAGCTGGTGCCATTGGTGCGCAGCGCGCCACGGGCGCCGCCGATGCCAAGACCGCCGCCAACCGTGATCTTCCACACTTCGTCGAGCGGATAGTCGTAGGCGATGTTGACCATGTCAGAGATGATCTGGTTGCCGCCGGTGGCGCCGGGGACCGAGATATCATGCTGCGTAAAGGCAACTTCGTTCTCCAGACGGAAGCCTTCAGCCCATTTGTAACCGATCGCGATTGCGCCGATGGCGGAATCAGAGGAACTGGTCTTTTGATTGAACAAAGCCGGCGCCGGAACAGAGGTCCCGCGAATGCCGGGCTGGTTGTCCCAGCCACCGCCAAGACCCAAATACCAACCATCGCCGGCCAAAGCGGGCGTGCTGAGAGCCGCGGCGGCCACAGTCGCCATGGCGAGCAAACGAAGTTTCATTTTTCTACCCTCGCTGAAAATACCGATGGGCAGGAACCCCCCACCAATCAATCGGAACCAATGTAGCGCTTATAACGATGGTCCGGGAAAATGTCTCCATGCCATATGTTGCTTTGCGGCAGGTAAGCGTTCGATTTCCAAGGTTTTATTCGGTCCCTGTGACACGGCGGCAACAGCAAGCGGCTACAATTGGTCCAATAGTACATGCTCTTGCCACTGACAGTTTTTCAGTTCTGCCACGCAAGCCGGGTTCGGACCACATTAAAGATAGATTTCAAAGCAAAAACAATAGGATAGCTGGATCCGGCCAGGACAAGGGGCAAACCAGAGGACAAAAATGTCTGATGCTTCACTGATAAGACTGCTGGCGCTCCTCGATCTGGAGAGCATCGAGGAAAACGTCTTTCGCGGCAGCTCTCCCGCCGAGCCGGTCCAGCGGGTCTTTGGTGGCCAGGTGCTGGCCCAGGCGCTGGTGGCGGCGACGCGCACCGTGGCGCCGGACCGCCTCTGTCATTCCTTCCATGCCTATTTCCTGCGGCCAGGCGATCCCAAGGTCCCGATACTGTATCAAGTCGACCGGTCGCGTGACGGCGGCAGCTTCACCGCCCGCCGGGTGGTCGCCATCCAGCATGGTATGCAGATCTTCATCCTGGCTGCGTCCTTTCAGAGGATTGAGGCCGGTTTTGAGCACCAGTCCCAGATGCCGTTGGTGCCGGAGCCGGAGAGTCTGGAGGACGATCAACAGCAGCTGCTGCGTGACCCGGCCCTCAAGCCCGAGATTCGCGCCTGGGTGGCGCGCGAGCGTCCCTTCGAAACCCGCTCGGTCCTGGGGCGCGGGCCGTTCGGCAATCTGGGCGACCGTCCGGCGCGGCCGCCGGTGGATCATATATGGCTGAAGACGCGCGGACCCTTGCCCGATGATCCTGCCACCCACTGCGCGCTGCTGGCTTTCGTCTCCGACATGTCGCTGCTGGATACCGCCCTGTTGCCGCACGGCAAGAGCATCTTCTCGGACGTGCAGGTGGCCAGCCTCGACCATGCCATGTGGTTTCATCGCCCGTTCCGCGCCGATGACTGGCTGCTCTACGTCCAGGACAGTCCTTCAGCCTCTGGGGCGCGCGGTTTCAATCGTGGCGCGATCTATCGGCGTGATGGCACGCTGGTAGCGTCGGTAGCGCAGGAAGGTCTTATTCGACCGCGCTAGATATCAAGGACAGCCGCCGCTGGGCGAGGGGATCTGCGCGACGCGGCGCGGCTTGGTGTAGAAATTGTTGGTGAAGTTGATCGGTCCCGCGATCACTTTTGTGGTGGGCGAGGCGTAGTTGTAGGCAATTTCGGCGATGATCACGCTGCCGCCGTCCGTCATCAACGGCTGTGTAAACGTCACGGTGCTGCCGACAGTCCGGCTCGCGGGCGTCAAGGTGCCGGAGCCGGTTTGCGTGCAGGTCCATGCCACCTTGCCGGTCAAATGATCCTTGTTGGCTGCGCCGCTGCCGTCATCCACGACGCTGGTAAGGCGAACGGTCGGCTTGACGGAGCCTGACACTGACGAATCGTAATAAGGATAAAGGAGGGTGCCTGCGGCCGCATAGGCATTTCCAAGGTCGGTGCTGCTGAGCGTATTGGCCTGGGAGATGAGATCTGCCGCCGTGCTGGCCATTTTGGAAACGTCCGCCCGGCAAAGCAGCGCCAGCGACGTTTCCACCACCCCGAAGAACAGCGTGATCATGATCGGCAGCAGCATGGCGAATTCCACCGCCGCGATGCCATCCCGGTTGGACGCGCCGATCCGGGCCCATTTCCAAAGTCCTGTCCTGTTGCGCGAGCGGGGCGTCATCAGCAGCCCGAAACGTTGCTTACAAAAGGTTCGTTGCGGAAGGCCGCGGCGGAGGCGAGAAGATGCTGGTTGCCGTTCATATTGGCGAGGAAGAAGTTCAGCATCGGGGTGAACACCGGCCAGCGATAGAAGGCGCGCACCACCACCACATCGCAGGCATTGCCGATGCTGAAGGCGGTCAGGTTCGGCAGGTTCTTCTGCGCGTTCAGCGGCGAGGTGTTTGTCACGCCTGTAAAGCCGCTGGGATAGGCCGTGACGTCGAACTGCAAATCACTGTTGCCGCTGGCGTCTTTGGGGCAATTGCGCAGCAGCGCGGAGACCTCATTGCACACCTGGGCGCGAAACTGGTCCGCCGTCATCGGCTGACAATTGTTGTTGCTGTCCTTGGTGAAGCAGGCGCTCTGGCCGGTGCGCACCAGCCGTGCGGTATCGTTGACGGCGTTTTGCAGCGAGGATTGGGCAAAGAATATGATGCCCGCCTCGATCGTTCCCATCAGCAGCAGAAAGAAGACAGGCGCCACCATGGCAAATTCCAGCGCGGCCGAACCCTTGTTGGCGTCGGCACGCAACCGCCGGCAAAAGCGCTTGAATGGTTTCATCGTCACGGCGGTCCACACCCTGTCTGCGCCACTTTAGAAGTGGACGCCGTCTACGTGAAGCCGAACAGGATTTTCTGCCCAATGAGAAATTAAGCGCGCTCCTACAAATGTAACGGGATGCGCCGCATTTAAATCATTTGTTCAACAGCCTTAACGGTTCGACCGTTTTTGTTAAGGCCTGTGTTACCGCATGAGCGGAAAGCAACAGCGTGTTCACGTCTTTTCGTGGAAACTCGGGCACCTTATCGGCTGGGACTGATCATGACGCTATTTGCCGTCAAAGCGCGCGCCTTTCTGAAGGCGAGACGCGGAAACGTCGCGATGATGTTCGCGATTACACTGGTGCCGCTGATGATCGGTGCCGGCGCGGGACTGGACTATGCGCGCGCCATGCTCGTGCGCCAGCAGATGAGCGAGGCGCTGGATTCGGCGGCGCTGGCGGTGGGCTCCACCACCGGCCTGGATCAGGCCGCCGCGCAGGCATTGGCGCAAAAATATTTCGACGCCAACTACACGGTGGACAAGACGGAGTATGGGGCACCGGTCATCCAGCCTCCGGTCTATGACGCCAAGGGATCGATATCGCTGACGGCGACAAATACGATGCCCACGATCCTCATCAAGCTGGCCGGCTTCACCAACATTCCGCTTTCAACCACCTCCAGCGTGGTCTGGGGCCAGACCAAGCTATGGGTGTCGCTGGTGTTGGATAATTCCGGCTCCATGTGTCAGCCCGACGGCCAGCCTTGCTTCAATGACAGCAATACCTTGAGCAAGATCTACCAGCTCAAGGACGCCACCAAGACCATGCTGAACAGCCTCAAGGGCGTCGCGGCCACGCCAGGTGACGTGCGGGTGGCGCTTGTGCCCTTCAACCGCGAGGTCAATATTGGCACGGCACTGGTCGGCGCGAGTTGGATCTTTTGGGGTTTCTGGGAACAGGAGCCGCCCGATTTGACCTATAACAACACCGTCGACCTGTATGGTCCGAACGACAATTGCCCTTTCAGTGTCGGCAGCAATGGTTATGGCTGCGTGGGAGCAGGCGGCATTCCCGCCAGCGGCTTGATCTGTCCCGGTTCGGACAATGGCAGCATCAACAAAAACCGCAAAAGCCGCTATTACAATGGCTGCTACACCAGCGAGCCGACAGGCGCGACCCAGCAGGTTTTCAACGGCAAGGGCGCCGCGACTTGCAGCAACCATCAAAATTGCACCTGCACTGCAGCGAGCAACGGCAATCCCAAGCATTGCGACGCCAACCTTTACAAGCATGTGTGGACGCCAAATCCGCACAGCACTTGGACCGGCTGCATCACCGACCGGGAGCAGGACTACGACATCAGCAATACCGCCCCGTCGGGAAGCGGCACGTCGGGATTTCCCGCCGACAACCCCACCAACAGTTCCAGTTCGACGGAGTGCATGGACGGCTCCGTGGCCTCGCTGGAATATGACTGGTCGGATCTGACCACCAGGGTCGATAAGATGCAGGCGTCCGGTTCCACCAACCAGGCCATTGGTGTCGCGCATGGCTGGGAGATGCTCACCCCCGGCGGCGCCTATGGCACCCCGGCGCTTCCCGACAATACCAGCCGCTATATCATCCTGTTCAGCGACGGCCTGAACACCCAGAACCGGTGGTGGGGCGATGGGCATACCGAAGGTACACCGGAAGACGATAAGATCGACGACCGCATGGACAAGGTCTGCAGCGCCGCGAAGGCCGATGGTGTGATTATCTTTACCGTCTATGTCCATACTGGCACCGGAGCGGCGCAATCAGACCCGCTCCAAAACTGCGCCAGCGACAGTTCGAAATATTACAACCTTACGTCTTCCAGCCAGATTGCCGCCGCCTTCGCCGATATCACCAAGAAGATAACCAATGTGCGCGTGAGCATGTAATGAAGATCGCCCTCGAAGTCCTGGAACAGATCCTTCTCACCCTGTGGCACGTTTTTCCTTGGCTGGTGGGGATGGGCGCGGTTTTCAGCGTTCTGTCGCGCTTTTCACCCTGCAATGAGGCCAAGCCCTGGTGGCAAAAGCGTGGCCTGGCCACGGACTTCGGCTATTGGATCCTGTCACCGATCTTTACGCGCTATCTGCGCATCTGGGTGACGGTGTCCGTCACCATCTGGGTGTTTCATATCAGCGACGGCATGAAGATCGCAGAGTTCTATGCCCACGGCCACGGCCCCTTGTCACGGCTGCCGCTCTGGGTCCAGGCCCTCGGCTATGTGGTGGTGACTGACTTCGTGCTGTACTGGATCCATCGCGGCTTTCATGACGGGTTCCTGTGGAAGTACCATGCCGTGCATCACGCCTCCGAAGACCTGGAATGGATCAGCGCGGCGCGCTTCCATCCCGTCAATCTGGCGCTGGGCACGGCCCTGGTGGATGTCGCGGCCCTGCTCGGCGGCATCTCGCCGGATATCTTCGTGGTGGTGGGGCCGTTCACCACCCTCACCTCCGGCCTGGTGCACGCGAACCTCAACTGGACCTTTGGGCCGCTGCGTTATGTCTTTGTCAGTCCGGTTTTCCATCGCTGGCATCATGCCAGGGCCGTGTGCGACAGGAATTTTGCCAGCACCTTTTCCCTGTGGGATTTGATGTTCGGCACCTACCATATGCCGGCAGGCGCATTGCCCAAAGACTATGGCATCGACGACAAGGAAATGCCGGAAGGGCTGATGCCGCAGCTGGTCTATCCGATCCTGCAGCGGGGCGCGCCCATTCCGCCTGCGGCCCAGGCAAGCGCCTAGACGCCCAGGCCGGGGCTCAGGAAGCCGCCTTCAGATTACTGTTCAGGATTACTTGGCTTCCGCCACAGCCGCGCCGCGCGCGGTGCCCTGGTGACCCACGATCTGGCCTACGGCGCTGTCATAGGTGTCCTTGCCGTCGCCCGGCATCGGGGTCGGCTCGCAACGGCCGCCGGTGCAATTCAAGGTCACGCGCTGAGAGCCGCGATTGAGCGTCACGGTCCCGCCGCCGTCATTGCCGGTGACAGTGATGTGGGTATTGAACACCATGACATTGTCGCGGTTCAGCGCCATGACGTTGGTGCGTCCATAGCCCTTGCCCTGCACGAAGGCATGGCGGGCGTCGATCATGGTGACGTCGGCGATGGAAGGATTGCCGACATAGACGGTCGATACCGGGGTGCGGAAGGTGAGGGTGTGAACCTCGTCCAGCGCCAGCGCGACCGAGTCGGACTTGCCGGCGGCGAAAGCCGGCGAGGCGGTGATAAGGGCGGCGGCAAAAAGGGCAAGGCGCATGGCGACCTCCGGCATATTCTGAAGGCCACCCTAGATACTCTGTCTTTAAAGAAGCTTAACTTTCGCCGTTCCGATTTTAAGCATTGGCCGGGAATTACCGTTTCTTAAGCGCCCTGGCGGCATGGTTGCCGAACCCCAGCACAGCGTCCCATGGCAAAAATTGTCCACCTGTTGCGTCGCGGCGATTTTCTGACACGGGAGCGCCTGACGCTTTTGCCTGGCGGCCTGCTGCTTGGCTATGTGTTGTCCGTGGTGTTTCTTGTCCTCACCGCGCATGGCCTGAGCGACTATGACGGCCGGCCGCTGGGGACGGATTTCTCCAATGTCTACGCCGCCGGAGTCGCAGCCCTCGGGGGTGATGCCACCTTGCCCTTCGATGTCCATCGGCAGTTTGCGCTGGAGCGTCTTCTGTTCGGCGCCGCGACACCCTTCTATGGCTGGCATTATCCGCCCTATTTTCTTTTCGTGGCGATGGCGCTGGCAAAGCTGCCTTATCTCGCGGCCCTGGCGGTGTGGCAGGGAGGATCGCTGCTGCTCTATCTGAGCGCGATGTGGCTTCTGCTGCGCAAGAGCCCGGCCCCGGAGTTGGCGCGGGATGGGCGATGGCTGCTTGCAGCGGTTGGATTCACGGCGGCTTTTGTCAATCTGATTCATGGGCAGAACGGCTTTCTGACCACCGCCCTGTTCGCTGCCGGTCTCGCTTTGTTGGACGAGCGACCGTTCTGTGCTGGCCTTCTCTTCGGTCTGATCTGTTACAAGCCGCAATTTGCGGTGGTGATACCGGTGGCGCTGATCGCAACCGGGCGCTGGCGGACCATGGGCGCAATGGCCGTCACCATCTTGTTGCTCACGGCAGCCGTGACGGCGGTGTTTGGATGGGCGGTGTGGCCCGCTTTTGCCGAGTCCATGCGCTTCACACGTATGGTGGTGCTGGAGCAAGGCAATACCGGCTTCTACAAGATCCAGAGCATGTTTGCCTTTGTGCGGCTGCTCGGCGGCTCTATTGCGCTGGCCTATCTGGCGCAAGTTCTGCTGGCCTTGGTGATCGCGGCCTGCCTAGTTGGAATCTGGCGCAGCAGATCGTCGCTCAGCGACAAGAAATCCGCATTGTGTCTCGCCGCACTGATGATCACGCCCTATTGCATGGATTACGATTTGGTGCTGCTGGCGCCGGTGATAGCGCTTTGCGCCGCCCAAGGCAGGGCGCGGGGCTTTGCGGATTTCGAGATACTGGCGCTGGTCTTGTTGTGGCTTGCGCCGGGTATTACGCGGGCGCTTGCTCACCATGCGTTCATTCCAGTCGCGATGGGCGCGATGCTCTTTTCTTTCATGCAGATCTGGCGGCGCAGTGTTTTCTCGGACCGCATGCGGGTCGCGGCAGCCAGATGATCTCGTAGAGCAATCGTCAAAAGCCGCGCTAGGCCTGCCGAAGTCGCCGTTTGGAGGGCCTGAACACATGCAAAGTTTAATGAAAGTTCCACTTTCAGCCTTAAGCCGAAATTAAACCGGGCCCTCTAGTGTGGCATCCGTCCGCTGCGAGCGAAAAGACTTCGTCCGGGGTTGGGCATCCTAGGGTGTTACTAAAGTTGGAGACTGAAAATGAACCTCATCTCGCGTTTTTTTCGCGATGAATCGGGCGCCACGGCCATCGAATATGGCCTGATTGCCGCGCTCATCGCCGTTGTCATCATCGGTGGCGTAAGCGCCGTCGGCACCAAGCTGTCGGGGACCTTCCAAAGCCTGTCGACCAGCCTGAAATAAATCTCGGCGGTTTTCAAAAAACGGCCGCCTTTTTTCGAAGGCGGCCGTTTCTTTTTCAAGAAGCTTGCAGATGTTCGCGGAAATTCTCGTCCTGGTCGCCCTGCCGCTTCTGCTGGCTGTTGCCGCGGGCTGGGACATAGCGAGCTTCACCATCCCCAATTTCCTGAATTTGGCGCTGTTGGCTGCGTTTGCAGTCTTCGCCTTCGCAGCCGGCCTGTCTTTTTCCGTCATCGGCTGGCACCTGCTGGCCGGCATTGCTGCGCTGGCGATCGGTTTCACGCTTTTTGGCCTGGGCCATATCGGCGGCGGTGACGCTAAGCTGTTTGCCGCGGTGGTGCTGTGGCTGGGACTGAAGGATTTTCTGCCCTATGCGCTCCTGGCCAGCGTATTTGGCGGCCTGCTTGCGCTGGGCTTGCTGCTTTTGCGCCAATGGCCCTTGCCGCTTTTCCTGGCGCGCCAAGGCTGGATCGCGAATCTGCACGACCGACAGGCCGGCATCCCCTATGGCGTGGCGCTGGCCGCCGGCGCCTTCATTCTTCTGCCCTCGACGGAAATCTTCCGCCTCGCCGCAGGCGCTTAACCAACGCGCGAAGCCGGCGAATGCAAATTCGCTCGGATTTTAAGCAAGTTGGACGCGAAACATCTTTCTGTCCCGGGCAATTGCAACCTCGCGATTAATCAATTTCTAAAGGGTTGCATGGTGAATTGTCGTCAAAGGAGCCGCCCCCTATGAACACACAGCGCATCATTGTTCTCGGTATTGCCTTGGTGGCGGCAGGCGGCGCGGCCTTTTTGGTGCGCGGCATGCTGGGCGGCGGCGCGCAAGTCGCAGCCGCAAAGCCCGCGCCCCAGATCGCGATGAGCGAAGTTCTTGTCGCCAACGCCAACCTCACGCCCGGTCAGGCGCTCACGACCGAGCAGATACGTTGGGAGAAATGGCCGGCCTCGACGGTCGATCCGTCTTTCATCACACATGACACCGCCGGAAACGAAGATGAGCTGGTGAAGAACACGGTGGTGCGCGCGATGATCCTTCCGGGTCAGCCCATCACCAAGACAGCCCTTGTGCATGGCGATGCTTCCGGCTTCATGGCCGCGACTTTGGGCGAAGGCATGCGCGCCATCTCCATGGGCATATCCGTGGACTCCGGCGCCGGCGGTTTCATTCTTCCCAACGACCGCGTCGATGTGATCCTGACCCGTAAGCCCGACGGCGGCAGCGGCCGCAGTTTCGCCAAAACCATCCTGTCGAACCTGCGCGTGCTGGCGGTGGACCAGACCTATCGCCAGGAAAAAGACACTCGCACCGTGGTCGGCAAGACAGCCACCGTCGAGGTGACGCCTGAGCAAGCCGAGGCGGTCGCCGCCGCTGGTCAGTCGGGGTCGCTGTCACTGTCGCTTCGTCCCTTGAGCGCCGGTACCGCCAGCCTGGACAAGCCAGCACCCAAGAAACGAACCGCTTCCAACTATGACGGTCCTGTTTCCGTCATACGCTACGGCGTAACCGGAACCGCCAACCGGCAGGAGCCTCAATAATGCCCTTGCGCAAAATCCTCTTCGCTCTGGCGCTGACCGCGCCGTCCCTTGCCTTCGCGGCCCCGGCCCGTCCCGTGCCCGATGAGTCCAGTGCCCGGGTGATGCCGATTTCCACCCGCGATGCTTCCAGCCATCAGCGCCTGACTTTGGCGCTGAACAAAGCCGCGCTGGTGCAGCTCGACCAAGATGCACGCGACGTGATGGTGTCCAATCCCGATATGGTGGATGCCGTCGTGCGCACGCCGCGCCGCATCTTTCTGCTGGCCAACAAGGTGGGCCAGACCAATGCCTTTTTCTTTGACTCCCAGGGCAAGCAGATCCTGACCCTGGACATCCGCGTCGAAAAGGATGTGGTCGACCTGTCCAGCTTGATGAAGGCAAGCTTGCCCAATTCCGCCATCCAGGTGCAGGCGATGAACGACAATGTCGTGCTTACCGGCTCGGTGGCGAGTGCGCTGGAAGCAACCCGCGCCGCTGACCTGGCGGCCCGCTTCACCGGCGACCCCAAGAAGGTGGTCAACATGATCGCCATTGCGGGCGGCCAGCAGGTGATGCTCAAGGTCCGCATCGCGGAAATGGACCGCAATGTCGCCAAGCAGTTCGGCGTCAACCTGGCCGGTGCCGCCATCGTCGGCGGCACGCCGATCGGGCTTTCCACCGCCAATCAGTTCAATCTGGTCGGCAAGGCCCTGGCCGACCTTTCAGGTGGGCAAGTGGGGCAAGTTTGTAATTCCGCCTCCACTGCCGGCAATCCCTTCGGCGCATTGAGCGGCGGCGGCATCTGCAACATCCAGAACAATGTCCAAGGCCAACTGCAGGCTCTGGAGCGCGTCGGCCTGGTGCATCTGCTGGCCGAGCCCAATTTGACGGCGGTGAGCGGCGAAACCGCGAAATTCCTGGCCGGCGGTGAATTCCCCGTGCCGGCCAGCCGCGACCGCGACGGCAACGTCACGGTGGAGTTCAAGCAGTTCGGCGTGGGGCTTTCCTTCACACCTGTTGTGGTGGCGCCCGGCCGCATCTCGCTGCAGCTTTCCAGTGAAGTCAGCGAACTGACCAACACCGGCTCCTTCACCATGTCGAGCACGTCCGGCCAGTCCGGCCTCACCATTCCGGCCCTGACGGTGCGCCGCACCGCAACCACTATCGAGTTGCCTTCCGGCGGCAGTTTCGCGGTCGCCGGCCTGATGCAGCACAACACCAAGCAGGTGATCGATGGCTTCCCCGGCGTGAAAGACCTGCCGGTCTTGGGAGCTTTGTTCCGCAGCCGCGATTTCGCGGACGACCAGACCGAACTGGTGGTGATGGTGAGCGCCTATTTGGTCGAGCCCACGTCGGAGGCCGCGCTGGCCTCGCCCACCGACGGCTTTGTACCGCCAACCGATCCGGAAACCCTGCTGTTGGGCCGCCTGAACGCGACCTACAAAAAGAAAGACGACAAGCCCGTAGCGCCGCAGGCGTCCGCGCCGGTCGGCTTTGTCGTGCGCTAGGAGATGCACCCATGAAACTGGATTATCTGCTTCGTGCCCTGGCCATTGGTTCCGTTCTGGTGGCGGGCAGCTGCTCAGTCGCCAATGACGGCAGCACCATCTCCCAGGACGGCGCCCGCAATCACCCCATCATGGTCGAGCCAAGTTATCGCGATCTCAAGGTGCTGTATTCGGGCGCGGACGGCATGAGTGCCGAAGACGCTGCCAAGTTCGACGCTTTCGTCGCCGACTATCGCGTGCATGGCAATGGCAGCTTGGGCATCAGCGTGCCCAGCGGCGCTTCAAGCCGCGCCGCCATCACCTTGTTCGGTGAACGCGCCGCCGCAAGCGGCATCAGCCGGGACAAGATCCTGGTGACGACCCGCGAGGCCGGCAACAGCGATCCGCGGGTGGATGTCAGCTACATCGCCTATACCGCCCACACCAAGGCTTGCGGCGACTGGTCCGAGAATGAATCCTTCACCATCGAAAACCACACAAGCGCGAATTTCGGCTGCGCCGTGCAGCAGAACATCGCCGCGATGGTGGCCGATCCCCGCGACCTGCTGGGTCCGGGCGCGATGGGTCCGGTAGACACCAATCGCCGCGCCGTGGTGATGGATCATTATTCGAAGGGTGAGGTCACCCAGGCGGCCAAGTCCGGTGACCAGACAGCGGAAGTGTCCAATGTCGGCCATTAGCGCGTAAAACGGGATAGACCATGAGCAAGCAAGTGCAAAGTTTCGGTGCCGCGCCCCACGAACGCCCTGTGCCGCGCATTTCCATCCATGCCTTCTGCGAATTCCCCGATACTGGCACCGCGATGGAACGGGCGGGCACCGACCGCAGGCTCGCCAAGGCGCACTTGACGGTGCAGATGGGCGGCATTGATGCGGCGGTGGGGCATTATCACGGCCAGATCACGCCCAATCTCCTGATTGTCGAAACCAAGCTGCATGGCGTCGAAGCCCTGGCCGAGCTGGACCGGCTGGCGGAAGTCTGCGATCCCTCAACCAAGGTGGTTGTGGTCGGCCGCACCAACGACGTGGAACTGTATCGCGAATTGATGCGCCGCGGCGCCTCCGAATATCTGGTGGCTCCGTTGTCGCCGCTGCAGCTGATCGAAGTGGTTTCAGGCCTCTATCTGGACCCGGGCTCGAACCCGATCGGCCGGGTGGTGGCCGTGATCGGCGCTCGCGGCGGCGTCGGCGCCTCCACGCTGGCCCACAATATCGGCTGGTGCATCGCCGAGGAACTGCATATCAACACCACCATCATCGACCTGGATCTGCCGTTCGGCACCGTGGGCCTGGATTTCAATGATGAATCCAGCCAGGGCGTGGTGGACGCACTGAGCGCGCCCGAACGCCTGGACGATGTCCTGTTGGACCGCCTGCTGCTCAAGCGCGGCGAGCACCTGTCGCTGTTCACCGCTCCCGCCACATTGGAGCGCGACCACGACTCCCCGCCGGAATCCTACGAGGCGGTGGTTCACGCCGTGCGCCAGACCATTCCCTGCGTCATCCTGGATCTGCCGCATGTCTGGCAGCCCTGGATCAAGGCCGCGCTGCTGGCCGCCGACGATGTGGTGATCGTGGCGACGCCCGATCTCACCTCACTGCGCAACGCCAAGAATGTCATCGACCTGCTGAAGGGCGCCCGTCCCAACGACGCGCCGCCGCGCCTGGTGATCAACCAGATCGGCATTCCCAAGCGCCCTGAAATCCCCACCAAGGATTTCGCGGAGACCATGGGGATAGATCCCTCCGCCGTCATCGCCTTCGAGCCCGCTCTGTTCGGTCAGGCCGCCAACAACGGCCAGATGGTGGTCGAGCTGCAGCCCAAGTCGCCGGTGGCCGAAGCCATGCGCCAACTGTGCCGCGCCATCACCGGGCGGACCATGCAAGGCGCCGACGCCAAGAATACCAGTTCCATTTTCTCGTTTCTCAAGGGCAAGAAGCGGGCCTAAGGCCACACGTTTCATAGGACAGTTCCGTGTCGATGTTCGGCAAGCGCAGCGTTACCGAGCCTGGCCTAGGCAAGCCAGCCGCGTCCCCGCGCGAGCCGGCAGCCGCGCGTACCAGCGCGCCGGCGCCCGCGGCTCCGGCTGCCCAGGCCGTGCCCGCCCCCGCGCCGGCCCCGCAAGCCGCTCCCCAGCCGTCCAAGCCGAGCCCGCGGGTGATCGCCGACACCCGTTCGGAAGACTATTACCAGATCAAATCCACCATCTTTAACGCCCTGATCGACACCATCGATCTGGCGCAGCTTGCCCAGCTCGACTCGGACTCGGCGCGCGAGGAAATCCGCGACATCGTCAACGAGATCATCTCGATCAAGGCGGTGGTGATGTCCATCGCCGAGCAGGAACATCTGCTGCAGGATATCTGCAACGA
>Ga0068863_100004635_pt1 | contig 13549 bp, 12 predicted proteins | sample KBSSwiS62_FD_66596 | JGI IMG/M metagenome (GOLD analysis project Ga0068863, IMG submission 66596) | Switchgrass rhizosphere microbial communities from Kellogg Biological Station, Michigan, USA - KBS Switchgrass S6-2 | ecosystem: Host-associated > Plants > Roots > Rhizosphere > Soil ...
CGGAACAGCAGCTTGACCGCCGTGCCCTCGCCGGCCAGGCTTTCGAGCCGCGCGGTCCCGCCCGACTGGCGGGCCATGCCATAGACCATGCTCAAGCCGAGGCCGGTGCCCTTGCCCACCTCCTTGGTGGTGAAGAAGGGCTCGAAGGCGCGCGCGGCCACATCCGCGGTCATGCCGATGCCGGTGTCGCTGATGGTCAGCTCGATGAACTCGCCGTCCTCGATCTCCGGGTCGTCGGCGACGGAGATTCGGCGGCTGGAGAAGCGCAGGACGCCGCCGTCGGGCATCGCGTCGCGGGCGTTGATCGCGAGGTTGAGGACGGCGACCTCGAGCTGGGTCGGGTCGGCCATCACCGGCAGCATCTCCCGGTCGAGGTCGAACTCCTTGGTGATCCCGGGGCCGAGCACGTTGCGCAGCAGCGGCCGCATGTTCTCGATCAGCGGCGCGACGTGGGTCGGCTGCACCTCGAGCCGCTGGACCCGGCTGAAGGCGAGCAATTGCCCGGTGAGGCGCGCCCCGCGCTCGGCGGCCGCCAGCGCGTTGTCGGCATAGCGCTTGAGCTTGTCGTCGTCGGCGCGTTTGGCGATGATGTCGAGCCCGCCGACAACGACGGTCAGCAGGTTGTTGAAATCGTGCGCGATGCCGCCGGTGAGCTGGCCCAGCGCTTCCATCTTCTGGCTCTGGCGAAGCTGCTCCTGGGCGGCCTTGAGGTCGGTGATGTCGCGCGCTTCGAACAGCAGATAGAGGATCGCCCCGTCGGGCCCGCGCACCGGCTGCACCGAAACGTCGAGATAGGCCGTCGGCACCCCGTCGCGTTCCATCTTCACTTCGGTGGTGAACACCTTGCCCGAGGCGGCCGCGGCAATGCCCTTCTTCATGGTCGCCCGGTGCTGCGGGTAGGCCGTCATGGTCGGCGCATCCCACAGTTTCTTGCCGACCGCGTCCTTGGGCTCCGGATGGCGCCACATCTCGCGCCGGTTGTTGACCGCGAGCACGGTCCCGTCCGGCTCGAGCAGAACCATGACCTCGAGCGCCGCTTCGAACACCGCCCGGAACTGCGCCTCGCTCGCGGCCAGGGCATGGGTCTGTTCCTCGACCTGGCGGCGGAGCTCGAGCTCAGCTTCCTTGGCGAGCGTGATGTCGGTGGCGACCCCGATGAAGCCGGCGAGCGCGCCGTCAGGTCCGATCCGCGGCTGCGACACGCTTCTGAGCCAGCGATATTCGCCATCGTGCCGTTGATAGCGCCCCTCGAGCGTGAACGGCCGCAGCGACGCCTCGCCGGCAATGCTTTCGGCGACGATGCGCTCGACATCGTCGGAGTGGATTCGCACATGCCAGTCGAGCGTCCGCGCCTCCTCGCGGTCGCAGCCCGGCCCGCACGCAAATTCGGCATAAGCGTCGTTGACGAAGTCGCGGACCCGGTCGAGCCGGGTAACCCACATCATCACCGGCGCGGAATCGGCGATCCGCCGGAATCGCGCTTCACTTTCGCGCAGCGCCCGCTCGGCGTCGCGCTGCTCGGTCACGTCCTGGACGACGATGATGATCCCGCGCACGGTCCCCGACGTGTCGGCCCAGGGCACGTAATCGGTCTGCACCGCGACCCGGCCGCGATCCTTGTGATCGAATTCGGAGGCGAAGAACACGCGCTCGCCCGCCAGCGCCTTCTCGTACATCGGCTGCCGCTGCTCGAATGCCGCCGCGCCGAGCACCGCCTTCAAATGCTTGCCGAGCACGTCCTTGCGCGCCCAGCCGAGCCAGTCGGCGAGCGGTTTGTTGATGAACCGGTATTTGAGGTCGGAATCGACGTAGCAGACCATCACCGGCAAGATGTCGGCGATCGCCAGCATATTGGCGAAATCCATCTCGCCGCCGACCGCGGTGACCAGCGGCGCATAGCCGTCGGGCGTACGCGGTCGGGTCAGCAGCGGCGCCGCCGCCTTGCGTCCCCGCCTCCGATTACCCCCGTCAGCCATAAGCCCATGATTCCGCGAAAGAAGGAAAGAGTCGACTCGCCCCCGGGCCGGCGCGCCGTTCGCGGCAGAAACGGCTATGGGGGAGGTCGGTTGCACCACCAGAATCGGACTCGCACTGATCAATAAACAAGCGTAATAGCGCCCCCGTGCCGGATCGCTTCCGGCCGCGGCTCCTGTTCAGCCGCGGCCGGCCTCATACGGAGGGTTCGGCGATGACGAACCGCATCCCCATAATCCTGGCGCTATTGGCCTTCACCGCACTTCCGGGCGCGGCGCTGATTCCGACGGCGCCCGCCGCGGCGGCCTGCCCGCCACCGCCCGGCCTCACCGGCTATTGGCGCGGCAACGACCAGGGCGATTATTACATCCGCCAGATCGGCAACGAAGTGGTGTGGGTCGGCCTCGACCGCACGACCAACGGCGCGGGCTGGACCCACATGTTCCACGGCGTCCGCAACGGCAACACGATCAACGGTCGATGGCGCGACGTTCGCGGCATCAACGGCCTCGGCACGCTAACCCTCAACGTCAGCGGCTTCAGCATGGTGCGCACGGCCAACACCGGGAGCGGTTTCGGCGGCACCCGGTGGGGCAAAGCCTGCATCTAGGGGCGAGAGCAATGCGGACGATTTCAACCATCATGGCGGGCGCGGCGGCGCTGGCGGTCGGCGCGGGCCTCGGGCCGGCGGCCGATCGGGCCGGGGCGATGTGCTCGTTCAACGGGCTGAACGGCCACTGGCGCGGCAATGACGGAGGGATCTACAGCGTTCACGAAAGCGGCAGCCGGGTCTGGTGGACGGCGATGAGCGGCGATGGCGGCCGCTCGTGGCAGCACCGCTTCCAGGGGACCCGGACCGGCGACATTGTCACCGGACGCTGGGCCGATTTCCACGGGCCGATGGGCCGCGGCACGCTGACCGTGCGGGTGCGCGACATCATGCATATGACGCGCGTCGCCAACACCGGAAGCGGGTTCGGCGGCCAGCGCTGGTGGCGCAGTTGCGACGACGTGGTCGGCCATCCCGGTTGACGAGCGGCCCGCGGGGCCCGGGCGTCGCCCCACGGTTGTTGAGAATGGGAGCCAGCCTTTCGGTTTGACGGCCTACCGCCGCCGGCCCGCCGCGCGCACATCCGAGTCACGGCAACGTGGTTCGGAGGCGGTTCGTGACCTCGCAGATGCATTCTTCGGCCAAAGGTGTATCTGGCGCGCTTTCAGGCGCGGGCGCGAGCATGGCCGGGACATATCAGTTCAAGCCCCATGAGCGTCCGGCGATCCCCGGGTCGCCGTTCAACCCCGAGCATCCGGTCGCGCGGATGTGGGCCTATGGCGCGATCGGCGTTCTGGCCGGCCTGACCGGCGGGCTCGGCAACGCGCTGGTCAGCGCCAACATTTCCTATTTCCAGGGAACGCTCGGCCTCACCGCCCAAGAAGCGGCATGGATTCCCGCCGCCTATGCGACGACCTACATCTGCGCCAATCTGGTGCTGGTGAAGTTCCGCCAGGAGTTCGGTCTCCAGCTGTTCCTGAAGCTGGTCCTGGTCGGCTACATCGGCGCCACGCTGATGCACCTGCTGGTGCATGGCTTCTGGTCGGCAATGCTGGTCCGCGCGGTCAGCGGCCTCGCCGCGGCCGGCCTGTCGACCCTGGGGGTGCTCACCTGGTTCCAGGCGATGCCCGCGCCCAAGCGCATCCATGGCATCATGATCGGCGTCAGCATCCCGCAACTGGCGACCCCGCTGGCCCGGGTCATCGCGCCGTCGCTGCTCGAATGGGGCGACTGGCGGATGGCCTATATGTTCGAGCTGGGGCTCGCGCTGCTGACCTTGGCGGCCGTGCTCACCCTCCCGCTGCCGCCGAGCGAGCGCAGCAAGGTGTTCGAGCGCGCGGACTTCGTGACGATTGCGCTCATGGTGCCGGGCGTCGGCTTGCTCTGCTCGGTGCTGTCGCTCGGGCGCACCGTGTGGTGGGCGGAGGAACCGTGGCTCGGCTGGGGCCTGATCGGTTCACTGCTGCTGGTCGTGGCCGCGATCGTCATCGAGCATCGGCGCGCCAAGCCCTTGCTGATGACCAGCTTCATCGGTCAGTGGCCGATCCTGCGCATCGCCGCAGTCGCCTTCTGCGTCCGGATCGTCCTTGCCGAGCAGACCTACGGGTCAGTCGGCCTGCTGTCCGCGCTCGGCTATGGGACCGAGCAATTTCGAACGCTCTATATCATCGTTACCCTCGCCTCCGTCGCGGGGCTGCTCGCCGCGATCTTCGGGACCCGCGCCCAGTCGCCCGCCCGGCCCATCCAGATCGCCTGCCTCCTGATCGCGGTCGGGGCGTTCCTCGATTCCGGGGCGACCAGCCTCACCGGACCGGCCAATTTCTACTTGAGTCAGGCACTGATCGGCTTTGCCGGGCTGTTGTTCATCGGTCCGGCGATGGTCATCGGACTGTCGCGCGCGTTGCTCCAGGGCCCCCAGAACTTTATCAGCTGGCTGGTCGTGTTCCTGGCCTCGCAGAATCTCGGCGGATTGGTCGGTTCCGCGTTGTTCGGAACAGTCCAGACGATGCGCGAGAAATTCCATTCGCATAATTTGGTCGAGAACGTGGTGCTGACCAATCCGGCGGCGGCCGGCCGCCTGGCCGGCAGCGCGCAGCAGGTCGGCGGGGTCATCGCCGATCCCACGCTTCGCACCGCGGAGGGCGCTGCCCTGCTGAGCCAGCGGGTGACCCGCGAGGCGAACGTGCTCGCCTACAACGACGTTTTCGTGATCATTGCCGTGCTCGCCCTGCTGCTCGTCCTGTGGGGTATCATGATCGAAATCAACATGCGCCGGCGCGGCGAAGTCTCCCCGATCGTGCGGTTCGGTCAGATGGCGATGGCGCAACTGGCCGCCGCGATGAAAGAAGGACAGTCTGCATCATGAAAACCGCCGACATTCCCGATGTCGCGGCGGCCGCTGCGCAGCCTGCGATGCGCCACGAGCCGGACCGTCCCGCCCCGGCCCCCGAGCCGGAAATCGCCGAGGCGTCCGAGGCGCTCGCGACCGCTGAGGCACCGGCGCGCTGGAGCCCGCCGGCCAAGTCATGGCTGACGCGGGCCGTCATCGTCGCGCTGCTGGCCGGAGCGATCCTCGCCATCCTTTACGCCTGGCAGCTGTGGCCGCTCGGCGGACGCTATGAAAAGACCGACGACGCCTATGTCCGTGGCCAGACCACGGTCATCAGCCCGCAGGTCTCGGGTTATGTCGCCGAGGTTCCGGTCAGGGACTTCCAGGATGTGAAGGGCGGCGACGTCCTCGTCCGGATCGAGGACAGCATCTACGGCGCCAGGGTTGCCCAGGCCCGCGCGAACATCCTCACGCAGATGGCCAACCTCGACAATTCCGCGCAGGCGCAACGCTCGAAAGAGGTCAGCACCCTGTCGCAGGACGCAGGGATCGTCGGCGCCCAAGCCGAGCTGGTCCGGACCCAGGCCGACTGGAGCCGGCTCGAGCCGTTGGTCAAGAACGGATGGGCGACTCGCGCGCAGGAAGACCAGGCGCGAGCCGCGCTCCGCCGGGCCGAAGCCCAGCTCCGCCAGGCCCAGGCCGCGCGCCAGATCGGCACCGAGGACGTGCGCACGGTGATCGTCGGCCGGTCCGGCCTCAACGCCAATGTCGAGGCGGCCAAGGCCCAAGCCCGGCTGGCCGAAATCGACCTTGATCACACGGTGATCCGCGCTCCGGTGGGCGGCCAGCTGAGCGAGGTCTCGGTCCGGCGCGGCCAGTATGTGACCGCCGGCACGCAGCTCATGTTCCTCGTCCCGCGGACCTTCTGGGTCACTGCCAACTACAAGGAAGCGCAGACGCGCAACATGCGGGTCGGCGACAAGGCGAGCTTCACCGTCGACGCGCTCGGCGGCAGGCGCCTCACCGGCCATGTCGAGAATATGGCGCCGGCCGCCGGATCCGAATTTGCGGTGCTTCGGCCGGACAATGCGACGGGCAATTTCGTCAAGGTCGCGCAGCGCATCGCCGTGCGCATCCGGATCGATCCCGACCAGCCGCTCGCCGGCCGCCTGCGGCCCGGCATGTCGGTGGTCGCGCGGATCGACACCAGCGGCCGCTAAGCTCAACCCTCGGCGGTGTCGCAGCCCTTCAGTCGCTCCTTGAGGCGCGGGGCCATCCAGTCGATGAACGCGCGCACCTTGAGCGGCAGCAGGCCCTGCTTCACGTACACGAGGTGCACAGGGAAAGGCTCGGGTGCGTAGTCCTTGAGGATCTCGACCAACTGCCCCGATCGCAATTCATCGCTGATCATGAAGTTCGGCAATCGGCTGATGCCGAGCCCCTGCAAGGTGGCGGCGCAGGCCGCGGACACGTCGGTGGCGTGGACTCGCACGCTCGGCTCGGCGGTCGGCTCTCGAAAATTCCAGCTGACCGTTCCGAACTGCACGCCGTCGTGGTCGGCGAGATCCGCGGGAGATTCCGGCCCGCCCTTGCGCTCCAAATAATCGGGGCTGGCGCAGGTCACGGAACGGATCGCACCGACCTTCACCGCGATCAGCGAACTGTCGCTGAGCTGACCGATGCGGATGCCGACGTCGACCCGTTCCTCGGTGAGGTCGACGTTGCGGTTGGTGGAGAGCACATTCATCGTGATCTCCGGATGCTCGGCGAGGAATTGATAGGCGAGCGGCAAGGCGATGGAATGGCCGAACGCGGTTGTCACGGTCAGCCGCAGCTCCCCCCGCGGCGTTTCATATTCGCCCGATGCCCGTAGCTCGGCATCGCTGATCTGGGCGATGATCTGCCGGACCGCCTCGACATAGTCGCGCCCGGCGTCGGTCAGCTGGATGTTGCGGCTGGTCCGGATCAACAGGCGGGTACCGAGCTGGTGCTCGAGCTCGGCGACCTTGCGGCTGACGCTGGGCAACGGCGAATTGAGCTTGCGGCTAGCGGCGGACAGGCTACCGGAATCGACGACCGCGACCAAGACCCGCATCGCATCGAGACGATCCATTCGCCACCCCTCGAAAGCGGCGAGGCCATAGCTGTTTTGGGCTGGCCCGCCTAGCCGAAGGGGCGAGGACCGCGGGGAGGGGGAGCGCGGTCCTCGCCCGCCACAGAGGCCGGCGGGGAGGGGGCAACGTTCAGCCTCATTCGGCAAACCGCAGACGCTGCGGCCTGGGACCGATTTAACGCCGCGGCGGAAGGCCGGTAGCCGTCATTGCCGGAAGGCAGCCTCTCGCTTTGCATTACTGCCGGAACGCGGGGGCCAGTCCTACATGCGACAGTGTCTCACGAGGAGTGTTCGCAATGGAAGCCACCAAAGGAATCGCTGTCGTCACCGGCGCATCGAGCGGCATCGGCGCCGTCTATGCCGATCGTCTCGCCGAGCGCGGCTACGACCTGGTCTTGATCGCGCGCCGGGTCGACCGGCTCGAGCAGGTCGCCGAGCGCATTCGCTCGACTACCGGCCGCACGGTCGAGCTTCTGCCGGCGGACCTCGCCGATGAACTCGACCTCGCGCGGGTCGAGCTCTTTCTCCGCGAAACGCCGGGCATCACCCTGCTCGTCAACAATGCCGGCCTCGGCGGCGCGCTCAAGCTGGTCGAATCCGACGTCGAGCAGATGACCGCGATGATCGCGCTCAACGTCACCGCGCTGACCCGGCTGACCTATGCCGTCGTGCCCCAGTTCGTCGCTCGCCGCTCGGGCGCGATCGTCAACATCGGCTCGGTCGTCGCCATCAATCCGGAGGCGCTGAACGGCGTCTACGGCGGCACCAAGGCCTTCGTCCTCGCCTTCAGCCAGAACCTCCACAACGAGCTTCAGGACAGCGGCGTCACGGTCCAGGTGGTCATGCCCGGAGCTACTGCGACGGATTTCTGGGACATTTCGGGCCGGCCGCTCGAGCAGCTGCCGACCGGCATCGTGATGAGCACCGAAGACCTGGTCGACTCGGCGCTGATCGGCCTCGACCGCGGCGAGTTCGCGACCATTCCCTCGCTCCAGGACGGCGGTCTGTTCGACGCCTATGAATTCGCGCGCCAGGCGATGATCGGCAGCCTGTCCACCGCGACCCCGGCGCCCCGTTACCGGGTCGCCGCCTGACCTTTCCCCTCCCCAGCAAAGGAAACGACCATGACTGCCAAGACCCTGTACACCGCGCGCGTCCACACCGTCGGCGGCCGCGAAGGCGCCGCCCGGAGCTCGGACGGCGAACTCGACATCAGGCTGTCGACCCCCGGTTCCAACCGCCCCGGCACCAACCCCGAGCAGCTGTTCGCGGCCGGCTGGTCGGCCTGCTTCGAAGGCGCGCTCGGCCACGCCGCCCGACAGGCCGGGATCCAGCTTCCGGCGGACACCGCGGTCGACGCCGAAGTCAACCTGCACCTCGATGACAGCGAGGGCTATTCGCTCAGCGCCCGGCTCAACGTCAGCCTGCCCGGCATTCCCGACGACCTCGCCCAGCAGCTGATCGACGCGGCGCACCAGACCTGCCCTTATTCGAAGATGACCCGCGGCGGGATCGACGCCGCCGTCGCTTTGGCCGTCACCGCCTGACAAGAAAAACGCCCCGGCCACAACAGCCGGGGCGCTCCCCTTTGAACCGCTGACGCCCGCGCCTTAGTCGATCTTGGGCAGGGTCGAATATTGGTGGAACGGCGGCGGGCTCGACAGCGTCCATTCGAGCGTTGTCGCGCCTTCGCCCCATGGGTTGTTGGGCGCCTTCTTGCCGGCCGCGAAGGTGTAGATCAGGTTGATGAAGAACACCGCGACCCCGGCGGCGGTGATCATGTAGCCGACGGTCGCGACATAGTTCCATTTGGCGAGCGCCGGCGTGTAGTCCGGGATGCGCCGCGCCATGTTCTGCAGCCCCAGGAAGTGCATCGGGAAGAACACCATGTTCACCCCGACGAACATCAGGAAGAAGTGGAGCTTGCCGAGCGCCTCGCTGTACATCTTCCCGCTCATCTTCGGCAGCCAGTAGTAGAAGCCGCCGAAGATCGCGAACACCGCGCCAAGGCTGAGCACGTAGTGGAAGTGCGCGACCACGTAATAGGTGTCGTGCATGTAATTATCGACGCCGCCGTTGGCGAGCACCACGCCGGTCACGCCGCCGACGGTGAACAGGAAAATGAAGCCGATCGCCCACAGCATCGGCGTTTCGAAGCTGATCGAGCCGCCGTACATGGTCGCGATCCAGCTGAAGATCTTCACTCCGGTGGGGACGGCGATGACCATCGTCGCGGCGGTGAAGTACATCTTCTCGTTCACGTTCATGCCGGTGGTGAACATGTGGTGCGCCCAGACGACGAACCCGACCACGCCGATCGCGACCATCGCATAGGCCATGCCGAGATAGCCGAACACTGGCTTGCGGCTGAAGGTCGCGACGATCTGGCTGATCATCCCGAAGCCGGGGAGGATCAGGATGTAGACCTCGGGGTGGCCGAAGAACCAGAACAGGTGCTGGTAGAGAACGACGTTGCCGCCGCCCGACGCGTCGAAAAAGGTCGTCCCGAAGTTGCGGTCGGTCAGCAGCATGGTGATCGCGCCCGCCAGCACCGGCAGCGCCAGCAGCAGCAGGAAGACGGTGACCAGGATCGACCACACGAACAGCGGCATCTTGTGCAGCGTCATGCCCGGCGCGCGCATGTTGAAGATGGTGGTGATGAAGTTGATCGCGCCGAGGATCGAGCTGGCTCCGGCGAGGTGGAGCGAGAAGATCGCCATGTCGACCGCGGGTCCGGTCGAGCCCGAGGTCGACAGGGGCGCGTAGAGCGTCCAGCCGGTGCCTGCGCCGAGGCCGGTGCCGCCGGACACGAACGACGAGCCGAGCAGCAGGATGAACGACGGGACCAGCAGCCAGAAGCTGATGTTGTTCATGCGCGGGAATGCCATGTCGGGCGCCCCGATCATCAGCGGCACGAACCAGTTGCCGAAGCCGCCGATCATCGCCGGCATGACCATGAAGAAGACCATGATCAGCCCGTGCGCGGTGATCAGCACGTTCCAGTGGTGGAGCGCCTCGTCGAACGTTGCGCCGCTGCCGGCGCCGAGCGGCCAGACCTTGTCGAGGACCTGGATGCCGGGCTCCATCAGCTCCCAGCGCATGATTCCGGAGATGGCGCCGCCGATCACGCCCGCGACGATCGCGAAGATCAGATAGAGCGTGCCGATGTCCTTGTGGTTGGTCGACATGAACCAGCGGACGAAAAACCCCGGCTTGTGGTCGGCGTCGTGGTGGGCGTGCGCCGAATCATGCGCTTTGAGCTTGAGGGCGTCGGCGGGAATGGTGCTCATGCTTCGCTCGTTCCGGTTCTAGTTCTGCGCGGTCGCGGCCTGGTTGGTCGCGGGCGGTTGGGCTGGGGCGGCGGCTGGCTCGGCTGCCGCCGGGGTTGCGCTGTCGGCGGCCGCGGCGGGCTTGGCGCCGGGCTTGGTCCCGCCTTTCGATGCGATCCACTGCTCGAACTGCGCCGGGGTCACCACCTCGACGTTGATCGGCATGTAGCCGTGGCGCGCTCCGCACAGCTCGGAGCATTGGCCGAAATAGACGCCGGTCCTGTTGGCATCGATCTTGACCCACGTCTCGTTGAGCTGGCCCGGATTGGCGTCGAGCTTGGTCCAGAACGCCGGGACCGAGAAGCTGTGGATCACGTCGTCGGCGGTGATTTGCAGCTTCACCACCTTGCCGGCCGGAAGCACCAGCCGCTCGTCGGCGGCGAGCAGCGGCGGCCCGTCCTGGTCGGTGCGATAGCGGTCGCCGGGCTTCAATGCCGGGTCGCCCTTCTCCTTGAGGATGTTGCTGTCATAGGACACGCCATAGTCCGGATATTCGTAGCTCCAGTACCATTGGTGGCCGGTGATCTTGACCGTGAGGTCGGCCGGCGGGAAGGTGTACTGGTCGCGCAGCAGCCGGATCGAGGGCAGCGCGATCGCCAGCAGGATCAGCACCGGGAGCAGCGTCCAGACGACCTCGATCAGCGTGTTGTGCGAGTTGCGCGACGGGGTCGGGTTGGCGCCGCGGCGGAAGCGGACGATGGTGTAGATCAGCAGCGCGAGGACGAAGATGCTGATGATCGTTATGGTCCACATGAGCCAAAAGTTGTGAAAATGTGCGGCGCGCTGGCCGAGCGGCGTCACCTGCTCCTCGATCCCGATCCCGCCGGGCTGGGGCATGCCGACCTTGGGGTTGGGGACCTGGTGGCCGACGCTGCCGTAAACGATCGGGGCCGGCGCGGGCGTCGCGGCCGGGGCCGCCGCCGGCGCTGCAGTCGCGGCAGTCTCGGTGGGCGCGCTTGCCGGCGCTTGCGCGGCTGCCGGAGTAAGCCCGGCCGCGGCCAAGGCGATCGCCCATCCAATCAGTCTCATCAGCACCCCGGTGACTTGCGTTGAGTCCGGAAAAACGCGGGTCTGCGCTCCCCGTTGATTGCGGCTCCTATAAGCGCGGGTTTCGGGAGCCTCAAGCGGGCTGTGCCGCAGGTGTTGAAGGTGCGGTCCCAGCGCCCTAATGGCCGTCGCACCGCCATGACCGACGACGAGATCCTCGCCGAATTCCGCGCCGCCGACGCGCTGCTCGAAGGCCATTTCATCCTTTCGTCGGGCCTGCGCAGCCCGCGCTATCTGCAGTGCGCGCGGGTGCTGATGGACACGGCGCGCGCCGAACGGCTCGCCCGGGCACTCGCCGCCAGGCTGCCGGCCGAGGTGCGCGACGCGATCGATGTGGTCGTCTCCCCGGCGATGGGCGGCGTGATCATCGGCCATGAGATGGGCCGGGCGCTGGGCAAGCCGGCGATGTTCCTCGAGCGCCCCCAGGGTGTGTTCGAGCTGCGCCGCGGCTTCCGGCTCGACCCCGGGAGCCGGGTGCTGATGGTCGAGGACGTGGTCACCACCGGCCTTTCGTCACGCGAGGCGATCGAGGCGGTCCGGGCGGCGGGCGCCACGGTCGTCGCCGAAGCCGCGCTGGTCGACCGGTCGGGCGGCAAGGCGGACCTCGGCGTGCCGTTCACGCCGCTGATCCGGATCGACGTCCCGACCTACGAAGCGGACTCGCTACCGCCCGATCTTGCCGCAATTCCGCCCGTCAAACCGGGTAGCCGCGCCGCCGCGTGACCAGCAAGCTGCGCCTCGGCGTCAATATCGACCATGTCGCGACCATAAGGAACGCGCGCGGCGGCGCTCATCCCGACCCCGTCCGCGCCGCGATCATGGCCGCCGAGGCCGGCGCCGAGGGCATCACCGCCCACCTGCGCGAAGACCGGCGCCACATCACTGACGAGGATATCGACCGGCTGATGGCCGAGATCGCGCTGCCGTTGAACCTCGAGATGGCGGCGACCGAGGAGATGCTCGCCATCGCGCTCCGCCACCGGCCGCACGCCGCCTGCATCGTCCCCGAGAAGCGCGAGGAGCGCACGACCGAGGGCGGGCTCGACGCGGCCGGCCAGCACGAGCATCTGGTCGATTACGTCGGCCGGCTGGGCGCCGCGGGCATCCGCGTCAGCCTGTTCATCGAACCGTCGGAGCGCCAGATCGAAGCCGCGTTGCAGCTGCGCGCGCCGGTCGTCGAGTTCCACACCGGGCGCTACGCCCATGTCGAAGGCGAGGAGCGCGTGGCCGAACTGAAACGCATCGCCGATTGCGCCGCGCTTGCCGCCAAGAACGGCATCGAGCCGCATGCCGGCCACGGCCTCACCTTCGACAATGTGGTTCCGATCGCTGCCATCCCGCAGCTTGCCGAGCTCAACATCGGCCATTTCCTGATCGGCGAGGCGATCTACACCGGTCTCGCTTCCAGCGTTCGCCGAATGCGCGAATTGATGGACGAAGCGAGATGATCAGCTCCTCCCCGGAACGGGGAGGGGGACCGCGACGCGAAGCGTCGTGGTGGAGGGGGCGGCGTGCAGGGCTCCAACCCCCCTCCGTCAGGCCTGCGGCCTGCCACCTCCCCTTCCAGGGGAGGATCTCATGATCGTCGGCATCGGCTCGGACCTGTGCAACATCGAGCGAATCCGAAATTCGCTGGATCGCTGGGGCGACAAATTCCTGCAGCGCGTCTTCACCGACACCGAGCGGGCCAAGGCGGCGCGCCGTCCGCACACGGTCGCCGGCACCCTCGCCAAGCGGTTCGCCGCCAAGGAGGCTTTTGCGAAGGCGGTCGGCACCGGCTTCAAGCGCGGCGTCTATATGAAGGACATCGGCGTCGTTAATCTGCCGTCGGGGCAGCCGACGCTACAGCTGACCGGTGGCGCGAGGGCACGGCTTGACGCCCTTGCGCCGGAAGGCCACGCCATCGACATACATCTAACGATGACCGACGATCATCCCTGGGCACAGGCCTTCGTCATCCTGACCGCCCGCAAGCTGGAGCCATAAGTGTTGACCGAAACCGTTCCTGAGGCTCCGGCGCCGGACGCACCGCCTCCTGTCACCGAAGAGGGCAAGAAGGTCGACAAGGGCTCGGCGCTGTGGCGCGAGATCAAGGGCCTGCTGTGGGTGCTGCTCGCGGTGCTCGCCTTCCACAGCTTCATCGCCAAGCCCTTCTACATCCCGTCGGAATCGATGATGCCGGGGCTGTGGACCGGGGACCGGCTGGT
>Ga0068863_100004638_pt1 | contig 13547 bp, 10 predicted proteins | sample KBSSwiS62_FD_66596 | JGI IMG/M metagenome (GOLD analysis project Ga0068863, IMG submission 66596) | Switchgrass rhizosphere microbial communities from Kellogg Biological Station, Michigan, USA - KBS Switchgrass S6-2 | ecosystem: Host-associated > Plants > Roots > Rhizosphere > Soil ...
GCCGCGCGAGCGCTGAAGCGTTCGCCCAGCGCCACCGGGAATGGCTGATGCGCACGTGAACGAAGCGACTGCGATAGGATCGGCGCACGTCGCGTTCCCAATGGCCCCTTCACTCGACAACCCGTACGAGTACATCGTCGTCGGATCCGGCGCCGGCGGCGGAACACTGGCCGCGCGGCTGGCGGAAAACGGCCGCCGGGTGCTTCTCCTCGAAGCCGGTGGAGACGCACATCACCTGACCGGAGAGGATAGGTTGGATCGCGCGCGGTCGCGGCTACCGGACGATTACGACGTTCCGGCGTTCCATTCGATCGCGTCCGAAAACGATGGGTTGTCCTGGAGCTTCTTCGTCCAGCATCAGACCGACGCCGCCCTGGACCAGCGCGACCCAAAGTACGTTTCGTTGCCTCCTGGTCGCGACGCCGGAGGCTTTCTCTATCCTCGCGCCGGCACGCTCGGCGGCTGCACCGCGCACAACGCGATGATCTTCGTGTATCCGCAGAACGCGGACTGGGACGACATCGCCCACCTCACCGGGGATCGCAGTTGGTCGGCATCCTCCATGCGCCGGTACTTCGAGTGCCTCGAGAACTGCCGGCATCGCCCGATCTATCGCTGGCTGGCGCGGCTTGGAATCAATCCAACGCGACATGGGTGGCGGGGGTGGCTGCCGGTCGAAACGACGATTCCAATCGAGGCCCTGACCGATCGTCACCTGCGCCGCGTCGTCATCGAAGCGGGCCTCGCCGCCATTCGTCAGGCGCCGAATCTCCGGCAGCGCCTGCGTTGGTTCCTGATCGGCGCGTTCGATCCGAACGACTGGCGGCTCGTCAACGACGACGCCACGGGAATTCGCTACCTGCCGCTCACAACCGATCATCACCGCCGGTACGGCACACGGGAGCGCGTGCTGGACGTCGCGCGTCGTTATCCGGATCGACTCATCATCAGTTTGAACACGGTCGCCACTCGGGTCCTGCTCGACGATCAGCGTCGCGCGTACGGCGTGGAGTACCGAAAGGGTGTGCGACTTTATCGCGCTCATCTCGCGCCGAACGTCGAGCCCGGTGAGGCAGGAACGGCTTATGCCTCGCGCGAGGTGATTCTCTGCGGTGGTGTGTTCAACACCCCGCAGCTGCTGATGCTGTCTGGCATCGGCCCACCTGACGTACTTCGCGCGCAGCAGATCGATGAGCGCGTCGCGCTGCCTGGCGTCGGACGAAACCTCCAGGACCGTTACGAGGTCAGCATCGTGTCGCGGATGGACTTTTCGGAATGGGACATCTACCGAGGTGCATCGTTCTCCGCTGGCGACGCCGCCTACGAGAAATGGAAGGAGCATGGGAAGGGCCTGTACGCGACGAACGGAGCCGTGCTCACGGTGTTCACGCGTTCTTCAGCAGCGGGAACGCTGCCGGATCTTTTCTGCATGGCACTCGTTGCTCGATTCGAAGGGTACGAGCCCGGGTACTCGGCGAGCCTGGGAACCGACAAGAATTATCTCACCTGGGTGATCCTCAAGGCGCACACGAAAAACGCAGCCGGCCGCGTGACCCTCAAAAGCGACGACCCGCTGGAACCGCCGTTCATCACCTTCAACCAGTTCCAGGAAGGCGGAGAGGAAGATGTGAGGGCCGTCGTCGACGGGATGCGATTCGTGCGGCGCCTGAATGAGCGTCTGCGTGCCCGCGGCATCGGCTCGACCGAGGTGCTACCGGGCGAGCTGCTGCAGAGCGATGCCGAGCTCGGGGAGCACGTGCGTCGAAGCGCGTGGGGTCATCACGGGTGCGGGACGTGCGCGATCGGGCCCCTGGAGAACGATGGTGTGCTCGACAGCGGGTTTCGCGTCCATCACACGACCGGTCTTCGCGTGGTCGACGCATCCGTTTTTCCGCGAATCCCGGGGTTCTTCATCGCCTGCGCCGTCTATCTCATTGCCGAGAAGGCGGCCGACGTTATCCTTGCCGATGCCCGCGACTGATGCGCTGCCGACGCGCGCTACTGACACGCGTCCGCACGCACGAAGAGTCCGGAAGGTAATTGACAAGCGCTTTGCTTTCGCGAAAGATCGCGAGCAGTTTTTCCGCCAAGCCAGCTCTGCAGATTATTCTGAGGGCACGACTATGTCGACCGACGTTCCCACCCTGCTCAAGTTGTCCCATGCGCAGCTCGACGATTTGTTTAGCAAGGCGGAGAGCGGCCCCATTCCCGACGGGCAGGCAAAAGGCACGGCCATCGTTGCGCCCGGCACGACGTTCACGCCCGAAGTGGCGGAAGCAGTGAGCGTGTTCGTGTGGCAAGGCAAAACGTTCGACGGCCCTCATGGCGTGCTGAGGAATCGGATTACCGTACTGGGCGTGAACGCGATCGTTGCCGAAGTCTACAAGGGTCCCAGTCTGCTCGACGGCAAGGAATGCATCGTGCTCGACTACTCGAAGACATCGCTCCTCGCCAAATGGATTCGCGACGAAATCCGTCTGGTCGCGCCCAACCTCTACCTCGGGCGAGTCTATTGGAGTAACAAGCCCGTCCTGCATTTCGCGCTGCAATTTGACTGATCCGATCCGGCGAGAAGTGCCGGGGAAAGATTCATGGCGCGGCGTCATTCACCTGTGCCTCGGCTCGAGGCGCACATCGCGAGGTATCAGACCATGAATCGAGAGAACGGCCGTGTCACGATTCTGGGAGCTGCAGCAATGCTCGCGCTCGTCATTGTGGCCGGCGCGCTCTGGTACGTCTACGGCCGGTCGGGACACATTCTCGACGAAGCGCTTGCGGCCTCCCCGGCTCGCGATGCCGCGTCCTTCCAGGCCGCCGATGAGGACTACTTCCACGACATGGATCAGGACCGGAACGGTCCGGTGGCGTTGTCACGCGAGGAGATTCAAGGCCGCAATACGTGGCTCGTCTGGACGGGCGGGAACGACCGGCTCTGGGAGGTCCTCGGCGTCAAGAGCGCGGGCGCGGTCGATTTTCTGAAGGTCCTCTCGTCGCACCCGTCACAACGGTACGGTCGCCAGAACCGCTGGGAATATCTCGGTCTCGTCAATGAGCCGTGCTTTGAGAAGGCCACCGGACCTGATCAGCAGCGCTGGAACCTCTGGCTCGACAAACGGAAGCCGGGCTGCGCGCCCGATCCGTTCGAGAACGCAGCGAAGTATCCCGGCGTGGCGTTCGGCTCGCGTGGCCGCGTCGTGAACGGTAAGCCGTTCGACGTCGGGTCCTACTACGGGTATGCGACCGGGATCGTGGGCTTCCGGCTCTTCCCGAATCCGGCGTTCGACGAACGCGCGGCGGCGCGTTGGGATGCCGAGAAGTACTACAGGGACCCCACATACGCGGAAGACAAGAATCTGATTCGTCCGTACCGCGTGGGCATGTCGTGCGCGTTCTGTCATGTCGGACCGAACCCGATCAAGCCGCCGGCGGATCCGAACAACCCGGAGTGGGCCAACCTGAGCTCGAACGTTGGCGCGCAGTACTTCTGGGTCGATCGGATTTTCTTTCAGTCAGCCGATTTCGAAAACTTCGCGTTTCAGCTGTTTCACGCCTCGCGGCCGGGGACTCTCGACACGTCATTCGTCTCCACTGACAGCATCAACAATCCGCGGACGATGAACGCCGTGTATCTGCTCGGTCCGCGTCTCCTTCACGCGAAGCGTTGGGGCAAGGAGACGCTGAAGGGCGGCAACGTCGACAACCGCCAGTTCAACGACTACCTGACCGAGGGTCCACTCGCACAGCTTTTCCAGCGCCCCGACATCGTCTGGACGCCGCGCGTGCTGAAGGATGGCTCGGATTCGGTCGGCGCCATGGGCGCTCTGAACCGCGTGTACCTGAACATCGGCACATTCAGCGAGGAATGGCTGACGCACTTCAACGCGCTCGTCGGCGGACAGCCGATCACGCCGATCAAGATCTCGGTGGCGCGCGAGAACTCGGCGTACTTCAAGGCTACAGAAGCGCAAACGTTCAACACGGCGCGGTTCTTCCTGAAGACGACCGGCGCCCATCACCTCGCGGACGCGCCTGACGGTCAGAAGTACCTGACCACCGACCAGCAGGTGCTGACGCGCGGCCAAGTGGCATTCGCGGAGAACTGTGCGCGATGCCACTCGAGCAAGCTGCCGTCCGTCATCGCGGCACTCGATCCCGATGGATGCGCGGGTAACGGGTATCTGGGCTGTTGGGACAAGTATTGGGCGTCGACGCAGACGCCGGAATTCAAGCAGCAGATGCGCGACATCGTGATGGCGCCCGATTTCCTGCAGGACAACTACCTGTCGTCCGAATTCAGGGTGCCGGTCACACTGCTTCAGACCAACGCGTGCAGTCCGCTCGCGACCAACGCGCTCGGCGGCAACATCTGGGACAACTTTTCGTCGCAGTCATACAAGGACTTGCCATCGGTCGGCGAGATCACGTATTACCACCCGTATACCGGCGAGCCGCGCACGTTCAAGATGCCCGCCGGCGGGCGCGGCTACACCAGGCCGCCGTCGCTCGTCAGCCTGTGGTCGACGGCTCCTTTCCTGTTGAACAACACCATGGGGCATTTCGAGGAGAGCCCGTCGGTCGAGGCGCGGCTGCGATCGTTCAACGATTCGATCCACAAGATGCTCTGGCCCCAGGATCGCGACAAGGACTCGCTGCTGGGCGCGCGCATTCCCGGTGTCATCGACCGCGTGGGCGATCGGGCCCCGGCGGGGCACGACGCGCAGCCCGTATACCTGAAGGTCGGCGCGGGCTATCTGCCCGACTTCCTGCAAAAGACGTTGTCGGCGCAACGGACGCTGTTTCCGGGACTGTTCTCGGAGGAGGGTGTGCGGCTTGGACCGATCCCGCCGGGCACGCCGATCGGGCTGCTTGCGAACCTGAATCTGCTGTCCGACGATCCCGATCCGTTGAAGCGCGCGCAGCACTCCGTGAAGGTCGGCGAAGTCGTGGTCAAGATTCTCGCGCGTTTGCACGCGCTCGGCGGCAACGCCACGAACGATCAGGCCCGGGCGGTGTTCGCCGACCTCGTCGAGCCGCTGCTCGAGGTCAGCAAGTGTCCCGACTTCGTCGTGAATCGCGGTCACCTCTTCGGCACCGACTTGCCGAACGACGATAAGGCGGCGCTGATCGAGTTCCTGAAAACGTTTTGATGCCCGAGAACTCGAATGCCAGCCGGTCGGCCCCGCGAGCCAACACGGGCTCGGCGTTCCTGGATCTCCTGGTCAATCTGTCCAACTCGGTCGTTCATCTGGAGCGGCGGTTCGAGCCGTTCATCCGTCCCCTGTTCGACGCGACGCTGCGCGATCCGCTGGCGCGGCTGACGACCGCGCTCATCAACATGCAGCGGCGGAACGAAGGGCTGCGGATTGCCGAGGAGAGACTGATCCCGGACGAGGAGCAGCACCTCCAATCGATCATCACGAGCTTCGAGAAGCAGATGCGATCGCTCTGGAAGCCGGGCGGATTCGAGCGCGGCGGCAACACCAAGACGCACGGCATCGTCCGCGGCGAGTTCATCGTGCACGACGGCCTGCCCGAGCGGCTTCGGCGCGGCATCTACGCCAAAGCGCGGACCTATCGCGCGTGGGTGAGGTTCTCGGGTCCTGGGCCGTACATCACGCCGGACATCGAAGACGTCGGCTTCATGAGCATCAGCATCAAGCTGATGGGCGTGCCCGGACCGAAGCTGATGGACGAGGAGAAACTCACGCAGGACATGTTCGGGGTCTCGACGCCGACGTTTGTCACGCCCGACACCAAGGCCAACGCCCAGCTCCAGATCGAGAGCAATAAGAACGCGCAGATCCTCTATTTTCTCAACCTCCATCGCCCGCACGTCCTCGACCTGATCATGCAGGCGCTGTGGATCAAAGCGCAGAGCAGCCCGTTCGAAGCACCGTATTTCAGCTGCGTGCCGTATCTGTTGGGCGAGGGGCAGGCCATGCAGTACTCGGTCTGGCCGACGTCCGGACGGCGGACGCCGATCCCGCGGCTGCCGCTTCGGCCGCCGGACGACTATCTTCGCGACGCGATGGTGGCAGCGCTGGCGCGGGGCGATGTCGAGTTTGACGTGCGGCTGCAGCTGCAGACCGATCCGCATCTGATGCCAATCGAGAACAACGGTGTGCTCTGGCCCGAGTGGCTGTCGCCTCGAATTTCGGTGGCCACGCTGCGTCTGCCGCAGCAGACGTTCAACACGCCGGCGCAGATGGAATTCGCGAAGCGCCTGTCGTACAACCCGTGGCACTCGATTGCCGAACATCGCCCGCTCGGCAATCAGAGCCGCGCCCGCCGTCGGATGTATTACGAGCTCTCGAAGCTTCGGCACACGATGAACAACGTGCCGCACTACGAACCGACGGGGGACGAGGTGTTTTCGTAGAGCGCGCCGAATAACACGATGACACCGCAGGCCGAATTCTTTGTCCTGGCGCCGATCATTCCCGCGCGCGAAGCCGATCTGCGACGGCTGCTCGCCTCGATGAACGAGGCGCCCGGACGTCTCAAGTCCGACAACGCCGTGATCCCGTTTGCGCAGTTCGACCGGCTCCACGTCGCACGCGTGCTCATCATCGATGACAAGACCGTTGGCGACACTCAGGTGTACAACATCACGCCCGCCAAGTACCCGCTCTATCTCGGATTCCTTGGCGACGTCGACGGCGACGCCGATGCGTTTTTCGCCGAGCTCGCGGCACGGGCGCCGGCCGGGTTGCGAGCGCTGTTCTCCTGCTGCGAGGGATTTGCCCCTGAGATCGATCTGGTGTCGTGGATGAAGGCGCATGGCGCGCCGGCCTCCGCGAGCTACGTCAATTGGCGCGGCCGCACCGTACGACGGATCCGTGAGGAGGCCGCTCTCTACGATGCGCTGCAGTCGCACATCGAGCGTGCCGCAACCGAGCTCCGCAGCATGCCGCCCGCCGGCGTTCACGCCAGGCTCCGCGAGCTGGTTAATGGCGACGTGGCCGCTGGCCGCGTCACGTTGTCGCCCGAAGAACCGACGCCGTTCGGCTGGCGCATCCGTAATCTGCTGCACCTGCTGGGTGTACCGTTGCTCCTCCTGCTGCTGTCGCCGCTGCTGCTGGTGGCCGCGATCGTTTTCGCGTTCCGTGTGCGTCAGCTCGAGAGGACCGATCCCGAGCTCTGCCAGCGGCACGATCCGGTGCTCGGCGCCGAACTGGCGCTCATCGAGGATCACGACGTCAGCAATCAGTTCAGCGCAATGGGGAGCCTCAAGCCAGGATTCGTGCGCTTGTGGACGACGAGGTTCGTGTTGCTGGCGATCGATTACGCCGCGCGCCATGTGTACACGCGCGGCCGGCTTGCGCGCGTGCGTACCATTCTCTTCGCGCGGTGGACGTTTCTCGACGGCACGAAGCGAATTCTGTTCGCGAGCAACTACGACGGCAGTCTCGAGAGCTACATGGACGACTTCATCAACAGGGTTGGGTTCGGACTCAACGTCGTCTTCAGCAACGGCATCGGCTACCCGAGGGCTCGCTGGCTGATTCTCGACGGCTGCGACGACGAACGAAAATTCAAGGAGTATCTGCGCCGTCATCAGATGCCAACGCAGGTGTGGTACAAGGCCTACCCCGGCCTGACCGCGGCGGATCTCGAACGAAACGTGCGCATTCGCGAAGGACTGGAATCGGCGTCGCTGACCGACCGCGACGCCCGCGACTGGGTGGCGCTCCTATGACGGCCAGCCCGATCGATTACGCCGACGTTCAGGGCTTGGTCCGTTTCGGCTACAAGCGGATGACGGAGGCCTCGTACGTGCTGGCGCGTGTCAAGGACGCGGCGGCCGCCCGGTCGTGGCTGGGATCCGCGCCCGTGACGAACGCGGCGACGCAGGATCCGCCTCCACCAACCGCGCTCCAGGTCGCGTTCTCACCATTGGGCCTGGATAGGTTCGGCGTGCCGGCGGCGGTGCTTGCCGCGTTCTCTCCCGACTTCCTGGGCGGCATGACGGAGGCCAACCGTTCGCGGCGTCTGGGCGACATCGGCAGCAACGCGCCCGACCATTGGGACTGGGGGGGTGGTGTCGCCACCGTTCCGCATCTGCTCGTCATGTTCTTCGCGGAGCCCGGCGGCCTCGCGAACTTCATGCAGCGCAGCACGGGGCCGGCGTGGGACGCGGGGTTCGAGACGATCAGACGGCTGAACACGGCCGATCTCGATGGCATCGAGCCGTTTGGCTTTGCCGACGGCATCAGCCAACCCGTGATCGACTGGAACGACACACGCACACGCTCCAAGGATCGCGGCAACGATTACAGCAACTTGACCGCGCTCGGCGAGTTTCTCCTCGGCTATCGAAACGAATACGGCAAGTACACCGATCGTCCGTTACTCGACGCCGACGCCCGCAGCGCTGACCTGCCGATGGCTGAGGACGCGCCGGAGAAAAAAGATCTTGGCAGGAACGGCTCGTACCTCGTCATGCGACAGCTCCGCCAGGACGTGCGCGGCTTCTGGCAATTTGTCTATCGCGCAGCCGGCGGCGATCTCGCGCAAGCCGAGGCGCTGGCGGCGGCGTTCGTCGGACGCACGAGAGACGGCGTCCCGCTGGTGCCGATTGCCGATCATCCGATCGAAGGCATGGGATCGGATCCCGAGGAGGTTCGCCAGAATCGCTTCACCTTCGATGCGGATCCGACGGGAGTGCGCTGTCCCTTCGGCGCGCATGTGCGGCGCGCGAACCCGCGGAATGCGGATTACCCCGGACGTCCGACCGGCGTGGCGCGGCTGCTCGCGGCTCTCGGTTTCGCGTCGAAGGGATTCCGAGACGATTTGATATCGTCGGTCCGCTTTCACCGGATCCTTCGGCGCGGGCGTGAATACGGTCCGTCGATTCTGACCCGCGACGCGCTGTCGGCGGCGCCGGCCGACGATCCGGAGCGCGGTCTGCATTTCATCTGCCTCAACGCGAACATCGCGCGCCAGTTCGAGTTCCTGCAGAATGCCTGGATGATCAACACCAAGTTCTCCGCGTTGACGGGCGAGAGCGATCCGCTGATTGGCACGCGCGAGCCGAGGCCCGGCTGCCCGGTCACCGACTCGTTCGTCGTGCAGAACGACGGAAGCGTGCGAACGCAAGTCTCCGCTCTTCCACAGTTCGTGACTGTTCGCGGCGGCGCCTACTTCTTCCTGCCGGGGCTCAGGGCTCTGAGCTACATTGCGAAGGCGCACGTATGAAGGCCGCACACCCTCTCGCGGTTCACGCCCGACAGTCCGCGGAAGATCACCTGACGCCGCGGGTGGAGCGAAGTTCCCATGTCTGACGCGAAATGGTCTCCTCCAACCCGCCGGCCGTTGCCGCTCATCCTGATCCGCGGCTTCGGGGGCCTCGGCATCGACGATGAAAAGCGTGTCGCGTATCAAGGTTTCAACGACGGCACGGTGTACCCGAAGAAGCGTGGTGACAACTACATCTACGAGGGCATGATCATCAAGTTCATGAAGTCTGCGTGGCAGTACCAGGATGCGACCAACGTCGTCGGATACTTTCCGACGCCAGTCGTCGATTCGTCCGGCGTGCCGCACAGCCTTCGCGATCTGCCAGACGACTTCTTCTATCAGCCGGCGGGAGCGGACGCATCGGTGGAACCCCTCTACAAGGTCGTGATCGATCCGGGGATGGCGCTCACCATCCGCGACCGACAGAAGACGCGCGATCCGACACGCACGCTCTGGGTGTTTCGGTATTACGACCTGAACGATCGCACGTTCCAGCTGTATGGACGCGTGCTGGTGCGGCTGATCGATTTCATCCGCGGACTCGCCGGCGATGGAAGCGGTCCCGATCGCGCGATCCCCAAGGTCAACATCATCGCGCACTCAATGGGCGGGCTGATCGTCCGCGAGGCGATCCAGCGCAGCTATCCGGAGGCCGGTCGTAGCGCAGACGAGTACATCAACAAGGTGGTGACGCTTGGCACGCCACACCGCGGGATCGCGTTCCAGGTGCTGAGCCACTGGATCGGCATCGATGCGAAGGAGGAACTCGAGCACTTCTCGCCAGATTTCCAGGAAGCCGCGGACAACCCAGTGGCCTACGCGAAACTCGGCGACCATTTCGATCCGCGGCGATTCCTGACAGTGGTTGGCACAAATTACAAGACCTACGGCGTGAAGATCTCGACGTGGGCTAACCGCCTGTTCTCGGTCGCGGAGGAGTTCGGCCCGAACTACAACCGGAGCGACGGACTGGTGAAGCAGCTGTACGCGCAGATCCCCGGCGCGCCGCGCACGTTCGTCCACAAATGCCACGGCGGCGACGATTCGCTGGTCACCTCGCGCGAGGCGTTCGAGATCTCGACACGCTTCTTCTTCGGCAATCTTCGAGTGCGGCTGCGCATGGTCGACGGCCGCATCACGCGTGGCAAGGACTTTTTTGGCAAGAGCGAGTTCTTCTTTGGTGTATCGATCAAGCCGAGGCGGGTGGACTTCGATCTGTTCCACCAGAGTGTCGAAGCCGAGAACTGCTACGGTCCATTCTCGGCGACCGACGCGGACGGCGCCGTCGACTTCAGCGAGCCGCTCGACAAGCTGGCGTTCGGGTGGGCCGACGCGCAACGGCTGATCTGGGAAGGATATCTCGACACCAGCCACGTGATGCCCGATCCAAGCACCGGCGTGCGCGACATCGTGTTCCGTCTCGACTTCTATGTCGGCGAGCGCGACCTGTTCGGCATCGGCTTCTCGGACAACGTCGTGTTCCGCAAACAGTACTACCTGCGCACCCTGATCGACGAAGTCCCACCGCAACTCTACCTGCTGAACAACGAAAGCTTCATGGCGGACAGCCGGCCGCCAGGGACGACGACGGTCGTTCCGGCGGGGTGGATGTTCGACGTCGGCGGCACCGGCTTCGAGGGCACATTCCAGGTGGAGTTCGACATCGTGCCTGAAGACGGTGAACCAGTACCCATGCAAACCGCAGAGCCGCCGGCCACAGCATAGTGACGTGGCGGACGGAGGACGATGTGGCGAAGAAGATTCTGATTGTGCACGGTTACTCGGATGGTTCGACGAGCTTTACGGGCCTCGGGGAGTTTTTCATCCGCCATAAACTGTACCTGAGAGAGAACGTGTTCTATCTCGACTACAGCAGCATGGACGATCAGGCGACGTTCAGGGACTTCGCCGACAAGCTGGACGCCGACCACCGCGTGCGACTCGGCAACGAGCGCGTGGACGTCGCATGCCACAGCACGGGGTCGCTCGTGGTGCGCGCTTGGCTGGCGCTGCACGCGCAGCGAACGCGGAGACGATTGGGTGCAGCGGCAGAACAAGTGCCGTGTCCAGTCGAACGGCTGTTATGCTTCGCGCCGGCGAACTTCGGCTCTGATCTAGCGGGGCTCGGCCAGTCGTACCTCGGCAAGTTTCGGACGACGTTCTTCAACAGCCACGCGCACAAAGAGGACTTTCTCGAGTCTGGTAAGGCAGTGCTGCAGGGGCTGGAGCCCGCCAGTCCTTTTCAATGGGAGCTTTCAGAATACGACCTCCACGGACTCGACACCTACTTCAGTCCAGCGCGCCCCCCGCATCAGCAATGCTTTCCGTTCGTGTTCGCCGCGGGCGAAGCCTACAGCGGCGTGGAAGCGAAGCTGGTGAAGCAGCGCGGCATGCTCGGCACCGACGGCACAGTCAGAATTCCTGGGACCTCGCTCAACACGCGTGGCTGCTCGCTCGACTTCCGCGAGGAGGGTGCGGCGCTGGTGTGGTGGCCGAACTGCAAACACGATCGGATCCCCTTCGCGGTGTTCGCCGGCTTCAATCACGGCAGTATCATCGACTCGACGCACGCGGGCTTCGAGGATCCGAGCGGCCCTGGTACGCTGGCGGTTGAAACCCTCGAGAAGGTCGGTGACCTCAAGAGCTATCAGGCGATGGCCGAACGATTCGACCAGGTGCTGGCCGCCAATCAGACGAAATTGCCGGCGGACCGACAGGCGCCGTACCAGCAGTTCTTCTTCAAGGTTCGAGACGACGTCGACATGATCGTGGAGGATTTTTTCATCGACTTTCACGTCGCCAACCGGGACGGCAGCACCAACCAGGACCTCACGCTGTTCTTCGAGGACAACTTTGCAAAGCAAATCACCCGTCACTCCACGACGGGGTCTCATCGGGTATTCCTCATGAACTGCGGGAAACTTCATGAGTTTCACCAGCGGCTCATCGCCGCCGACGCAGTGCTGATGCTGGAAATCACGGGCGTCAGCCCGCTCCCAGGCATGCGCTACGAGAAGAGCAGCTATCCTGCCTTCGATCCCAAGAGACCATTGGGGAAGGGTGAGCCGACGCTGCTGTTCCCGCACACGACCACGATGGTCGACGTCGTGCTCAACCGCAAACAGACCGACACGCTTCTCGTGATCAAAGACGTCGTGCTCGGGATCGTGTCAGTCGTTCCTGTGCGCCAGGCCGAGGCGCCGACTGGTCGCGCGACACTTGTGGCCAATAGCGTCGCAGCGAGGAGTGAACCTACGGCAATTCCGTGAGCGTCAGCGTGATGCTCAAGGCCGACACGCGCGGCACGATCTTCTTCAGCACCGGGTTGGACGCCCACGCGTTGCAGGTGGTCGCGCCCGTGCCGATGTCGACCGCACCCGCCTCCTTGGCGAGGGAGACGGTGTAGCCGTTTTTCACCACGCCGTTCGCATGCCGCGTGCCAACACAACGTATTGTCAACGGCCCGGTGACACGAAACGTCAAGGGATTCGACGTCGTTAGTGGACCGTGAAGGACGAGGGGGGAGGAGGCTGCGCCAGCACACGGGCGATCATCGCCTCGAGCGCGGCCTTGTCGATGTCGAACGGACCGGCGACCGCCGCTCCCATCGAGATCTCGATCGCAATGACGACGCCGCCTTCTTCATACGGATTCACAATCCAGCTCAGGCCGCGCAGCGAGATGTCGCGGTCGCCTTCGCCCGGCCGCTTCAACCGGTCCATCGCGCGAAGCATCCCTTCGAGCATCTGCCGCACGTCCTGGTCCGTCCACGAACGCGGCGGCCGCGGGCTGCCTTCGATGGTGGCCGTGGTGGCGAAGTCGGTGCCCCTCAACCACACGTCGACGGTCATCCGGTCGGTCATGACGCGGCCTTCAACTCCTGCTGCAGCGCAGCGACGGTCGTCACCGGTTGGCGGCAGGTGAAGTTCCGGCACACGTACGCGGACGTTGTGCCGTCCACCGGTTCCATCGCCGCGACAAACGGCAAGCTGCCGGCCAGAACGCGCCGCCGATGCGGCGGGACGCGGAGGACTACCGCAAACGGCAGGTACGCCGACGCGAGGGCCCGGGCCATCGCGCCATCGTCCTGCTCCGCTTCCGCGATGACGATCTGCTGCAGGCCGGCCGTATACACGGACAGCGCCGCCGCCATCATCGGCACGGCGCGGCCAATCTTCTCGAGCCTTGCGCCGAAATAGCGCAGCGTCCGTTCGATCCGCTCGGTCCATTGCGGATCGTGCACCAGGTGGGACAGCACCAGCAGGTTCATGACCGACACGGAGCTGGCGGTGGGCTCGGCGCCGTCG
>Ga0068863_100004639_pt1 | contig 13547 bp, 7 predicted proteins | sample KBSSwiS62_FD_66596 | JGI IMG/M metagenome (GOLD analysis project Ga0068863, IMG submission 66596) | Switchgrass rhizosphere microbial communities from Kellogg Biological Station, Michigan, USA - KBS Switchgrass S6-2 | ecosystem: Host-associated > Plants > Roots > Rhizosphere > Soil ...
CGCAACATGCTCAAGCCGATTCCTTTTTGCCGGTCGAACAACATGCGCAAAGCGTCGCCACGCTGCGCGTCGGTCAATTTGCGCTTGAGCAGGTAGGCCGAAGACTCGGTGAGCGAAGCGCCGAACCCGTCGATCTCCTGATACTTGGTGGCGTCGTCCACAAGGATCGTCAGCGCCGGCAATCGCTCCGCTCGGAACGGCACATTTGGCTGCGCAACCAGCGATTCGTGTTTCTCTTCCGAAGACTGAAACACTTCAATTTGCGCCGCAGATTCTTTTTGTGGCGAACCAAACGCACATTTTGTCGATACAAGTAAGAAGGCGGAGCTAAGCAGCACCAAAGCTGTGCGCGAAGTTTTCATCGCATGACTCCTCATCGTAGCTGGCGCAAGAAATTCACTAGTCCGGGTCGGAAGGCGAGGCCGCAGGCTGGGCAACTTCCGAGTCCTGCTGCATCTTGTATTTCTTCAACTCCTGGGATTTCTCCGCCTCTTCATCTTTCAGCCGTTGAAATGTGGCCATCGCCCGTTGCGCTTCAGTCATCCGATGCAGTCGGCGGTAGACGATGCCCAGTTGATACCACGACTGCTGTAATACTTCTTCGTCTTTTTCAGTGGTAACAGCTCGCTGAAACATCTCTAGTGCTGCGCCATCCTGCCCAAGCAGCATTTCAGCCCGGCCAAGGTTGTAGTCAATGTGACGGAGGTCAGATTTCTGCTGCAACGCTGCTTCAATAAATTGCTTGGCTCTTGCTCCATCGCCCTTCTCAATCGATAAGACACCGAGCTTGTAACGCGCCTGCGCATTCTTAGGATTAACCTCCAATTCTCGCTCAAATGCTGCCTCGGCTTCCTGAGGTTTGCCGGCGGCACGCAGTTCCGATCCCAACTCTTCATGCAGCCCGGGCTGTGTCGGCGCCAACTTTATGGCGGCTTCGTACTCCCTTATTGCATCCGCGTCGCGTTCGGCTTCTGCATTTGCTTGCGCCAGCACCTGATGAACCCGCCACGATTTTGGGTCAGTTCGAAACATCTGCTCGTAACTGTTCTTGGACACCAGCAAATGTGCCCGGCCACGGTGATACAGGATGTCCACATTAGTAGGTGCGAGCTTTGCGGCCTTGTCGAGCGCGTAAGCCGCTTCTTCAGGATGGTCTCTCGCCAATTCGATTATCCCCAGCCACATCCAAGCCGAAGCGTCTTTTGGATACGCCGCGGTTTCTTTGCGAATCGCCGCCAAGGCCGCCTCGAATCGATTCGTACGGTAGTAGGCGACCGCCAAAAACAGGTTCGCTCCGTGCAATTGCGGTTTGAGCGTCAGAGCCTTTTGTAGGCTGGCCACCGCTTCGTCAAGCCGACCCTGCTCTTCACGCACCAGCCCAAGATTGAAATGCGCTTCCGCAAACGCTGGAGCCAACTTGATCGCGGCCGCAAATCCATCCCCCGCAGCATCCAAGTCGCCTTGCCGCATGGCCTCCGACGCCTGCCGGAATTGTTCCGAACCCTGTTGATTCGCTTGGCCGTGGAGCGAGAACGCCAGAAGGCTGGAAACGCCCAACCCGCACAACAAGGTCCTCGCCAAGCTTCTAGTGGAATTTTTCATCGTCCGCGGACCAAAACAGAAGTCTATACCGGCTCGCGCTACTTCGCGAACTATCGGCAAACAAAAACCTCCTGTGCCGATACAGCACAGGAGGTTTCACGCATTGTATCGTAAATTAGAATTGGTAGCGGAACGTGAGCTGCACTAGTTTTTGCCCGTTGAGGCTCGATGGCGACCCTCCGAATTGAGCGCCCGCCCGGCCAAATGAGTCGCAAGTAACGCATCCATCGCCACGGGCGAGAGTATGCCGGTTAAAGAGATTCACAAAATCTGCCTTGAAGGACAAAACGTGCGCTTCGTATAGCGTAAAGCGCTTGATGACTGAGAAATCTTCGTTCATGTATGCAGGGCTACGGATGTCACCGAAGACCTTGGAAAGGTCGCCAAAGGTGTAGCCCCGTTGTGCCACAAGACTTGGGGCGTTTGGATCAAGGAACGCTCCGCAGTTGAAAAAGTTGTTGGTTGATTGTGGTGAGAATGTGCCATCGGGTTGCTCGTTGCATCCGCTCCCGCCCAAAAAGGGATCGTAAGAATCATGATTAGGAGCAAGCAGAGGTACGCCGGGAATCCGGCTCAACCTGGTGTTTGCCGTGCCAAACTTCGTATTTTTGGCATCGCTTGCGAAGGGGATGAAAGGTGCGCCGCTTTGGTAACGCATTACACCTCCCACTTGCCAGCCGCCCAACACCTTGTCCACGACACCACCCTTGTTCAAGAATTTCTTTCCCTTGCCAATCGGCAACTCATAGAGATAACTGAGCACGAAGGTGTGCGGTACGTCCTGGTAGCTTAATGCCTTCTCCGATTTCAAGTCGCGAGGGTTCTGAGCTTTGAAGGTGTCCGAACTACCAAAAGAGGTGAGTCCTGCATACGCACTGTCCGCGTTGGTCAGCGTCTTCGAATATGTATAAGACGCGAGAAGATTCAGTCCATTCCGAAAGCGCCGCTCCAGTTTTGTTTGCAGCGCATTGTAAGTGGATTGTCCCAGGTTTTCCAGGCAGCAATCGGTGCTGATGCCACCGCGCGTACCCGGCCCGCCAGATTGATATTGGGGAAACGGCAGAAGCAACTGGCCGACCTGGTCGTCTCCGCTCGGACCGTACAAGGTTTCGAACCAGGCAGGTACCGTAATGCCGAGTGTGGCCAAGGTCGCCTGCCCTTGCGCGCTCAGCACGGGATCGTCCAGCTTTGTTCCTAAGGAGAGAAATTTTGGATCAATAGCGTTGATCTGCTGAAGATTCGAATTCAGGTGCGTAGCGTGATTGCCCACGTAACCTACGCTAAGGATAAGATCGGTAGTAAGTTGATGTTGAACTTCAAGACTCCAGTTTTGCACCATGCCGGATCGGCCATTGCCGGCCTCAGCAAAGGCTGGACTGCCTCCAAAATTTCCGGCGAACAGCGCGGGGTCCTGAGCATTGGACGGCAGCGTGACGTCAGGAAAACCGGCGTCCAACGATCCTTTGCCCCCAACGAGGACAGGCGAAAAGTTGTCGCCGGTAAAAGTCGGGTTGATCGAGGTGCCGCTGCCCATCGAATCGCCAAAGTCGGTGTAAAAGAGAGCGGAATGGTAAATGCCGTAGAAGCCCCTAATCACCGTATTGTTCAAGCGGCCAAATAGTTTTTCCGGCGCGTAGGCAAATCCCAGGCGCGGTCCAAAGTTCTTATAGTAGGTCTTTGCCCCCGTGGCGTCGGTGCCGAAAATGAGAGCTCCTAGGGTTCCATCCGCGGCCGGGTTTGCCGTATTGAGATCCAGAACGGACTGAGCCCCATGCGCTTCGTGCCGAGGAGTATCCACGTCATAGCGGAACCCAAGATTCAGAGTCAGATTCTTGCGGAACTTGAAATCATCCTGGACAAAAGCAGCGTAGTAGTTCTGATTCCAGCGAGGAACCACTGACGAGAACCTGGCACTCTCCTGTTGAGGGAGGCCTAGCAGGAAGCTCGCAAACGCGTCGCCTGATTGAGAGTCATTTTGTTTGAAGGCGGTCTGGAAATTGCTGAATTCGTAGCTAGGTGAGGTGTTGGTGTTATTGAATCTGGAAAATTGCGAATGGCGCCACTCAAATCCGAATCGGAGCGTGTGGCGCCCCTTGATCCAGGACAAGCTGTCCGCGACGATTAGGCCATTGGGAATGGCTATATCAAAGTTACTGGCGCTAAACCCGGTATACCCAATACCAAGGGCGTTCGCGTCGAAGGAAAATACCGGAAAGAGCACGCCGCTGGCGTTGGGAATTCCGAGTGTGCTTGGCCAATCCTGTCCGGTAAAGCTATCAGCCCGGCTGGGATCGTACAGTCGGTTGAAGCCGACATTAAAATGATTGAGCACGGACGTGCTGATGGTTCTGTCCCATCCAAAGCGAAGATAATGAGAAAACCGTGATTTGAAAAAGTTGGAGTCAAGAGGCGCAGGGAGAGCCTGCGTTCCGTTGAACTGCTCCTGGTCGCGGCTGCTATAGGAGAAAAAGAACTTATTGCTGGCACCCCAGTTTTGATCGATCCGAAACGTCATGGTCGTATCGAAGATAGGGTTTGTCGAGTTGAAGATGAAGTTGTTCCTGAGAGGGTCATCAGCATTTGGATCTGCATGAACAGTCAGGAAAGAGAGCACATTCTGCGCTACCGGGCTAATATTCGTGATTTTGTTGCCGGGGAAAGCGATTCGCCCCCCAACAAATCCAGTAGGACACGAAGCAGTTGCAGGATCGAAAATCTGACCTCTCAAGACGTGTGAATTATCGCAAGGGTTTATCAGACCAGTATCTGCACCGAGTAGCGCGGAAAAGTCGCCAGATCGTTCGGCATCCGTAGGCAACGTGCTAACCGCAGTACCACCCTGATTGTTGCGGTATTGCTCCCATGAGAAGAAAAAGAAGGTCTTGTCATGGCCGTTGTAAACCTTGGGAATCCACACAGGGCCCCCAAGGCTGCCGCCATAGTCGTTTTGATGGTCGCGCGGTTTGACGTTTGATCCATTGGAGATGTTGTTCCAAGGAACAGCATTCAATTTGTCGTTATGAAGAATGTCAAACGCTGTGCCGTGGTACGAATTTATGCCGGACTTTGTGGTGAACGATTCGATACCACCGGAGGTACGCCCAAATTCTGCAGGCATACTGGAAGTAGTAACCTTGAATTCGCTGATGGCTTCAATCGAGGGCGCATTTTCGTCGAACGTTGGACCCAATTCGGCGTGTGCAATGCTGGCGCCATCTAATATCACTTCCGTGCCCAGGTTCTGGCCGCCAGCGATTTTGGATTCAAAAATACCGGACGACGACGAATCACTGAATGTGCCTGGCCCTACTGTGCCCGGAGTCAGGAAAACGAACGCTTCCGCCGATCGCAAATGACTTTGCCCGGTACCATTGAGAGAAAGCGGCAGTTCCTGGATTTGTTTTGCGCTCACGACCGTGCCGATGTCCGAACTTTCCGATTGCACCGAGGGGGCATCGGCAACAACCGTCAGCGTTTCTTTTATGTCTCCCGGTTGCAAGATGATGTCTAACGAGACCGTCGAATTCACCTGTACCACCAGACCCGTGCGCGCCTCGGTCTTAAAGCCCTGCGCAGCAGCTGTGACTGAATATGTCCCTACCCGTACGTCCGGAATACGGTAGCCTCCAGTAGGGCCGGTCACGGTCTCATACGTCGCACCGGTGTCCGAGCTGGTCACAGTGATCTTGGCATCACTGACCACACCTCCGGAGCTATCTAGTACCGTTCCGGCAATGGTCCCGCGGTCTGATTGTGCCGCGGCATTGATTGTCAGGAAAAAAGAACAGAGAACGAACAGAGTGATAGAAAACAGAAAACGCGTTCCGCGCATTACACCCCCCGTAAACCGACCTACCAATGGACCTGCCACAGTCCGTAGGACTCCAAAGTCAAAAGTTCCAGGTACCTTGGAGCTCTGTAAAGTGAAACCGCTTTTTCAAGCCCGCGCCAGTCCCCAAACTCGCTTGGCGCGCGGAAAGGCAAACCTCGCTTGGCGATGTCCCGAAACTCCAACACTGTTCAACGGCCTTCACACCCTGAACGCCGGGAGCATCGCTTCGCTGTACCTATCCGGCATCGCTCTACCTATGTGAGGCCATTTGGCACCAGCAAAGAACCTGTTGTCAAGCAGAAATGTTTTGAATCGTTTAAGACAAACGTTTGTCTTAGTCTGATTTAACGACATTTTTACATGTACATGCGAGCCGCAAGCTAAGTCTCACAAACCGGATGAACGCTCTTTTTACATAGGTTAGCCGCAATGTAGCAACTTGAAGGAGGCTTCAGATACTCCGCCAAACCGTGGTTCAGGCTATCCTAGGTCTGCTGCAACGCCAGTTGAGTAGAGCGACTCGGCGACAAAGCGGCGGGACTACCCATGGCGCTCCGAAAAAAAGAGCAAGTCGCAGGCGACCGGCCTGTTAGCCTGAAAATCCTCGCGGATTACCTCGGCCTCTGCCCCGCCACTGTTTCGGTGGTCCTCAACAATGTTCCCGGCCGCTCGATTCCCCACGAGACGCGCGAGCGGGTTCGCGCTGCCGCCCGCAAGTTCAATTATCAGCCCAGCCTGCTGGCTCGCTCGCTCCGCAAGCAGCGCACGTTTACTATTGGCGTGCTCGTGCCGGAACTCAGCGACGGCTATCACACGCTGGTCATGAGCGGCATAGGCGACCATCTGATGCGTGAGGGCTACTTCTATTTCAGCGCGCACCATCGCCACAAACCAGATCTCATCGAAGAGTATCCCCGCTTGCTGCTAGGCCGCGGCGTCGAAGGCATCATAGCGATCGACACTCTGCTGGAACACCAGCTGACCGTTCCAGTGGTAGCCGTAGCAGGCCATAAAAAAATTCATGGCGTAACCAACGTGGTGCTTGATCATCGTCGCGCCGCAGAATTGGTAATTCGCCATCTCCACCAGCTCGGCCACCGCCGTATTGCCTTCATGCGCGGCCAGCCGTTCAGTTCGGATTCGGATGACCGCTGGCGAAGTATCGTGGTAGTGGCGCGAGACTTGGGGCTCGAGGTTTCACCCGAGCTTACCATTCAGCTCGAACGAGACCTCACCTCTCCGGAACTCGGCTATCCGGTCGTGCAGCAGTTGCTTCAGCATCGCAAGAAATTTACGGCACTGGTTTCTTTCAACGACATCGCAGCCATTGGAGCGATTCGCGCCTTGCGCGATGCCAATCTTCGCGTGCCCGAGGATGTATCCGTGGTGGGCTTCGACGACATTCATGTCGCCGCGTATAACACACCCCGGCTCACAACAGTTCGCCAGCCGCTTCATGATATGGGAGAAACGGCGGCACGCATTCTTCTGCAGCGTATCCAGGGATTCAAGGACTATCCCCAGGACTTTGCCGTCGCGCCGGAACTCATTATCCGCGAGACCACGGCGTCGGCCAGCCACCGCGTCGGACGCTAGTGTTCTTCACGTTCATTGGGCGCAGGCGACCGATAGAGGGCGGTTCGTCTTCCTCGCGTGATGTATCCCATTTGTCGCGCTTCGTCTGGCAAAATGGGACCGAATCTTTACTCCGCCGTCACTCACTGGGCTTCCTTTTCTTCTACCTTTACTGCATAGCCAGTCCGGCCCTGGTGGCCGTTCTCGGTGTTCAAATAAAGGATTACGAAATGAAAAAAGTAGCAGCTGTATTGCTTTCCTTAGGGTTTTGCGCCGGCGCCGCCCTGGCTCTCGATCTTGGAGAATCGGTGCGTTGGAACAGTATTGTCGGCGTTATTACGGCTCCAGGTGTGGATAACCCGGTCAGCGGCATCCATGCAGGAGCTGGTCCCTGGTCCGTTCGCAGCGGCCGCGCCCGCGTCAACCTGAACACTGGAGCCGCCTTCTTCGATGTCGACGGCCTGGTGCTAAATGGCAGCAACTCCAGCGGCACTCCTGGTCCGGTTACCGCAGTCGTCGGAACCTTGGTCTGCAATCCCGGTGCATCGCCGGTCATTCTGGATACCGCTCAGGCTGCCCTCAATGTTCACGGTGACGCACAGTTTGCCGGCCAGATCAGTGGTATCCCCTCTACCTGCAATAACCCGCTTTTTCTTGTCCGTATTGCTGCTCCTGCTGGCGCAGCTGGACGCTGGATCGCGACCGGCGCCGAACGTTTCATCAACGACGAAGCGCGCTAATCCCCACTCCGTTCAAGAGGCGTGGCCTGCTGGGTTCGCCTCTCTTATTTCATCCGGCATCCAGCATTAACCAACACGCGGTTCCCAATCGGGTCGCGCGCTAACTAAAACTACACTTCAGCTCGTCTTCGGCAGGCTCAAGGCGTAATCTCGGAAACATCTCGCGAAGCGGGTTGGCAATCATGAGTGTCGTAAGCGAAATTCTCAGTCTCCGCAGCAACCGAGCCAGCACCGTTTCGACACTGCTCGCTTTGCTCGACTGGCAAAAGGCTGCGCAGTTACGACGGACACATCTTGTCGCGTGGATATGCCGTGGCAGACGCGGTCGACATTCTGCTGTTGAGTGTTGCGGCCCATCCCGCTGATGCGTTGAACGAACCTGTCACGACTCGCACAACACGCCTTTCCGTCTTGATGTCTCGCCGCCAACGACGTCGCTCCGATACGCCTCAATTGCCTCAGCGCAGCTTGTTCGCGCCGACAGCAGCCTGAACGACGCCACCTTTCGTTTGCTACGACAGTAAAGCAAGTGGGCTCCACCTAAAACGTTCCGCGGCACGTGCATTCACTTGAAGCATGCACATTTTTCCACAGACCCAACTCTTTCCAGCCCCGCATCGCGTTTGTAGAATGACCGGGATTTTCGCCTGACCTCGGGAGGACTCCATGCTGTTCGCTATCGTGTCTCGCGGCAAAAATCGTGGAGCGCGCTTGTTTCCCCATCGATTCAAAGATGACCGGTACCACGTGCAACTGGGGAAACAAGGCCCGTATATTCCGGTCAGCGACCCGCGCGATATTCCTCGCTATCTCGCCAATGGTTATTCTCTCCAAATGAGCGGAGGCGAAAGTCCGAGTCTGATTCGGCCTCAATCCATCCGTGGCTGGAATACTTCTAACGATCCTTTCCACTTCGTCCTCTGAACTTCCGCACACCGGCGCAATCGACGGCCCCTCCGCTTCTTCTCTCGAAAGCGACCGGAATACCGGACCAAGGGATAGTTGATGTCCGCTTACCGCAGCCGGCTCAGACGGTCGACACAAGACTTGCGGCGCAACGGCTTCGCGAAGTTTGCCTTTAGCCAAGCGATTCGCATCAGGTAAAATTCATCATTGAAACCAACCCATCTATGAGCTTTGAACCGATTGAGAATTATGGGGTGATTGGCAATATGCGCTCGATTGCCCTGGTGAGTGTGAACGGTTCAATCGATTTTCTCTGCTATCCGAATTTCGATTCTCCCACAGTGTTTGCAGCGCTGCTCGATGACCAACGAGGCGGTTGCTTTCAGATTCAGCCGCAACTCCGCAAGAAACACGCACGACAACTGTATTTGCCGGATACAAACATTCTGCTAACGCGATTTCTTGCCGAGGAAGGTGTTGCCGAACTGACTGACTACATGCCCATTGGGGTCGACAGCGAGCAACCGAACGAGATTATCCGCACCGTGGCAGTGGTCAGGGGCGAGATCGATTTCAAAATGCGGTGCCAGCCGCGGTTCAGCTATGCGATGTGTGGGCACACTGTGAACATCGAAGACCGGTACGCGATTTTTAGGCCTACGAGTGAAGCTTGTGCGCCACTCGCGCTGTACTCCAGCGTTGTCCTACGACCACAATCTGGGGATGTAATCTCAGACTTCAGGCTCCGAGCCGGCCAGAAGGCGACATTCGTCTTCGGTGGCGTTCGTGCACCAGCAGAGCAACCCGAGATGGAGTTCGTGGAGCAGCGCTTCCACGAGACAGCGCGCTTTTGGAAAGGATGGATTGCGAAATCAAATTACAAAGGCCGATGGCGCGAAATGGTGAACCGTTCGGCGCTGATACTGAAGTTGCTGATCAGCCGAGAGCACGGATCCCTGATTGCGGCGCCGACGTTTTCCCTGCCGGAACAAATTGGCGGTGTACGCAATTGGGATTATCGTTTCACATGGCTCCGAGATTCGGCGTTCACGCTTTACGCGCTGATCCGACTGGGTTTTGTTGAAGAGAGTCAGGGATTCATCGACTGGCTGAAGGGCCGGCTCGGGGACGATGCCGAACGGGGACCGTTACAAGTGATTTACGGAATTGATGGGCGACAGAAACTGGACGAGGTGACGCTGGATCATCTACAGGGTTATGAGCATTCGAGGCCTGTGCGTATCGGGAACGCCGCTTATCAGCAGTTGCAGCTCGATATTTACGGCGAAATGATGGATTCCATCTATTTGGCGAACAAGTACGGTGATTCAATCTCCCACGCGGGGTGGCAGGAGGTCCAGCGCATATTGGAATGGCTCGGCAAGAATTGGCAGCGGCCCGACGAAGGCATATGGGAAGTTCGCGGAGGCGCGCGTGAATTCCTGCACTCCCGGCTAATGTGCTGGGTGGCTTTCGACCGAGCCTTGCGGCTTGCGCAGAAACGCTCCCTTTCCGGGCCTCTCGACGCCTGGCAACGCGCGCGCGACGCGATTCGCCAGGACATCTTCACGAATTTCTGGAATGACGAAATCCGGTCTTTCGTGCAGTCCAAAGGAACCAAGGATCTGGATGCCTCGGTCCTCTTGATGCCACTCATGCGCTTCATTAGTCCGGTCGATCCAATGTGGCGCTCGACGATGAAAGCGATTGAAGCGAATTTAGTCGAAGATATTCTGGTTCGTCGCTATGAGGCAGAGCGCACCCACGTGGACGGAATTCCGGGCGGAGAAGGGAGTTTCACAGCGTGCTCGTTTTGGTATATCGAATGTCTCGCACGCGCTGGAGAATCGGAGAAGGCGCAACTGTTGTTCGAGAAACTTTTGGGATACGCTAACCATCTTGGACTGTACTCGGAGCAAATTGGCCCAAGCGGGCAACATCTAGGCAACTTCCCGCAGGCATTCACGCATTTGGCTCTGATCAGCACCGCAACATACCTGGACCGGGTCCTTTCCGGCAATGGCGAGTCAGTTTGGCGTTAATACTTGGAGTACTGACGATTGGCACATGCACGCTTTTTCGCTCGATCTGGCTCCAGCCGGTCACGAAAGACCCCAAGATGAATTGGTAAGCGCCGCCATCTGCGGGCGGAGCACCCATCGACAACCCTATCAATCGTTGTGGGCCACCGTTGTGATTTGTTTGTGCAGAGATGGCTTACTACAGCCGTCGCATCCGGCTGAACCTTCTCTGATAAGCTCAGCCGAATCAACCACCGGAGCACTCGCAGCACACATGCCGCGCTTCCGCAAAGCAGGTTGCATCGCCGCGCTCTTCGCCGCGCTCGGCTCGGCTGCCTTTTCGCAGCAGCAGCCCATTCGACAACAAACCCCGATTCATCTCCAAACCAGGGACGTCACGTTGCACTTCGCGGCCGGCGATTCCGCTCCCCGGCTTGTCGCTCTTACCGTTCCCGGCCACCAGCCCTGGCGCAATCGGCTGCCCGAAAGTCTTCCCGATCACGTCGAAATTGCCGGAAAGTCCGTACCGCTTTCCTGGAAACTCGTTCCCTCCGCGACTTCCGTGACTCCCACAGAAGTCTCCTTCGTTTACGAATCCGCCAAGCCTCATTTGCGCCTAACGTGGCAATGGCAGGCTAGCGCAAACTTCGGCCCGATCGAACACCAATTCCGCCTTGAAAACCTCGGCGACCAAGAAGTCTGGCTGCCGTTTCAGGACAGCTTTCAATTCGATTTCGCCGTCAACGGTGGCGCGCCGATCAAGCACTTCTTTGTGGAAAAGGGCGCGGACACTCCGTCGCCGATCGGCACACACGATGTCACGATGAAAGAAGGCTACGGTTGGGAAGGGAATTCCAGCACCTACGCGCACCCCGCCGAGGGCGAAGCCCGCGAAATCATTCCGTGGTTCTTGGTGCAGCGCGTAAATCCCTCGCAAGACGGCTGGTACGTGGGAATCGAATTCAGCGGCCGCATCAGAATTGCAATCGCCCGAAAAATGCATTCTCTTCACGGCGCTGCCGGACTGAATCCTTCGCCAGGACCTTTTCGCACGCGGTTGCCCGCGGATGCTTCGTTCGTCACGCCAAAGATTTTTCTCGGAGGCTTTCGCGGTGGCCCGGATGGCGCGGGCAACGTGTTGCGTCGTTGGGTGCGCGAAGTTCTCACGAATCCGGCCACTTGGAGCAATCCCAGCTATCCGTTTCTCGTGAACAACAGCTGGGGCAGTGGCATGGCGGTCGACGAAGCTTTGGCTCATCGCATGATTGAAGATTCGGCCGATCTGCAGCTCGAGATGTTCCACATTGACGCCGGATGGTTTCGCGGAGTCGGCGATTGGTATCCGAACCCCGAAAAATTTCCGCACGGCCTCGCCACCATCGCCGATGATGCCCATCGCCGCGGATTGAAATTCGGATTGTGGGTGGACTGGTCACAGGCCGCTTTGAGCAGCGCGCCCGGCGCATTAAACGTTGGCAATCCGAAGGTTCGCGATTGGTTGGTTGCCGATGTGCTGCCCGACTGGAAACCCCAGGAGTTCAAAGGACAAACCATCGACATCGGAGTTCCCGCGGCAAAGGACTGGGCGCAAAAGGAAGTGAATCGCATCGTCGATGACTATCATCTCGACATGATCGAGCACGACGGGTATCTGGTCGCGCAAGGATGCGACCGTCCAAACCACCCGCACGCCGCGCCCGATCCAGCCAGAACCAAGATCCGCAAGGACTCTGGCGCCTATTTTGTTCTTGGGCCGAATTCGACGGACGTCAGCTATCACGCGGTTCGCTCCTACTACGACATCTATGCGAACCTCCGCAAATCCCATCCCGGCCTGCTGTTTGAGATTTGCAACGACGGCGGCCGCATGGTGGATTTCGGCAGCGCCGCGCACGGCGACTACTTTTCCATAACCGATACATATGATCCGCTCTCCAACCGCCGCGCCTTTTACGACACCAGTTTTGTTCTGCCGCCCGCCATGCTGGAAACTTACGTCGAAAAGTGGCCCTCCCCTTCCATCGAAAATTTCCGCTACATGCTGCGCAGCGGAATGATGGGCTGGCTCAGCATCATGCAGGACACCACCGCCTGGACCGCCGAGCAGCATCAAGCCGCACAGCGCGAATTCGCCATGTACAAGCGCAGACTCCGCCCGCTGATCCGTGACGCATCTCTGTTCCATATTTCGCAGCGGCCGGATGGCGTTCGCTGGGACGCCATCGAATATTTCGATCCGCAAAACGGCCGAGGGGCGGTCTACGTTTTTCGCGGCACTACAGTGGACGAGTCTTCACACAACTTTGTACTGCGCGGCCTGCGTGCGTCCTCCACCTACAAGCTGGAGTTTGCCGATGGCAGCTCGCCCACCGGAAGCGCTTCCGGCCGCCAACTAATGTCCACCGGCCTGAGAGTCACTCTCAAATCGCCGCTCACTTCGGAATTAGTGTTCATCGAGGATGCCCGCGCTTCGTCCGTCAGAGACATCAAAAAGTCAGCGACAAGAAAAAAGATCGACTAGTGCTGCTGCGACGTGCCTCAAAAATCACGATTGAGAGCGGGAGAACTTTACCTACTTGCATTCAGGGCAGCGGGTGTTTCCTCTACCGTTCTTCCGTATCGGCCTTACTGCACACGCCCGATACCCCTGCGAGCCCGCGATTTGCATACTTCGTGGAACATGCGCGATCTCGTCGCGCGCGTCCCCGGCCTGAAGACGACATTTAGGGAGGGAAATTCATGACTCACTTCAAGCCGTTTCGAGCGCTGGCACCTGCCTTTCTCGCTGCCGCTCTTCTGCTCGCCGCAGGCTGTGGCCAGCAGCAGGCCAAAGCGCCCGATGTGAAAGACAACATCAAACAGGGTTTGGAA
>Ga0068863_100004644_pt1 | contig 13541 bp, 9 predicted proteins | sample KBSSwiS62_FD_66596 | JGI IMG/M metagenome (GOLD analysis project Ga0068863, IMG submission 66596) | Switchgrass rhizosphere microbial communities from Kellogg Biological Station, Michigan, USA - KBS Switchgrass S6-2 | ecosystem: Host-associated > Plants > Roots > Rhizosphere > Soil ...
GGCGATCGCCTCAGCGGCGTTGTGAGCGACTCCGCATCCATGGTGGCCGGGGCCATGATCGTCAGTACCCAATAGGCCTGCATGTAGTCCGCCAGGGGGAGGCCGCTATGTCCACGCCAATTGCGATCGCAGCGGCCCTCCTTTTTGGCTCGGGTCCAGGCGATCATCACCACGACAGACCCGATCGTCTCCATCGGCCTCAGCATCCTCTTGCTGGACGTGCGGTTACGCGGCGGCGCCGCGGCGATCACCTTCGAGGTCGTGTCTCTGCTGGTGATGGTCGCAGGGGTGGTGGTCATTGCAAGGCATTCGCCGCAGGCCGAAAGTGAGGCCTCCCCAGCGCAGACCGTCGAGCAAACAGCCGCTCAGTGAGCCCGGCGGCCGTGTGTTCACCCGCCTCTAGCCCCGACTTGCTCGGGCAGCCGCGTCGAGATTGCAGGCGCGAATGTCAGGGTCGATTGAGCGTGCAGACTGCGATTTCGCTTTTCGGCAATACGGTAGGCGATAGCGCGCAACGATAGGGACTATGTCAGGAATGTCGGGCGCGAGTGCACATCTCATCCCCGGACGGCGCGGCTGCATGGTGCGTGTCGTCGGCTGGCCTCTGCGGTGAGCGACTCGGTGTCCGTGTCGGCATCTGACTTCGACTCGTTGTTCGACGAGGTCTCGAACTGGGAACGGTGGGACGAGGAGTCACCGCGGGGCACGCTGAACCACCTCACCCCGGATCGACTCGTCGCGGCGGCCCGGCTGGTGCGGTCGGGAATCACGGTCAGCCTGGGTCTGCCCCTCAACACGCAGGCGAGCCCGGACAATCCAGAGCCGGCCGAGCATCGGATGACACAGCTGACCGATGACGGATCCGGAACCGTACGGTTCGTCAAGGACTTCATCGGGGTCGACTTTCATAACGATGGAATCAGCCACCTCGATGCCCTGTGTCACGTCAGCTACCGGGGCTCGTTGTTCGGCGGCGCACCGGATACTTCGGCAGACGAGGGCGGTGCGACGGTCGGAAATGTTGAGGCGCTCCGGAACGGCATCGTCGGTCGGGGTGTCCTGATCGACGTGCCACGGCTGCGGGGAGTGCCATGGCTCGAGCCCGGCGACTACGTGCTCCCGGATGAACTGCTAGCTGCCGAGGCGGCCGAGAGCGTACACATCGGTCCCGGTGACATCCTGCTGATCCGCACCGGGCACAACCGGCGTATCCGCGAGCTTGGTCCGTGGGACACCGCACGAAGCAAGGCTGGTCTTCATCCAGAGGCCGCGCGGCTGCTGACGGAGCGCCGGGTCGCGGTGCTCGGCAGCGATACGAATAGCGACGCCGCGCCGAGCAAAACCGACGGTGTGGACTTTCCGATACATGTGCTCGCGGTCAACGCGATGGGCCTGCACCTGCTGGACTATCTGCAGCTCGACGACGCCGCGGCGACCTGCGAGCAGTTCGACCGGTGGGAGTTCCTGTGTGCGATCGCGCCGCTGCGGATTCCCCTCGGGACCGGCTCGCCGGTCAACCCGATCGCCATCTTCTAAGCGCGCGGGCCTGACCGCGGTCGAGGTCAACCATTGCGACCGGCACGCCCGCCGAAGCCGTGGCAAGGCCTCGCGCTGCCGGATCCCGGCACAGCATTGACCACGAAACTGGCCGATTATTCACTTTTCGGTGCAGCGGTGGTCTTGAATGGATGAGCCGGGTCGCGGCCACCTCAGCGGGCCGGCGCGTCCGCGCCGCCGCACAGACGTGCATCGGCGGTTGTGGCGGCCGCAACGGAGGTCGCCGTGGATCTTCGGCAGGCACCGTGACCACTGACCAAATTTTGATCGGCGTCGGGCTGACGCTCGTCCTGGCCGTGGCTTGCCAGCTAGTCGGCAATCTGCTGCGGTTGCCGTCGCTGATCCTGCTTCTACCGGTCGGGTTCGCGGCGGGCGCTCTGACGAACGACGTCAACCCGAATGCGCTGCTGGGTGCTGCCTTCCAGCCGCTTGTGTCCCTGTCGGTCGCGGTGATCTTGTATGACGCCGGCCTGGGTCTGGACATCGGCCGGCTGAAGGGGCACACCCGGCGCGTAGTGACGCGCCTACTGGTTATCGGTATCCCGATCACCTGGGGAGCCGCGGCGGCGATGGTGGGCCCGCTGTTCGGCATGTCCGGCGGGGCTGCGCTGATGCTCGGCGCGATCCTCGTCGTGTCAGGACCGACCGTCGTGGGACCACTTCTTGATTTCGTACGCCCGACGGAGCGGCCCCGTGCGGTGCTCACGTGGGAGGGTTCGCTCACCGATCCGATCGGCGGCCTGCTCGGTGCGGTCGTGTTTCACGCCGTGTCGGCCTCGACGAAGGCCCGTTTCGGGAATCAAGTTCTGAACTTCTTTTCGGGCGTCGGTGTCGGCGTTCTCGGCGGCGCCATCGGCGCGGCCGTGCTATGGCTGGTGCTCGTGCTCGTGCGCCCCGGCGAGATCCTCGGCACGCTGGCGCAACTGGCCACGGTGGTCGGGGTTGCGGCCGGATGTGACGTGATCCGCGAGGACAGTGGCCTGATCGCGGCGATCGCGATGGGGCTCGCGGTGTCGACCGTGCGGGCGTTCAACGCGCCGGAACGTCAGCCATTCTTCGAGATCCTCGTACAGCTGATCATCGGTGTCCTGTTCATCTCGATCTCCGCGACCGTGACTCCCGCGTCGCTGCGCCACCTGGTATGGCCGACTGTCGGTCTGGTCGCGTTTCTTGTGCTCGTGGTACGCCCGTTCGTCGCGTACGTGTCCACGCTTCGCACGGACCTCTCCTCGGGTGAACGTGCGTTCATCGGCTGGATGGCACCACGCGGCATCGTTGCCGCGGCAACGGCGTCGACGTTTTCGACGACGCTCGTGAACGATCATGTGAAGGACGCGGACAAGATCCTTCCGATCACATTTCTCGTCATCGTTCTGACCGTCACGCTATACGGACTGACAGCCGCTCCGGTCGCTAAACTCCTCGGCGTCGTGCGCGCGACAGTCAGCCGTCCGCTCCTCGCCGGCAACGACCCGTGGGTCGTCGAGCTCGGCCGGGCCTTGCGCAGCACCGGCGTGTCAGCGGTCATGTGGACAGACGACGCTGACGTGCGAGAGGAGATACAGCAAGCCGGGTTGGAGCTGCTCCCGAACGATCTGATCAGGGCGACGGGTGAGAGCGCCGAGCTTGAGGGCGTGACAATGACGCTGCTGCTCATGAACGAGGACGGATTCAACGCGTTGGCCGCGGCGATCCTGACCGGCGGCGAGAGCGGCGAGATCTACCGCCTTGGAACCCCCGCCGATGCGCAAGGGACGCCGCCGTCCTACGCCGGTGGCGAGGTGCTATTCGGCCCTCATCTTGGGCGGGATTCCCTGCTGCGCCGCTACCGCTCGGGTTCGGCGCTCGTGGCGGGCGACACCGATACGCCGGTCCCGGCCGGCGATGACCTTCTCTTCCGGATTCGAGCGGACGGCCGAGTCGTGCCGGTGACAATGACCTCGCTACCGCGTGGCGAGCCGGGTGACCGGACGATCCTGCTCGGGTCCCCGTCCGCATCGCATCGCGGGGGAGCACGCGATGGTCGATAGACCGCGCAGGCGGTGGAGATGGATTCCACGGAGCGGCGACGATCTGCTGACCGGCCTGGACCGAAAGGATCAGTCTCACGGCTTGCGCGCGTTCTTCGCCACGACGATCACGCTGTCGGTAGTCGTCTTCCGCATTGCATTTGAGCTCGGCGCTTACCACGCCGTCTTCTACTGGCGGATCATGGATATCTTCGTCGTCTCAAGCGTGCTGCTGCTCGGCGCCGCCGTAGTCCGAAGCACGATTCGTGTCCGGCCTTGGATGCGCGTGATCCTCGCAATCCCGATCGTGTGGCTGATCGCGCGATTCGTTCAGCCGTTCGGAGCGGACAGCAATGCCGAGCACGTGTTGGACCTGGTGTTGATCGGTCTGAGCGTGGCGGGCCTGCCCGTGACGTTGATTGCCGTGGCGCGGATCGTTGCACCGGACTACTTCACACTCCCAGGGCGACGGCTGAAGATCGCCGCGCTGGCCATCGTTGCTGTGCTCGGGGTGACCGGGTTCCTCGTGGGGCAATTCAATTATCGATTCACGAGCTGTCAGGACTACGTCACCGCGGGCGACGACCAGCCTGGCAACTGCCACAAGTCGCCATCCAGCGCCCCATCGAAGTGAACCCAGCGCCGGGATTGACCGACACCACCATCCACTGCCGCATGAGCCGCGACCACAGGGCACTCTCACTGACGGCAACGACGTCGCGCGATCTTCGATATCAGTTGTCGTACGTGTGGGCCGCGAATTCGAAATATCCTCGCATTTCGGCAACACGCCCTCCATACCTGACTAGGCTCGCACTTGGCGGCATTTGTCACAGCTTTGCCGCCGCTATCGCGTACGAGTGATACGTCACTTTGGCCGAATGATCTTAGTTGAACGGCACGTGGGGGCATCGAATCATGTCCGAGGCACAGCCGATACATGTGGTTATCGTTGGCGGCGGCTTCGCTGGCGTCGGATGCGCCAAACGTCTTGCGGGGGAGCTTCACGTTCGTGTCACTCTGATCGACAAGAACGGTTACCACCAGTTTCAGCCACTTATCTACCAGGTGGCCACCGCGGAGCTGATCGGCGACGACATCGCCTTCAAGCACTCGGACATCTTCGAGCACCACCACAACATCGATGCTCGCCAAGCCGAGGTGACCAGCATCGACCCGCACGCGCGCTCGGTGAATCTCGCCGACGGCAGCACGGTGGCGGGCGACGTGCTGGTGCTGACGGCCGGTGCGGATCCGGAGTTCTTCCACGTCCCAGGCGCCGAAGAGCACGCCTATCCGCTCTACTCGCTCGCCGATGCGCGGCGGGTGCGCGCCCGTGTCATACAGATCTTCCAGGACGTTGCGGCGAACCCCAAGCTGATCGACGAGGGCGCGCTCAACTTCGTGATCGTCGGCGCAGGCCCGACTGGCGTGGAGTTCGCCGGTGCCCTGTCCGAGCTGATTCACGACGTCATGCCGAAACTCTACGGCAACCTGGACGTGTCGTTGGCCAAGGTGATCGTGGTCGACCGGGGACACGCTGTACTCAACGCCTTCTCGGAGTCGGCGCACGCGTATGCCGCGAAGCAGCTCGACCATCGCGAGGTGAAGGTGTTGCTCGGCTCGGGCGTCACCGAGGTGGCGCGCGATCACGTCAAGCTGGAGGACGGGAGCACCGTCGCTACTCACCTCACCGTGTGGGGTGGTGGCGAGAAGGCTGCGCCGGTGATCGAAACGTCCGGTGTGGACGTCGGGCATGGCGGCCGGGTGACAGTCGATGAGTTCCTGCAGGTGCCGGGATTCCCGGGCGTGTACGCCGCGGGCGACGCGGCGAACGTGCCCGACGGCCACGGCGGAGTGTTTCCACAACTCGGCAGCGTGGCCCAGCAGAGTGGCGATTGGGTCGGGCGCAACATCCTTGCCGAGATGAACAAAGAACAGCCAATGGCGTTCCGATATCACGACAAGGGAATCATGGCCATGATCGGCCGCAGGGCCGCGGTCGCCGAGATCGGCGAGCATCGCCACGAGTTGCATGGCCGTGTCGCGTTCGCGGCGTGGCTGGGCGTACACGCCGCGCTGCTGTCCAACATCGGCGCCGAGACGCACGCGTTCATGGCGTGGGCCGAGGACTTCTATGTGCGGCCACACCACCGTTCGGCGGCCTTGCTCAATCCGGACCAGATCAATGCCCCCCGCATCAAGTGGGCCAGACCCCCATCGGCGCCACCGCCCGACCCGCATGACGATTCCGAATAGTTTGCGTGTCCATTCCTGATCCCAGTACGGGGAGTACCGACATGTCGACAGAATCAACGCCTAAAGAGGCCGATGTGATGGTGATCTTCGGGATCACCGGGGATCTGGCGAAGGTAATGACCTTCCATTCGCTCTACCGGCTGGAAAAGCGCGACCTGCTCGACGTGCCGATCGTGGGCGTGGCCGCCGACGACTGGAGCGTCGAGAAGCTGGCGAGCCATGCTCATGAGTGCATCGAGGCGACCGGCGAGAAGATCGATCCTGCGGTGTTCGACCGCTTCGCTAAGCGCCTGTCCTATGTCTCGGGCGACTTCAACGACGTTTCGACTTACCAGGCGGTGGCCGCTGCGATCAAGGGTTCCACGCTGCCGATGTTCTACCTGGAGATCCCGCCATTCCTGTTCGGCACAGTGGTCGGCAAGCTCACTGACGCGGGCCTGACGAAAAACGCGCGGGTCGTCGTGGAAAAGCCGTTCGGGCACGACCGCACCTCCGCCCGCGACCTCGCCGACGAGCTGCACCACTACCTCGACGAGAGCCAGATCTACCGGATCGATCACTTCCTGGGCAAGATGGGCACCCAAGAGCTGCTCTACTTCCGGTTCGCCAACACGCTGCTCGAACCGGTGTGGAACCGCACTCACGTGGAATGCGTGCAGATCACGATGGCCGAGAACTTCGGCGTCGAAGACCGGGGCCACTTCTACGACCCGGTCGGTGCGCTGCGCGACGTCGTCGTCAACCACCTGATGCAGGTCGTCGCGACCGGTGCGATGGAGCCGCCGGCGGGGCCGGACCCGCACACGCTCAATAACGCCAAGGACGCGCTGTGGAAGTCGATCGTGCCGGCCGACCCTGGGCAGTATGTGCGGGGTCAATACAACGGCTATCTCGACATCGACGGCGTGGCCAAGGACTCGACCACCGAGACATACGCCGCACTTCGGCTCGAGATCGACAACTGGCGCTGGTCGGGCGTGCCGTTCTTCATCCGCACCGGCAAGCGACTGCCGGTGCTGCAGACCGAATTCCGGGTGGTGTTCAAGGAGCTGCCGCGTCTGGGACTGCGCCCCAGAGGCACGCCGAGGCCGGCGCCGAACGAACTGACGATCCGGCTGGACCCGTCCACCGGCATGCGCATGAAGTTCGAAGCGATGCGGGCCGAATCGAATGACCCCGAGCCGGTCTACTTCAACATGCTCTTCGCCGAGCAGGGCGGCGAGGGCCCCACGCCCTACGAAGTTCTGCTGCGCGCGGCTCTCGTCGGCAACAGCACTCGCTTTACCCGCCAGGACGGCGTCGAGGACGAGTGGGAGATCATGCAACCGCTGCTGGATTCCCCACCGCCGGTGCACCCGTACACCCCTGGGTCCTGGGGGCCAAAGGAAGCCGACTCGCTCGTCGCCGACTACGGCGGCTGGCGCGAACCATGGGTGGAGGCATCATGACCGCAACGCTCGAGCGTCCAGGCACCGACACCGCCAAGCCGACCCCCGGTGCCGGCATGGCACCCGGCACCGGATCGGCGGCTACGCCGTTCACACCGATCGCCGACTACGGATTTCTGTCCAACTGCCACACCGGCGCACTCATCGGACCGGACGGTTCCGTGGACTGGCTGTGCGTGCCGGCATTCGACTCGCCGAGCATCTTCGCCAGCCTCGTCGACCGCGAGGCCGGTGACTTCCGGCTGGGACCCTACGGCATGGTGCATCCGATCGCCCGCCGGTACCTGCCCGGCACGAACGTGATTGAGACGACGTGGCGCAGCCGCTCGGGCTGGATGGTCGTGCGCGACGCGCTGACCATGGGCCTGGCTGCCGGGGACGATGCGGTCACGCCGCACACGCGCCCACCCACCGACACGGACGCCGATCACATGCTCGTGCGCACCGTCGAGTGCATCGATGGAACCATGGAGCTGGAGATGATCTGCAGCCCGGTCTTCGACTACGGTCGTACGCCGGCAACGTGGACGATGCCAGCCGGCGAGCGGCACGTGGCCGAGGCATCTGGCGCCGGGGTGACCGTCCGGCTCTACTCCGACCTCGAACTCGGCGTCGAGGCGAACAGGGTGCACGCACGGCATCAACTCAAGGCCGGTGAGACGGCCTACTGTGTGTTGTCCTGGGCGGAGAACCTGGCCGGGTGCAAGGACATCGCGGAGGCAACCAGCAAGATCGACGCCACGACGGCGTTCTGGCGCCGATGGATCTCCAACGCGCGCATGCCCGACCACCGCTGGGGCGAGTCCATCCAGCGCTCCGCGCTGGCGATCAAAGGTCTGACCTACATGCCCACCGGGGCCACAGTGGCGGCGCTGACGACGTCCCTACCGGAGACACCCGGCGGCGAGCGCAACTGGGATTACCGCTACACCTGGATGCGCGACACCACGTTCACGCTGCGGGCGCTGCATTATCTGCTGCTGGACTGGGAGGCCGACGACTTCATGCAGTTCGTCGCCGACATCGAGCCGACCGAGGACGGGTCGCTGCAGATCATGTACGGCATCGACGGTCGGCGCGACCTGACCGAGGAGTTCCGTGACGAGCTGACCGGCTATGACGGGGCACACCCGGTGCGCGTCGGCAACGCCGCTTGGAATCAGAAGCAGAACGATGTGTTCGGTGCCGTGCTCGACTCGATCCTGCTGCACACCAAGCACAGCCAGCGGTTGCCACGGCGGCTGTGGCCGATCGTGGAGTCGCAGGCCGAGCGGGCATCGGCAGTCTGGCGGGATCCGGATCAGGGCATCTGGGAGGCGCGTGGAGCAGCGCAGCACTACGTGTCGTCCAAACTCATGTGCTGGGTCGCGCTCGACCGCGCGGCGACACTCGCGGAGATCCGCGGCGACAACGAGCGGTCGGCGCAATGGCGGAAGACCGCCGACGAGATCCGAGCCGACGTCCTGGCGCACGGCGTAACCAGCGACGGCGTGCTCAGGCAGCACTATGACACCGATGCGCTGGATGCCTCGGCGCTACTCGCGGCGATCTTCGGGTTCTTGCCTCCCACTGACGAGCGGCTGCGCAAGACGGTCGACGCCATCGCCGAGAACCTCACTGAAGACGGGTTCGTGCTGCGCTACCGCACGGATGAGACCGACGACGGCATGAGCGGCAAGGAGGGCACGTTCCTCATCTGCTCGTTCTGGCTCGTATCTGCCCTCACGATGGTGGGCGAGATCGACCGTGCCCGCGACATGATGGACCGCCTGCTGCGCATCGGATCTCCGCTGGGCCTCTACGCCGAGGAGTTCGAGACCGACACGGCGCGGCACCTGGGCAACTTCCCGCAGGCCTTCTCGCACCTGGCGCTCATCGACGCGGCCGCCCGGATCATCGTGCACGAAGTTTTGGCCGAGGAGGCCTCATGAACGCCGCAGCTGATAACGCCTATGACGTGATCATCATCGGTACCGGGGCGGGCGGCGGCACGCTCGCCCGGCACCTGGCGCCGTCGGGCAAGAAGATCCTGCTTCTCGAGCGCGGCGGCTGGCTGCCCCGCGAACCCGAGAACTGGCAGACCGCCGAGGTGTTCGTCGAGAACCGGTACGTCTCGCCGGACACGTGGTACGACCAGAAGGGCAAGGCGTTCCAGCCGCAGATCCACTACTTCGTGGGCGGCTCCACGAAGCTCTACGGCGCCGCGCTGTACCGGCTGCGGCCGGAGGACTTCGGGGAATTGCGCCACCACGACGGCATCTCTCCGGCCTGGCCGATCTCGTATGAGGACATGGAGCCCTATTACACGCTGGCCGAGCAGATGTACCAGGTGCACGGCGAGCACGGCGAGGACCCGAGCGAGGGAACGTGGAGCGCGCAATACCCGTTCCCGCCGGTGGCGCACGAGCCGCGCATCCAGCAGCTCTCCGATGACCTGGCGCGTTCGGGCTTCCACCCGTTCCACGCGCCCTGCGGCGTGATGCTCAACGAGGCGAACATGCCGTACAGCACGTGCGTGAAGTGCACCGCCTGCGACGGCTTTCCGTGCCCGCTGCACGCGAAGTCGGATGGGGAGACGCAGGGCGTGCGGCCGGCTCTGGAGCACCCGAACGTCACGCTGCTCATCGATGCTGAGGCGGTGCGGCTGGAAACCAATCCGGCGGGCACGGCTGTGACCCAGGTCGTCGTGTCGCACGAGGGCCACGAGGAGCGCTATGCCGGCGACATCATCGTCGTGGCCGCGGGTGCGGCGAACTCGGCGAAGCTGCTCCTGCGCTCAGCGACCGACAAACACCCGAAGGGCCTGGCCAACGGCTCGGACCAGGTGGGGCGCAACTACATGTTCCACGAAGCCCAGGCAGTGCTGGCACTGTCGGTAGAGCCGAACAAGACCGTGTTCCAGAAGACTCTCGGCGTCAACGACTTCTACCTGGCGGGGCCGGACTTCCCGTACCCGATGGGGAATATCCAGATGCTCGGCAAGTCCCAGGCAGAGCACTACCGGGGCGAGAAGCCGCTTCTGACGAAGCTTGCGCCGGAGTTTGCGCTGGAGGACGTCGCCGAGCACGCGGTCGACTTCTGGCTCTCAAGCGAGGACCTGCCGTCACCGGAGAATCGCGTCACGGTCAACCCGGACGGCAGCGTCGTCCTCGCCTACGAGGAGAACAACAAGACCGCGGCCAAGCGGCTCTATCACCAGTTCAAGTCGATGCTCGGTGGCCTCGGCCTGCGTTCGGACCACCTGATGCGTCGGTTCGCATACATGGAGTCCGATATGCCGCTGGCGGCCTGCGCTCACCAAGCCGGCACCTGTCGCATGGGATCCGATCCCGCCACGTCAGTTCTCAACACCGACTGCCGTGCACACGAGATCGACAACCTCTACGTCGTCGACACCAGCTTCATGCCGAGCATCGGGGCGGTGAACCCGGCCCTGACCGCGATGGCAAACGCCGCTCGTGTAGGCGATCACCTGCTGGAGCGGATGGGCGCGCGGCGCACCGCGGGCGCGCCGACGCCAGGTGGCTGAGGCGACGAATATGTATACCTTCATACTCTCGTCGCCGGTGGAGCTCACGCCAGCGCGCTCGCAGATGGCGTTCACGCTCGCCTTCCACATCATCCTGGTGCCTTTGGGCGTGGTGCTGCCCACGCTCATGCTGATCGCCAACTACAAAGGGCTGCGCCGCGGCGACACCGCGGCGCTGACGCTCGCGCGGCGCTGGTCGCACGCGGCAGGCCTGACATTCGCGGTCGGCGCCGTCACCGGCACCGTGCTCTCCTTCGAGATAGGCCTGCTCTGGCCCGGATTCACCAAGACCTTCGGCGACGTGTTCGGTCTGCCGTTCGCGATCGAGGGCATCGCGTTCTTCCTCGAAGCGCTGCTCGTGGCGATCTATATCTACGGCTGGCGGCGTTTGAAGCCGTGGACCCACTTCTGGCTGGGCTTCCCGATTCCGTTCGTGGCGATCATTGGAGCGCTGTCGATCATCTCGGCGAACTCGTGGATGAACGCACCGGCCGGGTTCGTGATTGGCGCCGATGGCTTGCCCACGAAGGTCGACCCGATCAAGGCGATGTTCAACAAGGCACTGCCACTGGAACTGATCCACTTCCTGCTCGCCGCATACATGGCCGCGTGCTTCACCGTGGCCTCGATCTACATGGTCGGCTGGATCCGCGGCCGCCGCGACCGCTACCACCGCCTGGGCATCCTTATCCCGTTCACGATCGCCGCGATCGCCACGCCGCTGCAGTTCCTGGTCGGCGACACCATCGCACGCTGGGTCTACCAGAACCAGCCGGCGAAGTTCGCAGGGATGGAGATCGTGGCCAAGTCCGGCACCCACCAGAAGGAGTACCTGTACGGCATCTACCACTCCAACACGAACACCGTCACTGGCTTCGGGATCCCGGACTTCGACTCGATTCTGGCCGGGGGCAAACCCAGCACGTACGTCGAAGGCATGAATTCGATTCCCAAGAACAACCGGGTGTCGAACGCGACCCTCGTGCACTGGGCCTTCGACACCATGGTCTTCATCGCCACGCTGCTGCTGATCCTCGTCATCTGGTACGCGATCGCATACTGGCGGCGGCGCGATGTGCCGGCCCTACGCCTGTTCCAGTGGGTGGCCGCCGCCGCCGGCGTGCTGGCCTACATCGCGGTCGAATGCGGCTGGGTGACGACCGAGGTCGGTCGCCAGCCGTGGATCGTCTACAACGTCGCCCGCACTTCCAGCGCCGTCACCTCCGCGTCCGGCATCTCGATCAGCTTCATCGTCGTGATCGTGCTCTATGCCCTGCTCGGCGCCGCCACGATCTTGACGTTGCGGGCGATGTCGCGACGGTGGCGGACCGAAGGCCTCGTGTCGGATGATGACGCACCTTACGGGCCGAGGCCACCCGCGCCCGCGGCCGCCGCCGCTGTTGCTGCTGCCGCGGACGCGGAGGCGGAAGCGGAGGCGGACGGAGAGGCACCATGACCGCTGGTGAAGCCGTCGCCATCATCGTGGTCCTCGCGATCACCGCGTACGCCTGCTCAGGCATCCCCGACTTCGGAGCCGGCTTCTGGGACCTCACCGCCGGCGGCCGCCGCGGTGGGCGAGCAGCGCGAGCCCTGATCGACGAGGCCATCACGCCCGTCTGGGAGGCCAACCACGTCTGGCTGATCTACATCCTCGTCGTGAGCTGGACGGCGTTCGGCGCCGCGTTCGGCGACATCATGACGACACTGTTCGTGCCGTTCATCCTCGCCGCGCTCGGTATCGTGCTGCGGGGCGCGAATTTCGCATTGCGCAAGGACGCGGCTCGGGCGGGCGGGCGGCACCTCGCCGCGTGGATGTTCGGCGTCGCCTCGATCATCACGCCGTTCTTCTTCGGCACCGCCCTCGGCGCGATCATGGCGGGACGGGTGCCCTCCAACGGCCACGGCAACCCGGCCTCGAGTTGGTGGAACGCGACCTCGATCACCGTCGGCGTGCTCACCGTCGCGGTCTCCGCGTTCCTCGCCGCGGTGTACCTCGTCCGCGAGTCGGACCGTCGCGGCCTCCCCGAGCTGCACGACTACTTCCGTAACCGGGCAGCGGTCGCTGGCATCGTCGGCCTGCTCGCCGGCATCGCCGCCGCGTTCGCGCTGCACTCCGATTCGCTGAGGATGTTCCACCGGTTCGTCCATCGCAGCATCCCGCTGCTCGCGGTCGGTGTCGTGGCGTTGGCGATCACGTTCGTGATGGCGCTGCGCGGGCGCACACGTGGTATCCGCATCCCGGCGATCATTGGTGTGGCCGCACTGGTGTGGTCATGGGGTGTGGCGCAGTACCCGTACCTGCTGCCGTTCAGCATGACGATCGCGAGCGGAGAAGGCGCCTCCCAGAGTCTGCACTGGCTGCTGATCTGGTTCATCGTGGCGCTGGTCACGGTCGTGCCCCTGCTCGTCCTGCTCTACGTGCTCGACCAGCGCGGCGAACTGGGCGAGGACCCGACAACCTCACGTCCGGAGCACTCACCACAACCGCACGCGGGCACCCCGGCCGTTGACCAACATAAGTGAGCCCATCCGCACCGGGCCGATATCACCAGGCGTCTTGGCCGAAGCAAGGTGCTCAGAATGGCCATGCCAGCGGGATCACCGCGAGTGCGATGACCAGCCATACCAGCATCAGAGGCAGGCCGAGGCGCCAGAAGTCGCCGAAGCGGTACGCGCCTGGTCCCGTCACCATCATGTTGGTGGCGGTCGCGATCGGCGTCAGGAACGAGGCCGCGCCGG
>Ga0068863_100004646_pt1 | contig 13538 bp, 8 predicted proteins | sample KBSSwiS62_FD_66596 | JGI IMG/M metagenome (GOLD analysis project Ga0068863, IMG submission 66596) | Switchgrass rhizosphere microbial communities from Kellogg Biological Station, Michigan, USA - KBS Switchgrass S6-2 | ecosystem: Host-associated > Plants > Roots > Rhizosphere > Soil ...
GGGCCGGCACCAGGCCGAACACGACGCGCGCCGCCATCAGCGAACCCCAGAAAAGGCTCACTGCCGCGCCTGCGGCCCCGGTCCTGACGTTGCGGCCTTCGTGTAGCAGCGTATAGAGCCAGGCGCCCGTCGAGGCTTCGAGACCGCAGTACAGGATGAAGACAACGGCGCTAAGCAGGGTTGCCCGCAGCTGCAATGTTGCGGTGAGCGAGGGCGGGGCACCTTGCGTGTCAGCGTTACCGCTTTCAGGCGGCCAAAGGTGGCGACTCGCAACGAACCCGGCCGCGAGGAAGAGTTGCGCCACGCCGACGATGAGGTATCCGCGCTGCCATCCTGCGTTCGAGAGCAGCACAGCTGTCATCAGCGCCGGACCTATTGTCGTGCCGAAACCGTAGAACGCATGCAGCATGTTCACCGTACGCGCTGAGTAGTTGTGCGCGGCAAACGTGTTCAATGCGCTATCGATGGCGCCGGCGCCGAGTCCCGCTACAACACCAGCGGCGACGACGATCGCCCACGTCGCAGCAGTTGAGTACACGATCAGCGCAGCCGCCGTGGCTGCGCACGAGAGTGCAAGCAGTGCACCGAGCCGGATGCGACGGAGGATTGCACCGCTGAGGAAGCTTGCGGTGACGTAGCCGAGAGTCGTGGAGACGAACAATGAGCCGAGCGCGTCGAGCGGCAAGCCGAACGACTGTCGCATCGAGGGCCATGCCACACCTATCAACCCGTCGGGCAGGCCCAGACTGACGAAAGCAACGAAGGCAAGAATCAGGAGGAGGCGCGCGTGCACAGCCATCAGAGTAAACGCTTGATTTGCGATCGCCAGCTCCTGCCGGGTTGTACAACTACGAAATCGGCCGAACGTCCGTATTGCACGCGCAGGCACGGTGCTAGATTCCTGCGTCGAATCGCCCCGCGACAGGCAGGCAAGCACGATGGTTGACGCCAACCCCGTGGCGCGCGATGCAGCGGCCCCGCTGCACGACGCGTTCATCAGCTATTCCCGCCGCGACAAGGAGTTCGCCCGCCGGCTCGGCGTGGCCCTGCGCGCGTACAAGCCACCGAAGGGGCTGGGGCTCGAGGTGCGCCACCTCGACATCTTCCGCGACGAGGAGGACTTCACCGGCGTCGAGTACCACGATGCGGTGCGCCGGCACCTGCGCGCGTCGAACCGCCTCCTGCTGATCTGCTCGCCCAACGCAAGAAAGAGCGAGTACGTGAACGACGAGATTCGTCAGTTCGTCGCGCTGCGCGGCGCCGACAGCATAGTGCCGGTGCTCTGCGGCGGTTTGGCGAACAACGAGGCGCGTGACGATCAGGAGGAGCAGAAGGCGTTTCCCGAAGCGCTCTGCGCGGCGCTGCAGATGCCGCTCGCAGTCGACTACCGGGCTTTCGATCCAGCCGGCAAGCAGAAAGTGAACAAGGATGCGTTTCACGGCGCATGGTGCTCGTTGCTCGCCAACCTGTACGGCCTGAGCCGCAGCGAAGTCGAGCAGCGCGAAAAGAAGCGGGAAACACAGCGCCGTCGGATAACGCAGAGCATCGTGGGCGGCATCATGGCGACGCTGATTGCAGCGACCGCCATCAGCGTCACGTTCTGGCGCCAGGCAGTCGAACAACGCAGGGCCGCGGTGGCGCGACAGCTCACGGCGCAGGCGGAGCTCGCGCGCAATGAGTCGCCCAGGCTCATCGAACGCAGTGTGCTGCTTGCCGTCGAGTCCCTGAAGCGCCTGCCCACGCTCGAAGCCGAGACGGTGTTGCGCCCGCAGCTCGCGAAGATGTTGCTACCGGTGCGCCGTATCTCGATGGGCGAGCTGAGTGGCCCCTGCGTGTTCAGCCCGGATCGAACACGCGTGGCGGCGGCGACCAAAGAAGGCGTAAAGGTTTACGACCTGCTGACGGGGAAGCGGATCGCCGTGCTCGATCCCCTGCCACCGCTGATGAGATTCAAATTCAGCCCGGACGGCCAGCACTTCGTCACCGGCAGCGGCTCCATGGACCCGCGGGTGGCGCAGAACTACGTGGCCCAGGTGTGGCGTCTGCAGGATGCAAAAGAGATCAAGCGCCTGACGCATACGGAGCCCGTGTTCATGCTGGTCTTCGATGCCGACGGCCGACATCTCGCAGTCAGCGATGAAAGGTTCGCGCGAGTGTGGGAAGTGGGCTCCGAGCATCCGCCGCAGGAGTTCGAGGTCGATGGGTTCATTCTCGACATGGCACTGAGTCCGGATGGCGGACGCTTGTTCACGCAGACCAACAGGGAGACCAATCAAGTGTGGGACGTCGCCTCGGCGCAAGTACTGAAGGACGTGCCACTCAAAGACGGTCAGGAGCACATCGCCCTCAGCCCGGACTGGCAGCACGTTGCAACGGCGAGCGACGACAGCATCCGAATCACGGAGCTCGGCAGCGACGTGGAAGTGAGGCACATCCTGGAACCGAACATGACGAAACCGGCGTTCACGGAGGATGGCCAATGGCTCATGGCAAGCCGCAAGGTAGAGCGAGATCCGCAACTCACGGAAGCCGAGCTCGCAGCGAGCCAGTCGATGATCGTATGGGACGCGCACAAGGGCTATGAGTGGTTCCGCGTGCGCGGTGTCGGCAGCCGGGACCGACTCGTCATCAGCCCGGATGGAAAGTATGTCGCAACGCTCGGTGCTGCCAATGTCGTACAGATCTGGTCCGACACCGATCGTGAAGTGAGCCGCCTCGATGGATCCGGCGTCGCCGCAATCGGCTACGCCGCGGACGGCACGTTTGTCACCGCGGACTGGGCGGGTTCAGTGCAGTTGTGGGAGACGACGCAGGGGCGCGAAGCGGGCCGTTTGCCTCATGGCGATGGAATCCGGTCCATCGCCTACACGCCTGACGGCAAGCGTCTGTTGACGAACAGCAGCGATCGTGTGGTGCGAGTGTGGGATCCCGAGACCTCGCGTGTAGTCGCGCACGTCAAGACTGAGGACGATGCGCACGTTGCGCTCGATCCCGACGGCAAGCACTTCGTCGTTTTCATCCATGACGCCATGAGTGTGTTCGACCTCGAGGCAAAGGAGATCACGACATCGAAGATGCCCTCCGGCACTAGCGGGAGCGTGTTCTCAAGGGACGGCACCTACCTGGCGACGGCGGGTTTGGACAACAACGTGCGGTTGTGGGCGATGCCTGCGCCGCGCGAGATCGCACACTGGTCGCTCGGCGACGGCATTGCGTCGCTCGCCTTCAGCCCGGACAGTAAGGTCCTCGTCGCGAGCACGATCAATTCCGATACAGCCGTCGTGTGGGATGTGTCGACGAAGAACGAGTTAGTCCCTCCGTTTAAAAAGGAAGGTGGATACCGCCAGATCACGTTCAGCCCGGATGGCCGCTACGCTGCTGCGAGCGTGTCCGAACGCTATAGCGGTGCGAGTCCGATACCCGTTGCCGCCGGCGCCGTCGTGATCTGGGATACGTCGACCTGGAAGGAAGTCCGCCCTCCGTTGCAGCATGCCAGCGGGATTCTCGCATTCAGTTCCGACAGCAAGCTGCTGGCGACGAGTGAAGACAAGCTGCAGGTCACGAGCGAAACTGAATACTCGCAGGAGTTCAATGCGAGCATTTGGAATGTGGCCACAGGAAAGCAGATCAAGCTGCTGCGGCATCCTGCGCCAGTCACTGCCGGCGCGTTCACCGCAGATGGCGCCCGCCTCGTCACGGCGAGCTCCGATGGAGCTCGCCTCTGGGAGCTGAGCACGGGCCGTGAGATGTTTCTGCAGCGCGACTCACCCATCCACGCCATCGCCGTCAGCCCCGACGGCAAGTATCTGGCGACCGCCGATGAGCAGGACGTCGTGCAGACGTGGTTCCTGCGGCCGGCTGACCTCATCGACGAAGCCTGTCGCCGGCTCACTCGCGATCTGACGAAGGACGAATGGCAACAGTTCGTCGCGGACGGACCCTACGCGCCGACTTGTCCCCCAGCTACCTCAAGATCACCGTGATCGAACGCGCCGTCATCACGTTCGTGTCGCCGTCATAGGATCCAGTGGCGTTGAAGGTCAGCATCACGGTCGAACCGTTGAGCCGCGTGCCCAGCTCGGCCACGAAGTCCGCGAAGTCGCCGAAGGCGTGCGACTCGTCGCGCATCACGATCAAGTACGCGCTCGCTCCGGCGCTCGGCGGCACGATGCTCGGCGACGACGGCAGCGTGAGCAGGTTCAGCACGCGCGGCCCGATCGTCAGCACGTGCGGCCGGCCGATCGCCGGATTCGCGAGATCGAGCACGAGGCCGGTCGGATTCTGACTCACGAACGGCGCGGTGGTGCCGCCCGGCAGCCACGTCAGCGACAGCATCGCAGGCAAGCGCGGGAAATCGACCAGAGTGCGCGCGGTGAAATCCGGCGGTGCCATGCCGAACGGCGTCGGGAAGCCGATGAGCTTGGTCGGCTCGCCGATCGACAGGCCCGATAGATCGAGGCCGGACGCCGCGACTTCGTAGTTGGCCGGATCGGCATCCATCGCCGTGCTCGTGCCCGTGCCCGCGAAATTAAACGCCGAAGCCTTGCGACCAGCGATGGAGTCGAGCTGCAGTGTGAGCGCGTCGGTCGACGTCGACTTCACGAAGCCGTAAATCGGCGTCGGGTGCATGCGCACGCGGCCCGCGGTCGCATCCAGAGTCCAGCCTCCCGACATCGACGAGGCAACCATCGGCGTAGCCGCGCCGAACGCTTCGATCGACTGACCCACCGAGATGTCTGCGGGTGCCGCTATGGTCGCCGGTGACGTTCCACCCTTCACCACCTTGGTGTTAGGTCCGATCGTCACGTTGACGTTCCCGCGCGCAAAGTGATCGCCGTCACTGTCGCGAATCACGTTGCCGCCGCGCACGGTCAAGACGTCGCCCGTGCGCGAGATCACTTCGCCCATCACGGTATCGACTCCGGCGCCAGGCACGCTGGTGCCCGAGAACACTGCGGCTGCGTCGAATTCGCGCGTCGCCGGCGTCAGTGTGCCGAGGGCAGCCGTGAGCGTGCCTGCGCCCGCCGCGGCCAGCGCGTCGAGACCGGCGCTGCCGGTGTAGTTCGTGCCGTTGATCTCGAACGTGGTGCTCGCATCGGTGTGCACGGTGACTTGACCGAAACGCTGCGCGCGCATGTGGAAGGGACGCAGGTCGACGACGTAGGTGCCAGCCGCCTTGTCTACGCTCACGAGCGGACCGCGTACGCGCATGTCCTTCTGATCGACGAGGTCGAGCGATGCGACCAGCGCCGGCGTCACGGTGACCGTTGCCGGCGTCGTCGTCAGGTCGACCGCGTTGGTCGCAGCCAGATTGAAGTCCAGCGTGAACAACGAAGGTCTGCCCGGCGCCACGAGGAGGTGATGCCGGTTGTCCAATGTCACGGTGACATCGACCGTGCCGAGCGCGTTGCCGCTCGCATCCACTGCGTGAGCTGCCACCGGCGCACCGTTCTGCTCGACATTTATATCGGCGTTCGAGTAGTCGAGACGCAGCGTGGCCGCGACGTACTCGCCGTTGGGAATGGTGGCGGCGGTAAAGAACTCGGTCAGGTCGACGAGCTGGGCGAAGTCGATACGCGTCGTTGCCGGCAGCGTTTCGACCAGGGTGCCATTGGCCTTCTTCAGCTTGAGCGAGGTGACGTCGACGGAGTAGCTGAGGAAGTCGCCGTCGGCATCGGTGATGGCGACGAACGTCGTGCCGCAATCGGTGCAGTCGGACGACGCAGGAGGGTTGCTCGAGGAAGCAGACATGCCGCCGCCGCCCCCGCCGCAGGCCGCCAGGAACAAGGCCAGCATGAAGACGCAGCTCTGCAACGCTGCGCGGAATCCTGAAGTGAACATAAGATCTCCCACGCGTGATAGGCACTGAAGCGGGTTAACGCGGGACTTGCGAAGCGGTTGACGTGGCTGCGTGCCCTTGTCACTGAGGCAGCCTTGCAGCGGCCGGAGTACGCTCAGCAGCATGCGCACGACTCGACTGTTCGCCGCACTCTGCCTGCCTGTCCTCGCCGGCTGTCTCGGCCCACGTCTGACCTCCCAGCCAGGCGTGTACGACGTGACCGTGCAGCCCATTCATACGTTAGGCCGCGAGATCGACGCGGTCGACGTTCGCCCGGCGCAAGACCGGCATCCCGGCTATCTCGTCGTGTTCGTCACCGGCGACGACGGCTGGCTTGGCACCAGTCACGCCGTATTCCGGCATCTTGCCGAAGAGGGCTACACGATGATGGGCTACAGCTCGCCCGAGGCGCTGCGGGAAATCGCACGCTCTGGCGAGCGCATCAGCACCGAGCGGGCTGCGCAGGAGCTGAAAGACCTGTACGCGCAGGCGAAGCAGCATCTGGGTCTGCCGGAGACGACGCCGGTCGTCATCGTCGGCTTCTCGCGCGGCGCTTCAGTTGTGGCGTTCACAGCGGTCCATCAGGATCTGCGCGACGGCATCGGCGGCGCGGTTGCAATTGCACTGACTCGCGAAGCCGATTATCTGCACGCGCCCAAAGACGACCCGCGAATCCAGGTCGACGATCAGGGCCGCATCCAGCTGTACCCGGCGCTGAAGTTCATGGGTTCCGCGCGCCTCGCGGTCATCCAGTCGACCAACGACGATTACGTTCCTGCGGCCGAGTCGCGCGAGCTGCTCGGCCCGGACACGCCGACACTTCGGCTCTACACAGTCGAAGCACAGGATCACGGCTTCAGCGACGCACGCGATCAGCTGATGCAGGACCTGGACGACGCGCTGCGCTGGATCGAGCAGGAAAAAACTCCGTCGTAGCGCCGACCGTGCGCTTCAATGATGCAGCCGGATCTTCGCGCGCGGCGTGTCGTGCATGAGCTTCAGAAAATCGCTGCCGTTGACGTGCACGAGCGCGCGATGATCGCCGCCCTCGAAGTACACATCCTCGGCATCGACGAATGCCTCATCGAGAATGGTCTCGATGCCATACACCTGGCCGAACGGCGGCACCGCACCGGGCTCGCAATCCGCGAACAGCCGGCCGATCTGCTCTTCTGAAGCCAGCCCGATCACATGACCGAACCGCCGGTGCAACGCGCCGAGGTCCACGCTGTGAGTGGCGGGCACGACTGCCAACAGATACTTCTCGCCGTCCTCGAGCACGACACTCTTCGCGAGGCTCGCGCCGGGCACATGCGCGGCTTCTGCGGTGTGAGTGCTGTTCGACGTCCGCGGATGCTCGATGATCTCGTACTCCACGCCCGCCTCTGACAGGCGAGTCTGGACCGTTGCTGCGATGCTCATGATGGTCCTCCGTTTGCGCGTGGCCGGGTTGGGTTCAATATGGTGCTCCGAAACGACCCGGTCGCAATCAGGGCTAGCTGCACATGCCCGCGAACTTGTCCCCGGAGTACAAGGCTGCGCAGGCCGCGCTGCGGCAGGCGCGCGATCCCGGCGAGCGTCTGCACTGCCTGCGCGAAATGCTGCGGGTGATTCCCAAGCACAAGGGAACCGATCACCTGCAGGCCGACCTCAAGCGACGCATCCACGAGCTCGGCGAAGAGATCGAGCGGCCGAAGAAGGGCGGAGCACACGGCGGACCCGCGCTGGTCGTCCGGCCGGAAGGCGCCGCTCAGATCGCATTGCTGGGTCCGCCTAACGCCGGCAAGTCGACGTTGCACGCGCGGCTTACGGGTTCCACCGCGCACGCCGCAATCTACCCGTTCACGACCCAATTCCCGGAGCCGGGAATGATGCCGTACGAAGACGTGCACTTTCAGCTCGTCGACCTGCCCGCCGTTTCGCCTGAGCATCCGACGCCGTGGCTCGCGAGCGCACTGCAGACGGCAGATGCATGCTTGCTGGTCGTGGATCTCGGCGATCCCGACTGCGTGGGCGAGATCGTGAGCGTGCGCGACATGATGCGCGAGCGCGGCGTGACGCTGGTCGAGCACTGGGAAGGCCTGCACGCGGGAAATGACGATGCGGCGGATGACGATCCGTTCGCTTTGTCTCTACGCACGCTGTTGCTCGCCAACAAAGCAGATGCAGTTGAGGATGCGGGATCCGAGCTGCGCACGCTGCTGGAGCTCGTGGGCCTTCAGTATCCGGCGCTTGCCGTCTCCGCAAGCAGCGGGCTCGGGCTAGGTGAAGTCGGCGCGTGGCTCTTCGATCACTTGGGTATCGTGCGCGTCTATACCAAAGCGCCTGGCAAACCTGCAGATCGCTCCCGACCGTACACGCTGCGTCGTGGGCAGACGGTCGCGGATGTTGCACACCTCGTCCACAAGGATCTCGCGCGCTCCCTCAAGCATGCTCGCATGTGGGGCGCGTCCGGATTCGAAGGTCAGCAGGTCGGACCCGGCCACGTCGTGGCCGACGGCGACATTATCGAGCTGCACGGTTGACTGGCACGCGTTACTGTCAAATCGATTTGTGTTTCGCTGCCGGCTGTTTCACAGTCGGCGCGCCGACAAGGGCAAACCCATCGAAAGGTGGGGACGCAAAGCCTCCGGTCTACGGACACACGTCTATGACAGCGGGGTCGCCGCATGAGCACCGATCTGCAAAGCGTATTGATCGACGTCGCACTCTGGCTGTATCGCGCCTTCTTCGTGCCGGGCGATCAGTTCCTCGCGAAATTCCCCGAGCTCGACCTCGCCGGTCACGCGCGTGTCGTGTCCGCAGTCCTCTCTATTGTGATCTGGCTTGGTGCGATCGCACTGATCGTCGGCACCTGCAAGCTCGTTCGCGTCGTGGACCAGACGCTGACCGCGCTCGCGGTACGCCTGTATGAGGATTTGCAGCGTGCCGGTCGAGTCGTCGCGAGACGGCTCGCAATTGCCTTTCGCTCCTTCGCGCTGGAGCGGCAGGCGCGGTCTGCGCGAACGGAAGTCTTCGAGCAGCCTGCGCTGAGTACGCTCCAGCTGCGCATCCTGCAGTCTCACGCGAACCTGCCACCCGCACACTTGCTGACAGCGAACGACATCGGGCGCGCCCTCGACATGCGCTCAACCGACGTCACGGTTGTACTGGGGACACTGCGGAAGCTGAGCCTCGTCGACCGCACGTTGGGCGCGGACGATGGCGAGGACGGCTATCGGTTGACGAAAGCCGGCGAGGTCTTTCTTGCGTCCTGCAGTCGGACACCGCCAGCGAAGGTCGTTGCGTCGTCTGGGCGCGCTCTGCGGCCGAAACGAATCGAGCCGACGCTCGGGAGCACGTGACACGAGCGCTGTCGCGTTTGTGCAGCTCTGTATAGTGCTGCAATGAGCGCAGCCGACGACGGATTCGAAAGCATCATTGCACGCGAACGCGGTCTGCGGCGGAGCCTGAGCGCGCGCCAGCTGTCGATGATCGCGATCGGTGGCGCGATCGGCACCGGCTTGTTTCTCGGCAGTGGTTTCGCGATCAGCCTCGCCGGCCCCGGCGTGCTCGTCAGTTACCTGATCGGCGCGGTCGTGGCACTGCTGCTCATGGGGTGCCTGGCGGAGATGACCGTCACCCATCCACTGACGGGCTCGTTCGGCGCGTACGCTGAGCACTACGTGGGACCGCTTGCCGGCTTCCTCGTGCGCTGGTGCTACTGGACCGGCAACGTGCTTGCGGTCGGCGCGGAAGTCACGGCCGTTGCGGTCTACATGAAGTTCTGGTTCCCGACGACTCCGGGCTGGCTCTGGATCTTCCTGTTCTCAGGAGCCCTGGTGCTGGCGAACGCGCTCGCGGTCAACGTCTTCGGCACGATCGAGTACTGGTTTTCCGTCATCAAGGTCACGGCGATCGTCGCCTTCATCGTGCTCGCAAGCTACCTCGTGTTCGGCACAGCAGAGCCCGTTGGCTTCGCCAACTACACCGCGCACGGCGGCTTTCTGCCGCATGGCTGGTGGGGTGCCTGGATCGCAGTGATGGTTGCAGTCTTCAGCTACCTCAGTCTGGAAATGATTGCGGTCGCGGCCGGCGAGGCCGAGCAGCCGCAGATTGCCATCACGCGTGCGTTCCGCTCGACGATCGTCCGGCTGATTCTTTTCTACCTGCTGACACTCGCATTGATGCTGGCCCTGATGCCGTGGACTGCTGCCGGCGCGGGCGAGAGTCCTTTCGTACGCGCAATGCGTTCGACACACATTCCGGCCGCCGCCGGCGTCATCAACTTCGTGATTCTCGTCGCGGCACTCTCGTCGATGAACAGCATCCTGTACGTGTGCACGCGCATGATGTTCAGCCTGTCGCGCGCCGACCAGGCGCCGCGGCGCTTCGGTGTGCTGAACAAGCGAGGCGTGCCGCTGCAGGCGCTGCTGCTGTCGAGCTCCGGTGTCGCGGTTGCAGCGGTCCTCGGAGCACTCTGGCCCGACCAGGCCTATCTGGTGATGCTGTCGATATCCGGCTTCGCCGTGATGTTCGTCTGGATGATGATTTTCATCACGCATTACTTTTTCCGGCGAGCGCAGCGGGCGCGTGTGCAGTCGGGCGCGCAGTTCCGGATGTGGGGCTATCCATTCACCTCGCTGCTCGGAGCGGGTCTGATGGCCTCGGTTCTGCTGACGACCCTGTTCAATCAATCGTTTCGAATGACGCTGGTCTTCGGGATTCCGTTCCTGGGATTGCTGAGCCTGGGCTACTGGCTGGGGTGGTCTTCGCGCCTGCGCCGCTGATTGCCCCGGGCCACCATTTAGCGCGCTGCACTGTTCCCTCAGACTATTCGCTCCTGCGATCGTCACATGGGAAGCCTTGGCCGCCGTGCTGACCGACTACAGTCGTCTCAGTCCACTCGAACGCGCGCTCACGCTGTTCACGCGCATCCGGCCCGGTGAGGGCCGCAGTCTGGCGCTGTTCTTCGTCAGCGCGTTCCTGTTCCTGTTCTCGTACTACATCCTCAAGGCGCTGCGCGAAGCGTTTCTGCTGTCGGAATTCAGTGCAGCGGTGCGTGCGTACTCGCTCGCCGCGATTGCGTTGCTGCTGATGATCGTCGTGCCGCTGTACAGCCGTGTGCGCCGGCGAGTCGACGGTGCGCGATTGCTGCGCGTGGTGACCTGGTTCTTCGCGGCCAACATCGTGATCTTCGCAGCGTTCGCCTGGTTCGAGCAGCGCATCGGCGTCGCGCTGTTCGTTTGGGTGAGCATCTTCGGCGTGATGGTCACGGCGCAGTTCTGGGCATTCGCTGCCGACACGTACAACCTCAAGAGCGGGCAACGGCTGTTCCCGATGATCATGCTCGGCGGCAACTTCGGCGCATTGGCCGGCGCGAAATGCGCGCAACTCACCGTTGCCGCGCTGACGCCCGAGGGACTGATGCTGGTCGCGACCGTCGCGTTGCTCGTGACTGTCAGCCTCGCGGGTGCCGCGTCCGCGGCTGCACCAGCAGAGTCGCGCGCCGCGAGCCCCGAGCACGAGAAGAAGCGGCCGATGAACATCATGGGCGGCATCGGCCTGGTGTTGAGCGACCGTTACCTGCTGTTGATCGCGCTGTTGATCGTGTTGCTCAACTGGATCAACTCCACCGGCGAATTCATCCTCGCCGACGTCGTCAGTCGTAACGCGGACGCGCAGGTGGCGGCAAGCGGCGGCGCGCTGAAAAAGGGCGACTTGATCGCCGCGTTCTACGGCCAGTTCCAGTTCTGGTTCACGTCGTTCGGCGTGGTCGTGCAGCTCTTCCTGGTCTCGCGCATCTATCGCTGGGTCGGCGTGGCGGGTGCGTTGCTGGTGATGCCGATCATCGTCGCGCTCGGCTATGGCTTCATCGTGTTCGTGCCGATCTTCACGATCATCCAGCTGGTGAAGATTGCCGAGAACGGCATCGACTACTCGCTGATGAACACCACGCGCCAGGCGCTGTTCCTGCCGGTGAGCCGCGATGCCAAGTACGACGGCAAGACGGCGATCGACACCTTCTTCTGGCGCTTCGGCGATTTGCTCCAGGCCGGCGTCGTCTACGCGGGCCTCAACTGGTTGCACTGGTCGGCATCGCAGTTCGCGGTGCTCAACCTGATTCTCGCGGTGCTGTGGATCGGCTTGGCGATCGCGATCGGCCGCGAGTTCATCAAGATGGCGCGCGAGAAGGTCACGAACCTCGCGCCCGTCGCCACCAAGCCGATCGACGATCTCATCTACGAGCCCGGCCAGGCGTTCCGACACGTCATCCCCGGCGACTCGTTCCGCGACGAAGATCCTGGCGACGTGCTGCGGCTGAGAGCCTTGCTCGCGGACGGCAGTCCGCTGCCGAACTGGCTCCGGTTCGATATCCGGCAGTGCGCGTTCACCGGCATCTTCCCGAGCGATCTAGCGACCGACATCACCGTGCGCGTGGTCGCGAGCGACGTCGACGGCATGGAGGCTACGAGCGACTTCAGGATTCGCCAGCAGTAGATCGCGCCTCGCGAGGACTGCGCTGAGCTCGCGGTCGTTGAGGAGATCGCCTAGCGCCTGCGCCTGCGCGAGCGCAGCCTTGTTCAGCATCGAGAGCCGCCGGCGCATCTCCGGACCCAGTTGCAGCACAGGCGCACGCAGGTGACCCGGCAGCGTCTTGCCTCTTCCGAACGCTTGCTCGTGTCCCGTCAGCAGCAGCATCCAATCGTTATCGTAGAGAATGCGCTCGTGCGTGCGAGCCGCGTTGCCGATCAGCGCATCGAAGGCGTACATGAGCTGAAACTGCGTCGACAGCGGGCACCAGCCGCCCTGTCGCAGCGATTTCTGCTCGACGTCGGCCTGAGTCACCCACTTCTCCGGCCGGGCCTGCACGATCCCGCTCTGGCCATTCACGTCGCGCTTCACCGTTGCCGGCACGAGGCCGAGTCGCAGCGCACGATCGAGCCGATACGCGGCGAGGTTCTTGCGAATCGCATCGGCCGGGCCCTGCGTGAACACAGCAGGCACGCGCCTGCCGTCCTGCTCCACGACCACGTCCAACGCGCCGGCGCCGCGAGGTCCACTGACCGTGACGGTACCGTTCGTCAGAATCGAAACGATGGCTGCATCGTCGAGCGAAGACGAAGCCACGAACAGCGGCTCGCGCGGCACCGCCGCCGGCGGTCCACCCTCGGCATACATGACGCGCATGTCGCCGTGTTCGAGCACCAACGCAGCGGGATGTCCTTTGTAGACCGCGCGGTTCATCCCTGTGTCCAGCTTCACGACCGTCCCGTCGAAGCGCGATGCCACGCGCATGTTGCGGCTGACCGTATGGCCGATCACGACGCGCTGGACGCCGAGCCCGTCCATCAGCGGTTTCAGGACGTCGGTTTCCGACGCTTCGTTGCACAGCGCAGCGCCGCGATACCAGTTGGGACCGTCATCGCTCAGCAGAGGATTCTGATGCGCGGCATCGAGGCTCTCGGCGCTGGACAGTGCCGCGCGGTAACGCTGATTGATCTGCTCGATGGAGAGACCGGCGAGCACAGCGGACGGCCCGCCATGCATGAACAAGGTGTCGTTGATGATGATTGCGACCGGCAGGCCATAGAGCCAGCGTCCGTACTGACCATCGCGCGCGAACGCGGCGCGTTTCCCAAAGAAACCCGGCGGATGCGTAGTGTCGGGCAGGACCGGCGGATCTTCGGCCTGGTACGCAGCGAACTCCGCAGGCGTG
>Ga0068863_100004647_pt1 | contig 13535 bp, 11 predicted proteins | sample KBSSwiS62_FD_66596 | JGI IMG/M metagenome (GOLD analysis project Ga0068863, IMG submission 66596) | Switchgrass rhizosphere microbial communities from Kellogg Biological Station, Michigan, USA - KBS Switchgrass S6-2 | ecosystem: Host-associated > Plants > Roots > Rhizosphere > Soil ...
GCGCATGGAGCCTGCGGGGCTCCTGGCTGCCGCGGCATATCCACACCCCGCGCCGCGCGATCGCAAAGACCACCCCATGACCACGCTCGTTGCCGTTCGCAAGAACGATGAAGTCGTTATTGCGGCCGATTCGCTCACCACGTTCGGCGACACGCGGCTCTCCGCGGAGTTCGACCGGACGTCCGAGAAGATCGTCCATTACAAAGGCTCGCACATCGGACTGTGCGGCAGCGCGGCGCACCAGCTCGTGTTCGAAAGCCTGCTCGCGGCGCATGGCGACCTCGACTTCTCGAGCAAAGCCGCCATCTTCGAAACGTTTCGCAAGCTGCATCCGATCCTGAAGGAGCAGCACTTCCTCAACCCCAAGGAGGAGGAAGACGACCCGTACGAATCGACGCAGGTGACGGCGCTCGTCGCGAACGAGCATGGCATCTTCGGCGTGTACTCGATGCGCGAAGTCTTCGAGTACAGTCGATACTGGGCAGTGGGCTCCGGACGCGAGTTCGCGCTCGGGGCGATGTTCGCGGAGTATCCGAAGCTTCGCAGCGCGGCCGCCATTGCCCGGGTGGGCATCGCCGCCGGCGCGACATTCGACCGCAATTCCGGCCTGCCGATGACGCTCTACACCGTGGCGCTCAAACCCTAGGACCTACCGCCCGCGAGCCTGATCGTGAATGCACCGACGCGCTTCGCCGACAACGTCACGCGCTTCCTGTTCGAACGCGCGGCGGTCCGCGGCGCACTCGTGAGTCTCGACGATGCCTGCCGGGAGATCCTCGCACAGCATCCCTATCCGCCGGCGCTGCGGCGGGCGCTCGCCGAGCTCCTCGCGGCTTCCGCGTTGCTCGCCTCGGCATTGAGCTTCAAGGGCACGCTCATCGTCCAGCTGCAGGGCACGGGACCGGTGCGCCTGCTCGTCGTCGAATGCACGGCCGACCTCGGCCTGCGCGCCACTGCGCAATGGCGCGACGCAGCCGCGCTCCTGCCGGAGGATGCCTCGCTCCGCGACCTCGCGGGGGACCCGCAGTCGAGTCGCCTCGCGATCATGCTCGACCCGAAAGACGGCGGCCCGGTGTACCAGGGCATCGTTGCGCTCGAAGCCGCTTCGATCGCGGCGTCGATCGAGCACTACCTCACCACCTCTGAACAGATCGACAGCCGTCTTACGCTGGCGACCACCGGTGAGCGCGCGCGCGGCATGCTGTTGCAACGGATGCCTAGTGCCGGACCCGACGATGACGCCGCTTGGCGGCAAGCAGTCACCGGCGCGGCCGTAAGCAGTGCCGAACTATTGGGCGCGAGCAGCGTGGAAGCCTTGCTGGCCGCGCGATTTCCGAACGACGATATCCGCGTTCGACGGCCCCGCCGCGCGCGCTTTCACTGCGACTGCTCGAGCGATCGCGTGGGAAACGCCCTCAGGATGCTCGGCCGGTCCGAAATCGAAAGCATTCTGGCGGAGCAGGGCACGGTCGGGGTGACCTGCGAGTTCTGCAATCGCAGCTATAGTTTCGTTGCCGCCGATGCGCTTGCGCTGTTCACGACCGAATGAAGCCGGCCGGATTGCGTCGCATTGCAGTCCATCGATGAGGCGCGCAGCGCCAAGGGAGCACCGATGAGTGTCTACATTCCCGAACATTTCGCCGCCCGTGAGCGCGCGACGATCGCGCGCCTCGTGCACGATTTCCCGTTTGCGACACTCATCACTCCCGGCGCGGCCGAACCGTACGTCACGCATCTTCCGCTCCTCCATGTCGCGGACTGCGAGCCGCACGGCACGCTCGTCGGCCATTTCGCGCGCGCCAACCCGCACGCGCAACGCCTTTCCGCCGTGGAATCGATGGCCATTTTTCACGGGCCGCATGCCTACGTGACGCCCTCGTGGTATTCCGACCCCGCCGGCGCGGTCCCCACCTGGAACTACGCCGTCGTCCATGTGCATGGCGCCATCGAACTCGCGCGCGACGCGGCCGAGACACGTGCAGTCCTCGATCTCATGATTCAAAGGTTCGAGTCGCGCCGAGCCAAGCCCTGGCAATTGGGCCTCGACCCCGGGCGGCTCCGTGCGATGGTCGGCGCGATCGTGGGCTTTCGCATCCGGGTGAAGCGGATCGATGCCAAGCTCAAGCTGTCGCAGAACCGGTCGCCGGACGACCGGCGACAAGTCGCGGAGGGACTCGAAAGCGAAGGCTACGCGGAAGCCACGGCGACGGCGGCATGGATGCGCGCCGCCATGGAACCGCGGTGAGCGGGAATCAGCCTGCCAGCATCGAAATCGGCGGCTGCACCGGCTGCGGTGCTGACGACGGAACCGGACTTGGGGTGACTCCGAGGTCGCGCATCATCGACATCACCGACCTGAAGTCGGCCGCCGTGTGCACGTCGGCAATGGGTTTCGCCAGCAGATTTACCGCTCGCCCGCTGACCACCAGCGGATATTCCGGCGGCAATTCGGCACGCAACGCGCGGATTTCCTGACCCGCGATCTTGCCCGAGATCCCGCGATCGAATAGCAGGACGACGAGATTTGTCTTGTAGGCGGCGGCCGCCCCGGCGATTTCCTGCGCCGGCACGCCGGCACCCAGCGTGAGGCAATTCACGCCCTCGGTGAACAGGAGCAATTCGAGGATGGCGAGACCGAGCTGGTTCGGATCGTTGGGCGGTGTCGCGAGCAGCACGTGCTGCGCTTCGCGCTGGGGGCGAACGAGCCGGGTGACGTCGCGGAGGAGGCGCTGGACAAGATCGCCGAAACGCAACTCCTGGAAATTCTCCATCTCGCCCCGCACGACTCTTTCGTGCACGGCTTCATTGAGCGGAATCAGGGTCGTCTCGAGGAACTTGCGCATCCCCTGTCCCGCGAGCAGTTTGGAAAGGTGATTCTGCAGCTCGCCGACCCGATGCTGCGCGAGGAGCTTGACGGCAGCCTCGATTTCACTGGGCAACGGCGCGGGATCCTCGACGGTGAGGCCCAGCATCGACTGCAGCACCGACTCGGTCAGCGGCACGACGGCCCCTGCCCGCCACCCCTCCGAGAGGAGCTGCTTGATGAGCTTGAGCCGGGCGACCTGGTCCGGCGGATAGACGCGATCGCCGAAGCCGTCGCGCAGCGGCGACGGAAAGTTGTACCGTCGCTGCCACATGTAGAGTTGCTCGCGGCGCAATCCGGTAATTCGGACCACCTCGCGAATGTGCAGGGAGCTGCGCGCGTCGGCCGTAGCTACGGATACTTCGGCTAGCTCCACCGGTGTCTCGCGCCGGCGAGCAGGCGCGGTAATCAGGATGCCCATCGTTGTCGTTCCCTAGCGTTGTGCGTCACTTGGCTGGCGCTGGCTGTGTTACACAAGTTCGCGAATAACCACTTTCAAGTTGTTGGGCGGCTCATACTGCCAGACCTGAGCGATTGCGTTGCCGCCTATGCATGCTGTGGATCACGGGGAGTACCATGCACGATGCGTGCCAGGCATGGACGCCCGGTATTGCCCGACCGAGGGCTTTCGGCGATCATCCATCCCAGGGATCGCTGGGCAATGCGCTCAACGCCGCCCTGCGAGGTCGGCGGGCAAGGCCCGAGGGCCGGAGGGGAGCTGCTCCGTCCACTACAAGGGTACACAGGCAATAGCGGCCTGTTTCTTGCACGTGGGAAGCTGTCGGTCAACTCGCCTCCATCGCGTGCGCGAAAGCGGGCCCGGCAAGGAGAATGACTTTTCGACCGACCCGATGCTCAGATTCCGAACACCGTCCTCATCACCTCTCGGCAATATCCGATCCGCCGAGCGTTGGGTGACCTCGCTCCCCGCCAACGATCCGCTGGGAGTGCAGGCCAGCATCGTGGCGGAACTGCACAAGCTCGCCGCGCGCACCGCGCGCCGCACGCCCGCCGTGCTCGAAGCGGTGTTCGTCATCGACATGCATGCGGACAGCCTCGTGCGCCATCTCACGACGCAATACGTGGAACACGCCGGCCGCTCGCCTAAGATCGAGCACCAGCTTTGGCATGCCCTGTCCGGGCTCGCCCACGGATTCAGCGAGTGCTATGCCGCATTCTCCCGCGAGATCAGCGATCCCGTGCCCCGCAACAAGTGGCAGGCGGTGCTGCCGCCGCTCATCGGGCGCCAGATCCGACATCTCTCCCGCGACGCGAAGCTGCGCCTCTATCGCAGCGAGCGCTGGTCCGACGCGAAGTGGACGGAATTGTTCACGCCCTTCATGCGCGCCTGCTCGCTGCGCATCGACCGCGAACCGCTCCGCCTCGACCCGATGGGCGTTCCGACCACCATCGAGCGCCAAATCCTGATGCTCCTGGTCCTGCAGCTCGCCGATCCCGGCAACCTCGAGCCCAGGCAGATCGAATGGATCGCCGCGCACGCGGAGGCGTGGTGCCAGGCGCTGCGGTTTACGTTGAAGCCAACGTCGGCGAACACGTTCTACGTGGACCTTGCCGGCACGACGGGCTTGCGTCGTCGCTCGCTGACCGCGCTCGAAGGCCGCGTGCTGTTCGTTGATCTCGAGCCCCTTCACGTGCTCATGCTGCAGAATCGGGTAGCGCTGGAGGAGGCGGTGCGAAGCGAACCGCGCTCGACCAAGAAGTCGCAGCAACGGGAGGAACTCGATCTCTTCGTCAAGCTCAGCAGCCGGGTCGATCCCGAGTTCAAGCCACTCGCCCGGCGCGGCGAGAGGAAGTCGGCGAGCGGCCCAGTCGACGCCGTCGTTGGATTTTCCAATATCACGTCCTTCGTGCGCTCGGACATGGCGCTGTCCGTGCAGGAGCCCAATTCCAGCCGCAATTTCGGCAATACGATGGAGCTCGCGGTCTTCGGGCGGTCGAGGGCCGGAACCGAGTTGCAGCGCGAGCTCGGAGTCGGACGCGTCTCCCTGTTCGCTACCTCGGCCGGACCGTGGGAGATGAAGGACATCAGTGCGTCGGGCTACCGCCTGCATGCTCCGATCAACGATGCAATGGAGCTCACGCTCAACATGCTCGTGGCGATCCACCGTCACGGCGATGACGGGTGGGTGATGGGAATCGTCCGGCGAATGCGGAGGCTCTCCGCGCGGAACGCGGAGATCGGATTGCAGCTGATCGCGACAACGCTCGCGAGCGCCGAGTTGACCGAGCAGCGCAAAGCGCGCGGAGCGGACTATCACGCGACCGGCGCCGACACCGCGGTCGCGGCGCGCCAGTTCCGCGGCCTGTTCCTGTCGTTCCAGCGGCGGCGGGAGGAGCCACCGGTGCAGTCGCTGATCGTGCCCACGGTCGAGTTCCACACCTCCCGGGTCTATACGCTGCGCATCGGGCGTTCCGCACGCACGATCCGGCACGGGCGTCTGCTCGAGCAGCACGCCGATTGGGTCTGGACCGTCATTGATCCGGTTCCCGTGGAGTCCGACGCCCAGAGCGCCGGGCCGCCGAACTGACCGCGGCCGGATGGCGGTCGACCGGTACCGCGAAATCGTAGCAGCGCACCGCTGGAACATCCCGGCGGAATTCAACATCGGGCAGGCCTGTTGCGCGCGCTGGGCGAACGATCGCTCCCGCTTTGCGCTGTACTGGGAGGATGAGTGCGGGACGACGCTCGCGTACACGTTCTGGGATCTCCAGCAGGGGGCAAACCGGCTGTCGAATGCGCTCGCGGCGCTGGGGGTCGGACGCGGCGACAAGGTTGCGCTGATACTTCCGCAACGGCCCGAAACGGTGGTTGCGCATATGGCAACCTACCAGCTGGGCGCGGTGAGCGTGCCATTGTCGTTCCTGTTCGGGCCCGAGGCGCTCGAATATCGGCTGAATGATTCCGATGCGAGAATCGCCTTCGTCGATCCGCAGTCGCAGCCGAATCTCGCACCGATCCGCGACCGCTGTCCCGGCATCACGCATGTCGTCGGCGTCGCCGGGTCGAGCGGGACCGGGATCACACCGTACGAGGCGCTGCTCGAACGGGCGTCGTCACAATACGACGCCGTCGCGACGCGCGCGGGCGATCCGGCGCTCCTCGTCTACACCAGCGGCACCACCGGGCCGCCGAAAGGCGCCCTGATGCCGCATCGGTGCCTCCTGGGTAATCTGCCGGGATTCGTTCATTCGCACGACGGCTATCCGCGCGAGGGAGATCTCTTCTGGTCGCCGGCCGACTGGGCCTGGACCGGCGGCCTCATGGATGCGCTCCTGCCCGCGCTATATTTCGGTCAGCCGATCGTCGGCTATCGTGGACGGTTCGAACCCGAGCGCGCCCTCGCGCTGATGGCGAAGTACGGGGTCCGCAATTCGTTCCTGTTCCCGACCGCGCTCAAGTTGATGATGAAGGCGTTTCCGCAGCCCAGGGAGCGTTTCGATCTTCGTTTGCGGACGATCATGAGCGCGGGTGAAGCCGTCGGGACGACGGTGTTCGAATGGGCGCGCGAGGCGCTCGGCGTCACGATCAACGAGATGTTCGGGCAGACGGAAATGAACTATATCGTCGGCAACTCGCAGGAGCTGTGGCCGGCCAAGCCCGGATCGATGGGGCGCCCGTATCCGGGACACAGGATCGCAGCGATCGACGACGATGGCCGCGAGGTCGCCGACGGAGAGATCGGAGAGGTCGCAGTGCACCGCATCGCACCGGACGGTGCGCCGGACCCTGTCTTCTTTCTGGAATATTTCAAGAATCCCGAAGGCACCGCGAAAAAATTCTCCGGCGACTGGTGCCGCACCGGCGATCTCGCGCGCCGCGACGACGAAGGCTATCTCTGGTATCAGGGCCGCGCCGACGACATGTTCAAAGCGGCCGGTTATCGGATCGGCCCTTCCGAGATCGAGAACTGCCTCGTGCGCCATCCGGCGGTAGCCAACGCCGCCGTCGTGCCCTCTCCGGACGAAATGCGCGGCAACGTGGTGAAAGCGTTCATCGTGCTTGCTGCCGGCGCGGTGCCATCCACGGCAATCGAGGACGACATCCGGCAGCACGTGCGCCGCTACCTCGCGCCCTACGAGTATCCGAAGGAGATCGAATTCATCGATGCCTTGCCCATGACCACGACCGGCAAGGTGCAGCGGCGCGTCCTGCGCGATCGCGAGCGGGCCAAGAAGGCGGCGCAATCCGGACCGGATGCGTAGGACGACCTTTCAGCCTGGATCCGGCGGCACCTTCAACCGTTCGAGAAACCCCCGGTGGGTGAGCACCCACGCGACGGCCGGCACCACAGTCGGGAGAATCAGCGCGCCGAATTGATAGGCGAACGCGATCGCGTCGCGCTGCCAGGCGACGAATCCCGTCTGCGACGCGATCTGCGGCCCCAGCGTGATGGCGACGTTCTTCAGAAAGTCGGCGAGCGCTCCCCACGCGACAAACGGCATCAGCACGGCGTAGCCGAGGACAAGGCGGCGTACCCAGCCAGGCTCCTTGGCGGCGAGCACCAGCGCCGCGTAGAGCGGCAGGCCAAACGAGTACAACATGAGGTCGACGTCGACGGTGATCACCGCGCCCTGCGTCGAGCTCGAACCAGGCTTCAGGGTCGTCGCGAACGTGAGCACGGCGCGGACCTGCTCGATGCTCTGCACGAGGTCGGCGAAGGCCGTTTTGGCGACGAGCTCGACGATAAGCGCCGCGGGCCAGGTGAGCACCGGTGCGGCGAAGTACCACGCAACGAACGTCACCGGCAACCACGCGAAGACCCCGGCGATAAACCCGGGGAGCGGACCACGCGCTTTGCCCGCCGCCGCGACAGGCGGGATCAAGCCGACACCGGCGCCGGCGCTCTGGAACCCTCCGGCGGACCGCCCGGCCGCGGGCCATTGCCGCCGTCGCGCGGCAGCAGGCGGACCCACACGAGCCACACGACCAGGACATCGAGCATGATCAGCGCCTGCCAGACATAGAGATGCGCCCATTCGAACACCTGCATGCTCCATTGCCCGAGATAGAACAGGCTGATCACGCGCACGATGTTGAGTCCCTGCACCGCGATGACGCCGGCGGCGAAGCCTTTGATCCTGTCGCCCCACGACGCGGGAAAGGCGAAGATTGCCGCCACGAGCACGATCGTCGCCTCGATGCCGTTGCAGCCCGCCTCGATCGATACCGCGAAGCCGGTGACCGTGCTGCGGATGACCTTGCCGGTTGCCGCGACATTGGGATCGATCACAGTGACGAGCCAGGCGCTGACGGCGGCGAGCGCGTTGGTCCACGGGCCGACGAAATACTGCTGCGCCCACGGCGTCAGCTCGGCGCCGAAAAGCACCGCCTGCAGCACGATGAAAGTGATGAAAAACCTGATCACCGGCCGATTCTACCGAAGCACGCGGGGGCCCCGCTCCCCCTCGGGGGGCAGCGAACAACGCGAGCATGGGGGCCGTACATTATCCGGCGCCAGTCTTGGCGCGCGCGAGCGGCGGATTCGCCGCGAAGTAGCGCCGGATGCCATCGCTCATCGACTCGGCGAATTTCGCCTGATGGCGATCGCTGCGCAGCTTCAGCTCCTCGTCGGGATTGGAGATGAAGGCCGTTTCGACCAGGATCGACGGGATGTCCGGCGCCTTGAGGACCGCGAATCCAGCCTGCTCGACGGAGCCCTTGTGCAGCGCGTTGATCGTGCCGATGCTGTCCAGCATGTGGCGTCCGACCTTGAGGCTGTCGCTGATCTGCGCAGCTTGCGAAAGGTCGAGGAGTGTCCGCGCGAGCACCGGATCCTTGCCGTCCAGGTTCACTCCCCCGATCAAGTCGGCCGCGTTCTCCGACTGTGCGAGCCACCTCGCGGCGGAGCTCGTGGCGCCGCGCTCGGATAGCGCAAACACCGACGAGCCGCGGGCCCGGGCCTCGCGGAACGCGTCTGCATGGATCGAGACGAAGAGATCGGCCTCGACCCGGCGAGCCTTCTGCACGCGGGCGGCGAGCGGCACGTAGTAGTCGTCATCGCGCGTCAGCATGGCGCGCATTCCGGGCTCGGCGTCGATCATGCGCTTCAGCTTGCGGCCGATCGCGAGCGTCACGTGTTTTTCGTAAGTGCCGCGCTGGCCGACGGCGCCGGGATCCTCGCCGCCATGTCCGGGATCGAGCGCGACTGTGATCTTGCGCCGGCCGAAGGTCTTTGGCTCAGGCCTCGCCTCAGCTCTCCCCTCAGTTCTCCCTTCCAGCCTCGCATCAGGCACCCGCTCCTGAAGTGGTGAGGCGGCCTTGGGCTCCGCGCCGGTCGGCTCGCCGCGCTCCTGCAAGAGCGCCATCAAGGGATCGAGCGGAGTCAGCGGATAGAGATCGAGGACCACGCGGAATCCGTACTCTGCCACCGGCTTCAGCGCGAACAACTGAGGCCGAGTCTCGGACTTCAAGTCGAACACGATGCGCAGCGTGTCCGGCGCCCGGGTTCCGAAGCGGATCGCCGCGATGTACGGATCCGCCGACTGGACGCGCGTGGGCAGCTGCGCTAGCTCGGGTGTCAGGGCAACTCCATCGAGCTCGAGCACCACGCGGTGCGGATCCTTGAGCGTCGCAACGCGATGCGCCACGAAATCCGGTGCCTCGAGCACGACGCGCGTGTATTCCTGCGCGGGCCACATCCGCGCAGACGCGATGCGCGAGGTGCCGGCCCATGCCGCCGAGGGGACCAGAAGTTGCGCTGCCGGCACCAGCAGCCAGCGGCACACGCGGCGACGCTCGAGCGATAGCGTAACGGGCAGCCTTCCGGCGTTGCGGTCACGCATGCTCAGGGGCCTGCCCGGCGTTCACCAGGATGATCGCGGCAACGCATCGTTCTCCACGCTCGGTGTGCGCCGCCAGCGCAAGCTCACGCCCGGAGCGCGATGGGTCCGCGGGGTAGGTGAGCGTCAATGCGACATCCGGCGGGGGAAGCCGACCGGCGATCCGTTCGGGCCATTCGATGAGGCACACCGCGTCGGGGCCGAAGCAATCGGCGAGTCCCGCCGAATCCCATTCGCTCGGATCGGCGAACCGATAAAAATCAAAGTGATAAAAGTATAGGCTCGACAGCGGGTAATGTTCAACCAAGGGATAGCTGGGACTCTTGACCGACCCCGCCCAGCCGAGCGCGCGCAGACAGCCGCGCACCAGTGTCGTCTTGCCCGCGCCGAGATCGCCCGACAGCGTCACGATCATGCCGGCGGACAGAGCGCCGGCGAGCCGCGCGCCTGCGGCTTCGGTCGCAGTGGGGTCACGCAGGCGGAGTGTGGCAGTGGACATCGCGTTCCGTGTCAGTGAATCCTGCGGGCTCCCGTAACGCAATCATGTACGCTTTCGCCGATGGCGACACATCCTGCACTCCCTCCCTCACCGCCGGCCGAACCCGACTGGGCGGCACTCGCCGCGGACATCGGACGGTGGGGGAAGGCACTGGGCTTCCAGGAGATCGGCATTGCGGACACCGATCTCGGCGTCGCGGAGCAGCGATTGCTCGATTGGCTCGCCGCGGGTCGGCACGGCGAGATGGATTATATGGCACGGCACGGCGTCGTCCGGGCGCGCCCCGGCGCGCTCGTCCCGGGCACGTTGCGGGTCATCACTGCACGAATGAACTACCGGCCGCCGGCGGCGCGCGCAAGCGAGGAGATCCTGGGCAATCCGACCAAGGCATTCATCGCGCGCTACGCGCTCGGCCGCGACTATCACAAGGTGCTGCGCGACAAGCTCCAGCGGCTCGCGACGCAGATTCGTGCTTCGATCGGCGACTTCCGCTACCGCGTCTTCACCGACAGCGCGCCGGTGCTCGAAGTGGCGCTGGCCGCCAAGTCCGGGATCGGCTGGCAGGGGAAGCACACGCTGCTCCTGACACGCGAAGCAGGCTCCTGGTTTTTTCTGGGCGAGATCTACACCGATCTGCCGCTGCCGGTGACCGCGCCGCAGTCGTCGCACTGCGGAAGCTGCAGCGCGTGCATCGACGTCTGCCCGACGGGCGCGATCGTCGCGCCCTACGAGCTCGACGCCCGCCGCTGCATCTCGTACCTCACGATCGAGCTTCCGGGGAGCATCCCCGAGGCGTTGCGTCCGCTCATCGGCAATCGCGTTTACGGGTGTGACGACTGCCAGCTATGTTGCCCGTGGAACCGCTTCGCGCAGGATGCCGGCGAAGCGGATTTCGCGGTTCGCAACGGGCTCGACGCTGCCGATCTCGTCACGCTGTTCGCGTGGACCGAAGCGCAATTCGATGCTCGGCTCAAAGGCAGCGCGATCCGGCGAATCGGCTATGAGCGCTGGTCGAGGAACCTCGCGGTGGGCCTGGGGAACGCGCCGCGCAACCCGGACATCGTCGCCGCGCTCGAAGCGCGCGCCGAAGACCCGTCGCCGCTGGTTCGCGAGCACGTGGCCTGGGCGCTGGCGCGGCACGGACGGCGCGCGGGCGAGCCTTCGTGAATTGTCCTGAATCACCACGCGCAACAAACGAAACAAAATCGGCGCGCTCGCGAAGTCTTCCTGCCATCCGCGCTGCATAGAATTCACCTCCATCGCTGGCTCTGCACGACATTCACTTGCCCTAAGGATTCGAGGAGATATCAATCAATGTCGACCCTTGAGCGGGAATCCACCATGCGTTTTGCCCGCCGCGCAATCGTGGCATTCATCATTGCCCTGGCGCCAACCGTCGCGGCTGCAGGGGAGCCCAAAGTGACGCGCATCGGCTACCTCGCCGCTGTTTCGCTCTCGGCGGACACCCCGCGGCTGCAAGCCTTCAAGCAGGGCTTGCGCGAGTTGGGCTACGTCGAGGGACGCGACGTTATCATCGAGTACCGTCACGAGGATCGCTCTCTCGACCGACTTCCCGCCCTCGCCGCGGAGCTCGTGGCGATGAAGCCCGATGTGCTCGTGGGTGTCACCACCAACGCGGCGATCGCGGTGAAAGAAGCCGCCGGCACGGTCCCGGTCGTGTTCATGGGGGTGACCGATCCGGTCAGCGCCGGCCTCGTCGCGAGCCTCGCGAATCCGGGGGGCAATGTCACCGGCGTAACCAACATGGCCGCCATCCTCACCGGCAAGCGGCTCGAATATCTCAAGGCCGCGGTCCCTGGCGTGACGCGTGTTGCAGTGCTGTGGGATCCGAAGGCGCCCGGGTCGGTGCCGCAGTGGGAGGAGAGCAAGGAGCACGCGAAGGCGCTCGGTCTCACGCTGTATTCGATGGAAGTAAGCAGCAATGAACAATACGAGGACGCATTCGCGCGAGCTGTCGCCGCGCAGAACGGCGCGGTGTGGGTGACGCTCAATCCTCTCGCCAACTCGAACCAGCTCCGCATCGCCGAGCTTGCGGTAAGGCATCGCCTGCCGAGCGTGTGCGCCCGCGGCGACTATGCGGAGAACGGCTGCCTCATGTCGTACGGCCCGGGCTACAGTCTCGAGGGTCGGGACGGAGCGCGCTACATCGACAAGATCCTGAAGGGCAGCAAGCCGGCTAACCTGCCCGTGGAGCAGCCCACCAAGTTCGAGCTCATCGTGAACCAGAAGACCGCCAAGCGCCTCGGGGTGACCCTGCCGCAGGAAATACTGTTACGGACCGACGCTGTCATCGAGTGATCCGGCGGGGCCGTGAGTCGGTAGGCGACTCGCCAGATCGCCTAATGACTCAATTAGAAGATTTCAGTTTTGCTTATGCCTTCGCGTGTGTAGTGTTAGCAACACGCTTCGCATCCGGTACGTCGCATCGGAGACTGCGTCATGGTCAACGCCGCAGATCCATCGCTGCCCACTTCGGCTTCGCCACGGGCATGGCTGACGTGGCCTTGCACCCGCACAGGGCAGCGAATTACCAGACCACCGGGCGTGTCGTATCCCCCGATCCGTTGCATAAGCTGGTTCCATAGGAGGAGGTCAACACCATGTCTGCCTTGCATTCCCTTCGTACGTCCGCCGCCGCCGCGATCGTCGTGGCGGCCATCTTCGGCGGCGCCCAAGGCGCCGATGCCATCACCACCACAATGGTCGAGCCGTCGACCACCGGGGCGGGCATCAGCAGGGAAACGAACACCAACAACTATCACCGCGTCGTCGTGCCCGACGATCTGCGCCTTGCCCGTCCGCTCGTCGTCGTGCTTCCCGGCACCGCCTCCCCGCCCTCCAATTACGATGACTTCACCTTCCGGGCGGCCGAGCTGGGGTATCCCGCGGTCAACCTGCGCTATCTCAATGCCTTCACGGTCGCCTCCGTGTGCCAGCAGTCGACGGATCCGGATTGCTTCTGGCAGATCCGGGGCGAGATCGTCTTCGGTGCCGGCGTACCGGATCCTCAGGGCGTCCCCTACGCATCGGCTGGGGCGAGTGTCGACGCAGCAAACTCGATTGTGGGCCGCCTGGTCGCGCTGATCGACTTCCTCGCGGTGAGCGATCCGAACTGGAACCGTTTCCTGATCGACGACCCGACGTCGCAGTACATAGCCGCCCACCGCGGACCGGTGCGGGTAGATACCCGGAAACTGATCCTCACCGGCCACTCCCAGGGTGGCGGTCACGCCGCGCTCTGGGCAATGCGCGCCCCGGTCGACCGCGTCGTGATGCTCTCCAGCCCTGACGACACCGGCCTGTTCGGCACGGCTTCGTGGGCCAAGAGCACGTCGGCAACCGCCCTGGACC
>Ga0068863_100004650_pt1 | contig 13532 bp, 12 predicted proteins | sample KBSSwiS62_FD_66596 | JGI IMG/M metagenome (GOLD analysis project Ga0068863, IMG submission 66596) | Switchgrass rhizosphere microbial communities from Kellogg Biological Station, Michigan, USA - KBS Switchgrass S6-2 | ecosystem: Host-associated > Plants > Roots > Rhizosphere > Soil ...
AGACCGGCGACGAGCAGGACGTATTTGACGAGCAGCATCGAGAACCTCCGCTCGCGTCCTCAGCACGCTGCTTGCCAACGCTTCGATCCAGCACTGACGCGGAGTTCCGAAACTGCCTTCCGTGTCTCCGTGTTGACGGAGACACGCATTCGAACCACGCTACCGGGCCCTCAACACCTCGAGCAACACCGCCGCGGCGCGGGCGCACGCATCGCCGTCCGCGTCGCGGTGGGTGACCAGCCGGATGGTGTGGGCGTCCATCACGGAGAGGAGAACGCCGCGGCCGGCAAGGTCGGCCGAAAGATCGGGCGCCGATCGTTCCGCGAGCTGGGCCACCACGATGTTCGTACGCGCCGGCCGCACCCGGACGCCGGGACATCCGGCCAGCGCTTCCGCCAGGAGCGCGGCATTGACGTGATCTTCGGCCAGGCGGTCGACCATCGTCTCGACCCCGACCAGGCCCGCCGCGGCCAGGATCCCGACCTGCCGCATGCCCCCCCCGAGCTGCTTGCGGACGCGGCGGGCGTCCTCGATGTGGGCGCGCGACGCCACGAGGACCGACCCCGCGGGCGCGCAGAGGCCCTTCGACAGGGTGACCATCGCGGAATCCGCCCCCGCCACCAGGGAGGCCAGGGGGACGCCGAGGACGACGGAGGCGTTCCACAGCCTCGCGCCGTCGACATGGACCGGTACGCCGGCGTCATGAGCGGCGGCGATGGCGCCGCGCATGAGACCGGTGTCGGCCACCGTACCCCCGGCGAAGTTGTGCGTGTTCTCCAGGACCACGAGGCCGAGATCCGAGCGCATGTAGGAGGCGGGACGGCGGGCGGCCCGGATGTCGTCGGCGGTGATGTGCCCGTCCTCCGTGCGGACGACGCGCGGCATCACTCCCGACAGGACGGCCATCCCCGCCAGCTCGAACTGCACGACGTGGCTGCGCTCCTCGGCCAGGACCTCCTGGCCGGGACGGGTGAGGATGCGGATGGCGATCTCGTTCGCCATCACGCCCGTGGGGACCCAGAGCGCCGCCTCGAAGCCGAGCCGCGCCGCGACCACCTCCTGCAGACGGGCGACGGTCGGATCCTCCCCGTACACGTCGTCGCCCACCTCCGCCTCCGCCATGGCGCGGCGCATGGCCGGAGTGGGCCGGGTGACGGTGTCGGAGCGCAGGTCGACGGCGGGCGGAGGCACGCCGAAGGCTACGGGACGCGCGCCGAGAGTGTCAACGCGCGGGCCGCCCGTCGACCGCGATCGGCAGGGCCACCCGGCGCAGGCGCGCGAACAGCGCGAGGTCGTAGACGATCTTCAGCCCGCCCGCGAGAAGGAAGGGCAGGCCGAAGGCCGCGTGGGCGAGGGCGATCCCGGTCAGCACCGGCGACACGGACTGGGCGAGTCCGCGCACGGCCGTGGTGAGACCCGCGGCGGGGGCGCGCTCGTCCGGCGCGACCAGGGCCATGGTGTAGGACTGCCGCGTGGGCACGTCCATCTGGGAGAACAGGTGCCGGCACAGGAGCGTCACGCCGGCGAGCCGCAGGGTCGGCATCACCGCGACCGCGGCCAGCAGCAGGTTCGAGAGCACGTGCGTGAAGACCATCGTGTGGAGGAGGCCGACGCGCTCGGCCAGGCGCGCGGCGGCCAGGAACGAAAGCGCGGACAGGACCTGCGTCCCGAAGAAGAGGCGGCCCAGCACGTCCGGGCCCGCGCCGAAGCGCTGGTCGAACCAGTAGACGAGCAGGCTCTGGGCGACGAACCCGCCCGCGAGCGCGTCGAGGGCCTGCAGGCCGGCGAGCTGCATCACGATGCTGCGCGAGCGGTGGAGGCCCAGCCACGTGCGTGGCGGGCCGGGCACGGCGGACGAGCGAGAAGGCCGTCCCGGGTCGCGGCCGAGACCGGAGTACACCAGGGCCAGCACTCCGCCGCCCACGACGTATCCCCAGACCACGCTCCGCAGCGCGTCTTCGATGGCGACGCCGGACGCCATCGCCGCGCGAGTCCACTGGCCGGCGGCGAGCGCACCGAGCGCGGCGGGCAGGAAGCCGGCCACGTTGAGCCAGGCGAAGGCGCGGGTCTGACGCCGCGGCGCCACCGCGTCCGGAAGGAGCGCGACCTCCAGCGGTGAGAACGGCCCGGCGTCCTGGCCGTTCGAGCTGACCACCGCCACCACGACCGCGGCCAGCAGCCAGGTCGTGTCGCGCGCCAGGGCGAGAGCGACGCCACCCGCAACCATCGGGATGGCGGAGAGGATCAGCAGCCGGCGCCGGCCCCAGCGCGGGGCCAGGGCGGTCACGGCGACGGTGAGCAGTGCGTCCTCCACCAGCGTGGCCGTCAACACGCCGCCGAGCGCGGCGGCGGAGAGGCCGCGGTGCTTCAGGAGGAGGGGCAAGGCCAGGGAGAGCGCGCCGAGGCTGAAGGTGCGCACCACGCGACCCGTGAAGATCAGTGCGCCGTCGCGCGTCACGGGCGGAGAGCGCCGGATGTGGGCACCGGGGCGTCATTGTAGGATGGCACTCCGAAGGAGGCCCGATGGATCGTGTCCCGTTTCGTGTCATGGCCCCGGCCGCCCGCGTGATCGGCGCCGCCGCTCTCGCCTTCGGCTTGAGCGCGGCCGCCAACGCGGCCGATGCCCCGCCGGGCGTCGTCGTCCTCGAGGCGGCCCGGCTCTTCGACGGGCGCACGGACGCGGAAGTGCGGGACGGCATGGTCGTGGTCGAGGGCGGCACGATCAAGGCGGTGGGCGCGGGCCTCGCCGTTCCCCCCGGCGCGCGCGTGATCGACCTGGGCGATGCGACCCTGCTGCCGGGGTTCATCGACGCGCACACCCACGTCACGGGCGAGTCCTCCGACAACTGGCTCTCGGACACGGTCTCCGGGCTGCGGCGCAACGTGCCGGAGTCCGCGATCCGCGCCACGGAGTTCGCGCGGCGCACGCTCATGGCCGGGTTCACGACCATCCGGGACGTGGGCAGCAGCGACTACGTGGACGTCGCCCTTCGCAACGCGATCCGTGCGGGGACAGTGCCGGGGCCGCGCATGCTGGTGGCCGTGCACGCGCTCGGCGCCCGCGGCGGCCACTGCGACAGCAACGGCTACCCGTACCAGCTCTTCGGCCCGGAGCCGGGGATCGCGGACGGGATCGCCGCCGGTGCCGACGCCTTCCGCGACTCCGTCCGCTTCCAGGTGAAATACGGCGCGGACGTCATCAAGATCTGCGCGACGGGGGGCGTGCTCTCGCTCGCGGACGAGGTGGACACGCCCCAGATCACCCAGGACGAGATGAACGCCATCGTGGACGAGGCGCATCGCCTCCGCAAGAAGACGGCCGCCCATGCGCACGGCGCCGAAGGGGCGAAGGTGGCGATCCGGGCCGGCATCGACTCCATCGAGCACGGGTCATTCCTGGACGAGGAGGCCTTGCGGCTCATGAAGGAGCGCGGGACCTACCTCGTGCCCACCTTGCTGGCCGGCGAATACGTCGCGGGCAAGGCGGCCGAGCGTCACTATCCGCCCGAGATCGCGGCCAAGGCCAGGGCGGCGGTGACCGCGCGTTCGGCGACGTTCCGCCGTGCGCTGGCCCTGGGCGTGAAGATCGCCTTCGGCACCGACTCCGCGGTCAGCCCGCACGGGCGCAACGCGGAGGAGTTCGCGCTCCTGGTCGCGCACGGCCTGTCTCCGGCCGCCGCCCTGCGTACCTCGTCCGCTTCGGCCTCGCTGCTCGGCCTGGACAAGTCGATCGGCACGCTCGAGGCCGGGAAAGACGCCGACGTGATCGCGGTGGCGGGCGACCCGCTCGCCGACATCAAGGCGACGGAGAAGGTGGTGTTCGTCATGCGCGCCGGCACCGTCCATCGCAATGACGCTGCGGCTGCGCCTCCGAAGCCTTAGCGCGCCGCGGGGCGAGACGGCCGCCCTGGCGGCCGTCCTCACCCTGCTCGTCGCGCTCGATCTCGCGCGCCCCTACGCGGGGCCGGGGCTGCGTGCGTGGCAGTTCGGGGCGGGAGCGCTCGCGGTGGCCGTTCTCGCTCTCACCTTGCGCACGCGCCAGGGCGGCCTGCGTCCGCGCTGGCCGGTCCTCGCCCTGGCCGCCCTGCTCATCCCGACCTACGTCGACCATACGCGACGGATCGAGATCGGGGACCCGGTCAGCTACTACTCGTCCCTGCGCTCGGTCCTCTTCGACGGCGACCTCCGCCTGGCCAACGACTACGAGCGGCTGGGCTGGGGCGGACACGAGAGCGAGAACCTCCAGGCCATCGGGGCGCCCGTCTTCTGGAGCCCGTTCGTCGTCGTCGTGCATCTCGGACGCGAGGCCGCCCGCCTGTTCGGTCTGCCCGCGCCGGACGGGACGGAGCCTATCTACGCGGCGACGGTGGCGCTGGCGTCGTTCGCCTACGGGGTGGCGGGACTGTTCGTGCTCATGGCCGCGCTGCGGCGGTTCGTGTCCCCGGCCGCGGCCTTCTGGGCGACCGTGCTCTGCTGGGCCGGGTCGCCGCTGCGCTTCTACCTGTCCGTCATGCCCGCGATGCCGCACGCTCCGGAGTTCTTCGCGGCGGCGCTCGTCCTCTGGACCTACCTGCGGCTGCGCGAGGTGGGAGACCCCGCGGCGGCGGTCCGGGCCGCGGCCGGGTGTGGAGTGGCCTGCGGCCTGGCCTTCCTCGCCCGTTCGCAGGACGGCCTCCTCCTGCTCCTGCCGGGCGTGGAGATGCTCAGGCGCGTGTGGCCGTCGGCGAGCCGGCGGGCCGCCTTGCGTGCGGCGGCGGCCCTGGGCACGGCCTTCCTGTTGACCTCGCTACCCCAGTTCCTGGCCTGGCAGATCATGTTCGGCCGGCCCCTGCTCGTGCCGCACCAGCGCCTGCACGGCGAGTCCTTCATGAGCCTCGCTCATCCGCGCCTGCTCGATGCGCTGATGGATGCGCGCGGCGGCCTGTTCCTCACGCACCCCCTGATGCTGGCCGCCGTCGTCGGGCTCGCCGTCCTGCTCCGGCGCGACCCGCGCTACGTCGCGGCGGTGGCGCCGATCGTCCTGGCCATGTGGTACGTCAACGCCAGCGTCTTCGACTGGTACCACGTGCGCCGGTACACCGGGATCGTCCCCTTGCTGGCCCCGGGCCTGGCGGTGGTGATCGCGCCCCTCGCCCGCGCGGCCCTGCCCATGGCCGTGATCGCGCTGCTGGCCTGGCGCTACGACCTTGCCGTGGACGGCCTGCGGCCGCTGCCCGGAGTGGCGGTGCCGGTGCGGTCCGCCCTGACGCGTGTCGCCGACGATCTCGCGGCGGGCTCCTACCGGATCCTCGAGCCGCACGCGCCGGGGGCGGCCGTGCGGCTGCTCGCCGCCTACACCGGAGAGCGGCTCCTGGAGGCCAACTCGTCGCACATCGATCTGGGCGGGGACGACGTCCTGCTGCGCCTGCCCGAGCCCGCGCGCCATCTCTCCGCGCCGACCGTCGAAGACGGCGTGGCCGCGCGCTGGGTGACGGACCGCGACGCCCGGCTGGCCCTCCCCATCGACGCGCCGGACGGCCTCGTCCTCCGCCTGCGCGCGCGCGCCCTGGAAACACCGGAGCCGCAGGCGATGGAGGTCCTCTGGAACGGCGTGTCGGTCGGGCGCTCGGAGATGGCGCCCGCGTGGACCGAATACCGATTCGACGTTCCCCCCGAAGCCATGCGCCGCGGGACCAACGTGATCGAGCTGCGCTTCGACCGCGCGCCCATCTACCATCGGGTGCGCGCGCAGGGCCCGCGCGAGGTGCGCCCGGCCGCGCTCTCCCTCTTGACCTTGAACCGCCGCTAGCGAGCTAGCGCGGGACGGCCTCCCGGATCGCACGCGCCTCCTCGTCGAGGTCCCACAAGAGGAGGTCCGTGTTCACCGTGCGCGCCCCGATCTGGCGCAGGAAGATCGTGAGCTGGCCGCGATGGTACGTGGAGTGGTTGGCGGTATGCTGGACGAGCTGCCAGAGCGGCCTCTCGCAGTCGACGCCGTCGGTGGTCGTGAACCGGATGACGGACGCGGGCTCGTCCGGGCCCAGCCCTGCGAACCAGGCCTCCCGATGCTCCTCGATCACCGTCCAGCGGTCGCGCAGGGCGACGATGTCCGCGAACTCCGATTCATCCACGCGCGGCGGGTTGGGCAGGCGCTTCCAGCGCTCGAGCCAGAGCAGCTCCGCCCACAGCGTGTGGGCCAGGGTGCCGCGGATGCCGCCGTGGCTGCCCCCGAGGTCGCGCTTGAAGTCGTCGGAGGAGATGGTGGCCGCGGCACGCATGATGCGGTGATTGGCCCACACCGTGTACCGCAGTAGCCGAGACAGGTCGTCCTTCGCCAGCATGATGTGCCTCCGGGGCGCGTGGCGAGGTATTTTACAGGGGCAACAGTGGAGGCCTGAATGCCTTTTGTCCGCATCACCCTCGCCGAGGGCCGCTCGCTCGAAGACCGTCGCGCGATGGCCGAGTCCGTGCAGCAGGCCCTCGTCGAGACCGCGGGCGTGCCCGCCGACGACTTCTTCTGCGCGATCCACGAGCTCCCGCCCGAGGACTTCCGGTTCGACCCGACGTACCTGGGCATCGCGCGCTCGAAGGAGCTGATCTTCGTGCAGATCGTGCTCAACGCCGGCCGCACGGTCGAGGTGAAGCGGGCCCTCTACGCGCGCATCGCAGAGAAGGTCGGCCAGCGGCCGGGCATCCGCCACGAAGACGTGATGATCAACCTCGTGGAGGTGCCGCGCGAGAACTGGTCGTTCGGGAACGGCCTCATGAGCTATTCGCCCGCGCCCTGATCGTCGAGGAGCACGAGCTCGCCGTCGTCGACCTCGGCGCCGTCGACCGCGTACAGGAAGAAACCCGGGGCGGGCTCGCCGCGAGGGCTGTTCACGGCGGGAGCGGTGTGGTACCTCGTCCGGCCGCCCGTCTCCGCGGGCAGCTTCTCCGCGACGTGGGTGTGGCCCTGCAACGCGAGCGTCCATCGATGGGCGGCCAGGATCTCCGGCAGCGCGTCCGCGTTCCGCACGACGTGGGGGTAGGACGTACGCCCTCCCACGTTGAGCAGCGACCGGTCCAGTCCCTCCGCGGCGTAGCTGAGGGCGAGGGCGCCCGAGCGCAGCGGGATGTGGCCCACCGTCACCACCGTCGTGCCCGCGGGCACGTAGCGCAGCTCGCGGCGGATCCATTCGAGCTGCGGCTCGTCGAGCACGCCGTAGTAGCGCGTGTCGTCCACCCCGACGGTGTCGAGGACGATGAAATGGACGCGCCCGCGGTTGAAGGCGGAGTAGCGCGGCCCTTCCCTCTCCTCGTAGAGCGCCTTGCCGTAGCCGGTCTCCGTGACCGTCGCGTGGCTCCAACGGCGGTCGATGCCGAATACGTCGTGGTTGCCGATGGCGGGCCGCACGGACACGGGCGACCGGGCGGCCACCTTGTCGTACGCGTCGTAGCGGGCGCGGGCGGTGGCGCCGTCGGCGCGAAGGGCATCGAACACGAGGTCGCCGCTCACGATCGCGAAGTCGGCCGCCCGGCCGGCCGCGGCCTGGAGGGCTTCGCGAAAGCGGAGCGCCATCGACGCGTCGACGTGGACGTCCGAGAGGTGCGCGAAGCGCCACCGCACCGGCAGCGGGGCCGGGGCGAGCGGGAAGTCCACGCGGGGGGCCGGCGTGCGGTACCAGCTCCCCGCCACGCGATGGTCCCCGGGCGCGACGACGAAGACGTGGGCGCCCTGGACGTCCGGCAGCGCATAGTTCCCGGCCGCATCCGTCGTGACCACGGCCGTCCCGTCGGTCACCACGACGCCGGCCATTCCGGTCTCGCCCGCGTCCAGCCGTCCGTCCCCGTTCGTATCCACGAAGACGGCGCCGGACACGGAGGTTCCGGCGGCGAGCAGCGACGCCAGGAGAAAGATCAGGTGGAGGCCTTCACCGCAGAAGGGGCGGGGCGGCCGTGACCTTCCGGGAGCCGACGGACGACCCGCAGGCGGCGCACAGGTACTCGTTGAGCTCGCCGTCGGGCAGCACGAGCAGAAGGCGCTCGCGCACGGGGCGCGGGGCACGGCAGCGGTTGCAGAAGAGCACCGAAGCCTGCAGCGATTCGAAGTCCCCGGGGGCGCCGCGTCGGGGCGGCCCGGGCGGCCGCGACGTCATGATTCCAGGGTAACATCGCCAGTCCATGGCCACGGCGACCCGAACGTCCGGTGACGTGTCGACGCGCTACGAGCCGGTCATCGGCCTGGAAGTGCACGCCCAGCTCCGGACCGCCACCAAGATCTTCTGCTCCTGCCGCAACCGTTTCGGCGACGCGCCGAACACGAACGTGTGTCCGGTCTGCCTCGGCCTTCCGGGCGCGCTGCCCGTGCTCACGCGGGCGGCGGTGAGCCTGGCCCTGCGCGCGGCGCTGGCCACGGACTGCGCCGCCCACGCCACCTCGATCTTTGCGCGCAAGAACTACTTCTATCCCGACCTCCCCAAGGGCTACCAGATCTCGCAGTACGAGCGGCCGCTGGCGACGGGCGGCCACATCGAGATCCCGGCCGGGGCGGGCGCTTTCCGGCGCGTGCGCATCGACCGCATCCACATGGAAGAGGACGCGGGCAAGCTCCTGCACGAGGGCCTCTCCTGGTCGGCGGAGAAGAGCGGCGTCGACTTCAACCGCAGCGGAGTGCCTCTCATCGAGATCGTGTCCGCCCCCGACCTCCACAGCGCGGAAGAGGCCCACGACTACCTCACGGCCCTCAAGGCGGTGCTGCTCTACGCCGGGGTCTCGGACTGCAACATGGAGGAGGGGTCGCTGCGCTGCGACGCCAACGTGTCCGTGCGGCCGCGGGGCACGGAGACGCTGGGCACGCGCGCCGAGATCAAGAACCTCAACTCCTTCCGGAACGTCGCGCGCGCGATCGACCACGAGATCGCACGGCAGTCCGCGCTCCTTTCCGCCGGGGGACGGGTGGTGCAGGAGACACGCCTGTGGAACGCGGACCGGGGCGAGACGTTCTCCATGCGCTCCAAGGAAGACGCGCAGGACTACCGTTACTTCCCGGAGCCGGACCTGCCCCCGCTCCTCGTCGACTCCGAGTGGCTGCAAGAGGTGCGCGCCTCCCTGCCCGAGCTGCCCGCGGCCAAGCGCCGGCGCTTCGTGGCCGCCTACAGCCTGCCGGAATACGACGCGGGAGTGCTCACCCTGGCGCCCGAGGTGGCGGACTATTTCGAGGAGGTCGCCCGGGAGAGCGGGAACGCGAAGGCGGCCTCCAACTGGGTGATGACGGAGGTCCTGCGCAAGGTCAAGGATGACGACCGTCCGCTGGCCGCCAGCGCGGTGGCGCCGGCGCGCCTGGCCGAGCTGGTCAAGCTCGTCGACGGCGGCGCCATCACCGGAACGTCCGCGAAAGTGGTATTCGAGAGGATGTGGACGAGCGGCGAGGACGCGCGCAGGATCGTCGAGCGCGAAGGGCTGGCCCAGGTGTCGGACGAAGGGGCGATCGAAGCGGCCATCGCGGAAGTCGTCGCGGCCAGCCCGGAGCAGGTGGCCACGTATCGGAAGGGGAAGACCAGCACGCTCGGCTGGTTCGTCGGGCAGGTGATGCGGAAGACCGGGGGTAAGGCCAACCCGCAACTGGTGAACGCTCTCCTCAAGAAGACGCTGGAGGGCGGTCAGGCCGGGGGCGACAACACTAAGGAGCTGTGAGCATGCGCGTACGACGTCTCGTTCCCATTGCCGTCCTCGCCGTGGCCGCGTCCGCCTACGCCCAGTCGGACCGGGCGCCGCGCGAGACCGTGACGGCGCAGCTGAACGGAAAGAAGGTCGCGGTCGAATACGGACGTCCATCCCTGCGCGGCCGCACGGTCAAGGACCTGCTCGCGCAGCTCCCCGCCAACCGCGTGTGGCGCGCCGGCGTCGACCAGGCGACCACCCTCAGCACGGAGAGCGACATCCTCATCGGCGGCAAGAAGGTCCCCGCCGGCAAGTACACGCTCTACCTCTACGCCCCGGAGTCCGGCGGCTACGAGCTGCTGGTCAACCGTGACCTGGGCGTGCCGCTCAAGTCGATCTACGCGGCGGCGCCCGCTTCCGTGGCCGACGCGCTCTGGCCGCACATCGAGGACTACCCGAGCATCAAGGACAAGGAAGTGGCCCACATCCCGCTGAAGAACGGGGCGGCGGTCGCAGGCGCGGCCGACCGGTTCCTCATCGGCCTGACCCCGGCGGTGGAAGGCGTCTCCGGGATCACGCTGAGCTGGGGCGATCAGAGCTGGACGACGGACATCCGCGCCGCGGGCAAGTAACCGCGACGCAGGACGCGGTCCGACGGGACGAAGAGGGGGGCGCGAACGCCGCGCCCCCTTTCCTTTCCCGGGCCATCGTGCGCAAGGCGGCGCCGCGCGTCGCCGCCTTGCTCCTCCTCGCCGCCGGCCTCGCCCTCCAGCTCCATTTCTTCCGCCACTATCCGCAGCCTCCGCTCTTCGGCGATCCCGCCGGGTACTACAACGTCGGGCTCCGCTTCCAGGAAGCGGTCCATCGCTGGCACGCCGGCGAAGGGCTCGGCTCCGTTTTCGCGTCCGTGCGCGGCCTGTTCTACCTGGCGGGCGTCGGGACCGTCTTCGCGGTGCTCGATGCCCTGCGCCCGGGCGACCCCGCCTTCCTGCGCGACGTGATGGCTCTGGCCAATACCGTGGCCATGTCCGGCGTGTTCGTGCTCGCGCGCCGGCTCTCGGGACGGGCGGCGGGCGGCCTCGTCGCCCTGGCCCTCGCCGCCGGCTACGCGACGTACTCCGTGCAGACCGGACGCCTTTATCCCGACCCGCTGACCGCCGCCCTCCTCGTCTGGGCCGCAGCGGCCTACGCGGGCGCGATCGCGCGGCGCTCCCGGCGCCGCATGGCCTCCGCGGGTGTCCTTCTCGGGCTGGCCCTCCTCCTGCGCGCGCAGGTGCTCGAGTACATCGTGGCCGTGCTCGCTCTCGCCCTGATCGCCACCGCGCGGTGGTGGTGGCGATCCGGCGAAGGACGCGCCCTCGTGGCCGCCTTCCTGATCGGCCTCTCTCCCGCGCTCGTGGCCTGGGCGGGAATCCGCTGGGCGGTCGGCGGGCGCGACGACGTCGTGCGCATGGGCCAGGTCACCTTCCGGCCGACCTACCCTTTCGGGTTCTGGCAGCAGCTGGAGACGGACGGATGGACGGGCCCCTATCGCTTCAAGCAGGACCCGTTCTACAAGGCGATGGAAGCGGAAGCGCGCGCGGGCGATCCCGACCTCCTCCGCTCGCGCGCGAAGCAATGGGCCTTCACCGCGCGCTACGTGGGCGCGCGGCCGCTCGCGTCGCTGCTGCTGGTCCTCGACAACGCCTACCGGCTCTACGACCGGCCGGCGAACGACTACAAGTGGGACTACCCATACCCGTACGCGGTGCAGGTCTTCGTGCAACGCCTGATCGTCGTCCTGGGCGTCGCGGGCGCCGTGCTGATCGTGATGGAGCAGCCGGCCCTGGCCGGCGTCTTCCTGATGCCGGCCGCCCTCGCCGTCCTGCACGGTCTCGTCTTTCCCTGGCCCCGTTACAACGTGCCCGCCATGCCGTTCCTGATCGCCGCCGCGGGCGTCTTCCTGGTGCGGGGGGCCGGGGACGCCTCGTGGCGATCGCCCCGCACACGCCGGCTGCTCCTCACCGTGGCCGCGCCGGCCCTGGCGACGCTCGTCCTGGCCGCCCTCGTGCGCGGCTTCCTGCCGGAGGCGGCCCGCGTCGGGCGCGTGCTGGGGATCCTGCTCGTGGTCGCGCTTCCCTTCGTGGCCATCGCGATGAAGGGCGCGCGCTGGCGACGTGCGGCGGGGGCGGCGGGCGGCGCGCTGGCCGTCCTGATCGTGGTCCATGCCGTGCGCGATCGCCGGTGGCACGAAACGTCCACGCGACTCGGCGGCGACGTGGCTGCCGTGGAGCAGGTGATCCGCTTCTCGCCTGAATCGCTCGGCCGGCTGAGGTCGGCGCCGGAGGCGTTCCTCCTCTTCGACCTCACCGTGCCGCGCGGCGACCTGCAGGACGCGGAGGTCCAGATCGGGGAACGGCGCTGGCCGGGCGGCGCGCTCGTGCCCACGATGCCGCGCCTGCGCGAGTCGACGGCCACGGGCGGAAGGGACCGGCGGGGCTATCCCCAGTGGTGGGCGCTTCGCCTCGACCCCGCGGCGCTGCCCGCCAACGCGGGCGAGCCGCTGCGCGTCCGCCTGAGCGTCCCGGAGACGAGCGACGCCGTCCTGCGCGGAGACCGCTTCACGGGCCAGGACCGCGAATACGAAGGCCCCTCGTTCGGCGACTGGCCGAACTACGTCGCTCTCAAGATCGAATACGACGGGGACTACCGGATCCCGGTGGGTATGCCCCTCGGCAGCGTGGACACGGAGAGCGCGGTGGTCCGGCGGTCCGGTGCCCGGAAGACGATCGCCGCCGTCCATCGCATCCGCATCGTGGTCCCGGGAACGAACGAGGGCTGGATCGAATGGGAGACGGCGCCCGGCGCGTCATCCGGCGAGGCGGCGTTCGCGCTGGCCGCCTATTCCGGCACGCGCGGCGACGCGGAGCTGCGCGTCGCGGGCTCGCCCGTGCTGCGCTTCCCCCTGGGCGCACGCGACAGCTTCGACGTCTCCGCGGGCGGCTGGCGTCTCTGCCATCGCGCGGAAGCGCCCCGCCAGGATCGCGCCTATGGCGAATACGTGCTGGTGGGGCCCGCCCCGGCCGGCACGCCCGTGCCGCTGCGCGTGGGCTATCACGCCGGCCTGAGCCAGGAGCCGATGTTCTTCGTGATCGACCGCCGCGTCATCTCGGCCGACCTCGTCCGCGCCGCCCGCGCGTGTGGCGTGGAGGGCGCCGTCCGCGACGGCGCCGCCCGCATCGTGGACGGGACCAGAAACAACTACCCGGAAGACACGGGACGGTGGACCGTGCGCGCGGTCTTCTGATCCCGCCTCAGCGCTTCTCCCGGTCCGGGTTCTGGTTGTAGGCGTCGGACTGGCCGGGGGGAATCGTCAGCCATTCCCAACGCTTGCCGCGCAGGGACCGCGCCAGGAAGACGATCTGTCCGACGTGATAGCTCGTGTGCGTCACCGATCGGTGCAGCGCGTCCAGCACGGACAACGCCTGGCCGCGGATGGTCACGGTGCGCGAGAGGTCCGCGTCGGAGAGCGTGGACAGCGTGTGCAGGAGCACGTTCCAGCCCTCGTCCCACTTGGCGCGCACGTCGGCGGCGGAGACCGCGCGCAGGGCGAACTCGGACTCGCGGTCGCGCCACGGCTTCTCGCCGTCCGTGGTCAGGAAGTCGGTGAAGCGCGACCGCAGGTTGCCGGCGATGTGCCAGACGATCGCGGCCACGGAGTTGCCGTCTCCCGGCGGCTGCCGGACGAGCGCTTCCGCGTCCAGCTGCCGGAGGGACTCCTCGCCCAGCCGCTGGTAGCGGCGGAACTCGGATTCGATCGATGACAGAACGGTACTCACGGAGCCTCGTTGCAAATCTACCTCAGGCGCCGACGGCGGCGGCGCGCTCGGCGGCGGCGGCGCCGCGCGCCGGCGCATAACCGAGGGCAGCCT
>Ga0068863_100004652_pt1 | contig 13531 bp, 25 predicted proteins | sample KBSSwiS62_FD_66596 | JGI IMG/M metagenome (GOLD analysis project Ga0068863, IMG submission 66596) | Switchgrass rhizosphere microbial communities from Kellogg Biological Station, Michigan, USA - KBS Switchgrass S6-2 | ecosystem: Host-associated > Plants > Roots > Rhizosphere > Soil ...
GGCTCGGGTCATGGCGGCTCAAAAAACAGGGGACATGGCCGGCGTCAAGGCTGCCATCGATGCCGCCGCCAACGAAGTCGGCCAGATTGAGCGCGCCACCGATCCCCGGGTAGCGGCCAACAAAATCCACATTGCCCTGTCCACCCAGGAAGGCAAAACGGCGGCGATGGGCACCACCGAGGACGATTTCAAGCGAGAAGGGGAGAAGTACGCCCTGACTGGCGTTATGCCGCCGCTCGGAATGGGGCAGAACGGACGCGGCAAGATCATTCACTATGCGAATGAATTCGCGAGGGAAAATCACCTGTCCCCCCGGGACGTCGCAACGGGCCAGGCCGCATTCCAGGGGGACAAAAAATCGCTCGAAAACTTCCAAAAGCAGCGGGATCAGATTGTCTCGTTCGAAAACACGGCGGGAAAGAACCTCGATCTCTTTCTCAATGCCGCTTCCAAGATCCCCGATACCGGCTCCCCATGGCTGAATCTGCCGCTTCGACAGCTGAATGAAAAGCTGGTGGGTTCGCCGGCCATGGCGGCGGTAAACGCGGCTCGCCAAGTCGCCAACAATGAAATTGCGAAGGTGACATCAGGAGGGGGGCTGGGCGGAGTGTTATCCGACTCCGCACGAAAGGAAGTCGAGGCCTTCAATCCAGCGAACGCCACGCTGAAACAGACAATCGCGGTCGCCAGGATTTTAAAAGAGGACATGGCCAATCGTCACCAATCGATGGACGCCATGCTCGGGGAAATACGAAATCGGATGGGGAATGGCGGCTCGGCCGCTACCGCGGTGGACACTGGCGGAGCGAGTGCGGCTCCAGCAGGAAAAATTCGGGTCATCTCGCCTGAAGGAGTTGCTGGATTCATCGATGCCGATAAATGGGAAGCTGCGCAGAAACGCGGCTTCAAGAGGCAGTAATGGCTGACAAGCACTCTGATCTCGGCTTCCAGCCGGCCGCAAATCCGCATTCTGACCTCGGCTTCTCGCCCTCCACGGACCAGCCCGCGGCCGCCGAACCTCCTGGATACCTCACGCAGGTGGGTTCCGGTTTATGGAATGCCGTCAAGGGTCTCGCCCAAGTCGGGAGCGAGGCCGGCGGGGTAGCCACGGAGCCGTGGCGCGCGGTCGAACACCTGAAAAACCTTAAGCGGCTGATCGTCGATCCCCAGGTGGACCAGGCGATTCAGGCCGGAGAGAGATGGAAATCCGGGGATCGCTCCGAAGCTGTCGGCCATGCAATCGCGTCAATCCTTCCCGGCGTTGGACCGATGGCAGCGAGGATCGGTGACAAGTTGGGCGGCGGCGATGTCACCGGCGCGGCGGCGGATGCGACGGTATTGGGTGCAACCATGGTAGCCCCCCAGATCGCCAGCGCGGCCGGCGATCTGGTGCCGAAGCTGATTCCCGAGGGCCTACCCGAACGGATGTATCAGCAGGCCCTCAGTCCGCGCGCAAATACCCCACCGGCGGAAGTGCGCGGTATGGTCCAGACCGGGCTGGAGAATAAGATCCCCGTGAGCGAAGCCGGCACGAGCAAGCTCCATGGATTGGTGCAGGACCTGAATCGAGAATTGGAAGCCAAAATCCAACCGGCGGCGGAGCAGGGGGCAACGATCGATCCGCACAAAGTAGTCCTTCGCCTTTCGGATGTGGAAAGGCGGCTGGCGAACCAGGTCAATCCGGAAAAGGACCTCGCCACCGTGGAAGCGTCAGGCGATGAGTTCCTCAGGAGTCAGGGTGCCAGCAAGGGCAGGCCGGCAGTCATAGGGGATCCAACGGCCATCCTGAAAGACCTGCAGGGGAACCTGGTGGCGGACCCCGGTAAACCGGCGGTGCCGGCAACCCGCGCTCAGCCAATCCCTGTCGACCGGGCCCAAGCTATCAAAGTGGGGACCTACCAGAAGCTGGCCGGGAAGTATGGCGAGCAGGCGACGGACTCCGCCGTTGAATCCCAGAAGGCACTGGCTCGTGGAATCAAAGAAGAGCTGGACGCGGCGATTCCTGAGCTGAAGGACCTCAACGCGAAAGAAGGCAGCCTGTTCGATTTGCAGGGTCCGCTCGAAGCGGCCGTAGCAAGGGCAGCCAAACAGCACGTCATGAACAAGACCTTGCCGGTAGCCGTGGCTGGAGGGGCGGGGGAAATGATCGGTGGGCCAGCTGGTGCGGCCGCCGGCGCCGGATTGAGCATTCTGAAAGAAGTACTCGCTAACCCGGCTGTCCGATCCCGCCTGGCGATCGCGATCAACCAGGCGAAACGGGCGAATCCCGGAAAGTGGGGAGCTGAGAGTCTCCCGTCCGCAACTTCCCGGGCTCGCATAGCTACCGAAAGCCTCCTGCGATCGGCGATGGGTTCTGGTTCGGAAGACCAGGAGTAGCTCTCTCCCGCAGTTTGCGCCGGGCCTCTCGCTTGGCCGCGTTTACTCGATCAGAATTCCGGGCGTACCAGGAACCGACCGAGCGTGTGTTGATGATCCGCTGCTTTCCCTTGTCCTTCATGATCTAGACCGCCCCTTTCGGAGGTTTAACCTCACGAGTCCGTGCAGGGTTCGGGGCTTCTGTGGGGGCTCGCCGAGTTCGCTTCGAGGCGCCACGCTCTACCGGGTGGTCGTAGTCCCAGTGGATGACGTAATACCCGGCATACATCATCCGGTTGGGTTTCGCCCAGTAGCGCTGCATCTCCAGGAAAGCGCCGTCAGGCCCTGAATTGCGGAATCCATCGCGCCAGGCGAAAGCGTTCGCCTCGTCGATGGAAAGAATCACGCCATTGATCGTGAGCCTGGAGGGCTCGCCGATCCGGAGGAACAGGTCCTCCACCTTCGTACACCGCCACCGACCCAGCAGCGCCATGGACTTCTGGCGCGGGTCCACGTAGCAGTGGAGGGTTTCGCCAAGCCTTGGCCGCCGTTCCCGGATGGTGTGGCGCTTGGAGCCGTCCAGGACGAAGGGGGCGAACCGGCGTTTGAATCCGAGCATCATTTCGCCAGCCCGCCCTTCCGCGCCGAATCGATGTGCTCCGGCAGGGCCCGGCCGCGTGAATCGTCCTTCTCGTGTTCGTACCATTTCGCGTGCGGGCCCGATTCGTGCCGAATCACCAGATCCAGCCGCTGGGATTCCTCCTTCAGTCGCCGGGCGGATTCCGGCCTCTTCATTGACCCATAGACGATGTTCGCTGGGTCGAACCGCCGCCCCGTCAGTCCCTCGATAATGGCGATCAGCTCATCTTGGAAGACGATGTGTCGCAGGTGGATGAAGCGGTGGTACCTCCCGGCGCTATCCGAGCGGAGCCAGCAGAACCAGTCCTTGATCTCCGGACCTGAACCGCACAGGTTCGCTGCGACCTCCACGCCAAGATCCTCATAGTCCGACGAGCGCCACGCGAGCGGCTCGCCGTGCTCCACCAGCGCGTCACCGATCCACAGGAGCCACATCTTGTCAGGCTGGCGGTCGAACTGGCTCCATTTGAAGCCCATGGCCTTGAGCCAATCTTCGGTGATCGGGAGCCGCTCCTCGCGCCGGCCTGAATCTGCCTGTCTGCCCTCCCGAAGCTCCTCTGCTGATCGAGGTTGAACTTCTTTTTGTTCATCCACGGGACAACTCCTTCACCCCAGCACAAACTGCCAGGAACAGAACTACCCCCACCACATAAACAGGCCAGGGTAAAGGCTCTGTACTGTGAAGTCTTGCTGTAAAGAGAGCTAAGAGGATCAAGGCTCCCGCGATGAAATCGACAAGAAGTACACGCCAGTTGAATTTCACCGGGAACCTCCTTCCGCCCAAGCGGCCTTCCGTTTCCATTTTCACTTTGCCCTCTCTTTCTCTTCCGTAGATTCAGGAGGCCGTGTCTTCCTCTCCCACCACCGTCCGCCATCGAGGTATTCGTAATTGGGAGTGCCGTCTGGGTTCAGCTTCGCTCCCAAGGGCTCCTGCATTTGACGGTCAGACATGGCTCACCTTCGCTTCCGGAGCAGTCGCCCATTGCCACGAATCCCAGTGCGCCTTGCAGTAGTCCCGATCCTCACCAACCTCCCGGGAGCACCGCTCACAGCATGGCCGATCACAGGTCCCCGGCCGGAGCACTGTCACCTGATCCGCGCCGATGCAGTAATAGAGGAACGAACCGCGATCTTTCGGGAAAGTGAGGCCGTATTGGGTAACGGGCAGATCGAGGATCTTCGCGTTCTCCCACAACCACTGCTCGGACCGGGGAACCGGGATGAGATGCTCCTTCCCGGAATCCCTCCAGATCCTGAACTGGCCCGTGAATCGGTTAAGCCCCTGGACCGGAAGCCGCAGTTTGGCCTGCACGGTGACAACTACATCATCCGGCTTTAGCAGCCCGTGCTCTACCTTCGTCGGCTTATCCTCCGGCCAATCGCAGAGCTTAGTAGAGGGGCGCCCGCAAAACTCGCAGGGTGCTGCTTTCTTACGCCGCAAGCCGCAGATGATCGCCGTCGAACCATGGGGCAGCTTAACGTGATCACACATGCTCACCTCCTGATTTCCGGAGTTGCCTTAGTTCCTCCCGGTAGGCTGCTAGACGAAGTAAACGTCTTTCCATTTGAGATTGGGAGGACTCTCGGAATTGGAAGTAACGGATGAGAGAAATAATCAATCGGAACAAGGGGAAACCTCCTTCGGTTGGGACACTGCGGAGTTTTGGACTGACGATTCAGGAGGCCGTACGGGCAGTGGTTCCCCGTCAAGGAAGACACCCGTCTCAGCTTCCGCCATGGCCGACGTCTCGTGGAGGCGTCCCCGCGCATCGCGGATCACAAAGGCTACAGCCGGCTGCCGTTCGCCCGTATCCACGTTCATCAACACGCGGCCTTCGATTATCTCTACGACAGTGCCGCTGATCACCTTTGCGCGGGAACGGCCCCAATCGATCTGGCGGTATTCGACCGTAGACCCAACTCGGATCAAACGCTCAGGCATGGGCACCTCCAGCCGCAAACAAGATTGCCAGCTCGACATTGGGTTCACGGTGCCCACACTCGTCACCTTCCTGCCCGCAGATGAAACAGGGCCGGAAGTAGCTGTGCATCAGCAGGAAGTACAGGCTGTCCCGCTGGAGCAGCTGGCGGGCCGGAACAGGGCGGGCGATAGGTGGGGGTGGGGCGGGCGCCGGCGGGGGCGCCAGGCGCGGCTTGGGTGGAGGAATCAATCCCGCCTCAACGCAGGCGGTTATCAGGGAGACACTAGGCATGGGCCGCCTCCTTCATCCACTCCATTCCGTCGTCCAGGGCTTCGCAGCGGAAACAGCAGCGCGCCTGTTTCGCTTTCAGCCGTCCGCACTCACAGAGCAGATGGCCGGTCGGAAGCTTGGGGGTTTCCGGCCCCCGGCAGACGGATTGATGCCGGGCCAGGCCGTTGCGGTGGAAGACTTCCCCGCACCGATCGCAGGGTACTTTTCGCCGTGCTCCAGCTGCGGAGGCTGCGGTACCCCGGCAGGGGATGGGCGGGTGAAGAGTGGCGGGGATCAGTTCAGGCATGGGCACCCTCCTCCGCCTTTTCGATCGCCGCGGCCGTGGAAATTCCGTGAAGGGCCAAAAGTTCACGCGCTAACTGCCGGTCCTGGTCCGTGGCATTCGGGTGCTTCAGGGTCTCCATCGCCTGCTGGATCGCCTGTCGGTCCAGATCTTTTTGCAGCGCCTTGCTGTTCGCGGCCGCGCGCTCGAAGGCCTCCTTCTTTTCCTTCTCGCGTTTCGCTCGTCCCGGCGCCTCCCTGGTGAACTCTTCCGCCCAGGTCAAAATCAGGCCCAGCGTCCGGCCCTCGGGCGTCGCTTCGCCGGCACGCTTGCCCATCGCGGGGCGCAACTTCCCCAGCTTCTCCGTCACGAACCGGAAGAACTCTCGCTCGAACTTCGCCTCCAGCAGAATCTTTCGCACCGTCGCCAGCTGGCCCCGGTTTTCCGAGCTGATCTCTTCCGTTCCGAAGTCCGCGTGCCGGAACTCTGCTTTCCAGGTCGTTAGCTGTGCGAAGAAGTCGAGTTCCAGTTCCGTCAGCTTTGCTGGTGGCGAATCGGCTGCTGAGGGGCTGTACTCCTGCTTGGGGAGCGATCCAGACCCTCCTTGGTGGTTTTTGCCGTTCGACTGCCGGCCCTTTTCCAGAGTCTGACTGACTGAATCTAGCTTTGGTCTAGGTGTGGTCTCAGGCAATAAGGTAGCGGAGGTTTGTGCAGGATTTTTCAGGGCCTTGTACAAACCATATTCCTGGCTTTGTACAAACTCCCAAGAGGTCTGTACCAACCTTTCTATTCCCGCGCGGAGTCCATTCACCCGGGTGGATCGCGCCTCGCGTGACGCCTGCACGATTTTGGTGATCTGCTGCTTCGCCTCATGCGGCAAGCTAATGGCCTTGGGCTCGTGCGGCTTATTTCTGCTCGGTTTCAATTCCCATTCGCGCTCAAGTGCGCTATCATCATCCTCGGCAATGATGTCTCTGGCGACGTCCACAAGGTCAGCAAGCACGGTATCCCGGCGCTCCATGCGCAGGGACCACCAGCGGGCTAACTTTTCGACCCGCTCCGGATCCCAATTCTTTGTTTGCTTCAGGATGGGACCGGGCAAAAGGTCTGTACAGACTTTTTGATTCGCTTCCTGTTCGCCTTTTTTAGGCGATGGGACGTTGCCGCAGATGTAGAGCCGGCGCTCGGGCTCGCCCCTTTCGGGGTCGCCGTTCCGCCAGTAGCCCAGCTCTACGCCCTGCCTCCATGCCCGCCGCGCGTTCGCCTCGTCGATCCCTAGCTCCGCTGCCAGATTCTCCAGGTATAGATCCGACCGCCGGCCGTCTCTCCCAATTTCGACAGCGAAGTCCGAAAAGAATCCCTTGCGAAGAGTCTTTGATGCCAGGATGGCCCACAGGCGATTGATCAAGGGCTGGCCCTCGCCCATTTGCCAGCGGATCTGCGTGAAGGGGATCGGCTCATACCCGTCCGGGGATTTGATCTTCTTCATCAGGTCCATGGCGCTTTGGTGGATGCTCACTGAGCACCTCCATCCGTTGCAGTGGCCGTCACTGTTTGCGTTTGAATGGCACAGGCGTGTGCCTTCCTCCATCCCTCTCGCCAGGTCTCGGGAAGATGCTCCCATCTGGTTTGAAAGCCGGTTTCATTGCAGAAGGCTTCATAGGCTAGCTGAACTAATTTTTCCTTTTGACTCATGAAATTCCCTTTTCCGGCGTAAAAGTACCGGAGGCTGAAAATAGTTGATGGTCAACGCTGGAATGGAAAAGGGACGTTCCTGTAGAATGGGGAACAGCCGTTACCTTCCCGGCGCAATTTGTTGAGCGCTCGGAAGCTGTTTCATCACCGCGTCACCTGCCAAGATAAGCGCGGGGTTGAAAGCACTCCGAGTAAAACAGGGTGCTAAAGGGAGGGGACCTTCCACGGCTACGAGGGTGGCCATGCGCGATAATCGGCGCGTATCCTCCAAAGTCTAATAACCTCTGAGTACGGGATGTGAGTCGAAGTGTGGTGGTAGGTCTGTAAGGATGACGCCACTGACTCAGACCGATAGTGAGCTGACGATAGAGCGAATGCGCCTGGCCAGCTCCACCCGTGCGCCTCGAACGCTGCTGGGGTACGCCAGCGACTGGAAGTCTTTCACCGCCTGGTGCGCTGCTCGCGGCCGATCTTCCCTTCCCGCTTCGAAGGAAACCGTTGGGCTTTACGCCACCGACATGCTGCAGAAACACAAGGTCAGCACCACCACACGGCATGTGAGTTCCGTGGCCCATCACCACCGCGTCGCGGGCTTCGAGTGCCCCTGCGACCACAGCATTCGATCTTTGCTGGTGGGCGCGCAGCGAATCACTGGAGAGCAGCCCAACCAAAAGGCCGCGATTACGGTGGATCAGCTCCGCGAGATATGTCAGCACCCACAGGGCAACGCGCTGCAGGCCGCGCGCGATCGAGCGCTCCTGCTGTTCGGATTTGCCACCGCGCTGAGACGCTCGAACCTCTGTTCGATGGATCTGGCGGATATCGAATTCGTAGACCGCGGCATCCTGGTGAGGGTATGGAAGGAAAAGCAGGACCAGTTCGGCAGAGGCAGACTGATCGGAGTCCCGGCCGGGGCGCGGGAGACTTGCCCCGTGCGCGCTGTCAGGGAGTGGCTGGCGTGGCGGGGCGTTGCCACTGGGCCGCTGTTCCTTAGTCTGAGGATGGGACGCCTGCATCCGAACACCGTTGCCCAGATCGTGAAGCGTGCCGTCATTCGCATCGGGCTGGACCCCAGGCTGTATGCGGGCCACAGTTTGCGCGCTGGATTCGTGACGGCCGCCGTGGAGAAGCAGATCAACGAGTTCACGATCGCCGCGACCACGGGCCATCGATCGCTCGAAACCTTGCGGCGATACTTCCGCCGGAGCGATCCCTTCCGGGCGTGTGCTTGTGCCGCTATCGGATTGTGATTCTGATTTCTTCATCTGCACTCTCTTCTGAAGAGTGTTGAGAGCCGGCCGCCGCAGAAGTCCCACCTGGCGGCAGGGTCAACGACCGGACTCCCAATCTGCTACCACTGGCGCGAGCCGTCGCCCACACCAGCGAATTCAATATACCCTGTTGTCGGCGAATTGTCACAGGGTTTACGTTACTACCCGGTGACTCTGCAAAACAAGAGTGTCGAAAAGGCGAAGGATACAGTTTAGGCCCGGGCCGGCTTCGTTGCTTGCGCCGCCCTAGGCGTAGCAGACACCTCCCGTACACTGCCCCGCACAGCATTCCCCGTTGGAGTAACAGGTGTGCTCGAACTCTACACAGCCGAAATCCGCGCAAACCGGCAGGCTGCACGGAGAGCTATAGCAGAACCCGGTGCAGCACTGCATGCCGTTGTACATGCACGGCTGCAGTACTGTCGCGCAAGTCTGGGCCGTTGCGATCGGAGTCTGAGCCAGAAACAGTAGAGCCAAGAGAAGCCCTACGGTAAACCATCGTAGAATCGTCGTCTTCATTTGTTTGCCTTTCTTAACCTTTCAACCATCGAAAGGATGACGTCTGGGTCCGCCCCCGGTATGAGGGCGCCCTGTGCTTCCTGGCCTTTCACGATTACCACCAGGAAGCTGGGGGTAGCGTTAATCCCCAGCTTTTTTCCCTCCTGAACGTCCAGCTCTACGTCGTCAGCGTGGCGATGAGAGGCTATACAGGAAGAGAGTTCTTTTTCTTTTGCACCGAGACCCGCGGCCAGCCGTAGAATTACCTCTGAATTGAGGCCATCGTGTTTTTCTAGCAGGGCAGGACGAAGCCCCATAACCCCCTGGTCTTTCGCGCACCTGTCCGCTTCTGCCGCTTCCCTTGCGTGAGTATGCATGGGGAGTGGAAAGTCACGGTGGACTACCGTGATGGTGCCGGCCGCTTCGAGCTTCGCCAGTTCTGGCGCTACGGTCTTTTCGGCTTCGGCGCACGCGGGGCATTGGTTGTCCGCGTACTCGACCACAACGACGCCCTTAAGCCCGGCAAAGCTAGGAACCTCTGCCTTGACGTACTTGGGGGCTGGTTTCTGCTGCTGTTGTTGCGCGTGCGTCTGCTGGAGTTGCCCTCGGATTTGCGTCCCCAGGTAGACCATACCGGCCGTGACCACAATCGCGGCGAAAACATTGGAATTCAAGAATCGTCTCATTTCAGTTTTCCTTTGACAGGCGCTTCATAGTGTTCATTGGTACCACGGTTTCCCGCTTGGCCCTGGATTTCCGTACCTGGACTTTCACCAGCAGCTTCCCGCGCTGCCAGTTCCTCTTTGTACGCGAGCAGCTTCGCCAGTCGCCGGCGTGATGACGAGCGGTTCTGTTCTCCATGCAGGTGATCGATCAGCACGGCCTTTTCCAGGCCCTCGATCTGCGCGCGGATCTGGTGATTGGTCAGCTTGCTCATGAGAACCTCTTGCCCGGCAACTCGGCGCGAACCTGCCACGCGGTGCTCATGACTCCACCTCCTTGGCCCGCCGAAGAAAGAACACGGCCGCGCGCATGGCCTCGTCTGCCTCCTCGACGGTGAGCGGCAACAGCTCCACCCCGAAGTCTCGCCACATGCGCCCCGCCACTGCGCTGGACATCCCCCGCTCCACCGCGAAGATCATCCATTCCTGGTGCGTCATCGGCCCTCCAGGAAAAAGTAAATCGCCACGAACAGCCCGAACAACAGGATGCCGCCAGCTCCACCGGCGAGGGCGCGCAGATAAAGCCACGCCTCGTCAGCTATCTTCGACCGGAGATTATCGGGTAGCATGCGGCACCTCCACGCAGTTATTCACCAGACACCTCCCGAGGGCGGAGGACGTATTCCATGGTGCGCCAGCGGGCGCCGGGCACTTCGCGCCCTTCATCGAGAGCCTTGGAGATCCTTGCGAAATCCGGCTTGGGCTTCGCGCTCTTGAATTCGGCCGGCAGCGCCGACTCGTCGAGGATGTCGATCGCGCGGTACCGCCTGACCAGGTCAAACCCGAGGGACGCGGCCACCTTGTGGGCGGCCGTGTCCTCCTGAAAAGGAGAGCGGTCCATCAGTAGTTCCCCTTTCGCTGGAGACCGATGAACGCGGAGAGCATCACCGTGCGCACCACGGCGTTAGGTACACCCTGGCCTTCCGCATGCCGGCAGGCCTCGGCGTAAACGTCGATGAGCTGGTTCGTCTGGTTGAGCAGGGCCTGCGCCCAGCTGACAGCGATCGGCTGCGCGGCCGGCCGGGGCACTGCCACCGGCCCGTAGGTCCCGGTCTGGGGCGGAGCTGCCGGAGCGGGCGCCGATGCCGCGGCTTTCCTGGCCTGCGCCTGGCGGATCGACTCAGCCAGATCCCGCTCCAGCTGGGAGGGTTCCTCGGCCGCCGGCTGCTGGGGCTCTCTCCTGTGCCACACATCGACATACCCAAACTGCGCTTTCCCCGTGACCTTCTTGCAAATGTAGAACTCTTCCTGGTCCCGGAGCTGCAGCTCGTTGATTTTCTGCGCTACCCCGAGGGACGCGTAGTACACGCGTCCGTCCGTCAGGCAGAACTGCACCTGTTGTTCATCACCGAAGCGGCTGGCGACGACCTTCCCCTGTGAGTACTTCAGGGCGATGATCGCCGGCACGTTGGGCTGGAGGTTGAGCTTTTCCATTTAGGCCACCTCCGCGCTATGATTCTGGGTGTGAGCAGCGGCCTGACTCAAAACGGGTCGTTGTGCAATCGGGGTGGGTGTTAGCGCACTCGCCCCGACCATCCGCAAAATCGCCCCGTGTGACCAGCACCAGGTGCTTCCCTTCACTTCGCAGGCGCACACCGGTTCCTCTTCCTGGGCGTAAAACTCGACGACGCACAGGGGGCATAGGAACAGCGGCGTGTCCGTGCCATCATCGACCAGCTGCAGTTCGTGGAGCGGGAACTCCTGCCCGCATTCGCACTTCAGCGTTTCTACTTCTTGGGTGTCTGGGTATCCGTCTTCATCACGATCTACCCGATTGATTGAGATCCCTTGAGGGAATCTGTCGGCTATGTGGTTCATGACTTAATTATGCTTGAGCAGCGCTGGCAAAGCAAGAGAAATCGACTTGGGAATCGAAGAAAAATAGCGAATCGCGGAGCGGGCAGCCGGTCAGCCGCATGTGACCAGCGCTGGTCAAGGTGCTATACTCTCGGCCATGAGCGAAAGGAAGAACCCGCATGCCGTCGCCTTGGGGAGGAGGCGGGCCGCGACGGCCGGACCAGAGGAAATGGCCAGGATCGCCAGCGATGGAGGCAAGGCCGGCGGCCCAGCCCGAGCCGCGAGTCTAACTGCTGCACGTCGAAAGGAAATTGCCAGAAAAGCCGCCGCGGCCCGGTGGGCGAATAAGGCCGAGAAATGAGCGAGCACTCCGGGTATACCTGCGCTTCCTGTCGTCAGGACTACGTTGGCGAATCCATTCACGTGAGCCACCTTTCCGAGGAAGCGGACCTGTGTAGTGTCGAGTGTCTGATGGTTTATGCCGCGCAGAAACTGACAGGCATTCGGGAGTCTCGGGAGCGCAGGATCGCAGAACTGGAACGCCAGGTGACGTCAGCTCCCTCCCAATGCCCGCACTGCTTTCAAGCTTTGTGAGGGAGGCCATGCCAGAGGAGACAGGCTATACAAGAACTCCGGAATACCAAGAGGCCCTTCGCCTGGATCGTGCGCGGTTCCGCGCTCGCGCCAAAGCTACCGGGGCTTATCTCGTTTTCGGCACACTGGCCGCGGTCATAACGGATGAGTGGACGGAAGGCCGGCATGTGACGGCAATTCTGCTTTCGGCGGTCGGTGTCGCTGGTATCGCAGCGGCCTTTTGGGCGGGGAAGAAGAAACTGAAGGTACTCAACCAGCCCACCCCTCCCAAATAGAGCTACAACGGAGTGATGATCATGAGCCAAGAAGAAACAAGCAAGATGACAGAGAAAGAGTTTCACGAATACCGGAAGGGCCTCATGGGCCGAGAATCTCGGGGAGTTCACAACGCGCTTCTCGATGTCCGGATTCAGGCGTACCGTGAAGCGGTAGAGTTTCTTCAGAAGAAAATGGCCGAGCTCGAGGCCGATAAAATGCCGATCGAATGAAGGTAGCCACCTACGATTCCAATCCTTCCCTGCGCGCCGCCATTTACGGCCGGGTCTCCACGGTAAAGCAGGATTATGCCATGCAGCAGCACGAGGTAGCGGCCTATGTGGAGCGGAACGGCTGGGAGGCCACTGAGTACCTGGAGCAGGCCAGCAGCCGCATCGGGTCGAAGCGCAAGGAGCTGGAGCGCCTCCTGGAAGATGCAAGGCTTCGTAAGTTCGATGTGGTGGTGGTCTGGAAGCTCGATCGATTCGCGCGATCGCTGAAGCAGTTGCTGGAGAACGTCCAGTTCCTAGGAGACAACAACGTTCGCTTCATCTCCGTCATGGACCGCCTGGACACCGACAACCAGAGCCCGACGGGAAAGCTTCTCATGCAGATCCTTGGGTCGTTTGCCGAGTTTGAGCGGAACATCATCGTGGAGCGGGTGCGCGCGGGCTTAGACGAGGCAGAGCGCAGAGGCCAGAAATTCGGCCGGCCCAGGAAGGTATTCGACCGCGACCAGGCTTTGGCGATGAGGACAGCCGGCAAGAGCTGGCGCGCGATCGCTGCCGAGATGGAGGTGAAGGTTTCGACCGTCCGAGATGCCGTTTTGGGTCGAAATCGGGCGCGCCGGGGGTGTGCGCTAATCCCTAAGCGATCTCCCGGGAAGAAGAAGCCAAAACAAAGGACTTAGCTGTGTCCGTTTTGGTACGCGCGGAACAATTGTTAAGCGCACACCTCTACCCCCTGTGTTTACTGCACTTTGCGCCCGTTATCTCATTTTTGTGATGAGCTACCACCTGGCGCCCTCTCTCGAAAACGCGACTTCCGCGACGTTTCGCGACACCTGGACGGGGGGGGCAGAGCGTTCGAGTAAACCGGCAAACACTGAGGTGAACTCCAGGACCCACGGGTATTTCAGGCCGCCGGCGCATTCAAATCCTCGATCTGCAGGATCTGCTCGCGCATCGCCCACAGCGCCAGCTCGCGCGCGGAATGAACGCCGACCTTGGC
>Ga0068863_100004656_pt1 | contig 13523 bp, 9 predicted proteins | sample KBSSwiS62_FD_66596 | JGI IMG/M metagenome (GOLD analysis project Ga0068863, IMG submission 66596) | Switchgrass rhizosphere microbial communities from Kellogg Biological Station, Michigan, USA - KBS Switchgrass S6-2 | ecosystem: Host-associated > Plants > Roots > Rhizosphere > Soil ...
CGCGGGCGACCCTGGCCACCGAGCTGGGGCTCAACCGCAGCACGATCAAGGCGGTCGTCGACGGGCTGGCCGAGTCCGGGGTGGTGACCGAGGCCGTCCCCGCCCAGCGCTCCGGGGTGGGGCGGCCGTCGCTGCTGGTGTTGCCCGAGGCGCACGCCGCGGTGGTGCTGGCCGTGGACGTGCGGGTGGAGCAGGTCTCGATGGCGATGGTCGGCATCGGCGGGCAGATCCTCGGGCGGCACAGCTGGAACCTGCACCGCACGACCCGGCTGCCCGGCGAGGTGATCACGCACGTCGCGGAGTCCGCCCAGCTGCTGTCCGACGAGCTGGGCGTGCGCGCGCAGTCCGTCGGCGTCTCCGTGCCGGGGGTGGTCCGCCGTTCCGACGGGCTGGTCCGCGAGGCGCCCAACCTCGGCTGGCGGGAGGTCGCGCTGGGGGAGCGGCTCGCCGCCGTCCTCGGTGCCCCCACCCAGGTCGCGAACGACGCGGAGCTGGGCGCGCTGGCCGAGCACCTGCGCGGCGCGGCGCGGGAGTCCGCCGACCTGGTCTACCTGTCCGCGGACGTCGGGGTGGGCGGGGGAGTGATCGTCGGCGGGCAGCCGCTGCGCGGGACCGGCGGGTACGTCGGCGAGCTGGGGCACATGATCGTCCGGCCGGGCGGGCGGTCCTGCTTCTGCGGGGCGCAGGGGTGCTGGGAGACCGAGATCGGCGAGCCCGCGCTGTGCCGGGCGCTCGGGCTGCCGGAGGACACCCCGCGCGGGGTGCTGGTCGCCGAGCTGCGCGGCCTCGAACGCGTCGACCTGCTCGACGAGGTCGCGGAATGGCTGGTCACAGGGCTGGTCACGGTCGTGAACATGCTCGCCCCGGAGCTGGTGGTGCTCGGCGACCTCTTCGCCGTCCTGCCCTCGTCGCTGGTGGAGCGGATGGGGCGGGAGGTGAGCGACCGGTCCCTGGTCAGCCGCGCCGCGGGCGGGACCCGGATCGCGGTGTCGCCGCTGGGCCGGGACGGGAAGCTCGTCGGCGCCGCGGAGCTGGCCTTCGAACCGGTCCTGGGTGCCGTCTGAGCGCGGATTCGGGGACCGGTGGTGGCGGGACTGCGGGCACGGGACGTAGGGTCCCGTGTCGTACCCGCGGGAGCCCCCACGTTCCGAGGCTGAGAGGGCGGCAGGACCGGCCGTCGACCGTTCGCACCTGACCCGGTTAGCACCGGCGTAGGGAGGAACGCATGCGCCTGTCCGTTTCCCGGATCATCCCGCTGCTGGGAGCGCTGCTGCTGCTCGCGGCCTGCGGCTCGACCGCCCAGCAGAGCGGGGACCAGGGCTCCGGCACCCCGATCCGGATCGCGCTGGACTGGACCCCCAACACCAACCACACCGGCCTGTTCGTGGCGCAGCAGGAGGGGTGGTTCAAGGCGGCAGGCCTGGACGTCGAGTTCCTGCCGTACAACAGCACCTCCCCGGACACCCTGGTCGGCTCCGGCGCCGCCGAGTTCGGCATCTCCTTCCAGGACTCCTTCACCTACTCCAAGGCGGCGGGCGCGGACATCACCTCCGTGCTCGCCGTCCTGCAGCACTGGGCGACCGAGGTCGCGGTGAAGGCGGACCGCGCGGACATCACCTCGCCCAAGGACCTCGACGGCAAGACCTACGGCGGGTTCGGCGGGCCCGGCGAGGAGCCGAAGATGCGGCAGATCATCAAGGACGCGGGCGGGACGGGGACGTTCCAGAGCGTCACGCTCGGGACCAGCGCGTACGAGGCCCTCTACGCCGGGCAGGTGGACTTCACCGAGCCGTTCGTGGCCTGGGAGGGCATCGAGGCGCAGCTGCGCAACGAGCCGCTGAAGACCTTCCGGTACACCGACTACGGCTTCCCGGACGCCTACAACGTCCTGCTCATCGGCAACTCGTCGTGGCTGGCGCAGCACCCCGACCAGGCGCGCGCCTTCGTCCAGGCCGCGCAGCGCGGCTACCAGCTCGGCGCGGACGACCCGGCCCGCGCCGCCCGGGACCTGCAGGACGCCAACCCCGGCGCCTTCACCGAGCCCGAGCTCGTCACCCGCAGCCAGGACATGCTGGCGAAGGACTACCTCAAGGACGACCAGGGGCACGTCGGCACCCAGACCCTGGACCGCTGGGCGGGCTTCTCCGGGTTCCTCTACGACTCCGGCTCGGTCGTGGACGCCGCGGGGAGGCCGGTCACCACGCGTCCGGACTTCTCGACGTGGTTCACCGACGCCTACCTGAGCCGACCGGCGTGACCCGCACGCTCGAGCGCCCCACCGCGGCGGTCCGGCGGGCCCCGACGCGGCGGCCCCGCCGCTGGCTGCCGCCGCTCGTCGTCGTGGCGGTGCTGCTCGGGGCCTGGCAGTGGGCGGTCACGGCGCTCGACGTCCCGCCGCAGGTGCTGCCCTCTCCGTGGCGCGTGGTCGAGCAGGGCTGGGCGAACCGCGCCGCGCTGTGGACCAACACCCTGCCGACGCTGCAGGTCACGGCGGTGGGCTTCGCCCTGTCGCTGGTCGTGGGGTGGCTGCTCGCGGTCGTCGTGGACTTCTCGCCGTGGCTGCGCCGCGCGCTGCTGCCCCTGATGATCGCCTCGCAGACGCTGCCGATCATCGCGATCGCCCCGCTGATGATCCTCTGGTTCGGCTTCGGGCTGCTGCCGAAGGTGCTGGTGATCGCGCTGGTGACGTTCTTCCCGATCGTCGTCGGGCTGGTGGAGGGGTTCTCCCGGACGGACCGCGAGGCGGCGAACCTGTTGCGCAGCATGGGTGCGAACCGGTGGGCGGAGTTCCGGTACGTGCGGCTGCCGGGGGCGCTGCCGTCGTTCTTCACCGCGCTGCGGATCGCGGTCACCTACGCCGTGACGGGTGCGATCTTCGCCGAGTACGTCGGCGCGCGCTCGGGGCTGGGGATCTACATGAACCTGCAGAAGAACTCGTTCCGCACGGACCTCGTACTGGCGACGGTGGGGGTGTCCGCGGTCGTCACGCTGGCGTTGTTCGCGCTGACCTTCCTGGCCCAGCGGCTGGTGGCCCCCTGGATCCGGCGATGAAGATCAGTGTCCGGGAGGTGCGCCTGTCCTTCGGCGATCTCCCCGTGCTCGACGGCGTGTCCTTCGACGTCGCGGACGGCGAGCTCGTCTCGATCCTCGGCCCCAGCGGCTCCGGCAAGTCCACCCTGCTCGGGGTCCTCGCCGGGCTCCTCGAGCCCGACGCGGGGGAGGTGCTCGTCGACGGCGCCCCCGCCGCCCGGGACACGTTCGCCTACATGCCGCAGCAGGACCTGCTCTTCCCGTGGCGCACCGTGCTGGACAACACGACCCTGGGCCTCGAGGTCGCGGGCATGACCAAGCGCGAGGCCCGCGAGCGCGCCCGGGAGCTGTTCGCGCCGTTCGGGTTGAGCGGCTTCGAGGGCTCCCGGCCGGCGGAGCTCTCCGGGGGCATGCGGCAGCGGGCGGCCCTGCTGCGCACCGTGGTGCAGGACCGCCAGGTCCTCCTGCTCGACGAGCCGTTCGGCGCCCTGGACTCGCTGACCCGCGCCGGGATGCAGGAGTGGCTGGACGAGATGCGGGCCCGGTTCGGCTGGACCGTGCTGCTGATCACACACGACGTCCGGGAGGCCGTCTACCTCTCCGACCGCGTGCTCGTGCTGAGTCCCCGACCCGCGCGGGTGCGGGCCGAGCGGACGGTCGACCTCCCGCGGCCCCGGGAGATCACCGCGGCGGCGGCCGTCGAGGCCGGGCTTCTGGCGGAGCTGCGCTGATCCGTAGGGCGGCCGAGGGTTGCGGCGGTGCGCGGGTAGGGTCGACCGCGGTCGTCGAGAGGTGGAGACGTGAGCGGTGAGATGGCCGACGAGTCCGGCGGCGGTGTCGGAACGGAGATCGGGACCGGCCCGGCCGTCGTCGTGGTCGGGATCGGGGCGGACGGCTGGCCGGGACTGGCAGGCACCGCGCAGGAGACGCTGGCCGCGGCCGAGGTGATCCTCGGCGCGCCGCGGCAGCTGGACCTGGTGGCGGGCAAGGTGTCCGCCGAGCTGGTGGCCTGGCCGTCGCCGCTGGTCCCCGCGCTGCCCGGGCTGCTGGCGCAGTACGCGGGGCGCAGGCTGTGTGCCCTCGCCTCCGGGGACCCGATGTTCTTCGGGCTCGGTGCCACGATCTCCCGCACGGTCGGCGCGCGGCGGCTGCACGTGATCCCGCACCCGTCGTCCACCACATTGGCGTGCGCGCGGCTGGGCTGGCCTGCCGAGGACGTGGACGTCGTGAGCGTGGTCGGGCGGCCGGTCGAGCGGCTGCGTCGCCACCTGGCCCCCGGGCGCAGGCTCCTGGTGCTGTCGCAGGGCGCCACCTCGCCCGGCGAGATCGCCGCCCTGCTCAGCGCGGACGGCTTCGGCCCCAGCAGGCTCACCGTCCTGGAGCAGCTCGGCGGGCCCGCCGAGCGGATGTACTCCGGCATGGCGCGGGACTGGCCGCACCCCGAGGGGGACGCGCTCAACGTCGTCGCGATCGAGTGCACCGCGCTCCCGGGCGCTCGGGTGTTCGGCGAGGTCCCCGGGCTGCCGGACCAGGCCTACGCACACGACGGCCAGCTGACCAAGCGGGAGGTCCGGGCCGTCACGCTCGCCCACCTCGCGCCCCGGCCGGGCGAGACGCTGTGGGACGTGGGCGCAGGCGCGGGCAGCATCGCGATCGAGTGGATGCGCGCGCACCGCTCCTGCTGGGCCGTCGCGGTCGAGGCGGACCCCGTGCGCGCGGGCCGGATCGGGGACAACGCCCGGTCCCTCGGCGTCCCCACCCTGCGGGTGGTCACGGGGGCCGCGCCCGAGGCGCTGGCCGATCTCCCGGCGCCGGACGCGATCTTCGTCGGCGGCGGGCTCACCCGCGAGGGCGTGCTGGACACCTGTTGGGCCGCACTGCCTCCGGGGGGTCGGCTGGTGGCCAACGGCGTCACCGTCGAGTCCGAGTCGGCGATCGCCGCCTCGCACCGTCGCTTCGGCGGCTCGCTGGTGCGCATGCAGATCCAGCGCGCCGAGCCGGTCGGCGGGTTCCTCGGCTGGCGTCCGGGCATGCCGGTGACGATCTGGAGCGCGGTCAAGCAGTGACGGTCCACTTCGTCGGGGCGGGCCCCGGCGCCGTCGACCTGCTCACGCTCCGGGCCCGCGACCTGATCGCCGCGTCCCCGGTGTGCCTCTACGCGGGCTCGCTGGTGCCGCCGGAGATGCTCGCGCTGTGCCCGCCGGACGCGCGGACGGTCGACACGGCGCTGATGACGCTGGGGGAGATCGTCGAGGAGATGGTGCGGGCGCACGCGCACGGGTTGGACGTCGCGCGGCTGGCCAGCGGGGACCCGTCCCTCTTCTCGGCGATGGCCGAGCAGATGCGCCGGTTGGACGCCGCGGGTGTGCCCTACGACGTCACGCCCGGGGTGCCGGCGTACGCGGCCGCCGCGGCCGCGTTGCAGCGCGAGCTGACCGTCCCCGCCGTGGCCCAGACGGTGACCCTGACCCGGATCGCCGCGCGGGCCACGCCGATGCCCGCGGGGGAGTCGCTGCCCGACGCGCAGGGCACGGTCGTGCTGCACCTCGCCGTGCACCGGATCGACGAGGTCGTGAAGGAGCTCGTGCCGGTCCACGGTCCGGACTGCCCGGCGGCGGTCGTCGCATACGCCTCCCGAGAGCACGAGATCGTGCTGCGTGGGCGGCTGGACGACATCGCCGACGCCGTGCACGAGGCGGGGATCGAGCGGACCGCGGTGGTGATCGTCGGGCGGGCCCTTGCGGCGGAACAGTTCCCGGACAGCCACCTCTACTCGGACACCCGATGCCGGACGTGAGGGTGGGTCTTCGGACACCCTTTGCCCTGAGAGCGGATCCGCGCCGGTGCCGGTCCTGATCCTCGGCGGTACCTCCGACGCCCGCAGGGTGGCGGAGCTGCTCCCCGGGTCGGTCACGTCCCTCGCGGGGCGGGTGCGTGCGCCGCGGCTGCCGCCGGGCGAGGTGCGGATCGGTGGGTTCGGCGGGGTCGCGGGGCTCGTCGGGTACCTGCGCTCGGCGGGCATCACGGCGGTGGTGGACGCGACGCACCCCTTCGCGGCCGTGATGACCGCGCACGCGGTCGAGGCGTGCGCGCAGGCCGGTGTGCCGCTGGCGATCCTGCGCCGCCCGGGCTGGACCGGAGGCGTCCGCGTGCCCTCGCTCGCGGCGGCCGCGCAGGTGCTGCCGTCGCTGGGCTCCCGTGTCTTCCTGACGACGGGCCGCCAGGACCTCGCGACGTTCGCGAGGCTGGACCTGTGGTTCCTGGTCCGCTCCGTCGACCCGCCCGATCCGCCTGTGCCGCAACGGATGCTGTCCATCCTGGACCGCGGGCCGTTCACGGTCGAGGGGGAGCGGGCGCTGATGCGGGAGCACGCGATCGACGTGCTGGTGACCAAGGACTCCGGCGCCGCCGCGGTGAGCGCGAAGCTCGATGCGGCCCGGGCCCTGGACGTCCCGATCCTCATGATCGACCGCCCGCCCCTCCCATCCGGGGTGCCGGTCGTCGAGACCCCGGTGGCGGCAGCCCGGTTCGTCACCGATGTGATCATGGCCTGATCGGGGCGGGCGCACCGTCGTGGACCCCGATCCGCCCTTGATCACCTGTGGGTGGTCAGCCGCCGTAGTGCCGCGGCGTGAAGACCGTCGGGCGGCCGTTCCGCGCCACCACCCGCGTCGTGGAGGAGCCGACGATCACCAACGTGCGCATGTCGACCAGCTCGGGATCCAGCTCGCCCAGGGTCGTGACCGTGATCCGCTCGCCCGCCCCGCCGACGTCTCGCCCCAGCACCACGGGGGTCTCGGGGGAGCGGTGCTGCAGCAGCGCGTCCCGGGCCGCGCCGACCTGCCACGGTCGCGCCTTCGAGCGCGGGTTGTAGATCGCGATCGCCAGATCCGCCTGCGCCGCATGGACCAGCCGGTCGACGACGGTCTCCCACGGCTTGAGCCGGTCCGACAGCGAGATCGTCGCGTAGTCGTGCCCCAGCGGAGCGCCGACGGACGCCGCGACCGCCTGGGCCGCGGTCAGTCCGGGCAGCACGCGCACCGGGACGTCGAGGTACTTGGGCTCCGACGCCACCTCCAGCACCGCCGTCGCCATCGCGAACACCCCGGGATCCCCCGCGCTGACCACCACGACGGACCGCCCCGACGCCGCGAGGTCCAGCGCGTGCGCCGCCCGCTCGGCCTCGACGCGGTTGTCGCTGGCGTGCCGGGTCTGCCGCGGGTTCGGCGGCACCCGGTCCAGGTACGGCCCGTACCCGACGAGATCGTCCGCCGCCGCGAGCGCCGCCGCGGTCTGCGGGGTGAGCCAGTCCCGCCCCGCGGGCCCCGTCCCGACGACGGTCACCCCACCGCGCTGGACGGGCACCTCGGCGACCTCCGCCGGCACGCTCGCCGCGACCTCGCCCGGCAGGATGGCGATCGAGAAGTAGGGCACCGACTCCGGGTCGACGTCCGCGAGCGCGCCCGTCCGCTGCCCCGCCGTCGTCGCCCGCTCCACGAACCGGGCCCGGTCGAGCTTGCCCGCGTCCTCGAACGCCCCGCGGACGTTCCCGAAGGTCCGCCCCAGCTTCATGACGGCGGCGGAGTCGGTGTCGCGCAACCGTTCCGCCAGCACGTCGCGGGGCAGCGTGCCGGGCAGGACCGTGAGGATCTCGTCCCGCTCGACGAGCGGCTGGCCGAGCGCCGCCGCGGCACCCGCCACCGAGGTGACGCCCGGGACGACCTCGGCGCGGAAGCGGCCCGCGAGCCGCTTGTGCATGTGCATGTAGGAGCCGTAGAAGAGCGGGTCGCCCTCGGCGAGCAGCACCACGTCCCGACCCGCGTCGAGGTGCGCGGCCAGCCGGGCGGCGGCGTCGGCGTAGAAGTCGTCGATCGCGCGCTGGTAGTCCTCGACGACCTCCGTGGTGACCGGGTAGACCAGCTGCTCCTCGATCTGGTCGCCGCGCAGGTAGGGCTCGGCGATGGCGCGCGCGATGGACCGGCCGTGCCGTGCGGAGTGGTACGCGACCACGTCCGCGGCGCCGATCAGCCGGGCGGCCTTGATCGTGACGAGCTCGGGGTCGCCGGGGCCGAGCCCGACGCCGTAGAGGGTCCCCGGCCGAGTCGACGACTCGCTCATGCGATCTCCTGCTCGCAGGCGAGCGCGTTCAGCGCGGCCGCGGTGATCGCCGACCCGCCCCGACGCCCGTGCACCACGAGGTACTCGAGGTCGGTGCGCGCCGCGAGGGCCGCCTTGGACTCGGCCGCGCCGACGAAGCCCACCGGGATGCCGAGGATCGCGGCCGGCCGCGGGGCGCCAGCGTCGATCATGTCGAGGAGGTGGAACAACGCCGTGGGGGCGTTGCCGATCGCGACCACGGCCCCGTCCAGCTTGTCCCGCCACAGCTCCAACGCCGCCGCGGACCTGGTGTCGCCCAGGCGGGCGGCGATCGCCGGGACCTCGGGCTCCCGCAGGGTGCACACGACCTCGTTGTCCTTCGGCAGCCGCGCGCTGGTCACGCCGGAGGCGACCATCATGGCGTCGCACAGGATCGGGGCCCCGTCCCGCAGGGCCTCGCGCGCGGCCGTGACCACGCCGGGGGAGTAGGCGATGTCGCCGGTGAGATCGACCTGCCCGCAGGCGTGGATCATGCGGACGGCGACGTCCGCGACGTCGGGCGGCAACCCGGACAGGTCGGCCTCGGCCCGGATCGTGGCGAAGCTGCGCCGGTAGATCTCCGCGCCGTCGCGGATGTAGTCGCTGGTCATGCGTTCTCTTTCAGCGCGGTGGTCAGGTCTGGGACGGATCGGTCGGCCACGCGGTAGGTCCCGTCCGGCTGCGCGACGACGTCGAGGTGCGGCTCGTGCGGAGCCCCACACCGCCGCTCACATCCGACGACGTGGGCGCGCGGCGGGTCCGCCTGCCCGCTCGCGAGGAGCTCCCGCACGTCGGTCCGCACGTCGGCGTGGGACTTGGCGCACCCGGGCCTGCCCGTGCAGGCACTGATCCGCAGCGCGGGGTCGTCGGGCTCGGTGACCAGCCCGGCGGCGCGGAGCCGCTGCGCCGCACCGGGTCCGGGCTCGGGCAGCACGATGCTCCGCCAGGGCGTCACGACCACCTCGGTCGCGCAGGCCGCGAGTGCCCGCAGCTGCGCCGAGGACACCTCGCCGAGCACCGGCGCCACCGTCAGCGGGTGGCCCGCCGAGACCCGGGCCCGCCCCGGGCGGGTGATCGCGGCTTCGTGATCCACGTTGCGGAGGACGGCCGGTCGCTGAGCGAACGCGTCACCACCGCTCGTCAGCGCCGCGGCGATCCGGCCGGGGGCCTGCGGCAGCTCTGCGGCCCGCCAGGCCCCGGCGCACCCCGTCGATCCCCGGTCCTCGGCGCGGAGGGTGAGGAAGACCTCAGCGGCGGCGACCAGCAGGGCGGGGGCGTCGACGAGCGCGGACCCGACCGTCGTCGGCGTCCCGGCCACCAGGAGAACGCCCTGGTCGGAGCCGGTGGCGCGCCAGCAGAGGTCGGGCTGCTCGGCGGCGACGTCGCCGCGCCCGTCGTCGAGGGCGAACAGGAACCGGCCGGGGAGACCGGCGAGCGCCGGGACCGCGCAGAGCCGCTCGTCGAGCTCGGCGGCGAGCCCGCGGAGGTCGGCCACCCCACCGTCCACACCCGACAGTGGAGAGGCCAGGATGTTGCGCACCCGCTCATGGGTCTCCGACGGCAGCAGGCCTGCCGCGCTGAGCCGTTCGGCGAGCCGAGGGTCGTCCCGGTCCAGGCCCCTGAGCTGCAGGTTCCCCCGAGACGTCAGGTGGGCCGCGCCGTCGCCGAGGTCCTCGGCGCACCCGGCGAGCACCCGTAGCCGCACCGCGGACACGACCCCGCCCGGCAGCCGGACGCGGGCGAGCGCGCCGTCCGCGGCGTCGTGCGGCGCGAGGACGCCGGGGCAGGCGTCGGCGCGGGTGCGGGGGGAGGACACGGCGAACACTGTAGGCACCGCCCGCGCGCCGAGCGGAACCTCAGGCTCTTCTCGACGCGGTGCCCGAGGTTGACTCCGGGACACCGTGTTGCGGAGAGTGGTGCCTGCACAACTGCAAAGGCGTGCGGAACCAGGAAGCCGGTGGGAGTCCGGCGCGGTCCCGCCACTGTGACCGGGGAGCACGTCCCCACGCTCGACCACCGCGAGGGAAGGTCGGGGGCGTGCGGTGATCCGGGAGCCAGGACACTGCCCGCGCGCCGCCCCACGCTCACTGACCCGGGACGAGGATCCCGAGGAGGGACCCACCCGCGATGCCCCGTGTCCTGCTGCTGTCGACGTCGGACACGGACCTGTTGTCCGCCAGAGCATCCGGTGCCGACTTCCGGCTCGCCAACCCCAACCGGGTGCTGCTCGACGAGCTGCCGGGCATGGTCGCCGAGGCCGACGTCGTCGTGGTGCGGGTGCTGGGCGGCTACCGGTACTGGGAGGACGGGCTCGACCTCCTGCGTGCCGGGGGCACCCCGCTCGTCGCGCTCGGCGGGGAGATGGCGCCGGACGCCGAGATGATGGCGCTCTCCAGCGTGCCCGCCGGCGTCGCGGCCGAGGCCCACACGTACCTCGCGCAGGGCGGAGCGGACAACCTCGCCCAGCTGCACGCGTTCCTCTCCGACACGGTCCTGCTCACCGGCGAGGGGTTCGCCCCTCCGACGACCCTGCCCGAGTGGGGGGTCCTGGAGCGGTCCGCGACCCCGCAGGACGGCCCGACCGTCGCGGTCCTCTACTACCGCGCCCAGCAGATCGCCGGGAACACCGCCTACGTCGAGGCGCTCTGCCGGGCCATCGAGGCGCGCGGCGCCACGCCACTGCCGATCTACTGTGCCTCGCTGCGCCAGGCCCCCGCCGAGCTGCTGGACACCCTCGAGCAGGCCGACGCCATGGTCGTCACCGTGCTCGCGGCAGGCGGCACCAAACCCGCGGACGCGCAGGCGGGCGGCGAGGACGAGGAGTGGGACGTCGCCGAGCTCGCCGCGCTGGACGTCCCGATCCTGCAGGGCCTCTGCCTCACCTCCAGCCGCGCCACCTGGGAGGGGAACGACGACGGGCTGTCCCCGCTCGACGTCGCCACCCAGGTGGCCGTGCCCGAGTTCGACGGCAGGCTGATCACCGTCCCGTTCTCCTTCAAGGAGGTCGACGCCGACGGGCTGAGCGTCTACGTGCCGGACCACGAGCGCGCGGCGCGGGTCGCCGGGATCGCCGTGCGGCACGCCGAGCTGCGGCGGATCCCCAACGCGGACAAGAAGATCGTGCTCATGCTGAGCGCGTACCCGACCAAGCACGCGCGGATCGGCAACGCGGTCGGCCTGGACACCCCGGCGTCGACCGTCGCGCTGCTGCGCGCGATGGCCGAGGCGGGGTACTCCATCCAGGACGAGGACGGAGCCGACCTCCCGGGCGTCTCCCGGCAGGACGGTGACGCCCTCATCCACGCGCTCATCGAGGCGGGCGGCCAGGACCCGGACTGGCTCACCGAGGAGAAGCTGGCGGGCAACCCGATCCGCATCTGCGCGGACACCTACCGGCGCTGGTTCGACACGCTCCCGGAGGGCTTCCGGGAGGGCGTCGAGGAGCACTGGGGGCCGGCCCCGGGCGAGCACTACGTCCAGGACGGCGACATCGTCGTCGCGGCCCTGCGCAGCGGGAACGTCACCCTGATGGTCCAGCCCCCGCGCGGGTTCGGGGAGAAACCGGTTGCGATCTACCACGACCCGGACCTGCCGCCGTCGCACCACTACCTGGCGGCCTACCGCTGGTTGGCGGAGGAGTTCGGGGCGCACGCGGTCGTCCACATCGGCAAGCACGGGAACCTGGAGTGGCTGCCGGGCAAGACCCTCGGCATGAGTGCCTCGTGTGGCCCGGATGCCGCGCTGGGTGATCTCCCGCTGATCTACCCCTTCCTGGTCAACGACCCGGGCGAGGGGACGCAGGCCAAGCGCCGGGCGCACGCCACGCTCGTCGACCACCTGATCCCCCCGATGGCCCGCGCCGAGACCTACGGCGACATCTCGCGGCTCGAGCAGCTGCTCGACGAGCACGCGAACGTCTCCGCCCTCGACCCGGCCAAGCTCCCCGCGATCCGCCAGCAGATCTGGACGCTGATGACCGCGGCCAGGATGGACCACGACCTCGGGCTCGACGCGCGCCCGCACGAGGCCGAGTTCGACGACATGCTCCTGCACGTCGACGGCTGGCTGTGTGAGATCAAGGACGTCCAGATCCGCGACGGCCTGCACGTCCTCTCCGCGGCACCCGAAGGCCCCGTGCGCGTGGACCTGGTCCTGGCGATGCTGCGGGCGCGGCAGATGTGGGGCGGTGAGCAGACCGTCCCGGGCCTGCGCGAAGCCCTCGGCCTGGTCGAGGACGGCACCGAACAACGCGGCCGGGTGGACGAGGTCGAACAGCTCGCCCACGCCCTCGTCGCGGACATGGAAGCCGCCGGCTGGAACCCCGACGCCGCGGCGGAGATCGTGGCCGCCCGCCTCCCCGACGTCCGACTCGCGGACGGTGGTGTGGGACTCGCGGACGGTGGTGTGGGACTCGCGGGCTCTTCCGCGAGTCCCACACCTCAGGCCGCGAGTCCCACGTCTGCGGCCGCGAGTCGGACGGACGTCTCCGCGGAGACGGTCGAGCGGATCCTGCAGTTCGCGGCGACCGAGATCGTGCCGCGGCTCGCGGAGACGGCGCACGAGATCGACCGGATCCTGCACGCGCTCGACGGGGGGTTCATCCCGGCCGGGCCGTCCGGATCCCCGCTGCGCGGGCTGGTCAACGTGCTCCCGACCGGCCGGAACTTCTACTCCGTCGACCCGAAGGCCGTGCCCAGCAGGCTCGCCTGGGAGACCGGGCAGGCGATGGCCGAGTCGCTCGTGGAGCGCTACCGCCGCGACCACGGCGGCGCGTACCCCCGGTCCGTCGGGCTGTCGGTGTGGGGGACCTCCGCGATGCGGACCAGCGGGGACGACGTCGCGGAGGTCTTCGCGCTGCTGGGCGTGCGTCCGGTGTGGGACGAGATGTCACGGCGCGTCACGCGGCTCGAGGTGATCGACCTCGAGGAGCTGGGGCGACCGCGCATCGACGTCACCGTCCGGATCTCGGGGTTCTTCCGGGACGCGTTCCCGCACGTCCTGGCTCTGCTCGACGACGCCGTCCAGCTCGTCGGCGACCTCGACGAGCCTGCGGAGCAGAACTTCGTCCGGGCCCACGTGACCCAGGACGAGCAGCGGACCGGCGACCGACGCCGCGCCACCACGCGGATCTTCGGCTCGAGGCCCGGCACCTACGGCGCGGGGCTGCTCCAGCTCGTCGACTCCAAGAACTGGCGCGGCGACGCCGACCTCGCCGAGGTGTACACGACGTGGGGCGGCTACGCCTACGGCCGCGGCCTCGACGGCGCCCCCGCGCGCGACGACATGGAGACCGCCTACCGGCGGATCGCGGTGGCGGCCAAGAACACCGACACCCGCGAGCACGACATCGCCGACTC